>Ga0233447_1000045_pt1 | contig 175419 bp, 153 predicted proteins | sample SI_124_October20_3_FD_183014 | JGI IMG/M metagenome (GOLD analysis project Ga0233447, IMG submission 183014) | Seawater microbial communities from Saanich Inlet, British Columbia, Canada - SI_124_October2016_135_MG | ecosystem: Environmental > Aquatic > Marine > Inlet | place: Canada: British...
CCACCCCGTCGGCATCGAGGTCTTGGGTTGGGGCGAGTGAGTGCCCGAGGTGTTCCGAATTCTGTGTCCCGTCCATTTGCCAAATCGTGTTGCCCGTGGCTCCCGAGACTGCGCGGATGTATCCGTTGTACGACAGGCCGTTGGTGCTTGCGGATGGCGAGCCACTGAAGACATCCTCCACGCCATCGGCATCGATGTCTTGGGTTGGGGTGAGTGAGTATCCGAGGCATTCATCACTCCGCGTCCCGTCCATTTGCCATAAATCCACAAGGTAGCCGCCGTCTTGCCCCCAAAGCGCCTGTGGCAATAAACTGGCGGCTAAAAGAAATAAAAGTGCGTTTTTCATGTTGTTCATCATCAGAGCGTGTTTCGTAGGAAAGAAAAAACTCGGTTGTGTTGCGGCTAACTTGAGTAAGCCGCGCTATCTCTATTCTATACTAACTCTTCCGAATTGCGGGGCGGAAAAGCGGGATGGGAAATATAATTCCCAACATCTAGTGCACCCGTTGAAAATCCCGCTCCTGTAAGTTATTCAGACCTCCCGAACGAATGTTCGGGCATTCTTACTCATGGAAATCCGCATTCACGGACGAGGAGGTCAAGGCGGCGTCACCGGCGCAAAGATTTTGGCCCTCATTTACGCGCGTCTTGGAAAAGATGTGCAGACTTTCGGCGACTACTCGGGCGAGCGTTCAGGCGCGCCCGTTCGTGCTTACACCCGTGTGAGCGACGAGCCCATCACCAACCGCAACAAGGTTTATCACCCAGACCACTTGCTGGTTTTTGATGATTCTTTGCTGGGGCCGGCCGTTTTGTCAGGCGTCCCTAAAGGTGGGCACATTTTGCTGAATACGACCATGTCGTTGAGCGATTTGCCGCCTGAATACGCTGATTTCAATGTGGGCCTGATTAATGCCACCGAAATCGCCCGCAAGCATGGCATCGGCACTAAATCGCTGGTCATTGTCAATACGACCATTGCTGGCGCTTATTGCAAGCTGGTTGGTCTTGAGTTCTCTGAGCTCGACGCGGCTTACAACGATATAGGGTTTGCGTCTAACCTCGACTCAGCGCGCGAGGCGTTTGAGACGGTTGAGATTTGCGAGACGAGCACTCCGCATCAGCACGCCCCAGAAGACGACCTCTCAGCGGCGCAATTGCCGATGGTCATGGAGCTCGTCGCTCATGTGACAAGCCCCGCGACCGGCCTGAAAACGGGCACTTGGTCGAGCCAGCGCCCCGCTTATGTCGAAAAACTCGCTCCTTGCTCAGCGTTTTGCCCGGCGGGCAACGATGCGATTGGCTTTGTGCAAGCGATGGCCGCTAATGGCGGCGGCGCCGCTGAGGGCGCTGAGATTTTGGGTCGCTCGACACCGCTTTCGGCAGTCTGCGGGCGGGTTTGCCCCGCACCTTGCATGCAGGGCTGTAATCGCGCCGAAAAAGAGGGCACGGTCAATATCCGCGGCCTTGAGCGCTGGATTGCCGAACAAAACCCGGTTGCCGTCCGCAAGGTTGAGCGAGTGGCTGAGCCCAAGCGATTGGCAATCATTGGTGGCGGGCCAGCGGGCCTGAGTGCTGCCTATGAGCTGGCCAAGGCTGGGCACGATGCTCACATTTTCGACACGGAAGCCAAGCTTGGCGGCGTGTTGCGCACGGGCATCCCTGAGTATCGTTTGCCGCGAGTCGCTCTTGACCGCGAGGTCGATGATGTGCTGGCGCTTGGCGTGACAGCGCATTGCAACGAGCCGATCGACGCTGGCCGCATGAGCGAGCTGGCCTCTGATTTTGACGGCGTCATCATTGCGGCTGGTTTGCAAAAGCTGCGCTCGCTTGGGCTTCCTGGCGAAGACTCTGATGCGGTTGAGCAGGGTATCCGTTTCTTGCATCGCATCACGATGGGTGGTGGCGCGACGGTGAGTGGCCATGTCGTCATCTTGGGTGGTGGCAACACCGCAATGGATTGCGCGCGTTCGGCTTATCGGGCGGGTGCTGAAAAAGTAACCGTCGCTTATCGCCGCACGCACGCCGAGATGCCGGCCATCCGTGAAGAAATTCATGAGGCGGAAGCCGAGGGCGTCGAGATGCTTATGCTTCGCGCGCCAAAAGGCTATGTCGTGGCTGACGGCAAACTGACGGGCATTGAGCTCGAGATCCAAGAGCTCGGTGAGCCCGACGAAAGTGGCCGCCGTTCCCCGAAAGGCACCGGGCAAACTGAAACGCTTGATTGCGATTGTGTTTTGCTCGCGCTTGGTCAAAGTATTGACGCAAGTATTTTCCCAGACGGTTGGGAAATGAGCGACGACCATCATGTCAAGACAGCAAATGGTGCTGTTGTTTTTGGCGCGGGCGATATTTCGACCTGGGAAGGCACGGTCACTCACGCGATTGGTTCCGGTCGCCGAGCGGCAGGTTTGGCGCTCAATGCTTTGGGCGTAGATTACGAAACATTCGTGCGGCCTGAGCGTTTGACCGCTGTCCCCGCGACTGCTATTCGCATGGATCACTTTTCTAAGAGAGACATGAATGCCGACCAAATGGCGCATCCGAGCCCTCTGGCGGGTGATTACAGCGAAGTCAATTCTGGCATGGCCGACGCCACCGAGGCCGACCGTTGTTTCTCGTGCGGCAAATGTACGAGCTGCGACAACTGTCTTGTTTACTGCCCCGAGGGCATCATCGCGCGGCAAACCGAATACGGTTATGCCGTTGACAACGATTATTGCAAAGGTTGCGGCATCTGTGTCGAAGAATGCCCTCGCGATTCCATGGAGATGTATCAGCTATGAGCCGACAATTAATTAGTGCAAACCACGCAGCCGCTGAGGCCGCCACGATGGCCGCGCGCGCCAACAAAAACGCCCGCGGTTTTGCGAGTGGTATTTACCCGATTACTCCGCAGACCGAGTGCATTGAGTATCTCGCCAAGCAAGAGATCGAAAAGGGCGCGGTTGTGCGTGTCGAGAGCGAGCATAGCGCGATGGGTGTCTGTATTGGCGCCGCGCTTTCTGGCGCACGCACCTTCACGGCATCGGCTTCAAACGGCTTGTCGTACATGGTCGAAAACATTGCGACGGCTGGCTTTTATCGCCTGCCGATTTTGATGTACGCTGTAAACCGCACTTTAGGCCCCCCCTGGAACATTTGGGTTGATCATGGCGACACCTTCCAGTTGCGCGACGCAGGCTGGATGCATGTCTATTGCGAAGACAATCAAGAGGTCATGGATAGCATTCTGTTTGCTTATCGCGTGATGGAAGACGCTCGCATCATGCTACCGATGATGGTTTGTGCCGATGCCTTTGTGTTGAGTCACACCATGATGATGACCGACATGCCAACTCAAGAGCAGGTTGATGCTTACCTCCCTGACCTAAATTTGCCTCATGCTGTAGCGAGCGAGCCTGTGACGGTGGGTGGGCTTGACTTCCCACGCGAAACTGAGGTGCACCGTCGGCAACACCAAGAGGCCTTTGATCGTGTGCCCGAGGTTTATGCCGAAGCGCAGGCCGAATTCGAAAAAGTTTTTGGTCGCAAGATTCCCGATCGAGTTGTTCCCTATCAGATGGACGACGCCGAAATCGCGATTGTTTGCATTGGCACCTTCGCCAGCACGGTTAAGCCCGTCGTAGATAAGCTGCGCAAACAGGGCATTAAGGCCGGTTTGGTGCGTTTGCGGATGCTTCGCCCATTCCCTGAGCAAGAAATGGTCGAGATTTTGTCGGGCGTCGAGCGCATTGGCGTGATGGACCGCGACATTTCACTTGGCATGGGTGGCGTCCTCTGGAGCGAGACCCGCGGTTGTGCTCCTCACGCAATCATGCAAAATTACATGATTGGTCTTGGTGGCGGTGATGTCCGCGCCGGGCATATCGAAACTATTTTCACCGAGCTTCTTGAGCAAAAAGAGTCGGGCAAACCTCGCATTGTGGAGGTCGGATAGATGACTGCAAATGAACCAGTAATGGCGGGTCTACCGCATTCCGAGCAAGATCGTTCTGACCCTGTTTTACGCGCTGGCAACACCAATTGTGGTGGTTGCGGCATGTCAAACGGGCACTTGTTTATGTCGCGTGCGGCTGGCAATGATTATCAAATCCAAATGGTAATCCCTGCTTGTTGTGGCATCGTGACGCCTGGGCAGTTTCCGTATTCCAACTACGGTGTGCCTGTTGTTGCGTCTACCTTTGGTGGTGCGGCAGCGGTTGCGTGTGGTTTGTCTGAGGTCGCCAACCAAAACGACGACGGTTATCGCGTGGTTGTTTGGGCCGGAGATGGTGGCACTTACGACATCGGTTTCGCAACCATGTCGGCGTCAGCCGAGCGCAACGATGACATCATGTATGTCTGTTACGACAACGAAATTTACGGCAATACGGGTGGGCAAAGGTCATCCGCTACACCCAAGGGTGCGTCGACTACGACAACGCCCAAGGGTAAAGATGTCGGCAAGAAAGACATCATGGGCATTTTGGGTGCGCATGGCATCCCTTATGCGACAACGATTTCTTTGGCTCACCCCGAAGATGCGATTCGTAAATTCAAAAAGGCGCTGGGCATGAAGGGCTTCCGTTTTGTGCATATTCTTGCGCCTTGCCCTACGGGTTGGAAATCAGAGCCGGGTGAGGGTATTGAGATTGTGCGACTCGGCGTTAAGGCAGGGCTGTTCCCGATTTTTGAAATCGAAGATGGCTTCAAGTACACGATTAATGTCGAGCCTGAAATGTGTGATGAATCGCTTGGTGATTATCTTTCCAAGCAAGGCAGATTCCGTAAGTCAGGCGTGACTGTTGCTGATTTACGCGAATCGATTGATCGCTATTGGCGGCGCTTGCGTTTGCTTTCTCGCGACGAATAACGAGGTTTAACTATGTGTGATAAAAACGAATCCCATTCTGTTCCTGAAACGAATGTGGGTCAAGAAAAGGTGTATTGCCAGCGTCTCAAGCGGCCGCTTGAGGTAAACGAGCATGGACGCTGCTTGTATTGCTATGGCGATACGGCTGACATCTTGACTGGCGATTACGAAATCTTTTGTGATTTCAACTCTGATGAAGACCCGATGAGTTTTGGGTTTCCGAGCGATAACATCCGCGATTTAGACGGATAATCGAATCAACGAGTCAGGCGAGGGCTGCGGCGCCTAAGCGTCTTGCGGCGAGGGCAGACGCAGGGTGACCCAAATCGGGATGACCAAGATAATCGCGCTTGCGTAGTAAGGGGCTTGAGAGCCCAGTTGCCAATAAAGCACGGCGCCAAAGAGTGGCCCAAAGGCGCGGGCGAGTGAGCCCATCGAGCGGAATGTGCCCATGGCGAGACCTTGGTTTTCAGTCGGAGCGTATCGAGAAACAAGCGCCGATAAGCAAGGCATGGCAAGCGCAGACCCAACGGCTAAGAAAGCAAGGCCTGAATAAAGCGCTGAACTCGTTTGCGCTGAGGCGATCCAGATCAGCCCCGGCACGATGGTCGCCAGGCCAATTGTTGCGAGTTTGCGCTCGCCATATTTGGGTGCGAGCCGCCGTACAAAACCGCCTTGCACAACTGCAATAATTAGGCCGACAAACACAAAAATGCCAGTAAGCTCCCGCGGAGTGTAATCAAGTCTTTCAGCTGCAAGGAAAGTAAGTGAAAATTCAGAGGCCGAAAACGCCGTCAGGAAAGTGAGGTATAAAAGGTTTGTCGCCAAAATCCCAGGAGCGTCAAGGGTGCGCAAACGGGCAAATGGATTGAGACTTCGCTGGTCTACGCCAAGGCCACGCTTTTCTGGCGGAAGTGTCTCCGGGAACTTAAGTGCGACCCAAATGATGTTAAGGATGCCAAGCGCCAAAGAAGCCAATGCCGGAATAGAAAATGGATTGAGTGAGAAAACCGAATCTGGAGCGATGCCGGAATCAACACCTGGTAAATGAATAAAGCTACTCAAACCGCCAATGGCTGGCCCCAAAATGAAACCCAGGCCGATTGCCATCCCGACCATGCCCATGCCTTTGGCGCGATCTTTGGGTGTCGTCGTGTCGGCAACAGCAGCCGAGGCCGTTGAAATGTTGCCCGCCATGGCGCCGCCCAAAATGCGTGCTGCAATCAAAATGGAAAACGAGCCAGCGAAAACCCAAAGTACATAAGACAAAACCGTGCCCGTTAAAGTCATCAGCAAAACAGGCCGCCGCCCGATTCGGTCGCTCATCCCGCCCCAAAGTGTGGAAAATACAAATTGTAAAATGCCGTATAGCGAGCCCAGGATTCCGCCGAATAATGCGTGCACGGCCATGCTGTCGCCCGCTGCCATTTCTCGTAGCCATGCGGCAAGCTGCCCGAGTGATGACGCGCTGCCTTCGACGGCCAGGTAGTGGTCAAGCAGCGCGGGGAATAGTGGGAATAAAACCGAAAAGCCCACAATGTCTAAAAAGACAGTGAGGAAAACGACTCCAAGTACGCGGGGCGGCTGTTTCATTGACGGGTAGTTTAGTGGCACAAAACGAAAAGGCATGTCCTAATGGCTATCTCCTCCCTCAGTTCAAATCTATCCCCGTCGTTTTGTCGCTTGCTTTCTTAACGAGCAATCATTTCGTTTCTCGCCCGAAATTTGCGCTGTAAGCCCAGATGGTGTCATAGAATAGGTTATGCAATTTACGGCTAAGATATTTCTCGCCTCTGTGCTGGTTGTGGGTTTAAGCCCTGCACTGCCCGCCCAAACAGGAAACCCCGTGCTGAGTATTCTGAATCTTGTCGAGGGCGAAACCACCCGTGTTGCCGTGGGCAATTGCTCTGCTGGTGATGTCGTCCAAGTCGCGGCATCCCTTTACGGCCCAGGCCCGATTTCGACGGTTTATGGTGCGGTTCATTTAACCCCGCCGCTGATGAGTTTTCCCTCGCTGACGGCCAATCAAGGTGGGGTCGCTTCAATGACGGCGTCCGTTCCGATGGGCAGTGGTGGTTTGTCGGTTTGGCTGCACGCCGTTGATTTGACGAGTGGTTTGTTAAGCAATTCACTTGCCGAGAGGATTGACTTCCCGACACCACCTATCGCAGAAGTTCTCATCCCCGCGGGTAGTTTTGAAATGGGGGATCACTTTGGCGGCGGCGAGTCAGACGAGTTACCTTTGCACGCGGTTACTCTAGATGAGTTTTATATGGACCAATTTGAAGTGACGAATCAATCTTATGTTGCATTTTTAAATGATGCTGTAAATGCCGGCACGGTGGTCGTCCAAGGTGGTGTCGCTTATGGCAAGCAGAATCAAGAGCCCTATTGCAGCATGCTGAGTTCGGATTGGCGCAGTCGGATTGATTATGCCGGCGGTCGATTTCGGATCACTCCCGGCAAAGATCTGCATCCCGTTGTTTTGGTGAGTTGGTATGGCGCCGCGGCTTATGCGAATTGGCGTAGTGAGCAGGCGGGTTTGATGCCTTGTTTTGATTTGGCAGTATGGGGCTGCAACTGGTCGGCAGATGGCTATCGCTTGCCCACCGAGGCCGAGTGGGAATACGCCGCCCGCGGTGGTGCGGCGACTTACTCCCCGTTCTATTGGGGCGCTTCACTTGCACCAGCCGATGCGAATATTTGGGATTCATTCGACCCTTTTGAACAGGGCGATTTGCCTTGGACGACCCCCGTCGGTTACTACAACGGCAATCAAGTGCCTGCTGGCGCCGACCGCGCAAATGGGTTTGGCCTTTACGATATGCACGGCAATTTGTCAGAGTGGTGCTACGATTTTTACAGTTCGGTTTACTATGACCGCAGTCCAGTCGGCAATCCAACAGGGCCGTCCTCGGCTTTTTACAAAGTCTTCCGTTCAGGCGGATGGAGCCATGGCGATTGGCATTGCCGTTCTGCCGAACGCAAACTCGGGAACGCAGATTATCGCGGGTACAACTTAGGCTTCCGGCTCGTTTCGCGACGCTAAGACGAAGTCGCTTCCTTTCTTTTCCGCCTTAGCACTTTAGGTGAGATGGGGTGTGCCCTATTAGGATGTGCATTCGCTGGCGCGGAGACCCCCGCTGCTACGAATTACGGAATTCATGAACCTTCCCGAAAAAGCAGTAAGCGCCGGGGTTGCCCGCGTGCGCGATTTAGATGTGCGGCCAACCCTTGCTCAGGGTATTGACCCGTTTACCAAAATCATGGCGGCGGCAGCTGAGCTCGAAAGCGATGAGTGCTTGCGATTAATCGTCGGTTTCAAGCCCAAGCCCTTGTATTTAGTGATGCGTTCGCGTGGTTTCGCTAGCCACACCGCGCAAAATGCTGATGGCGACTTTGAGGTTTTGTTTTGGAAAAAGCCAGGTGGCGGCGGGGGGTTGTTCGGCAAAATCCTTGGTGGCCTCAAGAAAAAGGAAACGGCTCCACCTTCTGCAGAGGCACGCGAGGCTATTGCGGCTCGTGCAGCAACAGATTCGCAAGAGGTTGTTTCGTCTGAGCCGCCAATTGAAATGCAGCCCCCTGAGTTTTTAGATGTGCGCGGGCTTGAGCCACCTGAGCCGATGATGCAGATTTTGGCCAAGCTCGATGAGATGGGGCCAACCAGTCAGTTGATGATTGATCACCACCGCGAGCCTCTTTTGCTTTACGCTAAATTAGAGGAAAAAGGTTTTGCGTCGTCGGCTGAAGAAGTTGAAGCTGGGCATTGGAAAATTCATATTTTTCCAGCTTCATTGACTCAGGAGAATAACAATGAGTAACACCGGGTTAGCCACGCAATTTGCACCACCATTTAAGTTGGTGAACGCGCATTTCCTTTTTGGCATTTTGGGCTTTGTCGTTGCGGCTCTGTTCCTGAATTATTTCTCGCCAGAGTTGAGTGGGCATTACTTGACACCTAAGTTTATTGGGCTCACTCACGCTTTCGTTTTCTTTTGGTTTTTGCCTGTTGTTTTTGGGGCGTTGCTACAGATGTTGCCCGTTTTGTTTGAAGTGCCTGTACGCGGTGTAAAAACTGCGGGCTTTGCTTTCGCACTATTGGCGATTGGTGGCCCCGGGGTTTATTCGCATTTGGTGAATATGAATACATCCGTGGGTTTGATCGCGACATCATCATTTGTAACGCTCGCTATTTTGCTTTACTGCTCGGTCTTTTTCCGCACTTTGCTTCAGGCCAAAAAGATTGATTTAACGGGTTGGCATGTGATTGCCGCACTTTGCTGTTTGGCCTTTGCGGCACTCGCAGGGCTGGTTTTAGCGTTTCATTTGCATAAACCATTCTTGCCTTATGCGCATACTATTTTCTTGCGCGGGCATGCACATTTGGCGGCATTTGGTTTCTTTGCATTCCTAGTTATGGGGGTGGCTTATAAGCTAACCGAAATGTTTTTGCTGGCCTATGGCGCGCCGAAAACAGCCGGGAAAATTTCGCTTTCTTGTGGCACAACGGGGGTCACTCTCTTGTCGATTGGCTTCTTTTGGTTAGAGCCCATGAAGGGCATTTCGTGGGTCGGCGACCTTGGCACCATTTTGATTGGCCTGAGTGTCATTCTTTTTGCCGTTCAAATGCGGGTCATCCTGAGTAAGCGCATGAAGCGCAAGCTTGATGCACCATGGCAGCATACGATTGCAGCGGTCGTTTGGCTGCTTGTCGCGTTTGCTCTGGCCGCAACGATGCGATTGGGTGGGCATTCCCCCGATGTTGAGCATGGGCTTGGCATCGCTTATGGGTTCATTGGTTTACTTGGTTTTGTCGGCTCGGTCATCATTGGCCAACTGTATAAAATCGTGCCGTTTCTGGTTTGGCTGCACAAATTCAGCCACCTACTGGGCGGCGATCGTCCAGTTAAGCCCGCCACCGAGCTCATCAGTAAAAAAGCCATGGACCTCCTCTGGATGCCCTGGCACCTCGGTTTACTTTGCCTCGTCATTGGGGTCTTGAGTGGCCAAGCCAATGCCGTCCGCGCGGGTAGCCTTTTAGTGTTGGCCGTTGCAGTTGGCCTCGCCATCACATTGATCGGCGTTTACCGGGCCACGCCTTACCAAGACGAATCATGACATCCCTCGACAATCTTTCTGCTGACGAGCAATGCTTATTAGCCTCTCTAGAAACGGTTTTTGACCCCGAGACGGGCATCGGCGTGGTTGATATGGGCCTAATTTACGGTCTGGCACTCGACGCAGATTCGGGTTTGGTCAAGGTTACGATGACTTTGACAACGCCCGCCTGCCCAATGGCTGACGCACTTACCGATGGCGTAAAACGGCGATTAGGCAATCAAAACGGCGTCCAATCGGTCGAAGTCGATCTCACATTTGAGCCGGCTTGGTCGCCTGAAATGGTCTCCGAATCAGCACGAACAAAAATGGGGATGACATCTGCACCGTCGTCGACCCCAAGCGACAAAGGGTTTTCGGTTTGAGTTTTTCGAGCTTGCTTATGTTGGCGGGGGCTGGCGCAGTTGGCACTCTGGCTCGGTTTGGGTTGAGCTCGATCCTTACTCGTTTGTTTGGCGCGGTTTTTCCTTATGGCACGCTCACGGCCAATATGCTCGGCTGCTTTGCTTTTGGTTTGCTTTGGGCGCTTGTCCGCGAACGCGAAATCGTCACACCTGAAACGGGCATGATTTTGATGGTCGGTTTTTTGGGCGCGTTTACGACTTTCAGTGCCTTCGCTAACGAGGGCGCCATGTTTATTAAAAACGGGCAGTGGGGGATGGTGCTCGGCTATGTCTTGCTAAGTAATATCCTTGGGCTCGGCTGCGTTTTCGGCGGCTCGTGGCTGGCTCGCTGGGTATAGGTAGAGTCAAAGTCGGGAGGCACTCTCCTTAAGTGAGCCTGTTTGTAAGGAGTAAGATCTTCTTCATTTCGTTAATTTTTGTGAGGTAGCACGATATTCGCGGAATCATGTCGCAATCGAATGGAACATTTTGAATCTCATTTAATAGAAATCATTTCCCTCAGTGCTTCCGGGCCAATTCCTGTTGAAATTGATGACTGTCATTGCTTGCTAAAATCCTGCTACGCTTACCTGTTCAGTGTACTTTTCGCCGTTCATGTAGGTATTTTTTAAAAGAATTTCCTTTTGTCGATGGGCTTACAGAATAGGGTTAGTTGACGGTATTTGTAGCACATGTCATGGAGTCAGCAATTTCATCAATGAATTTTGGGAGTTACCCTCAGCACTATTTTGGGCAAGTTCTTTGGGATGACCCCAGTTTTGGCGTAAAGCTAATAGTTCGCCTGGATTCTTAAGAGCACACAATAAGCTGAGCAAATGCATTGCGCAAAATACGCAAAACCTACTGGTCGGGAGAATCCAACACTTTTTCTTACTTGCCTTTTTTGCTTTGCTTCTACTTTAGGAGAAAGAAATATAGCCCTTTGCCTATGTGGGATTTCATTCGGATGAGGTAGGTTTTCTCTTGCACGAATCTTGCCACCATTTATTCTATGGCATGCACGAACAGCAAGAATATTCATTTGACAATGAAATACCTGATTCGCTTGAGGGAAGGCTTGAGGTCTCGACCCTGTATCAGAACTTTGGCGTGAATGGGAATCGAACTAGTTTTGGAGTGGATGTGAGCCTCTCAGAGCTAAAACTGCAACGTTCCTTGAAAGCTAAAGAATGCTATCAACTAAAAGAAAAAATCGACGGCATTATTCGAATTTGGAGCGGCAAGTATGAAAAACATCAAAAAAACGAACATTGTGAAGAACGTGCTCTATATGTTGATGGTCTAAATCAAAAAGCTGAGGAGCAACGGATATGCTTGGCTAGATTACTTGAACACTCAGATGGAATTGAGCTGGTGCGCTCATTTAACCCCGAATTGTCGCACAATGCATTTGCCGTCTCCCCTGATGAGATTGTAGAGGAGTTGGGCGAGCTTTCGTATTTCTCCTTTGCTCTGTGTGGAAGGCCAATCGAAGTTCAATATCGGACAAACCCTACGAAGCCTAACCTTGAACGAGCTTCGGAAGGCTATGGCTTTTTCGAGCGCTTATTTTCTCCTAAACGCATTGCTGGAGAAGTTGAGAACAGAAAGAAGAGTTGGCTGTCATCCTGGGAGAGCGATTGCCGTGCAGTAGCAGTAACCAATGCACGGCGTGACGAGCAATTAGCGAAATGCAAAATAGCGTATGCGCGTTTACTCGGTGAATACGAACAACGATTTTCCAAGAAATCGAAAGAATATCAAGAGTGGCTTGATGCTTATAGAAGCGGCGCTACAGAAAGCGTTCTAGCTTATTTCCTTAAAGCGTTGAAAACTTCTGAGTACCCAGAATTTATTCCAAATGAAATGGTCGCGGAATATCGAGAAGAGGAGAAGTTGTTGGTAGTACTAAGGCAAATGCCTGGCCTTGTTGCATTTCCAAAGGTTCAATCTTATAAGTATATTAAATCTCGAGATGAGGTTACGAGTAAGAAATTTCCCCAGAATAAGCACAAATTTATGTACGATGATTTGCTTTATCAAATTTGCCTGAGATCATGTAGTGAGGTGTTTTCCGCAGACGAGAAAGGCTGTGTTGACAGTGTCGCTTTTAATGGTTATGTGGAAGCGGTAAATCCGGGCACGGGAGTGCTTGAAACTAAGATTGTGATGTCTTTGCTTGTTGAAAAGTCACAACTGATGGAGGTTGATTTGTCGCTAGTAGAGCCCCGAGCAGCTTTTCTTCATTTGAAAGGAGTCGCAGCGGCTGATTTGTCCTCTCTAACGGCCATTCCCCCAATTGTTACGCTTGAAACAGATGATAATAGGTTTGTCAAGGGTCGGAAAATTGTCCATAGCGTGGATGGTTCCGTTAATTTAGCCGCGATGCATTGGGAAGACTTTGAACATTTAGTTCGAGAGGTGTTTGAAAAGGAATTTACTGCAAATGGTGGTGAAGTGAAAATAACGAAAGCAAGCCGCGATGGAGGTGTCGACGCAATTGCTTTTAACCCTGACCCCATCATGGGCGGAAAGGTAGTCATTCAAGCGAAGAGGTACACAAATGTTGTCGGTGTTGCAGCGGTTCGCGATTTATACGGAACTCTACTTAATGAAGGAGCAACAAAAGGTATTTTAGTTACGACATCTCATTATGGTAGTGATGCGTATAAATTCGCAAAAGGTAAGCCAATCTCGTTGTTGAATGGCTCTAACTTGCTTTCTTTACTCGAGAAGCATGGAACTTCAGCATATATTGATACGATTGAGGCGAAGAGGATTTTGGGTGAACCTTGATCGTTATTTTGCACCATAATTTAACCGCACATCGCTGGGTATAGCGCCGCAACGATTTGCGCGTGCGTTTAGCCGCGCAAGGGATTCAACCCGGCCGTTTTTCGCCTGGCGTTTAGGTTTTGCAACGCGCGGGCTTCAAGCGCTAAAAATTTTACGAGCTGACTCACGCTCACGCCAAATGCCGTTGCTGTGCGTGAAATATCATCTTGATCGATGCGCAATCGGTCGAGCACCTCGGCCAGCACGCCTGGGAAATCAGCATGCGTTGGGTTGACCTTGATGCGCCCCTTGCGCAATCGCGATTGCCAAGGCTCGGAGGGCTGATATTCGCCGGGCGAAACAAAGGCTGAATCTGTCAGCGGCGTGCGGAATTCAATCGCCAAATTAACCCGCAATCTGAAGTAAGCTACCTTTAAGTTTTCATGTTGAGACCGCCGCTCATTTGCTTGAGCCAAAACGCCAGAATGCTCGTGCCGCAGCCGAATCGCCGTTTGGACGCGGTTACGATGTTGCCCGCCAGGCCCAGAAGCGCGGGTGCGCTCGACATGAGTTTCGCGCTCAAGTAAGTCGGCGGGTAGGGCGGCTGGGTGCATGGCTTCATCATAAAGGCAGGGGGCAAAAGAAAGCCGAGCCTTGGGGCATCCTTGTCGTTATGCTTGGCTTATGAACAAACGACTCTGGCACGATTCATACGATGATGGCGTTGCGCCGTCGCTGAATTACAACGGCACCACTCTTATTGAGTACCTCAATAAATCGGTTCAAGATTACCCCGAGCACGATGTGCTTAACTTCATGAATTGCAACATGAAGTACCGTGAGTTTGGCGATGCTGTTGAGCGGCTCGCTACAGCACTTGCAAATCTGGGCGTGAAAAAAGGCACGCGTGTTGCTGTGCAGTTGCCTAACATCCCACAGACGCCGATTTCGTTTTTTGCGATTCAGCGATTGGGCGCACATGCGGTGATGACAAACCCGCTATATATGCCACGCGAAATCAAACACCAATGGAATGATTCAAACTGTGAGATTGCCATTGTCGCTGATTTTATCTACGACCAAAAAGTGCGTGCGTTGCGTGGCGATGTGCCTGTTAAGCAATACATTATTGCGAGCATCCCTGAATACTTAAAATTCCCTTTGCGTCAGCTTGCACCGCTCAAATTGAAAAAGATGGATCCACCATCGGTTGCGAAAGTCGCACCAGAGGCGGGCGTCCACTTTTTCCGTAAGCTGGTCGAAAGTACCGCTCCTGCAGCTCCAGCGGTCGATATTGACATCGACGACATTGCGGTTATCCAGTACACGGGCGGCACAACGGGTGTTTCCAAAGGTGCCGTTTTGACGCAGCGCAACATTGCTTACAACGCCCAAATGGTAAACGCCTGGTTTGTAAATGTGCCTTACGGCGAAGAGGTCTTGCTCTCGGCTTTGCCTTTTTTCCATATCTTTGGTTTGACCGTTTGCATGATTTGGCCGGTTTCGGTTGCGGGCAAAATGATATTGATGCCTAATCCGCGTGACATCCCGACGATGGTGAAAAATATCGAAAAGCACAAGGTCACGCTTTACCCAGCGTTGCCAGCTTTGTTTAACGCGGTCAATCAATTCCCTGGTATCGAAAAGCGCGACTTGAGTTCCGTGAAGTATTGCTTCTCTGGCTCGGCTCCATTGCCCGAAGATGTCCAAGAAACTTTTGAAAAACTGACGGGCGCAATCATTGTTGAAGGGTTCGGTATGACCGAGACTTCACCGGTTGTTACAGGTAATCCGCTATACGGCGAGCGCAAAATTGGCCACATCGGCATTCCGTTTCCTGATACCGATGTCAAAGTCGTTGATCCTAAGGACGCATCGATTGAGCGTGCCGTCGGCGAAGAGGGCGAGCTCATCGTTAAGGGCCCTCAAGTCATGCAGGGTTACTGGAATATGCCCGACGAGACGGCGCTCACGATTAAAAATGGTTGGTTGCACACCGGCGATTTGGTCATCATGGATCAAGGTGGCTACCTGCGCATTGTCGGCCGTTGCAAAGATATGATTATTGCAGGCGGTTACAACATCTACCCAGACGAAATCGACCGCGTGCTGACGGCGCACCCCAAGGTTTTTGAAGCTTGCACGATTGGTGTGCCAGACGAGTGCCGAGGCGAAACGGTTAAGTCATTCATCATTCTCAATCCTGGCGAAGAGTGCACTGATGCCGAGCTCGACACTTATGCACGCGCCGAATTGGCTGCCTATAAAGCGCCAAAGTCTTACGAGTTCCGCGAAGAATTACCTAAGAGCGCAATGATGAAATTGCTTCGCCGCGTGTTGCGTGACGAAGAAGAAGCAAAAATGAGAAAAAACAATTAACATGAATCGACCCTTTACATCCCCAGATCTTTCCGGCCAAGTTGCCATTGTTACGGGCGCCAGTCGTGGCATCGGTCGCGCTATGGCTTTGGCCTTGGCTGAGTGCGGGGCCTCGGTTGTTTGCGCTGCCAAGACTGAAAACTCGCGCGATACTTTGCCGGGCACCATTCATGAAACGGTTGCGGCGATTGAAGCCGCGGGCGGAACAGCGGTTGCCGTGCGTACAAACCTTCGCAAGGCAGAAGACATTGAAAACATGGTTTCTGTGGCGGTAGAGGCCTTTGGCGGTGTTGACATCCTTGTGAATAACGCGGGTGCTCTTTGGCTGCAACCCGTTGCACAAACTAAAGCAAATCGATTTGATCTGCTTACTCAGGTTAATGGCCGAGCCGCAATGCTTGGCGCGATTGCAGCGATGCCGCATTTGCAAAATCGAGAGGGGCGCTCTGCTGCGGCACACATCATCACGGTTTCGCCGCCGCTTGATCTTGAAATGCTCCCAGGCAAAACGCCGTATCTCGTAACGAAATACATGCAGTCGCTCATGACCATCGGTCTGGCGGGCGAGCTTGCCGGCACAGGGGTTTGCGCCACTTCGCTTTGGCCTGCAACGACTGTTGAGTCTCAAGCAACCATCGCTCACGGCATGGGTACACGCGAAATTTGGCGAGTCGCCGAAGTCGTTTCTGACGCCATGCTTGCCATCCTTGCGAGTGACCCAGCCGAAATGAACGGCAAGTTGTTACTTGATGAAGAAGCGCTCGCTGCGGTTGGCGTAACAGATTTAGCACCATACAACTGCACCGAAAACGGCATGCCTATGCGCATCGTTGGTGCCGAGGGTCGTGCTGCCTGGAAGATGCTGCAATCTGCCGCAAATGATCGTAAGCCATCGGCTCCTTAAACGACTCGCTGCGCTTGTTTGGTTTTTTGGTGCGGGGCATTTGCTGTTTAAGTCGCAAGGCCTCTTCGCCGAGGCCGAGCTGTTAAACGCAAGCCAGCTCACCACAAAGCTCGCGCTAGCGACGGGCTTGATTTTGGGTTTTATCAAAGCGCGTTTTCTATTTGCCAAACTCTGCAAGAAAAACCTGCAAAGGATAGATGGAATCACAAAGCCAAAATGGTGGCAGTTTTATCGGGCGAGATTCTTTCTGCTACTTGCGCTCATGATGTTGACAGGCGCATCTCTTTCACGCATGGCTCATGGTCATTACGGGCAACTCCTCGCAGTCGCCACTCTTGACATATCACTCGGCATTGCGCTTTTGGCGAGTGGCTTGATTGTGTTTCCGCGCGAGCGCTAGTCTTTTTTCTCTTCAGGAAGGTAGCGCAAAAAATATTCGCGCACTTCTTTTACCCGATGTCGCACTTTGCGCGCGTCCCAATCAACCGTTGGGATGGGAGGCAAGAAATCAACTCGCACAACGCCAGGCCGCACAATAAACCGCCCATGAGGCTGGCACATTTCGGTGCCGCGATGAATCGTCGGGACGAGCGGAACTTTGGTTTGAAGCGCCATATGGAATGGCCCAAGTTTGAATTTTTGCAAGCCGCCTTTGCGTGAGCGAGTGCCCTCTGGGGCGACAAACAACGCCAAGCTTTTTTCACGCACCGTGCGAGCAGCGCGGTCGACACTATCAATTGCGGCTGCACGGTTTTGACGATCGACGGCAATAAAACCAAGCCGCGCCATGAGCCAGCCCATGACGGGGATTTTGTGAAACTCTTTTTTGTAAATAACTACAGCGTTGTCTGGGCAAAGTGATGAAAATAAGAATAAATCAAAAATGCTCACATGGTTGATGAGCAAGATCTTGGGCCCCGGTGTGTCACGGTGCTCAAGGCCATGAATGTCAAGCTTCACACCGTAAATCAAACATTGCAGTTTCCCCCAGCCTCGCATCACCGGGCCGCGCCAACGCCGCATCACAAAAGGAGAAAAGGTGCATAGCAACATGAAAGTCATGTGCAAAAAAGCGATGACCCAAGACGGGATCAGCATGATGTAGCCGCGAATGGGGCTACCTAGGCGTGGTTGGACCCAAGACTCGGCTTCGAGGTCGCGCGGTCGATCTAGTAGGTTTTCGGTGGGGGCAGTTTCGCTCACGACATCATTCTAAGTCAGAGGCGTTTCTATTTCCGCGCTCCGAATTAGCGGCTAAACTATTCCTACGCACCACCTTCTTTGGCGCGCAAACCACAACATGAAAAACATCTCACGCTATTCCGTTTCCGGTTTGATTGCCGGTTTACTCCTGACCGCGACTCTTGGCGCCGTCGTTTTGATCCAAGCTGATTTGCTTGGCCAGTTCAAACAAATGAATGTCAAAATGCGCACCGACACAACCAAACTCATTAATGAGTCTGCTCGCAGCCATGGCTTCTCGATAGACTCAAAATCGCTTATCGTTTCTTCGATGGCGCCTGAGCTGATTGTTGCTGGTGCGCCGGTAGAGGGCATCCGCGGCAAGGGTAAAAAAGGGAATCAAGCCGCAGAAGCAGGCGGGGCCAAAAGTGACATTATCGGTTTGTTCGTCGTCGCAGGCACGGGCGCTGGCAACCCTGGCAAGCATGGCAAGCAGGGGGGGAGCAAACGCGCTCTAGGCGGCGCCATTGCGGGCATCTACATGGTCAAGGGCAATGTCGCTGAAGGGGCATCTACGATTCAAGTCGTCGGCATGGACGGCAAAGTCTTGACCAAAGTTAAAGTCAACACATCATGGGCGAGCAGCAAAAACGATTGGTGGAAGCCTGTTTATATGTCGATTTTGCAAGGCCTGACTTCCCCCGCTGCGGGCAAAAAATCGGGCGGTAATAACCCACTCAAGTAGCGAGTCGATTTTGCGTTGTGGTCTAGCGTTTACTCGCTTCATTCACGCGCCAAAGACCGCGCACGGCTTCAGCCATTTTGCGCACACGGGTCGCGTCTACAGCATTGTGGACGCGGCCTTCTTCTTTGAGCCAAGTGCCGACGATGGCGCCGTTTGCGTGGGGCGCAAGGAGCGTGGCATTGTCAGGCGACAAGCCAGAGCCGAGTAGCACCAAGCCCGAATCGCCAGCGGCTTCACGCACTTCAGAGAGCAGAACCTCATCTACGGGTGCGCCGGTCGCGGCACCCGTTACGATGACGGCATCGGCTAAACCCCTCAAAAGGGTGTCTTTGACGGCATCTTGGGCACTTAACGGCGCGAGCGGCGAAGCATGCTTGACCAAAACATCGGCCAGGATTGATACTCGATTTGCGCCGTGGTCGACGCCAAGAGCTTTGCGGTAGCGCAGAGTGTGAGCAGCCTCACCCTCGATGACGCCCTGATCGGTGACATAAGTGCCGGTGTGCACATTGACACGAATAAAATCAAGCTCAGCCGCCGCGGCAATGCCAAGCGCGGTGTGCGCATCATTGCGCAGGCAATTCATCCCGGTAGGTAAGCCATGGAGTTGTTTCACCTCGCCCGCGAGCAAACTAAGCATCGCGGCTTGATGGGGCGGCACTCGGTCACCCTTGCAGCCTTTTACAAAAGGCGCCGAACCGAAGTTTTCAAGGATGACAGCATCTACGCCGCCCGTGGCAAGAGCCGTCGCGTCGCGTAAAACAAAATCACGCACTTGTGCGAAACTCATGCCATCGTTGGCGGGGTCGCCGGGAAGAGCAGGAAGATGGAGGACGCCGATGAGACCGTGCATGAGTTTGATTTTATCGACGCGCGGTTTGCGGGCGGAAATGGGTAGGCGGGTTTCTTTGTTTTGTGGGTTTGTGCAGGGCGTGGGAATGTCATCTCTACTCAGTACTGCTCATGTATCGTGGCTTCTATGACCTCAAACATTGACTTGCATAAACTGCAATTCCGCGCTTGTGCGGGTCGGTGTAGTACCTGTTAGGATAAAAAGGAGAGTTAAATGGATTCAAAAGAACTTTACGAAAAAGCGAAAGAAGCAAAAAATTCAGGCGAAGATAGTCAAGCATTAGGCTTTTTATCAGAAATTATTGAGAATCATGCTGATTCACTAGAGGCCGATCTTGCTAGGGCAATGAGGTATAAAATAAAAAATAAAGCAATGAGGTATAACGTAAAAAATAAAGAGGAGGTTACTGTGAGCGATGGTTCGCCACCTGTCTCGAACACGCCATTATCATCCGAATACGGAACAGCAAGGTTTATTTCTCAAGTGGTCTCTGGTATTGGATGGGCCGTGGTAATTATGGGAGTTATCACAGGATTGATTGGCATGTCAGATGGATTCAGGTCTGTAGCTGTTTTGCTGGTAATAGTATTACCTGGAATAGGGATAGCAGTTTCAGGGCTATTTCTTGTTGTCGCGGGTGAGATTACAAGGGCTACTGTAGATAACGCAGACCATACAAGAGAAATCCTGAGTGTTATTCGAAAAAAAATCTAACAAGGCAATTGCAGGCGGACAGTCAATAGCTCCGCTTTTGCCTTCCGGTGAATTGCGACATTAGCCACAATCCCAATCACCACAACATCCGCCATGCTCGCTGTCGTGACCCACAGGGCCCATCGGTCGGAAAACTTTGGCTAAGAAGCCTGGCACGCCTTGGCGGAAGAATGAAACGAGATAAATCGCTGCAAGCGTAAAGGCCATCCATTCTTTCCATGTCACGGTATGCTCGTGCGCGTGGGCATCAATGGGTTTGGCTTGGAAGGAACCACCGAAGTATGAATTTACGGCAAAACCTAAAACAACGGCCAGTAGGGGCATCAAAAGGCTAAAAGCAATTGCGACTCGTTTTCCGTGCAGGTCACGCAACACGCCAAAAGTGGTCACATTTGTTGCAGGCCCCGTCAGTAAGAATGCAAGACCCGCGCCCGGCGACAAGCCAAGCCCAAGCAAGACTGCGATGAGTGGTGTTGAGCCGCTCGCGCAAACATAAAGGGGCATGCCCAAAAAAGCGGCGACCAAAATATCAGCACCCGCAGGAAGCCCTGGCAAGAAACCTGAATCTAGAATTGGGTTGAGCAACGCGGCGATTGCAAGACCGAGCAAAATCCAGGGGCCTGTGTCATCGATGATGTCGCCGAAACCGTAGCGCAAACCCGCTTTGAGTTTCGCCCATGCTGTAGGTTGAGGTGCGGTTTTTGACCCACAGCAACTCGGAGCCACAGGCTCAGGTACACCACGCCCCTTTTGCCGCATCCGCCCGACGGTTAATCCCATCACCATTGCGAGAATTGCTGCACCCACCAAACGCACCCAAGTTAATTCTGCGCCTAACAAACCAAACGACAACATGACCGAGGCCCAACCCAATTCGGGGGTCGCCACCAAAAATGACATCGCTGCCGGCATTGGTGTTTTGGCTTCAATCAACCCGCGGTAAACGGGGATTACGCCGCATGAGCAAATCGGCACAGGAAGCCCTGCAGCCGTCCCGCGGAGTGCTTGCGTAAATGCTGTGCCGCCTTTGAAAAACCCCTTTAGACTTTCAGGCATAAAGGCCTTGCTCAAAGCAATTGTGATTGACGCTGCCAAGAGTGCGGGCGCGCTTTCAACGGCAAGCAGCCAAAAGCCACTTGCAAAACCAATCTCTCCTTGAGCGTCGTGCAGCACCGTGGTGGCCGCGTGTGGCTCGTGAGCGTTTAAGCCTAAAACGCCTGCAAGAGCCAGTAAACCGCCCATTGCCGATGCAATGCTTTCGTAGCCGCTTCGCATAGAGTCAGCGCGGTGGGGGTGGCCCACGACGACATGGAATAGCGCGCCTGCCATCAAAGCCTGAAACAAAAACAATAAACTGCCCGTGCCCGAAAGGTCAACCGCTGTGCCTGCAATCGTGGCCAACATCATGACGGCCAAAACTAAAACGGCTCGCGAGACCCCAAATCGTGGGCGCACGAGCCACCAAACGGCCATGCCCACAGGGAGGCGGTGCAGCACAATGGCCGCACCCAAACCAACATTAGCGGTTAAAGCGGCGCCGTCAAAAAAAGCGTGCACGGCGAGCCCGGTCATCCCGAGGCCGACTTCGGCAGCGAGCGCACTACCGTGCATCCATTTGTGTAGAAAAATCGGCAGAGCCATGCCCGCGGCAAAAACGGCAAGCGCTGCCCAGCCCGCGCCCGCCCATGCTTCGGGGATGACATGCGCAAAGAGCAGGCCGCCAATGCCGATGCGGACAAAACCGTCAAGCCCTGCCGATGCCACGCGCGAGCCGCCCAAAATGCGGAATACGAGAGGCGCGATGGCGAGCGCGGCCAGGCTGGCGATGAGTGTCGGAAGCATGGCTTTCTTTAGGACGGAGAATCGCCGCGCTCACCCCTTACGCGGACGCCTTGCGACTCAAACCATTGCACCAATTTTGCACGATGATCGCCCTGAAAAACAATCAGGCCCTCAGTCAAACTCGCGCCTGCGCCAAGCACTTTGCGCAATTGTTTCATGAGCGATTGTTGAGTCTCAGAAGGCACATCGCGCACCGATGTCACGACTTTGTTGCCCTTTCGCTTTTCAAAACCAAGCACGACCATTTTTAATTGAGCAAACGCCGCCTCAGCGAGCTCATCGGCACTCGGCTCGATTTGCGGCACATCAGGCTCGCCAGTGCCCGCAAGGCCAGCTTTGGCAAAAAGTGCGGCGAAGGGGTTGTCTTCAGGCATGGCCTTAGTTTAACTTGCTCCTGTAGAGTTTGAATTTTACGGCATGAGCGGTGACAGCCCCAAGCGAAACACAAGAGAGCTACAATTACTTACATGATCCTCATCACAGGCGGCGCGGGTTTCATCGGCTCTAATATCGTGGCGGCTTTCGAAGCCCGTGGCGAAAAGGTTTTGGTTTGCGATCGACTTGAGTCTGATGAGCGTTGGCGCAATCTCGCTAAGCGCGATTTGGTCGATTTGATTGCGCCCGAAGATTTGTTTGATGCCCTTGGCGCCATTGCGGAAGAGCTGACCGCAGTGATTCACATGGGCGCGATTTCGGCAACCACTGAAACTGATGTCGACAAGATTGTCGAAAACAACATTCGCCTGACGCTGGACCTCGTGGCATGGTGCACTGCGCATGATGTGCGATTGATTTACGCTTCTTCCGCCGCAACTTACGGTGACGGCGCGATGGGCTTCGATGACAACGAGAGCGTAGAGGCTTTGTCTCGCTTGCAGCCACTCAATGCTTATGGCTGGAGTAAGCATTTTGTCGATCGTCGTATCGCTCGCATGAAACTAGATGGCGATGCGCTGCCCGCGCAAATTGCGGGCTTAAAGTTTTTTAATGTTTATGGGCCAAACGAGGCGCACAAAGGCAGTATGCGTTCAGTCGTCCATGCCGTTTATGAGCGTGCTGCTGCTGGCCAGCCCGCGCGGTTGTTTCGCTCGCACAACCCCGAATACGCTGACGGCGGGCAGCTGCGCGATTTTGTTTGGGTCGGCGATTGCGTTGACATGGTGATGTGGCTCTACGACCACGCTGAGGTGAGCGGGTTGTTTAACTGCGGCACCGGCCAAGCCCGTAGCTTTCTTGATTTAGCCAAAGCGGTTTACGCCGCGCTAGATCTTGAATTTAAAGTCGAATGGGTCGACACGCCCGAGGCCATCCGTGAAAAATATCAATACTTCACCGAGGCCCAAATGGGCAAAATCCGGGGTGCTGGTTTTATTGCAGAGCCGACTCCGCTAGAAGATGGCGTCCGTCGTTATGTGACGCAGTTTTTGGCGACGAGTGACGCTTACCGTTAAAGCTCTGATTCACGCACGACATAAATCGGGCGCTGCTTGACCTCGGAGTAAATCCGGCCAAGGTATTCGCCGATGAGGCCGATGCCGAGCATGTTGAGGCCGCCAATAAGCAGGACGACCACCGATACGAATGTGATATTTGGCCCCATGCCAAACACGCCCGTGAAGTGGGCGATGGTTAAAAGCGCTGCGCCCAAAATCGACAACACCATCGCGATAACGCCTGAAATCATTAAAACGCGCAATGGGAAAACCGAAAACGCGAGCAGGCCTTCAATCGCAATGCCCGACAAAATCCAGAAGTTGGTTTTTTCTTCGCCAGCACCTCGTGCGGGTCGATCAAAACCAATACCGGCTTGGCGGAAACCCACAAATGCACGCAAGCCAGGCACAAAGCGACCACGCTCTTTCATGCTGGTGAGTGCGTCAACAACCACGCGCCGCATGAGGCAAAAGTTGCCCGCGTCGAGCGGAATGTCGATATACGATGTGCGTTTCCAGATGCGATAAAAAAGCCACATCGACATTTTTTTGATGGCGCCTTCTTTGTGGCGTTTTTTGCGCTGACCGTAAACGACATCTAATTCTTCAGTGTCTAATTTGGCGGCAAAATCAGCAATCATTTCTGGAGGGTCTTGCTGGTCGCCGTCCATCAATACAACGCGCTCACCACAGGCGGCGTCAAGGCCGCAAGCCACTGCGCCCGAGTGACCGAAGTTGCGCGAGAGTGACAAAAACTTAAATCGCTCATCTTGCGCGTGCAGCTCTTTTAGTAAAGTTAGCGAGCCATCATGCGAGCCGTTGTCAACCCAGATGGCTTCCCAATTGTTGATGCCCATGCCCGAAAAAGTCGCGGCGATTCGCTCGGCCAGCGGGCGAATGTTGGGCTCTTCGTCCCAGGAAGGCAGGACAACAGAGTATTGGGGCTTGTCGGTCATGTTGAGCAACGGTTGAAAGTGCGGTTAGCCGTCGGCGACTGGGCGCGCGGCGTCTACCATCCTAGTGAGGCCTTCACGCAAAGTAACTTGCGGTTTCCAGCCAAGGAGGCGCTCGGCTTTTGAAATGTCAGCCTGGCAACGCAGGATTTCACCTTGGCGTAATTCCATGGCGCCAAAGTTAGGTTTGCCCGCGCCGATGATGTCGAGAACGGTCTCAACCATTTCGCGCACAGGGGTTTCGACGCCAGAGCCGAGGTTGATGACTTCACCCTCGATGCCGGGTGTGGTTGCCGCAGCAATCATGCCGCTGACCAAATCGTCGACATAAATAAAATCGCGCGTTTGCTTGCCGTGCGTGGTGTCGAACGCGCCATCGGCAAAACCTTGGCGAATCACAAACGGAGTAAAACCGCGCGCTTGCCCGGGGCCGTAAACCACGAAAGGCCGCACGACAACGACGGGGCAACCTTGCGCCGAAGCGAGCATCTGTAGGTGATGCGTCGCGGCGACCTTGCTCACCGAATAAGCCGACACGGGCGCCTCGCGCTGCGTCTCGACATGCGGCACGGGGTTGTGGCCATATTCCTCGTTTGTGCCACAGCGAACCCATCGTTTTAAGGACGGCCCCCAAATCGCACGAGCCGTAGCGCGCGCGTTGCCGTAATGACTCGCGGCCATGGTGTCGTCGTTGTCGCGGCTATGCGATTGATCGGTACGCCCAGCGAGATCGAAAACAAATTCAGGCTCAAAGGTGGCCATCGCATCAAGAATCGCAGGGTCATCCAGCGAACCCTCAAGCAAATCAATCTCAAGGTGGCGGATGTCATCAGGGAACCCAGCCTGCACCGTCGGGCGGATGCCATCGGCGACGAGTCGTTGAATCAAGTGCGAAGCGATGTAGCCGCCGCCGCCAACGACAAGGACGCGCGCATTGCTGAACGCGGGGAGGGTTTGGGGGGAGTCGGTAGGAACCATGTCTAGGTGATATAGTATCGGCACATCTGGTCATTTCCCTGACCGTAAATCCCTCCCTAAAAACAAGATGCAAGTTGCCATTCTGTGCGGCGGTCGCGGAACCCGAATCCGCGGCGAAGTCGAAAACGCTCCTAAACCCATGGTCAAAATTGGGGGTTACCCCATGCTGTGGCACATCATGAAGATTTATGCTCATTTTGGGCATACGCAATTCATTCCGATGCTCGGTTTCCGCTCCTGGGATTTCAAAGAGTACTTCTTGAACTACCACGCCATGCAAAGTGATTTGAAAATCACGCTCGGCAAAGACGGCGTTACGACGCAAATGTCTGAGGCAAATCACGACGAAATCGGTTGGGATATTACTCTCGCTGAAACGGGCGTTGATTCGATGACTGGCGCGCGACTCAAGAAAATCGAAAAGCACATCACCGACGATGTCTTCATGATGACTTACGGCGATGGCGTTGCTGAGATTGACATTGACGCGCTTGTAGCCTTCCATAAGTCTCACGGCAAAATCGCGACGCTGACGGCAGTCGGCCCGCCAAGTCGTTTTGGCGACCTCGAAATTGATGGCGGTCTAGTCAATTCTTTCCAAGAAAAACCTCAAGCGACGACGGGTCGTATCAATGGTGGTTACTTCGTGCTAAACCGTGAAGTATTTGATTACCTTGATGACAGCCCCGACTTGGTTTTCGAGCGCGAGCCATTGCAAAACCTAGCCAGAGACGGCCAATTGATGGCGTTTGAGCACGATGGCTTCTGGTTGCCCATGGATACTTTCAAAGAGTGGGACATGCTCGAGGGCATGTGGAACTCCGGGAAAGCTCCTTGGAAAATGTGGTAGTGATTCACTCAACGAGGTAAATCAATGACAGAAGTCGATCGCATTCCTGTTGCCATTATTGGCGCGGGTGTCGTGGGTGCAGCTTGCGCCCGTTCTATCGCTGACCGCGGCGGTATGGGTTTTATCTTTGAGCGTGAGGCTCACTCGGCGCCTGGTACGACTTCGCGCAATTCGGGTGTGATTCATGCCGGTATTTATTACCCACCCGAGTCGCTGAAAGCTGAGTTGTGCATCGCAGGCAATCTTGCGATTTATGATTGGTGCGAAAAGCACGGCGTGGGCTGCAAGTCGATTGGCAAAATGATTGTCGCGACGACCCAGGGGCAAGAAGAAGGCTTGGCGGATATTTTCGCCAATGCAACGGCCAGCTGGGAAGGCCGCGGCGATTCTCAGCTTGAGATGCTCACGCGTGAGCAAGTGCTTGAGATGGAGCCGAGTTTGACCGATGCGCGGTGCGCACTTTGGTCGCCGCGCACCGGCATTGTTGACCCGCATGAGTTGACCGATTCATTCTTGCGCGTCGCCGAAGAAGGCTTCGAGGTCTTGTACCACGCGGAAGTGACCGCGATCAAAACTCTCGATGACGGTGGCTTCCAGCTTACAAGTAGCCGTGGTGAAATCCAGGCCGATGTTGTAATCAACGCTGCGGGCTTGTATTCGGATGTAATCGCCGAACATGTTGGTATCGAAGGCCGCACCATTTATCCCTGTAAAGGCGATTATTGGCAGTGGTCAGCAGCGGGGCGCGAATTCAGCCATTTGGTCTACCCGGTCAAAGAAAAGGGCGCTCCTGGGCTTGGTGTGCATCTGACTCTCGATTTGGCGGGTCGCGTGCGTCTTGGCCCGAATGCCTATTTCGTCGATAGCAAAGAAGACTTCTCGCCGAATGAGGCCGGCAAAGAAGACTTCCGTAAGGCCGCCGAGGTGTTGTTCGGCGCAATTCCTGATGACGCAATGGCTTATGACATGTGCGGGATTCGCCCTAAGTTGCGCGCGCCAGACGAAAAGGTCGAAAAAGACTTTGCGATTGTTGAGCCAGTGCCGGGGTTTATCGATTTACAAGGCATCGAGTCGCCTGGGTTGACATCTGCTATCGCCATTGGCGAAATGGTCGCGGAAATGCTTGACGGGCGGTGATGGCCCTGGAATGTGGCGCCTGCCCTTAATGGTAAGGCTAGTCGAGTCTTCGAAATGATCGAGCCCTTCGGCAGAGAAAAAGTCGTCGTCGCCCACAAGTGGTACAACTTCAAAAACCCCATTATTGTTTGCGTCAATTAGCATAATCTGATGATGGTTGTCGAAGTCTGTTCCAAATTTAAAAACACGACCGAGGGTGATGTAATCGGCTTTTTGAGTCGTAACAAACCTAAGACAGCGTATCGGTCGCGCCCCGCAGAAGTAACATCCATGACCGCAAAGTTGGCACGGCTTTGATGAGTGATTGGACGAATCGTTGCTGAGTGCTAGGGTTATAGCCTCATTTTCACTCATAGAATGATGACTTGGCTTTGTGCATGCTACAACTCCCACAACATGCGAATCGGTATAGCAAACATGCCCTCACCGAAGCTGGCACACATCTCTCCATCGTAAAGCACAACACCGGCTTTAAAGCGCTTGCCCGCCGCCATCCTTAGCTGCCGTAACCCTTTAAAATCACTGTTGTGCACTGACGATCCAGCTTTGACCTCAATGCCGGCAACTCCTTGTGCTCCGCGATCCAATACGATGTCAACTTCGACGCCATCTTTGGTATGGAAATGGAAAAAACGCGTCGGAGTTTCTTGCCAGCTTGCCATGCGTCGCAGCTCTTGATAAATAAAGGTTTCAAGTATGTGGCCAAACGCCTGACGATCGTTCGCTAAAGTGTCCATAGAAGCTCCTTGCACAAAACACGCCAAACCTGTATCACAAACATGCACTTTTGGTGTTTTGGTAAGTCGATTTAGTTTGTTGGAGTGCCATGGCGGCAGAATCTCTACAAGAAAAATGCGTTCAAGAAGGCTGATATAATCTCGAATTGTAGTGCGACTTAACTTAAAGGGTGAAGCTAAATTGCTTACATTAAAAAGTTGCGCTGTCTGCTCCGACAAGGCTTGCAGCAAGCGTGGCATTTCGCGCAAAGACTGAACCCCTGACATGTCTTTAAGGTCGCGCATTATTAGCGTGTCGATATAACTTGAAAACCAGTTGCTGCGGCGCCGAGCGGTTGGGCGAGTGATTAGAGCTGGGTAGCCTCCAGCAAGGACGCGTTGCAATAAGTCTTCTTGCGCGGTGGGCAGGCTCCGCGTCGGAAAATCTGCGGCAAAAAGATGCCTCAAAAAACCAGAGCGCCTTTCCATTAGTTCGCTTTGGGAAAAAGGATAAAGGGGGAAAATCTCCATTCGGCCAGCTAAGGAGTCGGCCAATTGGGGCAATAATAAGATATTGCTTGAGCCTGTTAATAGGAAGCGCCCGGAGACCCTATTCCTGTCAACAGAACGCTTAATAGCTCGAAAAAGACTAGGCACACGCTGGATTTCGTCTAATATCACTTTAGGTGGCAGGCTGTTAATAAACGCCGTTGGATCTTGCGTCGCTGCAAGAAACGCCTCTTCGTCATCAAAGGATATGTAGTCGTAACCTTTTTCAACACCGATACTTAACGCCAAAGTTGTTTTTCCGCACTGCCGCGGACCATGAATCAGCACCACGGGACTATCTTCGAGCGCTTCAAGCAGATGTTGTTCGGCGTGGCGGTCTAAGGCTGGGGTAGGCGTCATGGCCTTAGCATACTCAGCGCCTGGCCGTTTGTCAGGTTTACGCCTGGCCGTTTGTCAGGTTTACGCCTGGCCGTTTGTTTTTGAGCTCGTCGGGGTGCTGATGCTCCGATTAGCGCAATGCAAGAAGAGAGCAGAAATGTTCCAGCTACCGCCACGAACCACGGCTACACCGAGTAAGTTCATCAAAGCAAAAGACCCCAGCCAAATAGCTGGGGTCTTTTCGTTGGGACAGTCAAGTAAGCAATCGCTTACATATGCTTTAAATCCCAGCAGTAATCAATTTCATCTGAGAACGGATCGATCCGATCCATTTCATCCGCCCCGTGAGGCTGATCTGCGCAGTTAGCCACCAATGCTGGCTTTAGACCATAAGTCTTGTAGCCATTAGCAACGCCAACCGGGATGCGAATCAATGCATAATTGTTTTCACCCAAAAAGTGCTCTTCGATCACACCTTTGCTTGGCGAGCCTTCGCGCATGTCGCACAGCACCAATTTAATCATGCCGTATGGTACGCAGTAATGCTGAGTCTGCTCGCGGTGGATATGCCAACCCTTAATCGCCCCAGGCATCGCCTCGGAGAAATACACCTCACCGAACTTGGTGAAAATCGGGCTGTCATTACGCAGCATGTGCATGATCATGCCGCGCTCGTCGCAGATCTTGCGCAAAGGTTGGACATAGACCCCTTCGATTTTGGAGCCTTGGGTAAGTTTCGAAATGTCTTCGGTCATTTTCTTAATTTTGTGTGCCAGAAAGCTCTGTGAAGTAATGAGGCAAATCACCCTTGGCCAGACGACCTTGCAGAGTGACGAGACGAGTGTAGCGACCACCCTCGAACTCAGCTTTGAAGTTTTCGCGAGCGTTGTACTCCGCGAACATGACCTTGACAGCTTTTGCGACATTCCACTCAAGCTCAAAGTTGGGTAGCACCTTGCCGAGCAAATCAAAGCTCACGCGGTAATCGCGGGGGTCGTTTGCAGCTTCGGTAGCAATCGTGATTTGAGAGCCAGCGCACTGCTCGTGCACGATCTTGGCGACATCACGAATTTGGTAATTTTCGACATTGCCGCCGATGTTGACGGCCAGGCCGCGGACATCTTCAATCGGAGCCTCAGACAAAGCGCAGAAAGCACGCGCAATATCGCGGCAATGAGCCAGCGGACGCCAAGAAGTGCCATCGCTCATGAGCTTGACTTCGTCGATGCTAACGGCGTAGGCCAGCAAGTTGTTGACAGCCAAGTCAGTGCGCAAGCGAGGTGACTGACCGTAAGCCGTCGAGTTGCGCAAGGAAGTCACGGCGAAATTTTCGTCGCCAATCTTTTGCAGCTCAGCCTCAGTGTTGATTTTGGACTCAGCGTAAGCCGAAACAGGCGCGAAGGCCGCGCTCTCGTCAAGAATCGTGTCGCCTTGAGCGCCATAAACTGAGCAGCTCGAAGCAAACAAGAAGCGGGGGACGCCCGCCGATTTGGCCATCTCAGCGCAATGCATGACGCCCGCTGTATTGATTTTGTGAGTCAATGCAGGGTCAAGGTCGCCCATGGGGTCGTTTGAGATGGCGGCCAGGGCCACAACAGCATCGATGCCTTTGAGCATGTCAGCGGTGATGTCGAAAACATCCATCGTGATATCGTTGTCGGCTACGGCAGGTGTGCCGAACTCGACGCCGTCGTAAAGGCCTACATCGACACCAGTTACATGGTGGCCGGCTTTTTGGAAGACATCAATTGCGTGGGCACCAATGTACCCGCGATGACCAGTAATGAGAACGCGCATGGGTTCAGGAAGGGGGAAGTTGAGAGTCAACAGGAGGTTGCCGGCACTCAGCCAGCGAGCCAAAGGGGATTATCCCTAATGGGTTTGGAGGATTCTACCCCCAAAGACGCGCCCTGACCGAATTTGGTTCCGAGAATGCGTGTGAAATCAAGGGCTCTTTGACCATTCGGCCAACAGCATGACTTCATCTTTGCTACTTATCATTTCAAGGCGGTTCGGCCACCCTGTTTGGGTATCAAGCTCAACCCAGGCCGAGGCGGGCGAAGGGGTCAGTCTTTGCTTGATAAAAAACTCATAAACGGCATCGCTCGGCCGCCCCAACATGCGGACGACACCCTCTTTTTGCTGAATGGTGTGCCAGGTGAAGGCTGACAGCAATCGTTTCAGCCCAAGCGCAGGGGCGGTGCCATTGCCCATGGGGTTGCCTAGTGGGCCTTGATTGATCATCATTTTCCGCGCGCGTTCGAGCTCAAGCGTCGTGGAATTAGCGAGACCATCAATCACCTGAGAGTCCATTTTGAGCTTACCCTCGCCAGCGCTTAGCGTGAGCTGCATCACGACGGGCTCTTCGACACCACCCATGATTGAGGTGTAGGTGCCGTCAAGGACGAATTCGTCGTCGCTAGTGAAAGCCAGCTGACCTGAATAGTCTTGAGAAAGAGGTTGCCGGCGTTGCTCGATGACGAGCTCCATGCGCCATTGACTTTTGTGTGGTTTTGCAAATTCAGCCAAGGTCTGCTCGATGAGCGCGACTGAGTCGGGGTGAGGGACTCGCGCGTCAGTCTTTGTGGGAGCAGGTTTAAGTGTTGATGCGGGTGTTGGTGTAGATTCGTTTGATTGCGAACAACACAAAAAGACGAAACTCAAGCAAGCAGAAAGGGCTAGACGAAACAGCATGCGCTAATTGTAGACGGGGCCGCTCGGTTTCCCGAACGGCCCCGTGAGTTGAGGGTAAACCTCAGATGGGAAATGCAGAGCTTGCTCTAGAAGTCAAGTTGTTCGTCGCCCGCTGGTGGGCCACCTTGAGATTGAATCATGTCGCCGAGGTCTTGCACGGTGACACCTTCAGGAGCGGTGAAAACAAACAGGCCTTCGGGGTGCTCTTTGACAAAGACAGGGTCACCCATGGTCATTTTCATGATGGGCTCTTCGCCCTCAGCGCCCCACATGATTGTGGAGGCGGGGAACATTGTCTTTTTGTTGATGGTCATTTCAACGCGCTCGATTTCAACTCCGGTAGCCGCCATTTGCTCATTAAAGGCCTTTGTGGGCGTTGCTTTCAAAACGAAGGTCGTCTCAGTTTCGGTAACATCGTTGAAATTCACGACCTTGCACATTGCAGCTGCGGCCGCGAGTGGGTCAACACCGCCGCCAATGCCCATATTCATGCCGCCGCTGATTTGGTTAACCATGTCTTCGTTAGAGAGGTCAACGCTCATGGCTTGCTTGCCCATCATTGGGTTATCCATGACCATGTAAAGCATCGTGCCGTCCATGATGATTGTTTGTTGCATATTCATTGGCTCAGGCATCATTTCCATGTCGATTGTCATATCGATGGCCATGTTGATGAGTTTTGCGCCGCCGTAATTCATTTTGACTTTCATGTCCATGGCCATGGGCTGACCCATTTGCTCCATGTTCATTTTCATGTTGTAGTCAATGTTGTAGAGGCGATCGGCGTTGGCTTCGGCGATTTTGCCGAGGATTTCGAGAGCCGACTTTTGCGCGGCACTGCAGTCGCCCGCATCTTGCTCGCCCTCTGCACAGCAATCGCTCTTGGCGGGTGCTTCAGCTGGAGCGGCCTTTTCTTGGCAGCAGGGGGAGTCTTGCGCAAGCAATGGCGCAGAGGCAAGAAGAAGAGTAAGGAGGGTGGTCAGGAGTTTCATGGTGGCAGATTGTACGCCAACCCCTTAGCTGTTTGCGCTTGTCGAGCAAAATGGAAAAGTGAGTCGGCCGCTAAACTTCGCCCAGCCCAGCCGCCAGCATCGCAGGAGGGATGGTCAAGAAAACCGAGTCGTGGCTGCGACGAAATTCTTCGACGCATGCCGCTGTCGCCTTGATGGCATGATTGCCGCCCGCTTGCACTGAATTTTCAATCAAATGCGCCAAAGCCCGCGGGCTGGAATGGTCAAGCTGTGCATCAAGATGTAGTGAACTCGAATCATGCGCAGCCGGTGGATGGGCTCCATACCAGGAATAGAGGCCCGCAACGAGCTGCCAAAGGTAGCGCAGGAAAATGCCTTCGAGGTCGTGCGCGAGATAGGGCATCAAGACCCTCGCGCTATTGCAGGCCGTAAACCCATGCAAAAAAGCAACAGGCGCGCGATCAAAATTGGCGAGCAGCAGCCGTGCGCTGAGGTGAGTTAACTCGTCGAGGGTTGTCTCGGGGTCAACATCAGTAATGACCATATCGATCACGGGCTTAAACCCAGCAAACCGCTCAAGGTTGACAAGTTGATCAATGATTAACGACGAGCCTTTTGGCATTGATGTCGGGTTACAGAGCGGAATCAGGCGGATGGCGTCTTCTGGCGAAAAGGGTCCGCCGGGGCCACAAGGCTCGCCGGGTAATGTGCACCAGGCGGCTTCCCAGTAGGTGATCGCGTCGGCCAATTCGCCGATGCGTGTCGGTGTAGGAATGCGCTCGACCGCGCGCACGGCGTGGGCGGTGCGGATGAGCCCGTGTGCGGCACCGCCGGCCATCCCGGGTGCGAGCCGAGGGAGCCATGCGGCTAAAACTTGTTGCCATTCGCGCTCGGCAAGAGCTTCATGAAACACGGATGGTTGTAGAAAGAGTTGCCGCTCGCATGGGTTTGCGAGGATAAAGTCGCGGCCTCGGATGGCATGCTTTTCGAGGTCGTCGCGGTAGCCTAGTCGATCAAGCGTTTCGAGAACCATCGGCACATGATTTGAGTAGCCCGGCCCGACTTCAGGGGGCAGATTGAGCACATGGGCTAGTGCGCGGTCGAGGGCGGGCGCGGTGGATTGCATGAGTTAATGTTAGCCGGTGATGCGGCGCATGAGCCACTCGAGTGGGCCTTTGCGGAAGCGTTTGCTCCAGAGCCAGCTGAATGCGATTGCGGCTAGACCAAACCAAACGGCGCGGGTGGCGGAGAGAGTAAGAAGCTCTGATGCAGTTGGCGCTTCGCCGACTGGGAATTGGCTTGCATCGGTCAAAACCTCGATGTCATAAAGCCCGAAGAAAATGTGTGCAATATAAAAAGTGAGCGCGTATTGGCCAGCGGTCGCGAGAGTGGAAAGGAAGCGGTTGGTGCGTCGGTCGGTGAGTTCCAAAATGAGAGCAAGCAGAGCGACGGATGAGCCAGCGGCTGACAGTATGTAAAGCGGGCCGGCTGGAAGGCTTCCTAGACCCCAAATCGTATTAGGTGCGAGCCACCATTGGTTGAGCTGCAGGAGCAACCTTCGCGTGTCTTCCATTTGCGACAATGCGCTTGAAAGGGCCCATGCGATGCCGCAGGAGGCCACTCCGACAAGAAAGGCAATGCGCCGTTGCCGAGGTTTTGTGATTTGGATTTTGCCTAGCGCCATGCCTAAAAAAAGAAAGGCGAGCCAGGGTAGAAGCGGGTGCCATCCATTGAAAATAATGTTGCGCAGTTGGCCGAGTGGTTGCCAAAACTCGGTGTAGCTCAGTGAAGACCAATCCCAGCCCGCACCCCAGGACATCAGTGTTTGAGTGAGCGCAAAAATGCAAATCGTCGCGGCTGTAATTGTGGCGAGAGCCAAGCCAAGAAGAGTGCTCGCTCGGCAATTCAAAACGGCGGCGCCTGCGAGTAAGTAAAAACCGTAAAAGTGCAAAATGTCGCCCGGCCAAATCCATTGCCAGGCGTAGCCCACGACGAGCAGGAAAATCGCTCGATTCAAAATGATGCGGCGGTCATTAAGCATCGTAAGGCCAACACCCGCAAGGATGACAAACAGAGCCGAAGCGCGCCCCTGGAAAAGGTTAGCGAGCAAAGCTAGGCCAGGTGGCTCGGTGGCTCCATAAGCCAAAGATATTTGATAATTGACGAACGCCATCGCGATCACCGCAATGAATCGCGTGATGTCAAAACCGAGTACCCGTTTAGTGGAAGCCTCCATGGCCTCCATCTTAGGGTGAGCCGCTAATCGAAAAACCGCTCGCCGTTTTCTGCCATGCGTTTGAGCAATGGCGCGGGAGTAAATTTGTCGACACCGCCCTCGCGGCTCTGGATGTCATCTGCGTCGGCAATGGCCTGTAGTCGACGGACGACCTCAGGCAAGCCGAGGCTGTCTGCATAGTGCAAAAGTCCGCCGCGGAATGGCGCGAAGCCTGTGCCGAAAACAGTTGCGAGGTCGAGCTCGACGGCGCCTTCAACGACCTGTTCGTCAAGGCAGAGTGCGGCTTCATTAACCATGGTCAGGATGAGGCGGTCGATTATTTGCTCATCGCTCAGATTCGCTGCCGTTTGCCCGGTTTGGAAGCCGGCGAGATCAGTGCAGAGAGTCGGTTTTGCCTTGCGCTCTTTGGGGTAGTCGTAAAAACCTTTATTGGTTTTATGGCCAAGCCGCTCATCGTTCATTAGGGCCTGAATGCCATCGCCAGGAATCATGCGCGCGCCGTAAGCCTCGTGCAAAGAAACCGAAACATGCGCGCCAATGTCGAGACCGACCTCGTCAAGTAAACGCAGCGGCCCCATAGGCATGCCAAATTTCAACATCAGTTTGTCAAGCTTGGCCGGGTTTGCGCCAGCCGTGAAAAGCCGCGCGGCTTCGTCAAGATAAGGGCCGAGCAAACGGTTAACGAGGAAGCCGGCAACATCTTTTACGATCACAGGCGTTTTGCCTAAACGCAGAGCTAAAGCCGCGACCTCAAGAGCCGCTTCACGCGAGGTATTTTCGCCCTGAATGACCTCGACTAGTGGCATCGCTTTGACGGGGTTGAAGAAATGCATGCCCACAACTCGCTCGGGGTGGGGGATGCCATCAGCAATCGCCGCAACCGACAATGATGATGTATTGGTCGCCAAGATTGCATCATCAGCCATCTGTGCGGCCAAACCGGCGAGCACTTTTTGTTTGATCTCTAGGATTTCGGCAACGGCTTCAATGACAACCTGAGTGTTGCCAAAGTCAGTCGTGGATGTCGTGCCATCGAGGTGATCAATCGCGGCAGTGCCTTGTGCGCGAGTCAGGCGGCGGCGCTTCACTTTTTTGTCGATGCTCTTGCGGTGCAAGGCCACGGCATCTGCCACAGCTTGAGGAGCCAAATCAGCCATGCGCGTTTGGATGCCTTTGCCGGCCATTAAACTGGCAATTCCGCCACCCATGATGCCCGCACCAATGACGCCTGCGCGCTCAAATTTGCGTGGCGTAAAGTTGTCGGTGCCTTTGCCAAGCTTTTTAGCGGTCTCGGATGCGTGGAAAATCCCGATTAAGCTTTTGCAAACATTTGAAGTCGCAAGGTCAGCGATGGCTTGAGCTTCAAGCTCGACCATGCGTTTGCGCGATCGGCCAACTGCGCCAACAGCCAACTCAAGAGCGCGGATTGGCGCGGGGTAAAACCCTTTGGTTTTGCTCAAAACGGCTTTTTTAGCTTGAGAAGAAATGATGTTGAGCATCAAGGGGTTGCGATCGACCAACCATTTTTTCATGCCGCGTGTTTTGCGCGCACACTTCATGCGCCGCATTGCGATGTCGCTGGCGACTTGCACTAAATATTCGGGCTTGGTGATGCGATCAACAATGCCTCGTTTTTTGGCGATTTTTGCGACGAAGAGTTTGCCGCCTAAAATTGCATCGAGTGCCATTGGCACACCAATGCGCTCAGGTAAACGGTGTGTGCCACCCCAACCGGGCAAAATGCCCAATTGCGTCTCGGGCAAGCCAATGCGTGTTTTGGGGTCGTCTGCCAAAACGATGCGGTCGCAACAGAGAGTGATTTCGCAAGCACCGCCAGGCACGGCACCGCCAGCGGCCGCGACCGTGTAAGGCTTTAAGTTTTCGATGCGATTGAAAATCGAATGAGCGGCAAGCACAACGCCTTTAACGATTTCGGGGTCGGTTAGGCTTTTGATGGCGTCAATGTCAGCGCCGGCCACAAAAACGAGCGGCTCGCGGCCAGTGAAAACGACACCTTTAATACTCTTGTCAGCCTCGATTTCATCAAGTGCGAGATCAAGGTCGCGCAGCAAGGGTGAATCAAAAACGGGCATCTTGCGGTGTGGCGGGTCGAAAATGACGACGGCCAAACCCTTCTCGGGTCGCTCAATGCGAATGCAGGTGCCAGGCTCAGGAGCGTTGTCAGGTGCTGGAAATCCGGAGAGATCAATCATGATTTTATTTTCTGGCTAAATTAAATGTGCTCAAGGACGACGGCGCCACCTTGGCCACCACCTATACAGAGAGACGCCAGCGTGAGTTCGTGGGAACTTATTTCTAATTCTTTTGCTGCAGTCAGCAACAGTCGTGCACCCGTCGCGCCGACTGGATGGCCGAGGGCAATTGCGCCGCCATTTGGGTTAAGCCGCTCGGTGAAAATTTCACCGAGGGCCTCGCTCCTGCCAAGCTCTCGCTCGGCGAATGAGCGGCTGGCAGATGCCTTTTGGCAAGCCAGCACTTGAGTCGCAAAGGCCTCGTTGATTTCAACAGCGCCCATATCTGACATTTGACAGCCCGCGGCATCGAGTGCGCGCGCCATCGAGTAAACAGGGCCAAGCCCCATGCGCCGCGGGTCGCAGCCAGCCCAAGCCCACGAGCGAATTTTCGCAAGTGGCTTTAAACCGAGTGATTCTGCCCGTTCTTGGGTGGTAACCAACAATGCCGCCGCGCCGTCAGTAATGCCGCAAGCGTTGGCCACTGTGACCACGCCATCAGGTTTTTCAAAGTAAGGCCGCATTTTCGCAAGCCCCGCAAGAGATTGGTCGTGACGGATGGAATCATCGTGCTCCATCAAGAAGGGCTTTTTCGGCCCACGACTGCCATCTTTGTTTTTTGTTGGCTTACCTTTACCCAGAGGCGTGACTGGGGTAATCTCGTGAGCAAATCGCCCAGATTTTTGCGCGACGGATGCGCGGCGGTGGCTTTCGAGTGCGTAACGGTCAGCTTCATCGCGGCTAATGCCAAAATCCCGTGCAAGCAACTCAGCCGTCGAGCCCATAATCATGCCCGTGAATGGGTCGGTGAGGCCTTCCATCAAGGCGACGCGGGGGGCGAGGTGACTCAGGCGGAATGTTTTTAGCACGCCCAGTTTTTGCCCCAATGATCGTGCTTTCATCATGGAAGTAAAAAACGCGGTCATCTTGCGATTAAAAATTAATGGGTAGCCGCTCATGACTTCGACGCCCCCGCACATATACAAATCACCTTCGCCCGCCAGAATGCTTGAAACGGCCGTCGTAACCGATTCAATGCCTGATGCGCAATTTCGAGCCACCGTGCGCGCAGGGATGCGCTGGGGGATGCCCGCCCGTAGTTGGATAATGCGCGCAATGTTGGCCTGATCATGTGGAGGGCCGACAGAGCCAATGATGACTTCATCAAGTAGGGCGGGGTCGAGACCCGTGCGCGATAAAAGCTCACGCACCACACGCGCGCCTAAATGCCCGGCATCTTCAGAGGAAAAAGCCACGCCAGCGCGCGCCCACGGAGTGCGGACGCCAGCTGCGATGACAAGGTTTGGACCGTTTTCTTTTGCTGAGTAGGAAGTCATGGTTGCAAGTTGTGCTTAACGGTGTAAACTTTACACTGTAAACCTCCCTGAGCGCAAGGCAATTTTTCCGAGCTTTCCTCTTAGGCGGTACTTAAAGCAATGACTCGACCCACAACTGACCTCCGCCGCTCGCTCATGGATGAAGCGCGCCGCATGTTGTTAAGTGATGGTTACACAAGTTTGTCGATGCGCAAATTGGCAAAATCGGTGGGCTGCACCGCGACGAGTATTTATCTTTATTTTTCAAATAAAGATGCGCTCATTCACGCACTCATCGACGAAGGCATGGAAGGCCTGCGCGTGGCTCTCGAAAGCGCTCTCGCAGATGCGACCACCGCAAAACGGCGATTAGAGGCCGTTTGCCGCGCTTATTTAGACTTCGGCATTTCTAACCCAGAGTATTACGAGGCCATGTTCATGTTGCATCCCAAGCGCATGGCGCGCTATCCCGCCGAGAAATATCGCCTTGCGCGACGCAATCTCGACCTTTTCCGTGCGGCGCTTGCGTCCGTGCTAAAGCGTCCGCTTGATGACGAAAAACTAAAAATCCCCGCAACCGTGATGTGGACATCTCTGCATGGCACGGTTTCTTTGCTCATCGCGCAACGCGTCGACGCTCGCCTATCTCGTGACGATTTGTTAAATCAAGCTGTTGCGCAGGCACTTGCGATTCTTCCCACCATCCGCCAATCAAAATGACGATTCTTCCTACCCTTCTTCTCTTTTTTGCGATTTATATCGCGCTTGGTGTGGTCAATGCGCCCATCCTTTTCTGGACCGCAGCCACTGCGGGGCTCATCGCGACAACGGCAGGTCTCGGCGCAAATGTGTATTGGTTGTGGGTCGTGTTCCTTGCGGTGGCCATGGTCGTGAATGTGCCGCTGCTGCGCCGCATGTTCGTGAGCCGCCCAATGATGAACGCCATGATTAAAGGCGGCTTCGTCCCCAAGATTTCTGTCACCGAGCAAGAGGCTCTTAAGGCTGGCAATGTTGGTCTTGAGGCCGAGTTGTTTAGTGGTCGTCCGGATCTCAAAAAGTTGTTCCGCGCGCCGCTCACGACTTTGACATCCGAAGAGCAATCTTTCCTCGACAACGAAATCGAAGAAATCTGCGCAAGCTGCAACGACTGGGATGTCTTCCAAAAGCGCGACCTACCACCGATTACCTGGAAGTTAATGCGCGAGAAAGGTGTCTTCGGCATGATTATTCCAAAGGCCTATGGCGGCAAAGATTTTTCGGCCACTTTGGTCAGCACCGTGATTGATAAGTTGTCGTCACGATCGATTCCCCTCGGCATCACCGGGATGTTGCCAAACTCGCTCGGCCCAGGTGAGCTGCTGAGTCACTACGGCACACAAGAGCAAAAAGACCATTGGCTACCGCGCCTCTCTGGTGGAAAAGAGATTCCGGCATTTGCTTTGACTGAGCCCAATGCAGGTTCTGATGCGGGCAGTATTACCTCGCGCGCCGATGTCTTCCGTGATGATGCTGGCGAGATTCGTTTGCGCCTTAACTGGGACAAACGCTACATCACGATGGCGAACCGCGCGACTGTTCTGGGTCTGGCCGTTAAGTTGTTTGACCCGCAAAACCTGTTGGGCCGCGGCGAGGCGCCTGGCATCACTTGCGTTTTGGTTCCGACTGATAACCCAGCCGTAAATCGTAAAAAGCAGCACGACCCTTTGGGTGTGCCATTCTTTAATTGCCCAACATCAGGTAAAGATGTCATCGTCGGCGTTGATGCAATTATTGGCGGCCCTGCTGGTGCAGGCCGCGGTTGGGTCATGCTCATGGAATGTCTCGCTGCTGGTCGTGGCGTCATGTTGCCGGCGCAAGCCACGACAGGCACAAAGATGGCAGCCCGCGTTTGCGGTTCGTACTCAATGATTCGCAAGCAGTTCGGCATGAGCATCGGCAAATTTGAAGGCATCGTCGAGCCGCTTGCTCGTATTGGCGGCAAAGCTTACATTCTTGAGTCGGCGCGATTGATGAATACGGGGCAAATTGACGCTGGCATTAAGTCATCCGTCTCCTCGGCTTTGGCTAAGTATTACTTCACCGAAACCATGCGCGAGGCCATCAACGACGGCATGGACATCATGGGCGGTGCCGCGATTTCTCGTGGGCCTCGTAACCTCATGGCATCGGCATATATTGGCACGCCGATTTCGATTACGGTCGAGGGCGCCAATATTTTGACGCGCACTTTGATGATTTTTGGTCAGGGCTCGTTGCGGTGTCATCCTTACGCATTTCAAGTTTTAAATGGTTTGATTGAGCGTGATTCGCGCTTGTTTGATCGCGCGATTTGGGGTCATGTTGGGCACATTATCGGCAATGCATGTCGCTCGGCGGTTTACGGCATCACGCGTGGGCATTTGGCGCCATCCCCAGTCGGTGGCCCTGCAAGGCGCTATTGGCAAAAACTGGCTTGGGCTTCTTCGGGCTTTGCGTTCACGGCTGACCTCGCGATGGTGCTTTACGGTGCCGACATGAAGCGGCAGCAAATGCTTGCGGGTCGATTCGCCGACGCTTTTGGTTGGATGTTCATGGCCGCAAGTGTGCTGCGCCGATTCGAAGCCGAGGGTGCTCAGAAAGATGATGTGCCACTCATGCAATGGTCAATGGAGCATTGCTTGAAGCGAGTCGACGACGCCATGCACGGCGCTTACGATAATTTCCATGCACCTCTTATGGGCTTTTTCTTCCGCGGGCCTTTGGCTTGGTTTTACCGCGCAAACCCCATTTCGTCTGGCCCGACCGATCGCCTGTCACGCAAGATTGCGCGCATTTTGCAAACGCCTGGCGACCAACGCGACCGTCTTTGCAATAACGCGTTCATGCCAAAGGGCGATGATGAGCATTTGCCAAGACTCGAAAATGCCTTCCTCCTCGTTACCGAGGCGGCGGAAGTCATCAAGAAAATCCGCACGGCGCAAAGGGCTAAAAAACTTGAGCGTGGTCGCCCAACGGCAATGCTAGAAGCCGCACTTGCTGCCGGAGTGATTACGACAGACGATGTCGAGCTCATGGCAAAAGCTGAAGCGGCCCGCGACGATGCGGTTCAGGTTGATTCGTTTACCGAAGCTGAATACCTTGCAACCGCAGCTGGTGGTGGCTGGGGAGACGGCCAAGGCATGGCTGATTTTGATTTAGCCTAACCTTTAACAACTACACCGTGGCTGGTTCGGCCGTCGATAAGTATCGACAAAGGTTGGGCCAGCCGCAGCCATTTCAGGCCATTTGCACCCTCGCGCACGACCTCTTGTTGGCGCAACCATTTAAGGTCTAAACTGCCGTCGTCGTGCTCAGGGTTGACCGTCATGTAGCCAACACCAAAAGAGGTCATGTTGTGGAAAAAGTGCGAGCCCTCTGATGGCTCGACTTTGAAATCTTCAAAGCCGCACTCAATGACCGTTTTCGCGCCGGCGATTTGGCCCCATTCGACGGGGATGCCCAACCATGAATCGCTCGAACCCCAACGGCCTGGGCCGATGAGCAAGTAGGGGTGGCCTTTTGCACGCAGGGTGGCATTAAATTCGCCAACGCTTGCCGCGGTCTTGCGGGAATCACTGCGCTCAAAAATTTCGGGGTCGACGAATAGCACATCATGAATCCCGGTGGTGCGGCCGTTGCCTAGTGCGCGAAGACTCGTGACGACCGACTGGTCGCCGTCAAACTCAGTTAAATCAACGCTGACCTGTTCTTGCGAAACCACCATAGGGCGCATCTGCAAAAGGGCTAGCTCACGCGGCTCGTCACGCGGGCCGTCAAGGTCTGCAGCAAACTCAATTTCGACTGCTGTACCCATGCCCCAAGCGCCAGCTTGCAAGACTTCATCAATGAGCTCTGGCAACGGGAAAACGCCATGTTTTAAGATGCTCGCAAAGCTCACCAGGCGCACACCCGGTCTGGAAACGCCGTCGTAAATACTTCCGTTTTCAGGTGAAAAAACCGAGCCCACTTTTGCAAGGACGCCGTCTTGGTCAGCAAGTTGAATCGGGAAACGCGTTGGCTGCATGCAAACTTCAGGCACGCAGATGTCGCACTTGCAATCATGTTTTAAAGCGTAAAAATCACGCTGCGCATTTTTCAGGATGTCATCAACCAGCGAAAACTGCGGCAAGTGCCGTGGGTGTTTTGGGCAAAAGCGCAAACCGCCAGCACCGCTGACAACCGTTGCACCGAGACCAAGCGCAATCTGGCAAACGCCGTCTTCGGGCTTTACGGGGCCGTGCGGGTAGTGATTGATCGAGCAGGCCACGCCCGCCAAAGTTGGATAGCACGAATTGGAAGCACGAGCTCGGCCAAATAGCTCTTGCACAATGACGCCCATCTTTTCTTCCTCGTGGTGATACGAAGTGGCGTCGATGTAAGTGCAGGCGCGCTCGGAGTAGGTCGAAGCGTAAACCAACTTTACAGCGTGGCAAAGTGCCCGCAATCGTTCATTGATGTCGGCTCGCTCGTTGGGGAGCATCAAAGTCTCATAAATGCCTGCAAACGGTTGATTGTGGCTGTCTTCGAGCAAAGACGATGAGCGCACAGCAATCGGTTTGCGCACGACTTTGAGGTATGCGCGCAAGTCTTCGACAAGGTTGCGTGGGAGACTCGCTTTCGCAAAAACATCTCGCACAGCTTGGTCGTCAATGCCGCTGACAGTCTCAATGCTGATGTTGTTTTCGATAAGGAAGCGGTCGAATTGGTCGGTCGTGATGACAACAGCGGGCGGCACCGTGATGCGCACATTTTCGTGCGTGTCGCCGATGCGATACATCGACAACATGTAATTCAGGAAGGCCAAGCCTCGAGCCTTGCCGCCGAGTGACCCGTGCCCAATCCGAGAAATGGAAGCGGTGTTGTCAAAATGCCGGCGATCAAAATCTGCAATCGCGCCGCGTTGAGATTCGCGACGAGCTTCGAGTAACTCTGCGAGCAAGAAATCGCGCAGCTCTTCTGCGTTTGCAAAATCAGAAACGCGACGATTGGCAATGCGCTCGGCAAGTTGAAATTCGGTTCGGGCGCGCAGCCAAAGCGAGAATTCATTACGCACCGCGTGATACAAAAGAGACTCGACGGGGAGGTTGCGTACGACTTCCTCCATCTCGTGAGTGTCTTCGGCAATGCCGACCTCAGAGCCGTCTGGTGCGCGAAAAACAAACGGGCCAAAGCCAAAATTGTCGAGCATAAAGCGACGGATGGCGCGGTGCAGCCTAGGTGTTTTTTTGTCGAGGAAAGAGGCCTCGAGCGCCTCTGCCCAATCGCGGTTTTTGCTTTCGGATGACTGCACCAAGACGGGCATGTCGGGGTACTTTTCTTTGACGGTGCGTACAAATTGAAAACCCGAATCATCAATGGGCTTTCCGGCAGGTGTCGCAGGGAAACTGGCATCAGAAATAACTCCGAGCAGATTTTCGTGATGCTCTTCAAATAATTTATGGGCCGTCTCAAGGTCTTTCGCAAGGATGACTTTGGGTCGCGCGCGCAGGCGCAATAATTTATGAGCGAGGTTTGCGCCCTCTGTGATGACATGCTGTGATTGTGCCATCATTTCAGTAAATAGAATCGGTAGATAAATCGACAGGAAGTTAACTGAATCTTCGACGAGCAGTACGGCCTGCACCCCGACTCGCGCAGAATCATGCGCAAAATTAGCTTGGTCTTCGATGAGCTTAATCGTCGCCAACATCAGGCGGCTGTCGCCATTCCAGACGCAAGTGTGGTCGAAGGGGTTGCAGTCGGTGCAGGCCAGAAGCGCATCAATACTGGCTGCGTCATAGCCCAGCAAAACCATCGGGATGGCGCCAAATTCGCTGCGGACTTCCTCGGCAAACTCAACGGCACTCACGGCGCCGAGTTGGGGTGTGACGAGAATTAAGTCATAACGCCCATGTTCATTGAGCTCTTCGAGAGCTTCGGCGCCCGTCGACACTCGCTTCACTCGCGGTGCGTAGCGGAGGTTTAACTCGGCGTAATCAGATAGAAGCGGATCACTCGCCTGGCCGTCTTCTTGGAAGGTGAAGGAGTCGTAGAGGCTCGATACAAGCAAAACCTCGCGCACGCGATAAGGCATGAGGTTTTCAAAACCCTGCATGCGAGGCCCCTTGCCCGGGGCGTGTTGTTGTCTAGCACTTGCTTCCACGCTATTTATGATAGGCGGGCGTGTGGCGGAAGCCCTATTAAGCCTGCCGAAAACTAGATTGAATTAAAACTCGACCTTTGGCACGATGCGAGCCTCAGGGATATCAAGCTCAAAAAACTCACGGAGTTGAAAACCAAACATGCCAGCAATGATGTTAGATGGAAACTGCTGCACCTTATTATTATTGGCGCGGATGTTGCCGTTATAAAAGCGCAAAGCCGCCTGAATGCGGTTTTCAGTGTTGGACAGCTCGCTTTGCAGCTCAAGAAAATTGGGGCTCGCTTTCACTTCAGGGTAAGCCTCAAGCCGCACCATGAGTTTGGAAAGCACACCTTGAAGTGCGCTTTCATCGGCCGCTTGCGATGCAATGCTGCCATCATTGCTTGACGCTTTTTCGCGCATGGCGGTCACTTCTTGAAGCAGCTCTCGTTCGTGCTTGGCAAACCCTTTGACGGTATTCACTAGATTAGGAATCAACTCATAACGCCGCTTGAGCTCAGTGTCGATATTCGACCACGCCTCATCACATTGATTACGGATGGAAACAAGCCCGTTGTACATCCCGATCAAAATGAGGGGGATGAGGGCAGCGATGACAAGGGGTATCCACATGATGAGATTCTAATCGAATTAAGCGCGGAAAAGGAAATCGGGCATGAGTTTCCGAATGTGTAAGAGCTGGCTAAAGAAAGCGTCGAGCTCTTCGGCGTGCAGCATATTGCTGTCGTAAATCGCAAGAGTGTCGCCCTCAATCTCAAGCGCGATCTTGGGGTATTTAAGGAGGTATTCCATCATGCCCGTGTTGCAAAAATCAAAGGCAAACTTTTTGTCTTTACTGCGTACACTGAATTTTTTCGAAAACTCAATCGACTCAAAATCGATGTCGTCGTAGCCGAGCATTTGACCCAATTTTGAAAGCAAGCCCTCAGGGTGAAGGCGCAACTCAGGAAACTCACGCTCAATGTGAATTAAAATCACCCCGAAATGATGATGATGCGTTTGGCGATTCCCTTTTGAGTCAGTGGAGTGCGTCTCGTAATGAAAGTTAAACGCCCGCGCCTCATAACCACTCAAGGTGCCGGAAAGATGGTCAAAAGAGTAATGATTACTCCCTTGTCGCATTTTGTCGAGAAACCGATATTGGTTGTAAACATCACGACGGCGTTCTTGCGAATAACTCCAGCCGTCTTGCGCCGCCGCCCATGCCTGGAATGCCTCGCGCCGTTTTTTGGTTTGAATATAACTCCAGTAAATGAGCCCAATGATGGCTGCAATTCCGAGGATGATGAGTAGGGGTTGCATAAACGCATCATAAGGCAAACAAGTTGCCATCCGTTACTTCAAAAGCAAGCAGGCGCAAGGAAAACCTTGCGCCTGCTGCGTATTGGGTGAATCAACACCCGAATTAAAACACTAAACCAGACCTTGATCCAGCATCGAGTTGGCGACCTTGAGGAAGCCAGCGATGTTGGCGCCATTCACATAGTTGCTCGGCGTGCCGTATTGCGCGGCGGCGTCGAAAGCAGCATCGTGGATGTCTTGCATGATCGTCTTGAGCTTGTTGTCGACTTCTTCGCGAGTCCAAGCAAGGCGTTGTGAGTTTTGAGTCATTTCCAAACCAGAAACGGCAACACCACCGGCGTTGGCGGCTTTGCCTGGACCGTAGAGGAAGCCCTCTTTGGCCATGTAGACATCGATGCCCTCTGGTGTGGTTGGCATGTTTGCACCCTCGGCAACGAGCATGCAGCCTTTCTCGACAAGGTTCTTGGCGTCGACGCCATTAATCTCGTTTTGAGTTGCACTTGGGAACGCGCAATCACATGCGTTGTCCCAGAGTGGGTTGTGATCAAGCTCGGCATTGAGCTTTGTGTAAACCGCGCTTGGATACTTGTCGGCGTACTCGCTGATGCGGCCACGACGGACATTTTTGAGATCCATGATGTAAGCGAGCTTTTCGGCATCGATGCCATCGGTATCAAGGATGTAACCACCCGAGTCAGAAACGCTGATGGCTTTGCCGCCAAGATCGTTGATCTTTTCGATGGTGTACTGAGCCACATTGCCTGAACCTGAAACCAAGCAAGTCTTGCCGGCAAGGTCGCCGTTGTGAGCCTTGAGCATGTTTTGGGCAAAGTAAACGGTGCCGTAACCGGTAGCCTCAGGGCGAATCAAAGAGCCACCCCAGTTGAGAGCCTTGCCGGTCAGGACGCCCACAAACTCGTTGCGGATGCGCTTGTATTGACCAAACATGAAACCAATCTCGCGGCCACCAACGCCAATGTCGCCAGCAGGGACATCAGTGTTTTGGCCGATATGACGGCAGAGCTCAGTCATGAAGCTTTGGCAGAAGCGCATGACTTCGTTGTCAGACTTGCCTTTAGGGTCAAAGTCAGAGCCGCCTTTACCGCCACCCATAGGCAGCGTGGTCAGGGCGTTTTTGAAGACTTGCTCGAAACCGAGAAACTTGAGGATGCCCAAGTTGACGGAGGGGTGGAAACGAAGGCCACCTTTGTAAGGGCCGATAGCTGAGTTGAACTCTACGCGAAAACCCTTTTGAACATGAGTTTCGCCGGAGTCGTCCATCCAGGGGACGCGGAACATAATCACGCGCTCGGGCTCGACAATGCGCTCAAGAATCTTGGCGCTTGCGAACTCGGGGTGAGCTTCGAGGACACTGGAGAGAGAGGTGACAACCTCTTCAACAGCTTGGTGGAACTCGGGCTCGGCCGGGTTCTTGGCAATGACTTTCGCCATGAGATCTTTGACGAGATCAGACATGTCTAAGGGAGTTGGGTTGGCTCAAGGAGCACGGGGAAAGGGGTTGAGAGTTGCGCTAAACAGCAACCATCAGGTTCGGTTCGGAAAGATAACCCCAAATGGAGGGGAAACCTAGGCTAAATCGGAGGAATTTGGCAGATTTCTATCACGCCCCTTCAAGGAAGTTGGATTTGGCGTGCGGGAGCGGAGTTGCAAGGAATGGCCGTTAAATGGCGCATTGAATTCAATCGAAAATCCCTGTAGATTAGCGACAATGGCGGAATGGGAGGGTTTTTACTTGACAATGCGACATGGCGTGTTAAATTGTGGGCATGGGTTATCTCACCTACAGCCTCAACGAACTTGCCGACCTCACGGGTGTCGAGCCCCGAACAATTCGCGCCTGGATTGAGCGTGGGCTCATCCCTGGGGCCCAAAAACGCGGGCGCTACGCTCAGTATGGGCGCGTGCATTTGACGCGCGTTCAATTTGTGCAGGCCGTTCGTCGAGCGGCCAAAGTGCCACTCGATCAAATCCGCCAGATGCTGATTTCGTTGCCCGAGAGCAATATCGTGGCCATTGCTGAGGGCCGCGAGCCTGTTGAGCTCGTTGACCCTTCGACTTGCTCACCTGAGCTGCTGAGTAAATTTTATTCGAGTAAGCAGGCAATGCTTGGCTTGGCTTCGCTTGAGCCGGGTCAAGAGCCTGTAGCAGGCATTGCTTTCCAAGAGGCGCCGTCCGAAAACCAATTAAGCAATATGCAGCAAAGTGCGAGTTGGGCAGGTGCTGGCCCACTCGAATCTACAACTGCGACTAAGGGTGCGGAAGAATCTGCCATTGAGCGGTTAACTGACATTCTGCAAATGGCTGTCAAGGGCCGCAAGCCACAGGCACGGGCAAAGGCCGAGTCTTGGTCGAGTATTCCAATTACACCCGATGTAGAGCTGCGCGTGCGCGTTGGTGGCATGACCGAAAAAGAGCTTTACCAATTTGAAATCATCGCGGATTACCTCCGCAACTTAATCATGAATCCTAAGGAGGAAGACAACAATGACTACTAATTCAACACAACCCGCTGGGTCGACAAACCCTGGCCTTTTCATCACAACTGATTCTCTCAACTTGGCTGCAGGTCGTGATAACACGCGGCATGTCGTTTTGTCGATGACAGCCGCTGAGCAAGTTGTTGCGCGGGGCAATCAGCGCGCCCCGCTTAATTTGGCTTTGGTGATTGACGACTCGGGCTCGATGCGTGGCCCAACGCTCGAGCAGGCTAAAGAATCAGCACGCCTGATTATTGAGGCGCTAGACAATAAAGATGTACTGAGCATTGTGACTTTCGAAAATAAGGTGCGCACTTTGATGTTAGGCGAAGAGATGACGGCGGCTGGCAAGGGGCGGGCGATGGAACAGATCGCAGCCATTCGAGCACGCGGGGGCACAGCCCTGGGCGGCGGCTGGCTAGCGGGTCTTGATGCCGTCTTAAAAAGTCAATTGCGAATGGACGGGGCTATGAATCGCATCCTATTATTGACCGATGGCGGCGGCAATGTCGGCAACTGCGAGCCTGGATTTTTGGGCGAGCAGTCGGCTAATGCGTTGAAGCAGGGCGTTTACACATCTGCAGTGGGCATTGGCGAGGGCTACTTGCAAGAGCAGATCGACGCGCTCGCCTCAAATGGCGGCGGCATGTTGCATGATGCGCAGCATCCGCATGAAATTGTCGAGGTCGTCATGGGCGAGTTTGGCGATTTGGGCCGCATTTGGGCGGAAGACATCCGTGTGCGCGTTTCTTTGCCAAGTCAGGCAGTCGATTGTTCCTTGCTCGGCACGATGCCGTCCGGGCTGGTGAGCACAGATGCGGGTTTGGTGTTTGAAGTTTCGGCGGGCGTACTGTTGAGTGGCGCCACTCGCGAGATTGTGTTGCGCCTTGATTTTCAAAATGCGCGCGAGGGCATGAGTTTTGATCTGCCTGTCGATGTTTACTATCGCTTGCGCGGTGACGAGGCCGCACTTTCGCCTGATCTCGACCGCACGCACCGCAAGGTGGCATTAGGTACTCAATTCGTGGTGCAAAATGCGCGCTTTGATTTTTCGGCTGAGCGTGATGTTGACTCAGAGTTTGCCCACTCAGTCGCCGATGCGTGGCTGGCTTGGTTGTCGCGCAAGATGACTGCGTATAACCGCGCAGGTGATTTTGAAACCGCGCAGGTGATGTTGCGATATGAGCGCAAGGCTTTGCTGAAGTGGGTTAGGGCGTTTGATGATGAGCGCGAGTATCGGAAAAAGCTCAATGCCATTCGTGTGCTGGCGAGGCACCGGGTTGATGAGCGTATGCGTAAAGAGGTTCATTTACTTGCATCAAAAATGAGCAAGGGTGAGTCAGATTACCGATCCTATGAGCGACAGGATATTTATTCACAAATATCAGATGAATATGGCGAACAATAGTCATTATTAACCATCCATATCCTGGAGGAATTGGATTTTTATACGGCGGAGTCGGGGGTTTCCCTGGCTCCGCTAAACTTATGGGGTGAAGCTAGGCCAACTACCCATTTTTGAATCCTTGAGTTACCTGTAGACATTTTCCCGTCACCAGCACTTGACCATCGAGGCTCTCACCTTTTATCAACAGTAAAGATTCACTGTCACCGGAGAAAGCTTCGCTGTCAGAGAGCGCCACTCGAAGGCGCCTCGATGACTCGTCTAAGCTCCAATGCATAACATGAATTTCACCCGCTCCAATTATCGCCAATTCATGGACCTTCTTCAGCTCCGTCGGTAATGCAAAAGACTCCGTGACAATGCGCTCACCTAGAGGTCCTCTTTCATCAAACTCTATTACGACTAGCTCCTCTTCTTGACCAAATCCAAAGACATTCCCGACAATAACCCCTCGATTCCCGGCCAAAAGGGCCATTTGAGGGAGGCCTTTCAGAATCCAAGTGTCAACATCGCCCCACGCGAGTCTTAGATCTATTACGAAGTCTGTGGCTGACATCCACCCTTGCTCCATCATCACAACAGGTGGTGAGGACTGCATACTCAGCTTCAACACGCTTAACGGATTGCTACCCCCAACAACTACCGTAGCACTGTAACTCGTCACCGATTCAGCGCCAGACACCGACCATTCCAAATCAAATGGATTATCAAACCGTATTAACCGTTCTTCTAGGAGTTTATGACGCCTCCCGCCCTCTTCGACCTCGGCGCTCCAAGCCCATTTTCCATCCCCAACTCCGCCAACAATCGTAATTGGAGTTGAGAGCCTCGCGCCAGGCTCAAGGGACAGAGAAGGTAGTTGCGCATCTGACAAATTGCACAAGCAATCTACCGTTGCTTGTGTGAGAGTCACATTTGTCGCACACTTATTTTCCACTCTCAGTACTCCTCGAAAAACCTCCCCGCAAACCAATGTGGAGGGGAAGTCTGGCAAGGTCACTTCAATAATGCTATCTGGCACTTGAGCGGAAGGAGGCTTTCCGCACCCAACTAGCATGCAAGCAAAAAAGGCTAGGACACCGCAGTTGAAAACACTATTTGTTGTTCTCATCAATAATATGAATCAATTCCTCTAAGCTTGGAATCTCATCAGCCAAAATGTATTCCACTGCGCCCAAACTTGGCAAACGATAGTCCCAAGCTAGCTTGCCGATCAAGTTGACGGAATCGAAGAGCTCCTTCGCGCTGTCATTGCCTGTGGCTAAATAGGCCCATTGTATTAGCCTTACAGGCTGCGTTATTCCTGGGGCGTAATCCGCATAGAAAGACGCTCGCAATGGCATCCCTTCTCCAATACCGCTATATAGACGCTTGTGAAGTCTATTCCCACAAAAATCAAACTTCTCGACGCTTATGCTCCATCCGTCTTTGCCCTCAGTCACCTTGATAATTATCTCTCCACCCCATGTAAGCAGTTCAAGGGGGTATGAAATCCCAAGGATGGGAACTCTATTGCCGGGCACGATCGGAATTTTTACGGAATTGGAGGAAAAACTTGCCTCCCCCAAAGATTCTTGCCTGATTGCTTTACGGAGCCCGTCTATGAGATTCATCATACTTCGGCATTGACGAGCAAACACGTCAGGACGAGGGTACTTCAATATATCCCACTCCGTCAAAGACACATGATTCTCGATTTCCTTGTTCTCATTAACGCCCCAAGTTATCTTCGTCTTCTCATTCTCAAGCCATTCTTCATGGCACGTGTACTCGGAATTTTGCCCCCGCCTGACGTCAAGGAACCCATTGTCTGTTTGTGAGAAGAAAGATCGCACGAGTTCTTTCGCGCGGAGCTTGCCTGTTGCCTGCCAGACGCCCTCAGAGCGGCGCACGCCGTATCCGACAAAGCCTCTGAAGTCTTCCTTGCTTTCAGCGCTTGTAGCAAAGGCCCGGCCAATTATTTCACCGACGACTTCCACCTCTTTTTGCCCTAATTGTCGCGCTTCACTCGAAGAATCAACTATGTATTTGGTCGGAGCCATTGAGCCCGTGTTTGTGACATGAGCTTTTCGACATTGTCCCAAAAGTCGGTCGAACTCTTCCCAGCCTTGCTCTTGTTGAGCAGCAATGCAATCGCTGCTCAACAAGAGCAAAAAACTAGCGATGGTATTTCTTAACCACATTTGTGCACACTCACGTTAATCCTCGACTTCTCGAATAAATACGTACAGCAAGCTTTTTTAATTCTAGTCCTAGGTCAACCTCAATCAATCTGAGTCTAATCGATACACCATAGCAAGTTATGTAAGCGGCTGGAGCCACATAAGAGTATTTAGGTACCGATATGGAAACCGTTTCATCAAGGATATGGCAGATCGCATTTAATCCCACTCGGCACGCCGTGTTGTTTACAAAACCGACAGAATCGTTACCAGTATCGGGGCGGCAATCGCTTTCGTCTGGCGATATACCACATGATCCACAAAATGTTTCTTCGTCATCTGGTTCTGAATTCCCTTCCGGGGTTGAGGGCCCTCCGGCCAAACAGCGGATACCCCCAAATCCATCGCCTTCGTTCATTGCCGTATTGCCCTCACGAACCCACCTTCTTGGGCGGCCAAAAATCCCAAACTTATGACTCGAGAATGTCGGTGGAACTACAGCCAGCGCCCCCTGTTCTGAAGCAAACATATGCCCGCTGCCTTTTGCTAGCGGCGAAAAGGTGATGAAAGCAAGCTCTTCACCTGCCGCAATCTGAAATGTCGCGGGGACGTCAGCTACTGCGGGATTGTCCGTCCACAGATCGAAGGTTCTTGGATATGGCTTTGGCAAAGCAACCACTACGATAGTTCCCGCCTGTTGCGAATAGAGAACCCTGTTGTCTGCCACCGCGATTTCAATTTCAGGCTGTGCTGCAGTAACCAAGTAGGTCGAACTTCCTGCGGGAAGAGTTGGCGGGGAAAAATTATTGTGATAGACTTCTTGGCTACTTCCCCAGTAAAGTGTTAGCTCATTAAGACCGGGTTCAAAATGTCCCCAAATACCGTCATTGTCGACACGGTTAATCCGTAGAACCGCAGCCGCTAGCCCTTCTCCCGTATTTTTATCAAACGAAATCACCTGGGGCTTCGGACCGCTGAACTCGCCACCATAGACCCATTCAATCCCGTAGGCGCCTGGGTCAACCCCATGCTCCGTTAAAGAGTACGAAGTGAAAAGCTCTGTCTTAATGTAAAGCCCCGTGGTTTGATCGATAACCGTTGCCTGGAAGTTAAAGGGGAAAATTATTTTCCCCGCGGAGGCGCTTGAAATCGCTCCCTGATCCAGGGGTTGTTCCACGCCGCTTTCTAGAAAAAACCGTGGCGGCGGTGCAGCCTGCCCATAGCAAAAATTTCCAGCAATGACTAGGAGAAGTGTTAAAAGTGGAGTATGTGTCATTTTAATCTTTCAGCAAGCATGCCGAAGAAAGTAGCGGGATTGGTCACTTTAGTTAAGTATAGTAGAATCCAGGTTATGAATAGAGGTGCTTTTAACTCAATAAGTGAAACGCGTCTATTGCCTTAATCAACCAAATCCGAGTTCACGCTTTCGCGGGAGGAACTGTATCTACCTCATTTAATGGTCAACGATGTGAGGCATTCCCTGGCTCCGCTAAACTTATGAGGTGAAGCTAGGCCAACTACCCATTTTTGCAGCAGCAGCTTTGCTTGTTTGCGGCGTTTCATGCAGCCAGCCCTCGAGCGATGGGGCTGCTGTTTTGCGTTTTACCGCGATTCCTGATGACAATGCGACAGAGCTGCAGGCTAAATTTGAGCCGGTTGCCGCGTATTTGTCTGAGTCGCTCGGGGTTGATGTAAGTTACATTCCGACAGCGAGTTATGCGGCTTCGGTTGAGGCGTTCCGTAATGGCGATATCCAGTTGGCTTGGTTTGGAGGCCTGACCGGTGTGCAGGCTCGTTCGCAGGTGTCGGGCGCTGTGGCGATTGCTCAGGGCAAGGTTGACCCGAATTATCACAGTTATTTCATCGCCCATATCGACGCGGGGTTTTCGGCGGTTGACCCGACTGCGGCTTCGGGTCAATTTCCAATGGCATTGGGTGGTAAGAGTTTTACATTCGGCTCGCCTAGCTCGACTTCGGGTCGCTTGATGCCCGAGCATTTCATCCGCCTGAATACGGGCCAGTCGCCAACTGATTTTTTTGGCACTGAAGATGCCTTCTCTGGTAGCCACGACAAAACCGTCGCGTTGGTGGCCGCGGGTACTTTTGAAGCGGGCGCGGTGAGTTATAAAACTTACGACCGCATGGTTGCCGAGGGGAAAGTTGACCCCGCCGTCTGCCAAGTGATTTGGGTGAGTCCAAATTACCCTGACTACAATTTCACGGCGCACCCGTCTTTAGATGGGCAGTTTGGCGAGGGTTTCACCAAGCGCTTGCAGAGCGCATTAGTCGGCATGACTGACCCCGCATTGTTGAGTGCCGTCATGCGAAAAGAGGGTCTCATCGCCGCAACAAATAAAGATTTCGAGCCCGTCCGCGAGCTTGCTGAAAAACTTGGGTTTTTGCGATAAGTCCTCCGGCGAGGGCTTAATCGCCCAAAAGCTGTCGGTGTCGTTTTCCGGCACGGCGGCTTTGCAGGGTGTTTCACTCGAAGTCGCCGCGGGGGAAGCCGTTGCCTTGGTCGGCCCAAGTGGTGCGGGCAAGACAACTTTGCTGCGAGTCTTGGCTACTGCCCAAGAGGCGACTGCTGGCTCCGTAAAATTGGGCGGCCGCGATTACGCGCACTTGTCGGGCGTCGAATTGCAGAAGGTGCGCGCATGCATCGGTATGGTGCATCAAGATCATGCGCTCGTGCCGAATTTGCGCGTGGCTCAAAATGTGTTGTCGGGTCGGTTGGGGCGACATGGTTTTTTCGGAGTGCTGCGTCGCGCGGTGCGTCCGCCGAAGGCTGAGTTGCTTGAGGTGCACGCTTTGCTTGATCGCCTGGGTATTGCGGAAAAAATGTTTCATCGCACCGATTCTTTGTCGGGCGGAATGCAGCAGCGCGTGGCGATTGCGCGCGCGTTGTTTCAAGAGCCTCATGTCTTGCTGGCCGACGAGCCCGTGGCTTCCGTCGACCCCGCGCGCGCGGTGGATTTGTTGCGGTTATTGCGCGCTGTTGCCGAAGAGCGGCAATTGCCTTTGGTCGTGAGTCTCCACGATGTGCAGCTTGCGCGCGCCTGTTTTCCGCGCGTGGTCGGGATGCGCGCCGGTGCGGTGGTTTTTGATGCGCCGACGGCTGATGTCGATACGGCTGCCTTCGAAGAGCTTTACGCCTTATGAGTGAATCCGCTAGGCGTCAGCCGACGGTTCGCGCAATGGTCGCGCGACCATCGGCCCTGCAAGCGCGATTGCGCGTTTTGCTTTGGCTGCTTGCCGCGGGTGCCGTAGCTTGGTGGTGGTTGGGCTTGTCGTTGAGTGGCTTGATGCCGCAAGCAGGAGGGCTCGAAATTGCGCGTCAATTTTTTGCTGCAGCACTAACCCCGGCTTTGGATTATCAGGCTGCTTTTGTGCCTGACGGAAGCCCCGCGTTTTTGTGGAGCGTGGCGCAAACAATGGGGGTGACTTTGCTTTATGCAGTGGCCGCTTTGAGTTTGGCGGTTGCCTTGGCCTTGCCCCTTTCGTTTTTTGCATCGATGGCCGCTCCGGTTGTCGTGCGCGTGCCTTTACGAGCTGTTTTAGGTTTGGCGCGTTCGGTGCACGAGCTACTTTGGGCGATCCTTTTCCTGGCAGCCTTCGGGATGAACTCAGCAAGCGCAATTGTGGCCATTGCTTTACCCTTTGCCGGCACCTTGGCAAAAGTCTGGAGCGAAATGCTCGACGAAACTTCGCCGACTGCGGCTCGTGCACTTGAGTTGTCTGGCGCCCGTTCGCGATTGGCTTTTGCTGTGGGGCGCGCACCACTGGCTTTTGCCGACATGGCCGCTTATGGCTTTTACCGCCTAGAATGCGCCGTGCGCGCCTCGGCAGTACTTGGGTTTTTCGGGTATCCGACCGCGGGTTATTTTTTGAAACTTAGTTTTGAGAACCTCCATTACCGCGAAGTCTGGACTTGGCTTTACGCTCTGTTGTTAATGGTGCTTTTGTTTGAAGCTTGGAGCGCGCGTTTGCGCAAGAGGTTTGTGGCATGAGCGAATCACCCAGCAACAGTTTTGCAAGTTGCGCAACTTGCGATCGTGCCACGGATGTCCGCGCGCTTTGGCGTAAACGCCCACGAGATGGCTTTGTGCGTTTCAGCATTTGGTCTTTAACCGCGCTCGTGACCGCCGCATGGGCGATGGGAGGGTTTTCATTTAGCAACTGGTTTTCAGCACGGCGGCTGGAAAACGCAAAGCGTTTCATCTCTCAAGATGCTGCACCACAGGCCGATTCAGTGACTGAATGGGCGAGCGATTTATGGTCGCGACATGGCGCGCACGGCCTGATGGCGACGCTTGCGATTTCGGTTTTGGCCATTGTCCTGGCGGCCATTTGGGCATTGTGCCTTGCACCACTTACATCGCGCGTGGTGATGTCGAGAGACCCTTGGGTGAAAGAAGGCAGTCACCCCGCGTTGCGCTTCGTCCGTCAAGTCGTGCGTTTGTTTTGCATTGCTTTGCGTGCCATCCCAGAATATGTTTTGGCGTTTTTGCTGCTAGCTATTTTGGGGCAAGGTGCCTGGCCGGCTGTTTTGGCATTGGCTTTGCATAATGCCGGCATCTTGGGGCGCCTCGGTGGAGAAACGCTTGAAAACCTTGAAAGGAAGCCGATGCGAGCACTTCGTGGTTTGGGTGCTAGCCGGGCTTCGATGCTCGCGCATGGTGGTTTGGCTCTTGCACTGCCGCGATTCATGCTCTACTTTTTTTATCGATTCGAAACCTGCGTGCGTGAAGCCACGGTGCTTGGCATGCTCGGCGTCGTTTCGCTTGGCTATTGGATCGCCGACGCCCGCGTGCGGATGCGCTATGACGAAATGGTATTCCTGATAGGCCTAAGTGTGCTGCTCGTGATAGCCGCGGATGCGCTTTCGTGGTTTGCCCGCCGCGCCGTGCGGCGGATGTAATTATTTACGCGCTGCAATTTTACCGCCGACCAGTAAGAAAAGTGAAACCAGCCAAAGTAAAACCATCAAAATGAAAAAGCTTGCGAGGCTTCCGTAGAGCTCATCAAAATGGCCTAGCCAACTGAGCCAATAGCGGAAGCCAAGCCCGATGGCAATCCATCCGCCTAGTGCGGGTAGTGCGCCTGCGAGTTGGCGGCGTAGGGGTAGTTGTTTGCCGGGTAGATAGCGATAGGTTGCAATTAAGAAACCGCCGAGAAAGCAGAGGACTACGGGCCAGCGTAAGGCCGACCAGAAATGATGAAAGGAATCACCGAGCGAAAAGTAGTTGGCTATGAAATGACCTAGTTGCGCGCCACCTACGAGAATTAAATAGGCAAAGCCTACAATCACTAAAGCTGCCGCAGTGAAGACTAGGTCAAATGCGCGAGCTTTGAAATAGTTGTGCCGCGGTGGGCAGCGGAAAACACGATTGAGACCTTTGCGCGCGCCCCGCACTCCGCGGCTGGCGGCCCAAAGGGCGACGAACACCCAAAGAAAGATGCTGCCATGTGGGCGAGAGTGGGCAAACTGCGTGAGCCAATCGCTTAGTAAATCAGAAACGGCCTCAGGCAAGGGGGCTGTCAGACTGCCGGCCCATTCCGCAGCACTTGCGGCACTGTCAGCCACGGGTAGCATCTCAATCAAGGCGACGAGCAGGATTAAGCTCGGAAATAGCGCAAGCATGAAGTAGTAAGTCATCTGCGCAGCTGTGCCAGAAAGGTCGTCTTCCGCGGCCGCACGCCAGGCGCGACTCGAAAAACGGAGAGCAATGTGAAGAGGCGAGAGAGGAAGGCGGGGCTTCATGTAGGCGAATCCATTCTAGTCCGTTATCCTATGGGTATGAAACGAAGAGACTTCTTGAAGACTGGCGCGGCTGCTTTCGCTGGCGCTGTTGCCGTAACAACTACCGGTTGTCATTTCGGAGAAGCTTGGCGTGAGGCCCACGGTTCGATGCGCGCCGATGCTACACCGTGGTTTTCGATTTCCTTGGCTCAATGGTCGCTGCATCGTGAGCTGTTCAAGGGTGAGCTAAACCACCTTGACTTCGCGGCCACGGCTCGCGAGTTCGGCATCGATGGCATTGAGTATGTAAATCAATTCTTCATGGAGAAAGTGCGCAACGCTTCTTACCTTGCCGAAATGAATCAGCGAGCTGCCGATGCCGATGTGCAGCAGCTACTGATCATGGTCGATGGCGAGGGTCGTTTGGGCGACCCCGATTTAGTAACGCGCAAGCAAGTTGTCGATCGCCACCGCAAGTGGCTTGAGGCGGCTGCAACTTTGGGTTGCCATTCCATCCGCGTTAATGCCGCGAGCGAAGGTACTCGCGATGAGCAGATGCGTCTTGCTGCTGACGGCTTGACTCACCTTTGCGATGAAGCTGCGGCTTATGGTTTAAATGTCCTTGTCGAGAACCACGGCGGATACTCTTCCGACGGCTCTTGGCTTGCGGGCGTGATGCGTTTGTCGGGGCATCGTTTGCTCGGCACGCTCCCTGATTTTGGTAATTTTTACATGGGCGAGTTGGGTTGGTATGACATCTATCAAGGCACCGATGAATTGATGCCTTTCGCGCAAGCCGTGAGTGCGAAAACACATCATTTCGACGACGACGGCCGCGAAAGCGATAAAGATTATTGGCGCTTGTTGCGTAGCGTGCGCGATGCCGGTTATCGCGGATGGGTCGGCATCGAGTGGGAGGGCGACCAATTGCCCGAGCGCGAAGGCATCACTAAAACGCGTGATTTGCTTGTGCGTGTCCGCGGCGAATTGGCGCGGGAAGCTGGGCCTTTTGGCTAAGCGTGCGGTTTCATTGCCGACAGACGGCTTGCGCTAATCTGCAATGCCGTAAACAAACATGCGGAAGAGTGGCGCGACTGCCTTTTCGCCAAGCGCTTCAATTAGGTGTTGCTCAAGAGTAGCGGTTGATGTCGGTCGCATATTGTTGGCAATAAAAAAGGCCGCCATCGCTTTTTCGAGTTTTTTGTTCCCGACCTTTTTGGCAATCGATGCAAAAAGTTTTGAGCCACGCGAATAAGAGAGTCTTGATGTCATGCGATTCCAGGGGTCACTTGAGCAAAGAGTGACGGGTTTATCTTTTTTGCTATAGACCTTATTGCTCTTTGCTTTGAGGTCGGCAAAATAGACATCCCAGGCTTCGTCAAACCAGCCATCGTTTTGACTCGCAGGCTTTACGCCACGCCCAAACCAACTATGAAATAGCTCATGATTCAGAGCGCCTGACGACGATGTCGTCGCGCCGTCGTATTCCATGGAGCTGCCGCTATTACGCATATAAATGATGCAGCGGTCTCCGTGAGGCCACGGCCCCATTGTGCTTGAAAAACGCTTTAACGAATCTTTCGCGCTTTTCATCGCCGCCTTGAGCGACTGCGTAACCGGCTTGTGCTTGACGATTTTGATCTGAATGATTCCGTTTTTACCCAAATCAAGCTCATCGACAATTTGCGTAACATCTGCCAGTGGCGTCAGCACAATCATGGGCGAGAGCGCGGTCATGTGCGCAGGGAATTGCAGTCGCCATTGATGGTGCGCCAGCTCAGTCACGGCGGCGTTGCTTACTAAAATATGCTCGGCGTCTGCCCCGTGCATTTTCAGCTCAAGCGTGAATGGGTGTTGGTCATAAATTAAGTTGGCCGGAAACCACTGCTCAAGGTATCGGCCTGGGTTTAAATCGCTCAAGCCGATGTCCCAGAACAAACCACTTTTGCGCAAGACAGCCCCCCGTGCACTTGGTGCGTTGGGCTTGTCGATTTCATATTTCAACCTAAGAGTGTGTGCAACACCAGAAGTCAAATCACGCTCTAAAATGCGCAAAGACCCTGTTTGCTTGCTGATTAGGTGGCTTTGCATCATCGCTGGGTCAATCGGGGCCCCATCTAATTCTGCAAAATCAATAGTTTGCCGCAAGTCAAAAACAGGGAAGCCGCCCTCGCTACCCACCATAAAAGTCATTAAAGCATCAACTTGAATCTCGCGTGTTTCAAAATCAAAAACCATCGACGCTTCAAGGTTTTGGATATCAATCGGCACGCCAATCAAGTCATCGACTGCAATCGGCGGCGGTGCCAAATCGAAATCACTTGGTGAGGCAAGTTGCCCCGAACCACCCGACTGCGCTAGAAGAAGTAGCGCCGTAATAAACAAACCGCCCATTAAGCCTGACCTGGAATCGGGAAGCGGCGATCGGGTGGCGTGGTATCAAAAGTAAATTGATTGGGCACGAGTTGCGTTTCATCGTTGAGCGCATCTTGCCAAGTTACTTTGCGGCCCGTGTAGCAGGCCATGCGACCCATGATAGCCATGAGTGTGGTGTGCGCCATGTCTTCGGCCTGGAATACATGATTACCCGATCGAATTCCGGCGAACAACTCATCGTGCTCGGTTTGGTACATGTTGTTGCTTGCTCCGTCGTAGCGCCAATCATCACCGTGTTCGACATGAAAATCACCCGCCCACGCATCAATCATCATAGTGCCCTTAGAGCCATGTACCCGATCGAGATTTTCGCCGTGGCATTGATTTTGCTGACGCGTCATCAAGTGCCCCTGTGTGCCACCCTCAAATTCATAGAGCACTGAAAAGTGATCCCAGATGTTTCCGTATTTTGCGTCTGTGCGTTGCGCGCGCCCGCCGACCCCGATGGCATAAAGCGGCGGCTTGTCTTGCATCGCCCACAAGATTTTGTCGATGCTATGGATGGCCTGCTCAACAATATGATCGCCGCCCAGCCAAGTGTAGTAATACCAATTGCGCACTTGCTGCGTCATCGCCGACCAGTCGGGTTTGGGTTCTTTATGCCAAACCCCGCCCGTGAGATAACTCGCCCAAATGTGGCGCACATCGCCAATTCCGCCTGAATGAATGTGCTTATAAGCCGCGCGTTTGCCTAGATGTGCACGCCAGCAAAAGCCAGATGCAATACTCAGATTTTTCTCTCGTGCCATGCGAGCTGTTTCTAAAACTGAGCGGACGCCAGGTGCGTCAGTGGCGACAGGTTTTTCGCAAAAGACATGACAACCAGCTTCAATCGCGGCGCGCAAATGCTGCGGCCGAAACCCAGGCGGGGTGGTCAGCAAAACCACATCGCACAACTCAATCACCTTTTTGTAAGCATCTAAACCCACAAAGCGCCGCTCGGCAGGGATGCTCATCTGCTCGTGCATTTGCTCGTCTTCACAGTGCTCTTGGATGGCACGCAAACTGTTTTCCATGCGGTCGGCAAATGCATCAGCGGCGGCAAAAAACACCACGCCCGGGTCAGCTTGGATGGCCTGCATCGCTGCGCCGGTTCCGCGACCTCCGCAGCCGATTAAACCAACTTTGAGTTGATCCGAGCCAGGTGCAGTTGCGGCTCGTAAAAGTGATGATCCGAGGAGTGGAATTCCTGCGGCAGTTGCGGATGATTTCTTAAGAAAATCGCGGCGGTTCAGTGGGGATTTGGGCACGCCCTATCCTACTTGCTTGGGTTGAGTTCGCTATAGGTGTGCGCAATAAACCCATTTCCTGCTTTCTCTTGGCGAGATATTTACCCATTTCGTCAAAAACCAAGAAAAGGGAAAACACTTGTCCCGAAAGGCTGCTTTTCCCTCTTAAAGGAAGAGGTGCAATAAGCGTTTGAAATATGTTTATTCTCTTAACGGGAATCGCACAGCTAAAATGCGCTTCGACTTTGAAAACCTTGAAAACCTTGAAAACCTATGTTCTAGTGTTTTCTATTGTACTGCTTGGCGAATTATTGTCTCAACATGGCTTTGGAAGTCACGCTATTGCTGTCGTTGGGTCCAATCCGCCCAACATTGGTGACTTGACCCCCTGGGATGGCGAAATCCTAATTGGGCAAGATGGAAGTGACGGTTCAGATGGAATGAATACTCTCCCCGGTGAGACAGGGTTCGAGGGAGACTCCGGTGAAGACGGTGGCTTCGGAGGCTGTGGCGGCAATGGCGCCAACGGTGGCGTCAAGGGTGGCCATGGAGGTCGCCATGAGCGGGTTTGGTGGCGTCCCAGAGCCGCAGAACGGTTTTCTGGGTTCCGTGGGAGTACCAGGGTCGGCTGTAGCGGAGTGAACTAATGAAACGGCAGCACGCATTGTTATTGGCACTGTTGGTGATAGGCCTTGCTTGGATAATCTTAGGAAAAACTGAGCCTCACTCAGCAAACATGTTGAGGCCTCAGTCAGTCGTGCCGCCTGCAGCGCCATATCAAGAAACGGATGTGGTTCAGCGTCAGGATTCCTATTTGTTTTCGTTCAGAGATAAAGTTAGTGGAGAAATAATTTCATCAGGACAGGTTGAACTGATTTCTAATGAAGGCAATAGGTATGGTTGTGATGAGCAAATTTCACAAGCAACTTTTTCTAAAGGAAAGAGTTGGGGCTTCATTTTAGAAGACGGGATTGCCTCCTATTCAGAGGTCTCCCTGTCCGACGCAAAGCCTGATGCGAATCTGGTTGTGAGATTGCCACTTTATTCTAGTTGCCAGGTCCATTGTTTCGACAGTGCTTCTGGGGATGAGATTACAGATGCGGATATAAGCGTGATTCTATTAACTGCCAGTGATTGGCAGTCAACGCTAATACAAGAACCCACTTTGTTGGATCAACTCCAAGGCGGGAATGGATCCGTTCCAGTTCGACTTGCACGGTTATTGGGTGATGATTATTCAAAACAATGGGTAAAGAGGAGGAATATGGGTAGGCTGAAACCTGGAACCGCCATCCTTAGTGTCTTTCACCCAGAGTATGGCGGGCAATTCTTAGAGGTTGTTATATTGCCTGGCGAAACGAAAAAAGTTGAATTATCCTTGATAAAACGGCAAGAGGTTTTTGTCAAAGTGCAAACGGCTAACAAAGAAAACTATTCAAACTTACGCCCTGTATTGATGGTAGCCATTCCCCCAAACGGAGGGGACCTTGGTTGGGGAATAGAGGACCGAAGCCACGGAATGATAGCTGCAGAAGAGCATGGAATTCTGTATCGATCCATTCGGATTTCGGGAGAGGAATTAGGCTCGTCCGGCATGCTTAGGTTTGTTCTCCCCAAAGCCGAGAGGTGCGCATTTGAAGTTCAAGGAAGTCAGGAATACGGCTTTTTTCCATTCTTGATGTCAGATCTAAAACCTCACTCTTTTGAGTTTAATCCTTTAGTGCTCGAAATTCCCGAGCGGCAATCTAGGCCAACAATTATTTTTAAAGACTACACTCCTGGCTCAGATTTACAGGTCGTGATGCTAAAGCCCAACGATGTCCCGTATTGGCGGCAATTTCCGGCTCTTCCCATTCCAGAATCTGGAGTAGTTTATGCCCCATGGCTTCATGATTTGGATGAAATGGTTATTCGAGTTGAAGATGTCACAGACCCTACTAGGCCAGCTCTTTGCAGGTATGAGGATGTCTCCTTTTTCAGTGAAACTTTACCCGTGTACTTATCGCTTGGGCCTTAAAGCCCCGTCACATCCGTCCAACTGCGACCAATGCGAATCTCATCAATCTGCACAAACGAGCTAAACGCAGTCGATTCTGCGCCTGCAACAATCTTGAGTTGCGTGGGGTGCAGCATCGAGCTTTGGCCAGTTGAGATGACAGTCCAGTTGTTTGCGCCAATGCCCTGGCCGTTTAACTGGCTGTCACTTGCGTGCACCGAATCGCTCGTTGCGTTATAGAATTTAAAGCGAATCGTGTCGGGCTCAATACCTGACGCGTGACAATCCAGTCGTGCAACAACAAACCACGGTGTATTCCGCCCAAAGCTGTAGCCTGCGCCTGAGCCGGCCGCGCCTTCGACACTCCACATGCCGTCGCGCACGCCAAGCATGATAGATTCGGAATTGTTGCTGCCCGTTAAACCAACTAAGGCGGTTGGAGTCAAACCATTCCCGCTAGATTTCACAGCAAAGGAAATGTAATAAACGCCATCGCCACCTAAATCGACATCGACTAATTGGCCATCCCAGATGCGCGTGGCTTCGCGGTTGCTGTTGACTTGGTTTTGCGGCGCTTCAAAATAGCCAGGGGCCTCGGTAAGGGGCACATTTGAGGGTAATGCACCAATCGAGCCGGTGCGGTGTTTGAAGCCTGAGCCGCTGGCGTTCCACTCGTAATTAAATCCGAGCCCGCCATCAAGCAAATCAAGAGAGACATTATCGCCACCGTCTTCAAAGCCATCGTAAATGATGGTTGACCAACTGCGCTCGGTGTCAAAGGCCCAAATCATTCCAGGCAAGGTGCCAGCTGAGTGTTCTTCGTCGATGCGCCAGTAGTAGGTGGTTAAGTCGCCCAGCAGCCCCGGGTCAAAAGAGGGGGAAGTCGCGCTGCCCAAATATTCAGGTGACGCTTGGGTTGCGGCGGAAACAGCGCCGTGACTTGTGCCGAGGTAGACATGATGAGTGGGGTTATTGAACCCCGGCGACCAACTTAATTGACTGTTCGTTGGTTGGGTCCGAGCATCATTCTGCGGGGACGGCCCCGTGGCTTGACCGCCCCAGGCAACGCCAAGGACTTGGGCATCAGTTAGTCTGTAATCCCATAATTGAGTTTCATCTAGAGCACCGGAGAAGCTTTCACTTTGCGATGGAGTTAGCCCACAAAGCCACATTTCGGTGGCCGCGGATTCTAGGAAGAGCATGGGGAACTTCTCGATGAACTGGCCGTTTTCATAAAGCCGTATTCGCTTGCCATCGTAGGTGATGGTGAGCAATGTCCAGCTTCCCAATCGCCACGGCAGGCTAGTTTCGACATCGCCAAAGCCTACATTCCCGCTAGCTGTGCCTTGGAAGAAGCGGTTTTCATAAACCGAAGCTTCGGGCGAGCCCAGACCCGCGACGAGCGTGCCATCGGCAGGGGTTTGGTTAATTAGGTAGCGCACGCAAAAACTCCAGGGGTCGTCGGATTGCGACACACTGTCTTGCAGAGCGCGATTGCGCGCCGAAGCACCCGACCCGTCAAAAGCGACCGCAGTGCCGGATGGGCTATTCACCCAGTCAAAGCCAGGGAAGGCAGAGCCGTCACCCAGGAAGGTCATTTCTGAACCGCCCAGCTGTTTGGAGAACGACGAGGCGTCTTCTTTTTCGATGACTTCCCAGCGCACATAACGCCCGCTCATCGGCGGGAAATCATAAGTCGTTTCAACAGCGTGGTCGTAATGGTCAAGGATGACCTCATCATCGCCGGAGTTGAAATAAACATCATGGCTTAGCGTCAAGCGCGAGCGGCCAGTCCAGGCATTACTGGCTGTGCGGTCGAGGAATGAAATCGCATCGATGGAAACGACTTGGCCAAAATCAGCTTCGACCCATGTTCCGTGCGTCGTGACTTGGCTGTAAGTGTTGGTCGTTTCGCCCGAGCCGCGTGCGATGAATTGCGTGGCGCTGTCGCCGTCGAAAAGTTGCGTGGATGGGTAGCCGTTAATAGAGTCGGTCGAAGCGGTCACTGTCGGCGCGGGTAAAACGGTGTAATTCTGCTCTTGCAAAAACGCAATTTCTTTTCCGCCTAGGCTGTAAGAGCCGTACCAGTCGAGCGCCTCAGTAATTTCCCAGCGCACAAAACGCGCAGTTTGCCGCTCAAAGGGGTAATTCTCGCCAGTATCGCTGGAAATGTGCGAGATCAAAACCACTGGGTCTTGTGAATCAAAAGTAGCATCTTGACTGAAAATTAAACGCGAAGCCGCGGTCTTGTCAATGGAAGCGGCACGGTCGTAGTGGCGAAAGCCGTCAATATCGACCGGCGCGCCAAAATCGAATTCTATCCAAGTACCGTGATAGGGGTCGGTCGTGAGGAAGAAACTGACCGGGCCTTGCTCATCAGAGGCGTATTCGGTTTGCGCGTCGTTGTCGAGTAAGTTATCGGCGAGGTAGGTGCTCGAGTAAGCAGTTGCCGACGCCGTAATGACCGGGCTTGGTATTTGCGTAAAGACCGGCACGCGGCCGATGGTAGCATCGTTTTGTTTGCCGCTCGTGTCGGTTGAGTTTGCGCCGCTGCCCTCATCAAATTGCCAACGGGCGACGACATTGTAAGAACGCACCGTCACCGTAACGGGTGTGTCATGCGTGAGGCCTGACTCGTCGATATTGGTGTACCAAAAGGTGTCCTCGTAATTCTGATTGCGCGTTGGGTCGGGCGTATAGATCAGCTCATCGCGTCCAAATGGGCCGGTGGCGGGCGAGAGCGTGATGCTGCCGTTGTAAAAACCGGAATTCGTATCGAAGCTATCAATCGAAATGGGGTGCAGGTTGGCGTCGTGGTCGTTGGCAAGTACATCGATGGCAACGCTCGAGAGGCAATCGGTCTCGGCGTAATCGGGGTCGGCGTAGGGCCGCGCGGCGATGGGGTAAGCAGGCTGCATTGGTAAATTGAGCCAATCTGCTCGTGCGCGCGCGATATCGCTGGTGTCGGGTCCGAGTAAAAGCCACGCGCCACACATGGCTGAACCACCCCAAGGCCAACAATCGATATGGCCTGCGCCCCAGTTGTGGCCGACTTCATGCGCCATGATGCCAGGGCTGTGACCGCGATCCCAAACCGTTTCGCCATAGCTCCATCCGCCAAGGGTTCCGAGATAAGCAAGCCCTGCGATGCCATCGTTGCAGTAATCCGTTAAAAAGTAAGCCGTATCCCGAGGGATGTGCGTTTGGTTGGCGTCCCACTCTTGATAGAACTTTGTGAGCCCATCGCCCGCGCTCGTGAAGGTGGGGTAATACGGTTGGTCGCGAATCACAATTGCAGTGAGCTCATATGTAATTTGCGCATCTTGCGCGTAGCAAAGCTCCATTTCTGCGAGCTGCTGCTCGACGCCCGCAATCGTGCCGGCGATGGTCGAGCCTTCGCGCTCGTAGTAACAAAAGTCAGCGTCATAAGCGATTTGAGCTTCGCGGACGACCCAGCGGTTGGCGCCGTTGGGCGAACCAAAATGCTTGCCGCCAGTTGGCGCGCCGACGCTCGATTTTGACGGCAAGCCAGGGGGTGTAATGGTCGCCACACCAGCAGGGGTTTCAATCGTTTCGCTGCCACAACTTTCGGGAAAATCGGCGACCTCTTCTTGAATGAAGTGCCAACCCTGACCACGCTTTTGATTTGGCGTAATGCGCCACCAAGAATCGCGCTTTTCTGGGAACTGAATCCGAGCGGTTAAACCCTCGGGTCGCAAAGATGCAATGATCTGCACATCGGGCATGCCACGCAAAGAGCCAAAATAAGTTACAGGTTCAGGGATGTCTTCCGCGGCCAGTAACCCCGCGCTCGTCTGCACAAGGAAGCCATCCGCGCGGAGGCTGCGCCGAGTCAGGTCAAGATGGACGACCACGCCTGACATCCGTGCGCGGACAGAAAACGAGTTGGGTAGCCCGGTCGGCAGGTCAAGGTGAGTGGGGCTACCGCTTTGAGAAGCCGCAAGAAGGAGGGGTAAAACTAGGGAAAGCAACATTGCGTCTTCTTAATATAGGGTAAAAAGACGCTTCTCGCTGAGTTTTGATGCTCAGTAATGCTATTTGGCCGCCGTCGGGTTAAAAAGCCTTTGTTTTGCCGGGAATTGGCACGGGGTAGCGACCGCTTTCATCGGGAAGTACAGGCGGAGGTGCACCCCAGTCATAGTTGGCCGGGGAAAGGTCAAGGTCTGAGTTGAGGGCCTGTTCCCAGCTGACTTCAAGGCCCGAATAGGTCGCCATGCGGCCAAGGATGGAAGTCAGCGTGCTGTATGCGCCATTGTCAGCTTCGCAATAGGCAGCGCCCGACCGGATGGCGGCAAACAGATCATCATGCTCTTTTTGATAAGGGTTTTGGTATTCCTTGTCGTAGTACCAATCACTGCCATCGTTGCCCTTGATATGCGCGCCACCGATATTTGCGAGGCCCTCTGTGCCGTGCGCGTATTCGTTGACTTCGCTTTTCGTGTCAGGCATGTGGCGACACTGCGACAACATTTTGGTGCCATTGGCGTAAGTGTATTCGACCATGTGGTGATCAAAAATCTGCCCGTGATCTTTTCCGTTGCGAATCAAGCGCCCACCTTGACCTTGTGCACGGACGGGATAGCCGCCCATGACCCAGTTGCAAACATCAAGATTATGGATGTGCTGCTCGGTGATATGATCGCCGCAAAGCCAATTAAAATAGTACCAATTACGCATTTGATACTGCATTTCATTCCAGTCATCTTTTCGTTCGCGCACCCACACGCCTGCTGAGTTCCAGTAGCAACGCAATAGAGTGATGTCGCCAATGGCACCCGACTGCAAACGGCGCACTGTTTCAATGTAGTTGTCTTGGTGATGCCTCTGGAGACCCACGCCGACCTTTTGGCCGGTTGCTTTGGCTTTAGCGGCAGCCGCCAATACGCGTCGGATACCAGGGCCATCAACGGCTACGGGTTTTTCCATAAAGACATGGCGACCCCTGTCGATGGCGTATTCAAAATGAATCGGTCGGAAGCCCGGCGGTGTCGCCAAAACGACGACATCGACATCGCAGTCGATGGCTTTGCGATAGGCCTCAAAGCCAGTAAAACGGCGGGTTTCGGGCACATCGACCTTGTCGGGGTACTCTTCTTTAAGCCAAGAATGTGTGCCCTCAAGGCGATCAGGAAAGGCATCGGCCATTGCGACAAGGCGCACTTTGCCAGAGGTCGAGAGTGCTTGATAGGCCGCGCCAGAGCCACGACCGCCGCAGCCGACGAGTGCGACGCGTAGCTCGACATCACCGGCTGCAAGACCTGTTGCAGCATCAGAGTCTTGTGTCTGGACAAAATGACCTTTTGCTTTTGCGGATTGGCCGATTAGTAAACTTGAAGCTGCAGCGGCCGTTGTTGTTAGGAATGAGCGGCGATTTAATGACTTAGATGGCATGATATAAATCCTAATTCTTGAGGGGTGTTAGCTCGATTTTGCGAAACTCACATTCAACGCCTTCGGCTTGGATGGCAATTTGGCCTTTAGTGGTCGTGCAGTCAAAGCCATCATTGACATGATCGCCATTGACCCAGACATGGATGGTGTCGCCCTTGCAGATGACCTCGAGGCGGTTCCATTCGCCAGGTGGGTTTTCTGAGTCGTCGGTCAGATTAAGGATGCGACGCGATTGGCCTTCTTTGCCGCCCCATGTATCGGGTGCTCCACCTCGGCGGTCAGACTCGTTAGGCACGGAAATGCTTTCGCCGATGCACCAGAAATCACCGGCGTTGCCTGCGTGCATTTGCACCTCTAGGGATTGCGGAAAAGTTTTGTAGAGACGCCGTAAAGTTGAAGAATGCACAAGCACCCCGCAATTGCCTGTTTCGCCTGGCCAGCGATACTCGACAACCAGTTTGTAGTTTGCGTATGACTCATGCGTAATCAAATGCCCGACGGGTAAGCCCAAACTGACAAGCATGCCATCACGCGCGATGAAGGAGGGCGCAATGCCTGAGGCGTCGTCGGCATCAGGAATATCGGGGAACCACCCCGTTAGGTCATGGCCATTAAATAGCGCAATCGCGGTTGAATCAGTTGATTGAGGGGCATGGCACGACGCCATGGCCAGCGTAGCAATCAGGAGGGGAATGGAGGGCTGAAAACGCATGCAGGCATACTAGCGCTCGCCCTGCATCTGACCATCGTGGATGCGCTTTATCTTGCGCACACTCGTGGCCCAATATTTTGCCTGCTCTTCAGCTGAAGGAGGGTTGAGTGGCCGCACAACTCGAAAGCCAACATCACGCGCATCGGTGAGGTACCAAATACTCTTTGGCATTTGCGGGTCTTGCATTTTCCAGGATCGCTGTGACGCACGCCTAGAGCCCGAACGCGTCATGTCAGACTGATTGCGATAAGAACCGCCTCGCACCACACGACCCCATTCTTTGTCGGGCCATTCGATGGGGTTGCGGCAAATCGACCCCGCCGCCGCCCGAGCCGCCCAAGTGTCGAGTGTGAACTTGTCGAGCACCCATTCGGCAACATTGCCATGCATGTCAAACAAACCCCATGGGTTTGGTTTTAGTTGCCCCACGGGGTGATAGATGCGTTGCCCATTGGCCTTAAACCAGGCGTAATCACCCAATTCAGAGGCGTCATCGCCAAATGACCAAGTCGTCGTTGTGCCGGCGCGGCAGGCGTGTTCCCACTCGGCCTCAGTCGGCAATCGATAAAAATGACCCGTTTGCACCGTCAGCCAACGGCAATATTGCCGCGCGGCATATTGCGTCGCGCAGATGGCGGGGTTGTCGTCAAAGCCCATGCCAAAATCCATGGGCATATAAGGAGGTGTCGGGCCGGTGATGCCATCGATATCACTTTCTTGGCGAAACTGAAACAGGCGGTATTCATCCCAGGTGACTTCGCAGGAGCCCATCCAGAAGGGCTCAAGCTCAACGGCGTGGCGCGGAGATTCGCAAGATAGAACGCCTGATTCGGTTTCGGGGCAGCCGATTGAGGTCGGGCCACCCACAATGGCAACCATGCGGAATTCGAGCGGCGCATCGCCGATTAGCACCGTGTAATCTTTAAAAAGCGGCCCATCACCTTTGGCGATGGTTTCTACTTTGCCGACGGTTGCGGTGGTGCTGGTGGGCTGCTGCAGAGGGGGATTCGTCACTGCATCCGAGCAAGAAACGAGTGTCGCGACAATCAAAAATGCCGAGTAGCGCAGCACTTAAATCGTCTCGACCATGCGGAGGCATTCGTAGGCCTCGGCGTATTGACAGCCCGACAAAAAGCCCCAATGCTCAGCATCTTTGCGCATAGCCTCTGGATTGCGCGGATGGGGTGCAGGGCAAATCTGGCTCTGATAGCAACTAAGCGCTTCGAGCTTGCGGTCGATTACATCTGTGATGTCGACAAAGGTGTTGGGCGAAAACTGGAAACCCTCGCCGCCCCACCCTGCACCGGTATGTCCATAAGCTAGCACGCATGGGACAAAGGGCAGTCGACCATCAGGTGCTGGACGAAGTGCGCCTAATGTAATCTCAGCAGTCAAACGATGGTCTTGGTGATAGTGGCCACGGCAAGGCATCGCGACAATGTCAGGGCGAATCCGCGCAAGCGTGTCTTCGAGAGCTGTAATCATCACTCGTCGAGTCAAAGTGTCGAGACGGACGCATTCGCCGATGCCGGAGTCAAGAACTTCATAGGAAGTGATCCCGAGAAATTGCGCGGCCTTTTCAATTTCGGTAAGGCGCATGCTAACCCACTCTGGGATGTCGCCGCCGCTACCACCATTGGTGTAGCCGCCTGAAGTTGCGAAGAAAACATGGGCTTCCCAACCGCGGTCGAGTGCGCGGGCGATAAGGCCACCTGCGCCGAGGACTTCATCATCACCGTGAGGTGCAATGACGAGGAGCTTGCCATTCTTTTTGTCGAGGAGAGACATCTTGGCAGTAAGTCTACTCTAATTTCACAGCGGAATTCGGAAGTATGCCTCGCCAAAAACCAAAGGCCCACCTGTGTGGCCGAGCGCAAAAAGGATGGCTGCGATAGCAAGGAATGGCCAAATCAAATGCCTTGCTTTCGGCGATCCAAGCCATCGTTGATGTAGCCACCAAGTCAGGGCCGACAAACTAGCGAGGGCAAACCCGAGTTGCTCGTGCAGCTCGACATCATTCCCGCCCATGCCGGAGTAGCCCTTGTTGAGTAGCCCAAGCGCAATCGCAGGCAAGATTGAGAGCACGCCCCAGCGCAAACAAAACGACATAGCCGCAGTTTCGCCGAGCAAAAAGGCCAACAACGCGCCCAAGAGCAGCGCAATCGGGAAATGCACGACGGCCGAGTGGTGATGGCTAAGCCACTCAACCCAGCTCAATTTCACGGGGCCTTGCCCACCGGGGAGGGCTTTCATCGCACCGGGCTCGGTTAAACCCATAATCCAATCGCGCACGACTGCTCGCTCATCAGCCGTGAGCGGTGGCACAGTGCAATCACTTGGAGGCATTAAATTGTCTTGAAGCGTGAGCCATAAATCAGACATCTCTAGATCGCCAGGGGCCACGAACTCTTCGGCCAAATAGCGCAAATCACTTGCGTCGGGCAAATCGCGTCGCGCTTTGCGGTCATAGGACTCGGGGTTGTGGCAAACACGACACTTGTCGGCCATCAAATGAAGCATCGCCTCATTTTCAGCAGATTGCTGAAAACAGGCGATGTCGGTGGTGGGAGCCTCAACAACCGAGGCGAGCGTTAGGAGCGCAATCAGAATCACGCTACGAGTTTAGTGCTCGCCGTGCTCGTCTTCGTCTTCGGGCTTATATTTTTTGTGCCCACCTTTCTTAACGCGACTGAGCTGCTGATAACCTTTTTTGGCATCGGCGTTGCGGCCATCAAGCACGGCTAGCTCCATGTCAACGACGGTCATTGCAATAGCAAGCATGCCTTTGCGGAAGCCCGTGTTGTAGGCACGCAAATCATTGCCTTTGAGCTCGGCTGGGGCATCTGGTGTGAATCGGTAAGAATCCATGGCGGCGACTTCCATGGATTGCAGAATGCTCATTGCCTTGTCAGTTTTGGTCGCGTCGCCCAAAACGCCTTTAAGGGATTTCATGCCGTCTTTGAGCTTGTCCATGGCTTTTTCAAGAGGCGTTTCTTCGAGCGTGACCGCGTCGGCGGAAGTCGAGAGCATGCCCCAGCTCATCAATAGGATGAGGGCAAGCGTGGTTAGTTTGGTGGCTAATTTCATGAGGGTACTTTAGGACATGGAAATGCAAGATGCCGCACCTTCTTGTGAAGATGCGGCATGGCAAGACAGAAAGTTATTCTGCGGCGAGAATTTCGTCGAGGGTTTTCTGCATGCGCGGGGCAATGTCAGTGCCATTGTCGATTGCCTTTTGCGCAAAGACTTTGGCTTTGGCTGGTAGGCTAAGGTGTTTGTGGCACCAGAAAGAAACATTGAGATAAACCGTGAAGGCCATGTCTTTGTCTTTAAAGCCACCCATTGCGTCGTGAGCTTCCACGGCGGCGAGCCCAGCTTTAACATCGTCAAGGCTGCGCACACTGCTGACAGCAGCAACGACGACATGATCAAGCAAGCCATTTTCGTTTTTAGGGTCAAGCTTCTTGGCAAGCCCGAAATCATCATCGGTGCCTGCGCCCGAGGACATAATCGCGGTGAGAGCCTTAACTTGCAGATCGCCATCGCCAAGCTCGTAGCCCTTGCGTACTAAGCCGATGATGGTGCTCATGCCAGGTGCGTCAGGGGCCGATGCGCCCATAGCGGAGATTGCTTTCATAACGACAGCGGCTTGAGCGGCCTTGTCGTCGCCGGCGGCTTGGAAAGCAGCTGTTAATTCAGCGGCCGCCTTAATCGCAGCTTTGCCGGCAGCAACCATTTCGCCCATCGACTTGATGTAAGCCTCAGGGCCACCAGCTTGATAACCCGTGCGTGCGAAAACCTCGCCTTCGGCGCTCATCAGCAAAATCGTTGGGTAGCCTTTAACCCCATATTGAGTGGCCAATTCGCGGTTGCGCTCAGGGTTTGGAACTTTAGCCTTGGCTTCTTCGCTGCGAGGGAAGTCAAGCGCAACAAGGATGTATTGCGACTTGGCTGAAGTCAAAAAGGCCTCGTGATCGAAGACTTCTTCGTGAAGCTTGATGCACCAAGAGCACCAATCGGAGCCAGTGAAATCGACAAGCAGATCTTTGCCCTCGGCCTTGGCCATGGTGACGGCCGCGTCGAAGTCGTCGACCCAATCAGAGTGATGGTCTTGAGCTGTGGCGGGCAAAATGGCTGCAACGGCCACAACAGCGGAGAGGAGGAGTTGTTTCATGATGTTAAGGTTACGGTCGATTCGAAATATTGTGACAAAGACTTTCGGCAATCTTGACGGCATTGAACGCCGCGCCACGCCGAAGATTGCACCAGCTCACCCAAAAGTGCAGCCGCCCATCATCACTTGCACGCACTCGGCTAACCAGGATGTCATCCGTATGAGCTGCTTGTCGCGGGGTGGACACAAATGGCTCGCTGCAATGCTTCAGCCCCAAACGCGCTTCGAAAATCGCGATGAGCTGGCTCGGTTTGAGTGGCTCAAGTGTGCGCACTGAAAGGCTCGCGGCGTGGCCGGTTTCGATGGGCACCCGCGTGCAAGTCGCCGAGAGGTTGAGCCGATGCAGGAGCAGCAATCGCTTGATTTCGTTTTGAACCGACTCTTCTTCGGACGACCACCCCGTTGCAGCGGCCACCCCGCAAATCGGTTGAATGTCGGCGAGCTCGTCGGCCAGATTTTGCAAACCCGCTCGGCCCGCGCCACTTGCAGATTGAAAAGTCGTCATTGTGACTTCTGCTAGGCCCGCTTGCTGATGAATGGCATGCAAAGCGAGTGCGGGCCCAACCGTAGTGCAGTTTGGGCAGGCAAGGATGCCCGGCTGAATCATGGCGTCGTTGATGCCCGGCATAATCAGGGGCGTCTCGGGATCGAGGCGGAAAGCGCCAGACAAGTCAATCACGGACGCGCCTGCAGCAATCGCAGCAGGCGCCAATCGCATGGCTTCCGCATCGGGGAGGGCTAGGAAGACGAAATGAGCACCCGCAAATGCCGCCGTCGCGCTCGGCAAATCAAGAATGTCTTTGCGCGCCACGATGCGTGGGTCGATGGCGGAAAGCCCGGATTGGCGCAGCAAATCGACGAGCACGCGGCCAACTAAGCCAGAGGCGCCGACGACGCAAAAAGTGGGCTCGGTGAGTGGCAACATGACAACTCAGTTTAACAATGCAGAAAACCAATATTCATGGTAGGTTTGATTAGATGCACACCTTTTCCCTGGATCGCACGGATTTCCTGAATACCGCAACACACGCGGTGGGGTTCTTGCTCAGCATCATTGGTCTGCCGATTTTGGTGCATGCCGCGTTGGATCGTGGCGGTAAGGCGCACCTGATTAGTAGTGTCGTTTTTGGGGTTTGCATGGTCGCCATGTTTGCGACTTCGACGATTTATCACGCTTCCGCGCCGAGCAAAATCAGATGTGTGCGCCGCCGATATCGTCGGCGTTTTCGCATGGCTGACCACATCGCGATTTATTTGATGATTGCGGGCAGCTACACGCCATATTGCGTAACGGTTTTGAAACACACGGTGGGCTGGCCTCTGCTCACGGCTTTATGGGCGATGGTTGCTTTCGGCGCGGTATATAAGTTGTTTTTCCTTGGGCGATTCCCGCGTGTTTCGCTCGTGCTTTATTTGTGCATGGGCTGCACAAGCATTTTTGTGATGGGCCCACTACTCGAAAAACTGCCACCGATTTCCTTTCATTTATTGATGGCAGGAGGCACAGCTTTTTTAATTGGTACTGGCTTCTTTGCCTATGAAAGCCGACGACCGTCTTATCATGTCGTTTGGCACATTTTCGTCTTGATAGGGTCGGCATGTTTGTACGGCTCGATTCTTGGCGGAATTCCCGCTTAATGTCTTTTACGCCTCCTGGTTTTCCCGCCGAATTGCGCGGCGGTCTCCCTGTGGTGCTGGTTACCGGCACCTCATCAGGTATCGGTTTAGCTTTAGCACGAGAGTTGATGCAAACTGATTTTCGCGTCGTCTTGACGGCGCACCGACGCTCAATTCATAAACTTGAAGAGCGAGGCTTGACCGAATCATCGCGCGTCATCATCCGCGCAATGGATGTCACTTCAAAACGCGATCGCGATGCCGTGATTCTAGAAATCGAGCGGCGATGGGGCGGCGTTGACATCTTAATTAACAATGCCGGTGTTGCCTATCGCGCCGTCATGGAAGAGATGAGTGGTGTTGACGAAGAACGCCAGCAAGATATTAATTACCGTGGCCCAATGGCTTTGTGCCGCCGCGTTTTGCCGCATATGCGAGGGTCGCGCTGGGGGCGGATACTTAATGTAAGTTCAGTAAGTGGCATGATGGCCATGCCTACGATGGGCTCGTATTCGGCCTCAAAATGGGCACTAGAGGGCGCTAGCGAAGCTTTATGGTATGAAATGAAGCCCTGGAATGTTCGGGTTACGCTCATTCAGATTGGCTTTGTTCACTCGCAAAGTTTCAAAAATGTGCGCCCGCCTGTTGCCCGTCCTCACCTTGAAGCCGACCGCGGCCCGTACCGCGAGTATTACCGCAACATGGGCCCCTTTGTCGAAGCAAAAATGCAGGCCGCGCATGCGACTCCTGAAGTCATAGCCCGCCGGATTTTGAGCACCCTCAAGCGTAAGTCGCCACCATTGAGATTCCCGGCAACAAAAGACGCTCGCTGGTTTTACTTTTTGCGCCGCATGTTGCCACGACGCGTGTATCACTTATTGATGTACCTAGCGTTGCCCGGGCGACGCGAATGGGTGCAAGACAAGTAATCGGCTATTGCACGGCTTGGTGCACGCCATTGGATAGGCTATTGGAGCCACCCGAGAAAATGACGCATTGAGTGTGCACTAATAAGCCACTGATGTTGCCAGGGATCAAAACTAAAATGCTTCTTTCGCCTTGGTCGTTGGCTTGGAAAGGGCCAAAACTTGAAATGGGCATTGACATTTCAAGAAGCCCATAAGGTGTTTGAGTTGGGCCTGGCCCAGCAAAGGAGTAGCCGTAAACGACTTGGCTATTTGGTGGGCATCCGGTGCACTCTAGGCTGGCGACAGCGCCTGCAGACAGGTTGTTTAAAACATAGAGTGGCCCTTGATAAGAGCCGCCGTCAATCATGATTTCGTCGACGCCTATGCCATCGTCTGCGCCAAAAGAGGTGTCGTCAGACTGTGCGAACATGAGGTAGTAATCACCGGTCAAATCAAGATCGTGCGCGTCGATAGTCAGGGGCGCCAATGCCGACCAGCTGTTGCTGAAGTCAGCCCAGCCAAGGAGAAGCGAGTGCCAGTTTTGACCGTCGGCGCTGACCCAAATACCGTCAATGGAATCGAGCTCTTCTCCCCAATTGATAATCTGCGCGTTGAGTTGCATTTGGATAGTGCCGCCACCGTTGAGGCCAATCACCATGGCGTTAAGGACATAATGGGTGCTGGGCGCTCCGGGGATAAGGCCCATTTCGAGGGCGTATATGCCCGAATAGGCCGGTTTAAGCATTGGCGCGAGCTGCCCAATGTTGCACCAACCCTCGGGGTCGGGTAGTTGAGTTTGAGCGTTAACGCTGGTGAGTGCCATCCATGGAGGGACTGAGCCGGCGAGGGTTTCAAAGCCCATAGAGAAAGGTGTCGAGGCAAATGTGCTTGGTAGATTGACGAGCCAGGTCGTGGGTGCTGGCGGTGGTGGGTTTGGGTCGTCATTAATCACAATATTGTCAACCCACCATTCGTGTGCGTAAGAACCGTAATAATGAATACCCAGAACAAGATTAGTTTGCCCGGCAAAAGCGCTCATATCAATGTCGAAAGAATAAGTGTCGTTAACCGTGGATGTGTCTGTCCAGATGGTGGTCCAGCTGAGGCCGCCATTTGCAGAAATTTCTAGGTCGCTTACCCCGTCGCCGTTAGTCGTCGGATGGTTTGCAAGATAAGTTGCAAAATTGATTTCTGAGTCAAGATGCAAATACGCCTGCGTGAACCCGTTTAAATGAAAGGGTGCCGAAATGAGTCGGTTGTCGCATGTATGCCCGCCGTTTTCATCTTCGTGCTGTGCGCGGAAGTCACCCGCTAAAGACGAAGTCCAGCCCTGACTGCTTGCCCCATTAATGTTTTGCTGAACCCAACCCGTGGGAGGTACCCCCGAAGAGAAATCTTCTTGAAGGGCAATGTTTTGTGCGGACAGTGTCGCCGTGAGAGTAAGAACGAAAAAGCTGAGGCAAATGCGCATAGTCAATATTACCTTGAAAAGTGTTTTAATGCACCATTTTGACGAAAAAGGCGCCGCGTTTCTCAAGGGAAACGCGACGCCAAAAAACGAGTGTATGTTACTGAACGACCATGTGCAGGGCGTTTGAAAGCGCGCTGTTGCCGCCACCTGTAAGCACAACGCATTGCGTGTGAACTGTCAAGCCAGCAATTCGAGCAGGAATAGCAGCAGGGATGGAGACCGTGCCGTTTGCGCCAGCAGGAATTGGGTTGATGTTTGAAATTGGCATTGACATTTCAACTGTTCCGTATGGTGTGTTAGTCGGGCCGGATCCCGCGAAGGAATAGGCGAAAATGACTTGGTCACCGGCAGAGTTATTACTGCACTCAAGAGTGGCCGTTTGCCCAGCGGTTAGGTTCGTGATGGCATACTCAGGCCCAACAGAAACAGCAGGCCCAGCAGTAATGTCATCAATGCCGATGCCGTCGAGGTAGGCGTATGGGTAGTTGTCTTCTTGAGCAAACATCAGGTAGAAATCGGTTGTAACATCGACTCCGAACCCAGAGAGATCGCCCACTGGGATGTGTGACCAGATTGTGCCCATATAGACAGAGCTCCAGTCGCGCAAAACTGAATACCAATCGGTACCGTTTTGGCTGATCCAAATACCATCAATCGGGTGAGTCTCGTCGCCGTGATTTACCATGTAGAAGCCGAGGTCAAATTCGGTCGCGCCAGCGCCATTCAAGCCGATGACCATCGTATTGCGGATGTTAGGAGTATTCACGCTGTTTGGGTCGAGGCCCATTTCTAGGCAGTAAGGACCTGAGTGCGCAGCTGGGCTTGCCGTACCAAGTTGCCCCATGTTGCACCATCCATCAATGGAAGGAAGCATGGTCGCGGTGTCGATACTGGTTAGTGCCATCCATGGTGGGATGATGCCGGCGGTGGTCTCGAAATCGCAAGAGAAAGGGAGGCTTTCGAAACTTGCTGGGAGGTTGACTATCCAGGAACTTGGTGGTGGTGGAGGTGTGCTCGGGTCGTCAGAAACCGTGACATTATCAACAAACCATTCTTGAGCAAATGAGCCGTAGTAATGGAAGGCCAGCTGTAAGCTTGGCGTGCCGACATAGGTGCTTAATGGAATCGTTGCCCAGCCGCGGTTAGCGGAAATCGAAGAATCTACCCAGATGATGCTCCAAGTGACGCCGCCGTCAAGTGAGATTTCAACAGCGTTTACGCCATCGCCTTTTGAGCTAGGGTGATTAGCCATGTAGTCGGGGTATTTGACTTCTGTATCAAAATGTAGATAAGCATCGGTGAAGGTGCTCAAATCGAAAGGGCTGGAAATCATGCGGTTGTTGGCCGTATGGCTGCCCGCTTCATCTTCGTGTTGCGCGCGCTGATCACCGGCGATTGAAATAATCCAGCCAGGGCTTGCGGCACCGTTTACATTTTCAAGAGACCAACCCGTAGGAGGTACGCCCGAAGAAAAATCTTCTTGAAGGGCGACATTTTGGGCGGTGAGGGAAGCCGAAAGCAAGAAAGCAGCGGCTAATAGGAGAGGGGTGTTTTTCATGGGGGAAAGAAAGGAAAAGCGAAAGGTGAAGTCAACGGATGACCCGTCCTTTGATATTACTACGAAATCCCAATTAATTGGGCATGAATTAGCAGGAAATCGCTTTCAGCAAGCCCTTGGGGTCATCGGTGCCCACTCGGAATTTCTTGCCATTTCGGTAGGTCAATTCAATGACATCGAGGCCATAGATACTCCATGTCCAACCAGGCGGAGTCCATCGTAAACCCCACCCCTGCAATGGCTTATGACGCTCGTGTGTTGCTGCCTTGATGTCTTTAAGCGCGACAGTCTTGTGGATTATTCCGGCGCCATAACGAATATGGAGCTTGCCGCGTGTGACTTCGGTCTGTAATTGAAAGAAGAGTGACGAGAGCGTACTGGCCGCGATGGGTAAGAAGAGAAGCTCTGTGCCGCCACTGCCAAGAGCGAAAAAAGTGGCCGGTAAGCCCGTCGCAAAGACCATGATGACAAAGGCTGGGGCCTTTGCACTTTGATTATGCAGATAGACGGTCTTCTTGTTTTTCATCATCTTCCGCATCATCTTGCTTTCCCTCGTTGGCGTCTGCCCCTGAACGCTTGACCAGCGCACTCTTAAGAATGAATTCAATATGAGCGTTGAGTGATCGCATCTCTTGGGTTGACCACTCACGCATTTCTTTCATCGTGTCTTCGCTAATGCGCAAGAGGAAAGCCTTGCGCACGGGCGATTTCTTTTTCTTTTTAGCAGTCATCAGAATGATGATTGTTTATTGGTAAAGCGAGCCCGTGTTAATCACGGGGGATGCATTTTCTTGGCCGCATAACACGACGAGTAGATTTGAAACCATCGTTGCTTTACGCTCGTCATCGAGTTCGATTATGTCACGAGAAGACAAGTCGGTGATGGCTTGGTCCACCATGGAGACAGCGCCTTCGACAATTTTCTTGCGAGCGGAAATAATGGCTTCGGCCTGTTGGCGTTGAAGCATGGCTTGGGCGATTTCAGGTGCGTAAGCTAAATGGCTCAGTCTGGCCTCTAATACCGCAATTCCGGCTCTTTCGAGACGGTCAGAAAGAAGGCCCTGCAGCTCATCATCGACTTGGTTGCTGTCGCCGCGCAGACTGATGATATTTTCGACTGAGTCTTCACTCTCGTCATAAGGGTGAGCCGACGCGACCGCGCGCACAGCTGTTTCGATTTGGACATCAATGTAGTCTTCGTAGTCTTCGACATCGAAGAGCGCTTGGGCGGTATTATCGACTTGCCAAACAACAACGGCACCGATTTCGATTGGGCTACCATTTGAATCGTTGACTTTGATTTTTTCGCTTGCAATATTGTTGGCTTTTAAGGAGATTTTCTTCTTCATCGTGAACGGGTTGGTCCAGAAGAAGCCTTGCTTGCGCACGGTGCCTTTGTAATTACCAAACAAGACCAAAGCGCGGCTTTGATTTGGCCCAACAACATAAGAGCCGATCAAGGTCATCAGGATCATGAAGATAACCCCGAATACACCAAAGATCGCTGGGCCTTCGTTATGGATGGGGAGTAGCTTCACGATTACGATCCAACCGAAAATCATGAAGGGCAGGGCAAGGTAGAGCAGCCACGCCGAGAAGGGCCTGAGAGTGATTTCTTGTGATGCTGTATTTTCCATATCAAAATGATATCACTTTGATATGGAAAACGCAAGCGTGAGGTCAATTTACCTCTAAGGCGGGCGACTTCAGCCTAAAAGCGGCCTAAAACATGGCCAGCGATGATGTTCTTTTGAATTTCACGCGTGCCTTCGTAAATTTCGGTGATGCGTGCGTCGCGATAGAACCGTTCGACTTCGAATTCAGTGATGTAGCCATAGCCGCCAAGCAGCTGCATAGATTCACTGGCAACCTCGCTGGCGATTTTGCCTGCATAATACTTTGCCATGGCGCTGAGTTTGGCATCAGGCTTCTTGTTGTCAGCAAGCCAGGCCGCTTTGTAGGTAATCAGCCGCGCCAGCTCAAGCTGAGTCGCCATTTCGGCGATTTTGTGCTGAAGAGCCTGGAATTTGCCGATCTTTTGACCAAACTGCTCGCGCCCTTTCACATATTCAACGGCACGATCAAAAGCACCTTGAGCTGTGCCGAGTGCCTGTGCGGCAACGCCGAGTCGACTTTCGTCGAAGAATTGCAGCACCTGATAGAAGCCTTTATTTTCAACACCTAATAAGGAGGACGCTGGAACCCGGACATCCTTGAAGCTGACTTCGCCTGTTGGAATCATTTTGAGGCCCATCTTTTCGCCGACACTGGCAACATCAATCCCGGGGGCATCGGCGTCGACAATAAACATGCTTTGCCCTTTGTGGCCGGCTTCGGCGTCGGTTTGCACGAGCAACACATAAAAGCCGCAGATGCCAGCGTTGGTGATGAAAGTCTTCACGCCGTTGATGAGCCACTCGTCGCCATCTTTGACGGCAGTTGTTGCCATCGAAGTGATGTCGCTACCGTGTGCTGGCTCGGTGAAAGCGCCAGCGGAAATGGCCTCGCCCGAAGTTACTTGGTTGAGGTACTTCTCTTTTTGCTCATCGGTGCCGTGGTGTAAAATGATTTCGCACGCAAAAGGAGCCGTCAACATCGCGGCGCCAATACCTGAGTCGCGCTGACAAAATTGCTCTAGGACGAGAACATTTTCGAGCTGCCCGAAGTCAGAGCCGCCGTATTGATCAGGAAAATGGAGGCCAATGAAACCCTCTTCGCAGGCTTTTCGCCAGATGTCCATTGGGTAGGTGTGGGTCGTTTCCAATTCAAGAGCCAGCTCTTTATCGAATTCGCCTTTGGCAAAACGCTTGGCCGCCTTTTGGATGTCTTTCTGTGCTTTATCGAGTTCAAATTTCATTTGTCTATCCTTTGCGTTCGCGGATTTTTTCTTCAAGTAGAGGGACGAGATCAAAGAGATCGCCCACGATGCCGACATCGGCAGCTGCAAAAATAGGTGCTGCGGCATCTTGGTTAATGGCGACCATGAATGGGCCGCCTTTGATTCCGCCGAGGTGCTGGAAGCTACCGCTTACCCCGACAGTTAAGTAAATTTTTGGCTTAACGGTTAGACCAGAAGTGCCAACCTGGCGGCTCTTTTCGAGCCAGCCTTTGTCAACAACGGGTCGCGTGCAAGCAAGCTCTGCGCCAAGCGCGTCAGCCAACTCTTCTACGATTTCCATGTTGTCTTCGTCATCGATACCGCGCCCAACTGCAACAAGTATTTCAGATTGTGTAATGTCAACTGCGCCCGCTTCCGGTGTAATCGTTTCGATAAAGCGTCGGCGCGGTGCGGTCTCAATGAGCGGGAGCGCGACGATTGAGCCAGACTTAGTTGCGGTATCTTCTGGCATTGAAAATGCGCCAGAGCGCACCGTTGCGAAATAGCCAGTTGCTGAATCAGTTGCCGAAATACGAGCATGCACTTTCCCGCCAAACACCGTACGGACTGCTGAAACACCGTTTTCACGCGATTCAAGCGAAATGCAATCTGCCAACATCGGGCGGTCAGATTTTGCCGCGAGCAAAGGTGCTAAATCTAAACCATTGTTGGTATGGTGCATCAAAACCAAATGCGGCTGCATGGAATCAAGGAGCGGCAAGATTTGTGCGCACAAAAACTCGGCGCACCAGTTTGCGTCGCTTGCTGCTGGGGCAACTTTGACGCAATCAAAAAGCCCGGCAAGCATTTGGTGCTCGCTTTCAGTACCACCACTCACAAAGGCCGTAGTCTGCACATCGCCAAAGCAACGAGCGGCTGCAGCAAGCTCAGCAGGAGCGTCAATCAGATCTTCAATAAGGACGAGGATGTCACGCATGATTAAAGGCCTCCGTTTTCTTGGAGTAAATCGAGTAGTTTGTCAATGATTTCGTCGTCGCTACCTTCGAGCATTTGCGCGCTTTGACCTTGAGGCGGCAAAAACAATTCTTCAAGTTTGACCCTCGCTCCAGAAGCGCCAACCTGGTTTGGGTCTAAACCTAAATCACCCACTCCGCTCACTGGGATTTCAATACCAGAGACCTTTCGGATACCGCGAATGGAAACATAGCGTGGCTCATTGATGCCTGTTTGCACAGTCACGACTGCGGGCAAATCTAATTCGCGCACGCGCTCAAGGCCACCTTCGACCTCATGACTTACCGTGGCGATGCTTCCATTTACTTTTAGAGAGGTTGCCAAAGATACCATCGGCAAATCGAGAAGCCCGGCAACGAATCCGCCCGTTTGACCTGCGCCTTCGTCAGCCGAAACCGTGCCGAAAAGCAGTAAATCAAGGGGTTTACCCTTTAAGGCAGCTGAGAGAATCTGGGCAATTCCCCAGGCATCGCTTCCCTCAAAACATGGGTCGGAAAGATGTAAGGCTTCATCACAACCCATTGCTAGGGCGCGGCGTAACACTTCCTCGTCGTCTTCGATACCGACGGTTAATGCAGTGACTTTTCCGCCATGTTCTTCTTTGAGCTGGAGGGCCGCTTCGACCGCGAAATTATCCCACTCATTGATGTCATAAGAGAAGTCGTCTTCTGTGAGCGCGAGCCCTGTGCGGTCGATTTCGATATCGACTTCAGAGGTGTCTGCGACGCGTTTGATACAAACATAAATGTCCATGATGGTTATTCTTTTTCTGGTTGCTTTGTTTTGCCGAGAGAGCGTTGCACTAGCTCGGCTAAATCGATGATTTCAATTTCATTTTCGCGGCCCGTTGTTTTCGCCGCGTCTTCGAGGTTGCTGAGGCAGAAAGGGCAAGCTGTCACTACGACATCTGCGCCCGATTCCGCCACCATGTCGAGCCGCAATTCGCCCATGCGCCGCTCGCACTCGGTCTCGTGGAAGAGGTTAAGCGAGCCGCCGCCACAGCAAAAACTGCGATTGCGCGAACGCTCCATTTCGACCGTTTCAATGCCTGGGATGGCATTTAAGACATCGCGAGGCGCGGCGTACTCGTTGTTGTGGCGACCTAAATAGCAAGGGTCGTGGAAGGTGTAGCGACGGTTGTCGCCGAGTGGCTGGAGCGGAAGTTTGCCCTCACTCAAAAGCTTTGCCAGGTATTGGGAATGATGAAGTACGGGCTGCTCTAGCTCATAATCATTCTTAAGCGCGTTAAGTGCGTGCGGATCGGTTGTAACGATTTGTGTGAATTCGCGCTTATCCATCGCTTCAAGGTTTTGTTCGCGTAGGGTTAAGAACAAACCTTCTTCGCCAAAGCGTCGAGCTTCGTGGCCCGAATCGACTTCGTCTTTGCCCAGCGTGCCGGCATCAACCCCTGCCTGAGCAAGAATCTCGCCAAAAGCAATCGCAGTTTCTTGCACTCGCGGGTCAAAGGCAGCGCAACTATCAGTAAAGAATAATGTGTCGCAGGCATCGCCTTCTTTTAAAACACGGACACCCGTATCGCCACGCTTCCGAGCCATCTTGCCGTATGGGTTGCCACGCTTTTCGAGTGCCGCCATCGGTTTCTGGAGAGTCGCTGGCAGGTTGCCGTCGTCGACTAAGAAACGGCGCATATCGACGATACGGTCGAGGTATTCAATCGTAACTGGGCATGCCTCTTGGCAAGCGCCGCAGGTTGTGCAAGACCACAACTCGTCTGGCGTGATAACCTCACCGACTAAATCAGCGCGTTTTTCAGGAGGCGTGATTTCACCCTTGATAGGGTAGTGCTCAAAGGCTGCATCGCGCGTTTTGATATTTAACATACGCGGAGACAAGGGCGACTTGGATGCGTAAGCGGGGCAATGATCGGAACAACGCCCGCAATCGACGCAAGAATAAACATCAAGTAATTGCTTCCAGGTAAAGTCTTCGAGTTTAGAAACACCGACGGTTTCAAGCGCGTCAAAATCACTCTCTGAATATGAAGGCGGCTTGACAACTCCGCTTAGCTTTAGCGATGAAAAGAAAACATTGGGTAAAGCCGTGATGACATGAAAATGCTTGCCATAGGGGAGCAAGCACAAGAAAAATAGCAAGGCCGAGTTGTGCGCCCAAAAAGCCACTTTGCGGACGCCCTCACTTCCGCCAAAATCAAAAGCGGCATCGGCAATCATCAGAAATGAAATCAGGCTCAAGATTGCAACGGCTTCTTTGGTGTGCGAAACCGTGGCATGGCGATCGTGGTAACGAGCTGGCCGCACCACCACCCGTCGCCAAGCGGCAATCGCGCAACCAACCAAAACCAAAGCCGCGGCCATGTGCCGGATAAAGGTGTAAGGCTCGCCTATATTTGAAATGCCGGGCCAAAACGGCTCGGCAATCAAGCTCATGGAGCGGAGGGAAAGCAACATAAACCCTGCGAACAAAACGATATGCACCAATCCAGCGACCAGATATCGAGGTTGGCGCGACTGCCCAAAGCCAATCACCAACAGTCGCTTGAGGCGAGCACCCCAATCACCCGTGCGCGGTTCGGCCGCTGCGGCACGCAATAGAGCTAAGCGCCTGTTCAGAATCAGCGTCAAAGCGCCCAAAGCAGCCGCCATCAATAGCGCCTGAAGCCAGCTCCCGGGGATGCCGAAAGCGTCGTAGTTTTCTAAGGTTGTCGAGATAGGTTGGAGTAACTCATTAACAGTGTTAAGTCAAGGTTGGTTCTGCTGGTCTGGTTGGGCGTGCTAGGCGTTTGGTGTAGGCTGCGGCTAAGGAAACCGTGGATGTTTGGGTGGGTTTTAGGTCGGTTATGCGGGTCGGTTAAATATGCGTTAGGCAGATAAGGGGAAGGGTACTTTCGTCTAATCTTGTCTCTCAAACTTCGCCCAAGGAGAGAGGCGAGCCAGTTTGTCTTTAGGGCATTCACCGCAAAGCACTTTGTCTTCAAGAATCTGCAAAATATGAGAGACAAGGTGTTTTGCCATGAATCAACGCGCGTCAAGGCCGTTTGTGCTTCAGAATTATCAAAAACTTGACGACAAATGCCTTTGTCGCTAGAATATAGCCCCTTTGTTCCTCACAAATAGGCGCATGAAACTCAATCTAGATAACTCCGTCGGCTATCACTATGGGAAGTTCCCACCCTCAAAGCTGAGCTACGAGGGCTTTGTGCAGGAGCTCATTGCCGCAACAGATGCGGTCGCTCGTTATGACCAAATGCTCAAGGGCATGCATAACAGTGAGATCCTTCTTGCCCCAATGAGGAATCAGGAGGCCGTGATTTCATCTCGCATGGAAGGAACCATTAGCACCATGGATGAGATCCTCAAATATGAGGCGGATCTTGAAGATGATGGGGGAGTAAATCCGAATGTCCGCTCTGAGGTGATCGAGACCTTTCTCTACCAAAGAGCTTTGCGCAGTGCTCAAGGGGCCATCGAATCGGGGCGCCCTCTTTCGCTTTCATTGATTAAAAGCCTCCATCAACAGTTGCTCTCATTTGGGCGCGGCGCGTCAAAGTCGCCTGGTGATTTGAAGCGAGAGCAAAACTACTTGGCAGACAAACGCAAGAGGGCCATCCTTTTTGTGCCGATTAGCCCAGAAAAACTTCAAGATGGATTAGATGCGCTTTTCCAATACATGGAGGATGAAAATCAACCGGTGTTAATTCGCACTGCGCTTGCCCACCTTGAGTTCGAGGCACTGCATCCGTTCAAAGATGGGAATGGCAGAATAGGTCGTATGCTGATTACTCTGATGATGTGGAAGGCAGGAGTTATTTCTGAGCCACATTTCTATATCAGTAGCTATTTTGAAGACAATAAAGAGCTCTACATCGATACGATGCGTGATGTGTCGGAGAATGGAAAATGGGAAGAGTGGTGTAGTTTTTTCCTCACAGCAGTGCAAGAACAGGCGATTAGAAATCTTGAAATTGCGGAAGATATCCGCGCTCTATATGAGCAAATGAAAGTGCGGTTTTCTGAAGTCTTGGCATCAAAGTGGAGTGTGAGTGCGCTTGATTTCGTATTCACCAACCCAGTGTTTAGGAACAATCGCTTCACTCAGAAAAGTGGAATTCCAGCGGCCTCAGCTGCTCGTTTCACACGCGTTCTACAGGACAATGATTTATTGGTAACCATTGAAGAGGCATCAGGAAGGCGTCCAGCACTTTATTCATTTGAGCCTCTTTTGAAACTAGTCCGTGTGTAGTCCACTGCCCAACCAGCCGTTGCAGACAGACCGGGGCGGACGCTTCGCTTACCCCAGCTGCTGAACGGCAAACCCGTTATGCCGGAAAGATTACACTTTGAGCATGGATACAGCGAAGGTGATTGGACGTGCTGCGAACAAATGTGGTGGCGTCGTCGTCGAAGAACTTCTGGGGCATAGTCCACCTTTCCCCATAGCGGATTTCTGGTTTGAAGAGTATGGGATTGTGGCTGAACTCAAGGTTATGGAGCAAGATATGTTCTCCAATGAAGATTTCATCCAGCAAACTACGGATCTGTATCGGACATGGGTAGATAGGGGCTTTGATGTTCCAATTGTTCTTGGTTCAAGGCCAGTTAGCACTAAGGACATTCCGCCAGAATGTTCGATTGAACTCCTTGGATTGATAAAGGCGAAGATTAAAAATGCATTTTTGCGGAAAGCGAACAAGCAGATACGTTCAACCAAGAAGAAGCTGGGCAAGCCAGATTCTTTCGGTCTCCTACTCCTTGGGAATGATGGGAGCATGGGGTTCCATCCTTCCTTAATCGCAAATCTGTTGCATCACAGCCTGGCAAATCAATATCGCTCAATAGAGGGCGTAATTTACTTCACTGGGAACTGCAAAGCTAAGTTCCCAGGGTTCTTGGAGCCGCTTACTACTGGGCGAACATGGCAGTTGAGAACCGGAGACCTCTTTGTTCAGATTTCGAGAAACGATTCAGAGAAACTTGGCAGCTTGAGGTTTCAGCTGCAACAAAGGAGTGGGTCATGCCAGTTGATTTGCCTCGTAATGACTTTGATTACCTGGATCAGGTGAAGCTTTCTCGGTCATGAAAATTGAAATATGCTGTCGGCATAACCAGCCGTTGCAGTCAGACCGGGGCGGACGCTTCGCTTACCACGGCTGCTGAACGGCAAGCCCATTAGATGACAAACCAATGAAAAAAACATGATGAATGGGAGCCCGCTGACATTTGCCTGGCCTATTCTCATTCCTGAGTTTTGCCTAACCCCTGGTTCATATCCCGCCATTAGCACTCAGAAATGGCCATGGCGTCCGCCCCAGCCTACTCCCAATAAATCTCAGTCGCCTGCCACAATGCTTCGGTGCGATCAATGCGGCTGCGCGCTTCATCCTGTAGCTGCCTAGCCACATAGGCGACGAGCATTTCGGCGATGGCGACGCTGGGGACCGAGCTGTCAAACGGCCCGATGGCGGGGATGTCTAAAGCGCACCAGGTTTCGGTCATCGCTGCATAGGGCGAGAGGGGGCCGTCGGTGATGGCGACTAGATGCACGCCCAAATCAACCGCGCTGCGGGCGGCGGTTACTGTGTGGCGACGATACCGCGCGAAATCGAAAACAATCGCCGCATCGCCGGGAGCGGCACCGCTGAGATCGCGCCCACTGGAGTGCTCGGTAATAAGGTGGACATTGGGTCGCACCATGGTCAGGCCGCTGAACATGGCATGCGCGCCGGCGCGGGAGGTTTCGCCAGAGAGAATCCAGACATGATTGGCGCTCACCATCGGCGCGCCGAGAGTGGAGAGCTGCTCGCTGCCGATTTTGTCGAGCAACCCACGGATCGCCTCGGTCAAAGCGGCAGTAGCCCGGCCCAGAGAGCTATCTTGCTGGCGGATGCGCTGACTGGGGCGCGATAATTTGGCCGAAACGCTGCGCCGAGCGTGCTCGCGCATGTCGGCATAGCCTTGAAAGCCTAGTTTGACGCCGAATCGCACAATCGAAGGGCGGCTAGAGCCCACTTTTTGCGCCAAGTCTGAGACCGTCCCGAAAGCCAGAAGCGTGGGGTCGGCAAGGATGGCCTCGGCAATGCGTCGCTCAACGGGCGTGAGGCGATCGCTGGCGGCGGCAATGAGTTCGTCGATAGTCATGTGGCAAGGGCGTGAACTAGAGGTTACAATAGGATTTCGAGAATGTCCAATCCGTTACATTCGCCTGACCCACCATGAACGACTCAAAATACATCCCATCAGAGAGAGAGCAAGCCTTTCTCGACACCGTAGAGAGCCCGCGATACGACCGCGAGAGCATTAACGGTTTGCGGCCTTTTTTCGATGAGAAAATGCCTGATAGCATGCGCGGCTTTTACACCGATGATGAGCTCGGCGTTTTGCAGTCGCTGAAAGGTACCGAGCGCGATGTGGAAGCTCGCATGCCGGTCAAGATGACGCGGCATTATTTTGAAATGGGGAAAAAGAGCGCGGCCATCCGGCGTTTGGTGAAAGCCGACCCAACCGAGACCGACAACATGGAGGGCGCGGAAGACCCGGGCAACCAAATGGATTACAGCCCGGTCGAGGGGCTGCTGCATAAATATGAAATGGGTTTGATGTATGTGGTTTCCACTTGCTCGGCGCATTGTCGTTTTTGCTACCGCGAAGAGTTAATTAGTCGCAAAGAAATTGAGCGGCAAGATGGAACGGTCGCGAAAAAAGGGATGGCTCAAATTCCTGATATCGTGGGTTACATTCATGAGCACAATGCGGCTGTTGCTCAGAACGGTGGGCGTCATCCTGAAACGGGGCGTGAAAAGTTGCGCGAAGTTTTGCTTTCAGGTGGCGACCCAATGGTATTGCCGAATAGCAAGATCGCGGCTTGGTTTGGTGCGCTTGCCGAAGCCGGAATTGAGTCGATTCGCTTAGGCACGAAAGAGCTTGCCTTTTTCCCTCAGCGGTTTGACGAGTCATTCTTTTCGATGCTTGATAACTTCCATAAAACTTACCCCGATGTGGGTTTGCGGATTATGGTTCATTTTAATCACCCAGACGAGTTTTTGCTGAAAGACAATAATGGTCAATATGTTGAGGAAGACTCGGGCGTGCTCGCGTGGCATCCTGAAGCAAAGCGGGCGATGTCGGGTTTGGTCTCTCGCGGTTGGCTCTGCATTGAGAATCAATCACCATTAATCAAAGGCATTAATGATGATGTCGAGGCGTTGCGGGTTATGCAGCGAGCATTGAAACGAGTGGGGGCGAATAATCATTATTTCTTCTGTGGTCGCGATATTGTTGCCTATAAGGCGTTTAACATTCCAATCGAAACGGCATGGCAAATGCTGAATGAATCACAGAAGGGTTTGTCGGGCGTTGAGGCGCACGCGCGACTTTCGATCACTCACTACAAGGGCAAAACTGAAGTCGCCGCCGTGACAAATGAGCCGATTCCGGGCCTTGCGGGCGCTGAAAACGGAGTCGTAATTTTCAAGATTTTGCGCAACGCCGCAGACGCGCCAGACAAAGGAAAGGTGTGCATCGTTGGTCGCAACCCCGATGCGGTTTGGTTTGATGATTACGCAGATCGCGTACTTTTCGATGAAGCGGGTTTGTTTGATTACGCCCGTGTTGTGAAAGAACAAAACGGCGACCTTTCGGTCTAGAGCCATGATTAATAAAGAAGTAGCTTCTCTTGCCGAAGCCGTAGCCGACATCTTTGACGGCGCCACGGTGATGATTGGTGGGTTCGGCGAAGCGGGCAGCCCCATCGAATTGATTCACGCTTTGATTGATCAAGGCGCGACGGGCTTGACCGTTGTCAACAACAACACGGGCAGTGGCGAAGTGGGCCTTGCTGCTTTAATTAAAGCGGGGCGCGTGGCAAAAATGATTTGTTCGTATCCGCGTTCAATGAATTCAACCGTCTTCCCTGAGCTTTACCGATCGGGTGAAATTGAGCTTGAGTTGGTGCCGCAAGGCACATTAGCTGAGCGCATTCGTGCTGGCGGCGCGGGCATCCCCGCGTTTTATACGGCGACTTGTGTTGGCACAATGCTTGAAGAAGGTAAAGAGCGTCGCACAATAAACGGTCAAGATTATGTGCTTGAATACGGCCTCAAAGCCGATTTCTCGTTGATTAAGAGTTTTAAGGCCGACCCTTATGGCAACCTCGTTTTCAATAAAACGGCGCGTAATTTTGCGCCGCCTATGGCGATGGCCGGCGCAGTCACAGTTGTGCAGACGGCGTCCATTGTTGCCGCCGGCGAGCTTGACCCTGAGGTCGTTGTAACGCCTGGCATTTTTGTAAACCGTGTGGTTGAAGTGCCAAACCCTGCTCATGAATCTGTACTGGTTGCAGAAGGAGTGACCTACCCATGAAATCCGAAAAACCAACAATAGGCCTTTCGCGCGACGAGATGGCGCAGCGCGTTGCCATGGATATCCCCGATGGCTCTTATGTGAATCTTGGCATTGGCATCCCTGAGCGGATTTCTCGTTTTGTGCCAGACGGCTGTGAATTTATTTATCACACTGAAAATGGTTTGTTAGGGATGGGGCCTTCACCAGAAGAGGGCGAGGGTGAGCCTGAGTTGATTAATGCAGGCAAGCGACAGGTGACGGCGCTCCCTGGTGCGAGTTACTTTCAACACCCAGATAGTTTTGCGATGATTCGCGGCGGGCATCTTGACCTCTGCGTGCTTGGTGCGTTGCAAGTCGCGTGTAACGGTGATCTTGCCAATTGGTCGACAGGTGGGCCAGGCGCTATCCCGGCCGTCGGCGGCGCGATGGATCTTGTCGCGGGCGTAAAGTCGGTTTTCGTGATCACGCAGCATTGCACAAAAACAGGTGACCCGAAATTGGTCGATGCATGCACTTACCCGCTCACCGGCCCCGGTGTGGTGAATCGTATTTACACCGATCTTGCCGTGATTGAAATTACGGCGGATGGCTTTCAGCTTGTTGAGTTAAGCCCTGGGGTTTCATTTGAATATGTAGCCGAACGCACGGGCGCACCCCTAATTCCGATCCCTGTTTCGTCTGCAAATTAAATCATGGCTTCTTCCGAATTAAACTCAAAAAGCGCAGCGCTTTATCAACGCGCGCAAAAGACGCTGCCGGGTGGCGTGAGTCGCAATACGGTCTTGCGTAAACCGCACCCGTTGTATGCAGACCATGCATCGGGCTTTCGCGTGACTGATATTGAGGGCGCTGAGTACATTGATTTCTCAAACAACATGGCCTCTTTGTTGCATGGTCATGCTCATCCCAAAATCGTTGGCGCAGTAACCGAGCAGTTGCAGCGTGGCTCGGCTTTCATGCTGGCGACCGAAATTGAGGTGCAATACGCAGAGTACTTGTGTGATCGTTGCCCTTCATTCGAGAAACTTCGTTTTGTCAATTCTGGCACAGAAGCCGTGATGGGGGCGTTAAAGGCGTCTCGCGCATTTACAGGTCGGCCCAAAATCGCCAAAGTTGAGGGCGCGTATCACGGGCTGTATGACTTCGCCGAAATCAGCCAAACGACAACGCCCGAGGTTTGGGGCAGCAAAGATCACCCTCGCAGCGTGCCGGTTGCTTATGGCACACCTGCATCTGCCTTAGAAGAGGTCATCGTGATTCCATTTAATGATGCCGCCCGCGCGATTGCAATTCTGGATCAGCATAAAAATGAGATCGCCGCAATTTTGCTTGACTTGATGCCTCACCGCGTAGGCTTAATGAAAATAGAGCCAGAGTTTCTACTTGCCTTGCGTAAGTGGGCAGACGAAAACGGCGCGCTTTTAGTGTTTGATGAAGTGGTAACTTTCCGATCTGAGTTTGCAGGCGCGCAATCTTGGTATGACTGCCAGCCTGATTTAACGGCTCTCGGTAAAGCCATTGGCGGAGGCTTCCCTGTCGGTGTTATCGCCGGTCGCGCCGAAGTCATGGATGTCATGAACCCACTCGCCGACAAGGTCCTTTTCCCGCATTCGGGTACATTCTCGGCCAATCCCGTGACTTTGACTGCTGGCATGGCGGCCATGGAATTGTTTGATGAGGTTGCTGTAAAACGCATCAACGCTCTGGCAAATCGACTTGTAACGGGGCTTGAGTCCGCGATTGAAAAAACTGGAATCAAGGCCTGCGTAACGGGTGGTGGCTCTATGTTTCGCGTCCATTTCAAAGAGCACTCGCCGCGAAACTACCGTGAAACTTACGCGACGGCCGAAGAAAACCGCATGGTGAATTTGCAGCTCGACCACATGTTTGCCTCTGGATTTTTGATGATTAATACCTGCGCTGGCGTACTGTCAACCCCAATGGCTGAGACAGAGATTGATGCTTTTGTCGCTGCGATGGAAGCAGGTTTTCGCAAGCTTTAGATCGCTCTACAAATCCAAACCAAAATCTGTCCAAACGGATTCGTAAAACCCCTGTAATTGGCCGCTGCTACCCGAATAGACGGGATAATCAGACCAATCAGTCTTAGGCATATTGGGGTTATTGTCGGTCTGGCTCATCATGTGATTCCAGGTGTTTACATAAATGATGGGGCGCCCGTCGGGGGTCGTTTCAAATGCTGTGCCTGCTACAGTCGCGGTGTAATGCTCTGCTACTAATACCTTAAATCGCTGGTCTTCGCTGTAGGTGCCTGGAAAATGAACCGTGTGCGGGTACATCGCGCCCGTCGGATTTGGAATAACCTCATAGTCAAGACCCTCGACATCGGCAATGCGGTGATAGCCATCCCATGCAAGGTCGAGCCAAATATAGGGCGCTACGGTATCGACTTGGAAAATACCCCACCAGCGGTTGGCGTCGTAAATTTCATCCACGCCTTTAATGGGGAAGTCTTCGTCTGCCCAGATGATGCGCAGATGAGGCGCAGCTGGGTTTGAGTTGTCAACAAAGACCGCTTGGATGGGGTTGTCGTCGTCAATACTCGGCGTGCGGAAAACAGGCAGAGTGATGCGCATGATGTCTGGCGATGCAGATTGCGCATCATTGACAAAGTCAGGCTCGGGGCATGAGCCAAGAGTAAACGAAAGGGCGAGGAGCAATGCTGTGTGGCGGGGCATCTCTCTACCTTAATCGATTGAGTGCATTTAGACTATGGCGATGCAGAGCACGCCCCGACTTTTAATTCTCGAAAACGCATCGGTTTACGCGCCTGAGCCACTTGGTTTGTGCTCGGTTGTGATTGCAGGCGGGCGCATTTTGGCGATTGCGCCTGCTTCTGACGCTGGCTGCTTGACTGCTTCTTCTGATTCGGCTTTTGGTTTGCCCACCGGTTTGCCGATCGAGCGATTTGATTGCGGCGGGCAGCGACTAACCCCCGGCTTCATTGACGCCCACGCGCACATCACTGGCGGCGGCGGCGAAGACGGCGCCTCGACAAAAGTTCCGCCACCATGGTTTAGCGATTTCACAACGGCGGGCGTCACATCTGTTGTGGGCTTGCTCGGCACAGATGATGTCACCCGTACCACAGCTGAGTTGCTTGCGGGCGTGCGCGCATTAAAAGAAATGGGTTTGTCAGCATGGTGCTGGACGGGCGGTTATCACTTGCCTCCCACCACGCTAACCGGCACGATTCGGGGGGATATCGTCCATTTAGACGCTGTTATTGGCGCAGGTGAGATCGCGATTTCCGACCACCGTTCTAGCCAGCTAACACTCGAAGATATGCTCCGCATCGCTGGTGATTGTCATGTTGGCGGCATGCTTTCGCGCAAAGCGGGCGTGATGCATTTGCACCTCGGCGATGGCTCGCGAGGTCTTGAGTTGATCCGTGCTGCACTCGACTCCGCTGAAATCCCGGCTCGTGTTTTTCAGCCCACTCATGTAAATCGCCGCCGCGCCTTGTTAGATGAAGCCTTTGCGTTAGCCGAGCGCGGGTGCCATATCGATATAACGGCCTTCCCCGTTGCCGACGACGAAGACGCTTATTCCGCTGAGGTCGCCTTGCAAAGATATCTTGCTGCGGGTTTGCCGCCTGCAAATATCAGTGTCAGCAGCGACGGCGGGGGTTGCCTTCCTGAGTTTGATGAGCACGGAAAAATGACATCCATGTCGGTTGGGCGCAGTCACTCGCTCCATCAGATGCTCGCGCGGGCGGTTGCTTTGGGTGTGCCCTTTGAATTTGCGCTTTCTGCGATTACATCCAATGTCGCTGAGCACCTGCGTTTGGCGGGTAAGGGGCGCATTCGGCCAGGGTTTGCCGCCGACTTGCTGTTGCTAGACGAGGCAGGCGAGGTCGATTGCGTCATTGCCGACGGAGAATGGTTAGTCAAAGGCAAGGAAGCCCTGCGATTGGGCGTTTTTGAGCCTGAGCCAAGTCGCTAAACCTGTGGTAAGATTCTTGGCTTACGCAAGCCGAACCCCCGTTCGTTATTGCGTGAGCTGAATTGCATCATGAGTCACGGTTACATCATCCCCATCGGCGGCGCGGAAGAGAAAATCCGCAATCGCGCGATTTTGCGTCGTTTTGTTGATTTATGCGGCGGCTCCAAGGCAAAAATTGCCATTATTCCGACGGCGTCGCGCCTCGAAGAAACGGGCCCGCGCTATGTCGCAATGTTCGAAGAAATGGGCGTAGCTAAAGCTGATTCGCTCTCGATTGAGACACGGCAAGATTGCACCCGTTCCGATTATCTCTCGATTTTGCAACAAGCTGATGGCTTGTTCATTACGGGCGGCAATCAGTTGCGCCTTTCGACAACGATTGGTGGCACGACCGTGAGTGATATTTTGCGCAATCGCAATTTGCACGAAGGGCTGCATGTGGCCGGCACATCGGCTGGCGCGTCGATCATGTCCGAGCACATGATTGCTTACGGTTCCGAAGGCACAACCCCGCGATGCGATATGGTCGCTTTGGCGCCTGGCTTTGGCCTGACTCATGATTTTATTGTTGACCAGCACTTCCATGAACGCAATCGTTTGGGTCGTTTGCTGACCGCGCTTGCTTTTAATCCACGCCCGCTTGGCTTGGGTCTCGATGAAGACACGGCCGCGTTTATTTCAGGCGACGGCACACTCGAGGTTGTCGGCACAGGCGGCTTAACGATTGTTGACCCTTCGCAAATGGATTTTTCATCCATGGATTCGGCCTCCCGCCACGATCCTTTGAGCATTACAAATATTGTCATGCATGTTTTGACTCACGGGCATTCGTTTGATATCCAAACACGCAAGGCCAACCCACAGCCCACAGCCGCTTCGCTCAAGGTTGAGCTCGCGCCTGCTGACGACGAATAGCTTTTGTCGTCTCTCGGCATTACGCCGACTTGCGGTCGACTGGCCGCCAAACCACACCACCACTCTCTCATCATGAAAATCCTCGACCGTCAGGTTTTTGGAGGCCCTAGCCTTTACGCAAATTTCCCAGTCATTCGCTTGACCATTGATTTGGGCGAGCTCGAAGAATGGCCGTCCGCCAAACTCGGTACATCTTTTACCGATGGTTTGGTTCGTGCACTGCCAGGTTTGCAAAAGCATGGGTGCTCTTATCGCAAAGATGGTGGCTTCATTCGCCGACTTACCGAAGACGAAGGCACTTGGCTCGGTCATGTTTTTGAGCATGTCGTAATTGAGCTCCAGCAGATGGCTGCGCTTAATGTGACTTTTGGCAAAACGCGCGGAAATGGCGAATACGGCCAATATGATGTGGTTTTCGAGTATGAGCACGAAGAGGTTGGCCTCGATGCCGCCCGTTTGGGTCTGCGCTTGCTGCACCATTTACTGCCCGATGAGCAGCAACTAGACGGCACTATCGATCCAGAGTTTGACTGGGATGACGAGCGCGATAGTTTTATCCGCTCTGCGCAGCGCCGTGCACTTGGGCCATCAACGGCGGCACTTGTGGCTGCAGCTGAAGCTCGCAACATCCCCTGGTTGCGGTTAAACCCATATAGTTTGGTGCAGTTGGGGCACGGCAAATTTGGCAAGCGCATTCAGGCGACGATTACTTCTGAGACCCGCCATATTGGTGTCGAAATCGCATCCGACAAAGAAGAGACCAATAAGTTGCTTGCTGATTTGGGTCTGCCTGTAGCGCGGCAACGATTGGTTTACAGCGAGCGCGATGCTTTGCGCGCGTCTCATCGCATTGGTTTGCCTGTGGTCATTAAACCCCTTAATGCAAATCACGGCCGAGGCGTTTCGATTAACTTAACTCAAGACGACGAAATCCAGGCAGCATTTGAAAACGCGCGCAAGCACAGTCGCGCCGTCATCGTCGAGGCTTTCTTGAAGGGGCTTGATCACCGCCTGCTCGTTATTAATGGCAAGCTTGAAGCCGCATCAAAGCGTGTTCCGGGTCATGTCATCGGTGACGGCAAATCGTCGGTTGAAGAGCTGCTCAACATCGTCAATTCTGATCCGCGCCGTGGCGTGGGGCACGAAAAAGTACTCACTCGTCTTGAGCTCGATTACCAAGCCAATCGCTTGCTAGAGCTACGCGGGATGACATCCGCATCGGTCCCTGAAGAGGGGCAAATCGTGTATTTAAGGTCGACGGGCAATTTGTCGACAGGTGGCACAGCGGTCGATGTAACCGATGTCATCCACCCTGATAATAAATTGATGGCCGAGCGAGCCGCTTTAGCGATTGGTCTTGATGTATGCGGTGTTGACTTTTTGACGGAAGACATCACGGTCTCTTATAAGGTCGGTGGGGGTGGTATCTGCGAAGTCAATGCTGCGCCTGGCTTCCGTATGCACACTGCACCTTCTGAGGGCACTCCTCGTAATGTTGCAGAGCCCGTGATGGAAATGCTGTTTCCGAAAGGTTCGCAAACGCGTATTCCGATTGCGAGTATCACGGGCACTAACGGCAAGACAACGACCGCTCGCATGGTCGCTCACATTTTTAAAATGGCGGGCAAGGTGACTGGGCTGACAACAACCGATGGTGTTTATATCGACGGCCATCTCACCGTGAGTGGCGACATGACAGGCCCGGCTTCTGCCAGGATCGTGTTGCGCGACCCTAAGGTTGAGGTAGGCGTCATGGAAACTGCGCGCGGTGGTTTGCTGCGCCGCGGTTTGGGTTATAGTCAATGCGATGTTGGCGCGGTACTTAATGTCGCTGCCGATCATCTCGGTCTTAAAGGTGTTGATACGCTCGAAGATTTGGCGAAAGTCAAGCGCATCGTTGCAGAGGTCGCCAACGATACTGTCGTGCTCAACGCAGATGACACGCTTTGCCTCAAAATGGCTGATCGGACGCGTGCAGAGCACATTTGCTATGCCACAATGAACCCTGAGCATGCCTTGGTTCGTGACCACATTAAGTCAAATGGGCGCGCCATTGTGCTTGAGCGTGGCATTGCTGGGCACATGCTTACGATTTATGATCATGGCCAGCACATCCCGCTGATGTGGTCGCATTCGATTCCAGCGACACTCGATGGTCGGGCGATGCACAATGTGCAAAACGCGATGTTTGCAGCTGCAATTGCTTTTAGCATGGGTGTTAAATTAGATGACATTCGTCATGGCTTGCGGTCATTCGACACTACATTTTTCCAGGCTCCTGGTCGGATGAATATCTACGATGACCATCCATTCAAAGTCATCATGGATTACGGGCATAACCCTGCTGCGATTCAGGCGATGGTTGAGTTAAGTAATCGTCTTGAGCCAAAGGGCCGCCGCATTGTTGTGATTGCCGCACCGGGTGATCGCCGTGATCAAGACATCCGTGAAATGGCGACGCTTTGCGCGGGTCATTTTGATCATTACATTTGCCGCCGTGACGACAAACTTCGCGGTCGAGAGTCGGATGAAGTCCCGATGCTACTGCGTGAGGCTTTGCTTGCTGCAGGCGTAGACGGTGACAAAATCGAAATGATTCCAGAAGAAGACCGAGCCGTGCAAGCCGCACTCGAAATGGGTGCGCAAGATGATTTACTACTCATCTTTGCTGATTCCATTGCGCGTTCCTGGAAACAAATTCAGACTTTTCAGTCCGGCGATGAAGCTGAACCAACCGATGTCGTTGCACCAACAACCGAGCTTGATTTGGGGTCCTTTGGTGATTTCGGTCAAGGCGGTTTGGGTAGTGATGTCGAGTTGATTCGTGATTCGCGTGGCGTGCGCTTGGCCGTTTCTGAAGAAACTGACTAAGCTGGCATCTGTCATGAATCTCTTTGAGTTGCGCGATTCTCGGCGATTGACCGGCCCCAATGTCATTTGGGGAAAGGCCGGCCCTGTCGTCGATTTGGCCTTGGCCGATGCTGATGCCGATGCGGTTGAGCAAGCCTGGAAATCAAAATTGATGCCCTTGCTCGACGGCCTTGGTTGGGGGGCCGAAACCACAGCAAGTCGTCGTTTCCCTGGTGGCTTAAGTCTCGCCTTCTCCGCTCCCATGGACGCACTTTATACAGCGTGTGAAATCAACGAGTGGGCTTTACCCGACCAGCAGCTCACAGAAAATGAGCCTGACCGTGAAGTCGCTCTAACCGCCGCCATTGCCCGTTTTAATGCCGCCCTCCGTAAAGAAGGCAACCCGCCGCTCGTCCGAATTCAGCACTCGGCAAATCGTGCGGGCTCCTTGTTTTTAACTTGTGATGATGTGGTTTCCGTTGGCGCGGGGCGGTGGTCCGAAAGTTGGCAAGTCAAAGAGCTCCCTGAAGCAGGTTCAATCGATATGGCGGCTCATGAGCGCATCCCGATTGCGATGATTACGGGCACAAATGGCAAGACGACAACTGTGCGTTTGCTTAAAGCCATGGTCGACGCGCAGGGCAAAGTACCTGGGCTTAGTTCTACAGATTGGCTGATGGTTGGCAACGAGGTGATAGATCACGGTGATTGGTCTGGCCCGGGTGGCGCGCGCGCTATTTTGCGCAACCCAAATGTTGATGTCGCACTCCTTGAAACCGCACGAGGCGGAATGTTGCGCCGAGGTCTCGCTCTCGCAGCAGGCGAGGCTGATGTTGTTTTAATTAACAATATTGCTGCCGACCATCTTGGCGAGTGGGGTGTGCAAGATCTCGATATGCTCGCCGACACTAAGTTTGTGATTCGCCACGCGGGGCGCCATATTGTGTTAAATGCTGATGACGAAAAGTCGGTCGAGCGGGTGCATCTTATCCAGCAACCCCTAACTTGGTTTTCACTAAATCATCATTCTGACCTCATCCAAAACCACATTGCAAACGGTGGGCAGGCCGCAACGTTAGACGGCGGATTTTTGACATGGACGGCTTCCCACGAAACAACAAAGCTGATTCCGGTCTCAGAAATCCCGATTACATTTGGTGGGGCGGCTCAGCACAATGTTGCCAATGCTCTCGCCGCGATTTGCGTGGCCAAAGAGTTAGGCTTGCGAGACGAGTCAATTTTGAGTGGGCTGCAATCGTTTCAAAGCAATCTCAAAGATAACCCTGGTCGCCTGAATCGTTTTCAAGTACGAGATTTCACAGTGCTTGTCGATTTTGCGCACAATGCGCACGGCCTTTCTGCATTAATGCAAATGACCGCGGCCATGCCAGCAAATCGCCGACTCGTAACTCTCGGTCATGCGGGCGATCGCAACGATGATGCATTGGTCGAGCTGGCTCAAGCCGCAGCTGCAGGCGGGGTCGACAGGGTCATCATCAAAGAACAACCCAATGAATTGCGTGGTCGGCAGCCGGGTGAAATTCCTGCCATCCTTGAGGGTGCTTTGATTGAAGCTGGTTTTCCCGCTGAGCAAATTGCTCACGCTGCCAATGAAATGGAAGCCACTCAGTCTGCCCTTGATTGGGCTGAATCGGGTGATTTACTGCTTCTGCTGACACTTGACAGTCGCAAAGAAGTTTTGGGTTTGCTGCAAAAAGCCTAGCTCGAGATTGCTGTTAGCAAAGCGGTTCGATTGCGAGCTGGCCGCTTTTCAAGTAAGGTGCAAAGGTGTTGTCCCCCCGCTCCATACTCCTCCAGCTCCTTCTTTGCATTCTAAGCACAACTCTTGTCGCACAAGATGTCTTTTACATTGATAGCACTTCTGGCCAAGATTTGGCAAGCGTGACAGGAAATGCGTCTAGCCCATTTGAAACTCTAACTTATGCAGTTTCTCGCTCGTCCGCGGGCAATTCTGTTCTTGTTCATTGCCTGCCAGGTGTGTATGAAAAAGAGGTATGGCCTCTTCAGGTAACAACCGATGCTATGACTGTACAAGCCGTTTCTCCCGGAAGTGTTTTGTTCACATCGTCCACTTCAGTATTCGCGAATTTCCGGTTAGTCCCCAGCTCAGGTGATTTGACTTTGCGTGGTTTGAGCGTTCAGGGCGGGCGACAATTTGTACGACTGGTGGGCAGTGGTGCACTTGGCGATCAAATTCATATCATTCTTGAAAACATGGATATTCATGCTGAAACGGCTTTGCAAGTTACCGTTGGCGGTGACGCGTATGTCAATGCTGATGTTCGCATGTGCGAGATTCAAGCCATCGATACTGGGTTTGCTTTTTTCGCTCATGAACGCACGCATGTCAAGGCGAATATCCAACGCTGCACGATTCGCAACGGCACAAAGAACGGCGTAGAAGCCATAGCAAGCGACGCTTCTTCTGAGCTTGAGATTAATATCGAAAACACCGTGATTCGCGATTTTGCAAACCATGCAATCCTTGTTGAGAGTGCTGGTGGGGCTTCTAATTTGATGTTGAATAGTTGCAATTTAGTTCGCAATGGCATCGTTTCTTCCCCGCGAAAAGAAGCCGTCAGTTTGGTGCGTCCAAATGCATCATCCAGTTATCCGCACGCAGTTTTGATGCGCAATATCCTCTCTGATAATGGTGGCGATTTGCGCGATTTCGGTTCGATGCCCTGGAATTTCACCTTCGAGTCAAATCTCGTTCAAGATCAATCCCTTTCTGGTCTTGGTGGAAACATCGTTGGCGATGCGGCCTTCGTCGGCAGCGCCATGGTGCTTGGTGCACGATCTGATGCATGGGGCGCGGCTCCGGTCGGCGGCCTTGCCGAGGATTATTACGGGAATATTCGCGATGCAGATGGGCGTGGTGACATCGGTGCTTTTGAGCACAAGGCTTTTACTTTTGGCGTGGATGGCCGCGCGCCGCTCGGAGATCTCTTGCGCATGGGCGTGAGTGGTCAACCGAATCAGCCCTTTTTGCTGTACGCGGGCTGGTCAACAAACCCAGGGCAGGGCCTACAAGTAAACCCAATGCCCATTGCAAATCCGGGCGTATCCTCAACTCTTGATGCTGCAGGTGCTTGGAGTTTTGATTATCACATGCCTAATACCCCTGCGATGGCTGGCCGCATGTCTTATTTTCAGGTCGAAGGCTTATTGCTTAATGGCATGACTGCTTACAGCCAGGTTATTCCTGTCTTGCCAGTCTATGATTTGTAGTATATGAATACACGCCACTCCACTCGTCACAATTCCGAAGAGGAAGCCTTGCTGTTTGCAGCTGAATTTTTAGGCCCTTCATCCGCTGAGGCTTTGCAATCGAAAGCTGGCGCCGAGCAGCTCCATATTGAATTAGCCAGAGATTTAGGCGACTCATCCGATGCAGCCCTTCGTGTAATTCACTCTATGGGGCAAAGTGATCGAGCTCTCGTGGATGAATTTTTAGGCTATTTCTTTAACGACCTGCTTCGGCTGGGTTCAGGCAAAGTTGGCTCGAGGCTTCGTTCAATGCTCGACACGCAAGATTTGGTTCAGTCCGTTATGAAAGATGTTTGGGCTGACATGGCCAAGCTAGAGTTTCGCACGCGAGGTAGTTTCCTTTCATTGATGTCGCAGCGTCTTGAGTGGAAGGCCAGTGATCGTGGCCGCATGCAAACGCGAGACCGTCGCCGCGAAGATAAGCGAGTCGAAATGCCAGAGCAAATATCGCAAGATGATTTTGAAGGGCAATTGACTCAAATGGGAAACGATGAGCGCAAGTCCAAAATGTGGCTAGCCATTTTGCGTTTGCCCGAACCTGAGCGCACCGTCATGGGGCATCATGTTGAGGGCGACTCCGTCCCGAAAATCGCGATAGCAATGGGCCTTGACGAGCAGGAAACCCGCCGAGCGTTTGACCGCGGGATTTATCGATTGCGCCGCGAATTGGGCGATTGACTGAGCAGCAGGCGATGCAAAACTTTGGCTTCTCTATAAAAGCCGGCATCGAGTAAATCGTCAGCCCACTTTTGGAGCGCGGCCCAGTTTTCATCTTGCAGTAATGCCGCTGCCGCTTGCGGTAGATCGGAGCTATTGTCAGGCGTTGGGCGTTTCCAGAATGGAGCGTAAGTAACAAAGCCTAAACTAGAAAGCGTGCGGCGAGTTCGACGCCAAAGTCGAGCCGTAAACGAAACAGGAGGTGCCATGACAGGCTCGCCCTGCAAGAATCGCATTAAGTCGAGGGCTAAAGCATGTGCGGAAACATATCGGTCAGCCGGGTTTTTTTGTAAAGCCTTGAGGCAAATCGATTCGAGGTCTTTGGGGCACTGCGCTGAAATCTGAGTGGGTCGCCGAGGGTGTTTATGCTGAATGGCATAGGCTACGGTCTCGAAAGAGTCACCCTGGAAAGGGCGCTGCAAGCAGAGGCATTCATACATCACCGACCCAAGTGAAAAAATGTCAGTGCCCGTTTTTGACGCATCGACCGATGCGCGTGTTTGTTCGGGGCTCATGTAAAAAGGCGTGCCGACAACTTCACCCGTGAGTGACAAATCTTGATCAGCAACTTTTGCTAAACCGAAATCAGTCAGCCGCGGAGTGTTTGATGGGTCAAAAAGAATATTGCCTGGTTTAATGTCACGATGCAAAACACCATGCTGATGAGCATGCGCCACGCCCTCTGCGATAGCCGCTAAGTGGCTCGCCATTTCCCGCCAATGATCAGGCGGAATCGTGTCTGCCTCTTGCCGCTCAAGGATGACATCTGCCAGCGTGCGCCCGTCACCAACCAACTCTTGAGCAAGATAATGTAGATTATCTGTCTGGCCACTCGACCACAAAGTCACCAAAGAACTGTGGCTTAGTTTTGCGGTTGCACGCGCTTCTTGGTGGAAACGCTGGACGGCCCGATCTGAAATCGCCAAGTGCGGGTAAAGCAATTTAAGAGCAACATGCCGCCCAAGCCGCGTGTCGCGGGCTTCCCAAACCATGCCGACTGCACCGCTGCCAAGCTCTTGAATCAGGCGATAGCGGCCAATTTCGCGGCCTGTTTGTAAATCAGGTTGGCTTGCACCAACTCGTGCTCGCAAAGTTAGGAAGTCGTCAGCTAGTTTGTCAAACTCTTGGCGACCCTCTTGGTCGAGGTCTTTTCGGAAGTCATCACGGCCAACCGATTCGTGATTGTCGCGTGCACTTAGCCAAGCCAAGAAGGCTTGTTCGGCATCAAAAGAGGATTCGGTCAAGGGGGTGAAGGAAGGCGACGAGAGTGGTAGCGTAAAAAGAGTGTCTGTAGGATACCCGCGGTTGTGAATGTGGCGATAGCCCAAATAATCCCGGGTGTGTTGTCGAGCGTCGCACCCAAGAATAAACCTGCGCTTGCCGTAATCGCGTAGATAAGCACACTATGCGTAATGGCTTTTGTTTTGCGGGCGTGCACAAGCTGCCCCTGAAAAAGAGATTGCGCAACGGCATAGCCTGGCATCAAGACGGCTAGGCCGACTGCGGTTACGCTCAAGGAAACCATGTTTGTTGGCAGACCAGAAATGGTGCCAAACCAATAGCTGCCAAGTGGAGTGAAAGCAATCACAGACAATGTCGCGACTGCGGCGAGGCCAAGTCGCTTAGCAAATCGAACGAGCTCTTTTTTTGCATGTGGTTGTGGTGACAAGGCGACAACGACTTCCTGAAAAGCGAACCCTGTGGCGCGGACTAGGAAAATCAAACCATGCACGGGCGACCAACAGGCGAGTGAATCAAGCGCTTCTGGCATACGGCTCATGGCGGCCGAGCCAACGGGTTGAATGAAAAGCGTAATTAATGGAGTCAACGCTAATGGAATATAGAAAGCCCTAAAACTAGCTGCGGTGAGTTTTTGCTTCGCAGGAAGAGCGGTCATTATTCTTTCGCGCACGGCAGGTCGAGCCGCCCATTCTGAAAAAAGAGCTTCGGAAATTACGGCGAGCGCAACTGCAATCGATCCGACAACGACCCCTGGTGATTCTGAAATGCTAGGCAAAAACTTTAGGGTGATAAGCAAAACGCCTAGGCGAATCGCTGTGCCTGCCGTGACGAGTCGCGCTCTCTCGGTACGGATCAAAACGCCCTGATTAAAGCGTCGCCATGCAATGCTCATCGTCCAGGGAAGCATGATTTGAAAACCTAAACGCCCGGGTTCAAGGACATCTGGCGGTACACCGATGATGTCGAGTGCAATCCAATCGAAAATCGGTGTAAATGCAATGAGAGCATGCAGGGCCGAGAGCACTCCGGCGAGCTGAAACATCCAGCGCCGCAGCTTTTTCCATGATTCAGCATCTTCTGCTAGAGCCGTCGATGCGGCAAGCATTTGAATGATGGGGCCCTCGATGACCAAGGAAAGAGGAAAAACAAGAGAACCCCAAGCCGCGAGATGGATGCGCGGGTCGAGCATATTGCCGACAAAAGCCGTAAAGGCTGGCATCTCGGCGCCCATGAGCATCCAACTCAGGGCAAGTGGCAGCCAAGTGCGAAAAATGCGCCGTTGGTCGACTGGCGCGGGGTTGGGCGAGTGCTTCAAAGACGAGGGAATCTAGGGAACTGCGGGAGCGTCGCGGCGCGAGGTCGAAAACCAAAAAGTCGCATGACGCTCATAATGACAAAGGCAAACAGGCTAAACGCAATCAGAAACCCGGCCACCCCTATAAAGAGGCCGAGGAGAAGCACGCGCAAGAGGATGGAATTCGTGCGCTGCAGGAGCAATTCGATGGAATTCAGCATGGGAATTGGATGCACTGCAAGCCAAAGGCCAAAGTGAGTCTGCCATTCTGGCATCGAGAGTTTAGGCTACTTTCGTGCTTCAGACATCCCCCCTTGCCTTAGTTCAAAGAAGTCGTCTTTGGGTTGTATATTTTCTTTGGTGTCTGGCTTTTCTGGCCATCTCTCCAGCAACCGCGCTGAGCGTCGCGCCCTCCTTTCAAGATACAGATGCCGACAGAGCCGTGTTGCTCGACGGCCTTGATGTCTTGCCACGCCCTGGCACACCCGGCACCGTTTCCGTGTTCGGCCCAAAAGCGTTTGCAGTTTTGACGGGTGGGGGCGCTCAACCTCATGCCATGTTGGGCGCAGCACGATACGGAAAGGGGCGAGTCGTTGTTGCGGCGCACGGTTATCACTCGGCTAGCGTTAAGGCGCGCAACTCAAATGACCCACTTTCTGTTTTCGCGCACAATGCAATTCAATGGTTATCAAGTGGCAAAATGAAACCGAAAGTAGGCAAGTTGAGCTTACCTATTAAGCAATGGAAGAATTATGATGTATTAATTTGGCTTGACGCACCAGAATACCCAAATGCAGATTGGGTAAAGTCATTACAAAAATATGTGCGCCAAGGTGGCAGTGTTTTTATGGGGTCTTGCCCTTGGGGCTGGGCACAACTTAGCGGGAAAAACATTAGAGAAGAGCACCCAATGAATCAGGTTACGGCCATCATGGGTGTTGTTTTAGCCGACGGTTATTGCGATGCAAACCAAGACGGCGGTTATGCGGTGTCAAAAAACCAAGCAGGCAAAATGCATGCAGGTCAGATTTTGAGTTACTACCAAGAGCTCGGAATTGCAGCAATACCTGTAGATGCCCCCGCGTATTATCCGCTCGTCCACGCTGTCGAGTCGATCCCGAGCGGCGACATGATTTTGCTTCCTGCGTTGCTTGAATACGCGAGCAAACTTGAAAACCCACATGCTCCAAACCCGAAAAAACCGCTCGGTATAAAAGATGGAGCTTCTCGACTTTGGGTTGCACTCAAATCCCGGTTGTGGAAAGACATTCCAGTAGCAAAACGGGTCGCCTTTCTCGGCGCAGATGACTTCCCCGGAGCCGTTTCAGCTTCTGCAAAACAGGTGGCCGAGAAGTTTACATTTGATGCGACTCGTCCAGGTTGGCAGAGTACTGGTCTTTATCTTGCGCCAGGGAAGACTCTTCGTGTGGGCAAAATAAAGAGCGAAACCAAACCTGACTCTAAAGGGCAGACTCAGGGGTGGTCGCTGCGGGTCGGCTGCCACCGTGACACACTTTGGCACAAGAGCTCGTGGCCGCGATGGCCCGAAATCACCGTTGAATTGCCGCTTTCAGAGGGGCTCGAGATTCGCACACCTTGGGGAGGCCCCGTCTACCTAGTCGCTTCAAGTGATGCGCAACCCCTCGAGCTGACTCTTAAAGGAGCGGTAAAAGCCCCACTTTTTGTTTTGGGTCAAACTACTCCGCGCGAGTGGGAAAAAGCACAAACTGCACCCGGGCCATGGGCTGAAATCGTAGGCAATGAATGTGTGCTAACCGTACCGTCAAGTGCAGTGCGCAACTTAGCAGACCCCACCCAAGCCATCACCTTTTGGGACGGTGTCATCACATCACATTGTGAGCTAGGGGCCGAAGACATCCCGCTCCGAAAAGAACGATTTGTTGCTGATGTTTTAATCTCAGCCGGCTACATGCACTCTGGCTACCCAGTCATGACCCACCTTGATGTCGCTGAAGCCAGAGATGGTCAAATGGCGCATGTCCTTGATGTCGAGCGTTTGCGTAATGAGGGCAGCTGGGGTCACTTTCATGAATGGGGGCATAATCGTCAGAAGAGTTCCTGGACCTTCTCTGGCACAGGCGAGGTAACTTGCAATTTATTTTCTTTGCATGCTGGCGAAATCATGAGCGGTATTGAGCCGTGGGAAAACCCTTGGCTCGTTGGCCAAAAAGAAAGCGCCATCAAGTATCTTAAAAAGCCAGATTTCGATTCATGGAAAGGTAACCCAGGAATCGCCCTTGTCGTTTACGCCATGCTCCAGCGAGAGTTCGGCTGGGAGGCCTACAAAAGAGTCTTTTCCAAATACCACGAGCTTGCATCAAGTCAACAACCCAAGAATGATGAAGAAAAGCGAAACCAATTCATCATTTTCTTTTCTCAAACAGTGCGCCGTGATTTACGCCCCCTTTTCACTCGATGGGGATGGCCTGAAAATGATGCCATCCTTAACCACTCTGCGCTTGGCCGCTTGACACCTTACGGCGGCGACTTCCAGTGGGCTGGATACGCACCACCAAAAGGCCGAAGGGTAACCCAAGATTGGGCGACTCAAGATGCGTCTCCACAGGAGTCAAAGCGCTTGGTCGAGGTGAGCGCCGTTAACGAAGCCATCGATAATGGGGTTGAGTTCCTGTTGTCTACTCAAATGGCAGATGGCTCTTGGAGCGATTATCGAAGCTCCTACCCAAATGGGCAAACAGCGCTTTCCGTTTATACACTTCTTAAATGTGGTATCCCTTCTTCTCACCGTGCGATTCGGAGAGGGCTGAGCTACCTGCGCCGACAACCGCCTGCCAAAACATATTCATTAGGCATTCAAATGATGGCAATCGAAGCCAGCCATGAAGAATCACTTTTGCCTTGGATGAAAGAATTGCAGGCTCTCCTGCTTGACTGGCAGCAGGGTTCAGGGATGTGGTCTTACCCAAGCGGTGCAACAGATCTTTCCATTACACAATATGCTGCTTTAGGGCTCTGGTCTGCAGACAAAATGGGCCTAAAAACACCGCGAAAGGCTTGGCAAAATCTTGCAAAAGGTTTGCGTTCTTACCTCGTCGACTCCCAGAATTCAGCGAAGCAGTCAGCAGTCACCGGGAAGTCATCCGTGCCTGCTCGCGGATTTTCATACCGCCCAGGAGGAACAGCAACTGGTTCGATGACGGCTGCAGGCGTTGCCGTGGCCTACCTTTGTGAAGATGCCCTGGGTGAAAAATTCCGAGGGACGCCGAAACAGGCTACTCGTTTAGCGCGGGAAGCCGGGCTCGCTTGGCTAGCAGAGAATTTTGCTGTCGATCACAACCCTGGTGCTGCCGCAAGTCGCCACCTTTACTATCTATACGGGCTTGAGCGTGCCTGCAACTTACATGGTCTAGAGCAAATGGCCAACCATGATTGGTACCAAGAGGGTGCGGCGTGGCTACTCGACCATCAGCTTGAGGCCGGGCACTGGGGCGGTACTTGCGAAACTTCGACTTGTTTTGCACTCTTGTTTTTGCGGCGCGCAACCCTTGAGGCAGTGACGGGTGGTGAGCGTAAAGTAGGAGCTTCTCAGCGGAATTCTAAACCCACAGAGAGTGGCGTCGTGTTGCATCTGGCTCAGGGTGAGCCACTCATCTTATGGGTTGAGGTGCCTGAGGTGGCTAGTCTAGAAAGAGTCCGCTACATGGCTCGACCGAAGAAGGGTGGCGCATCCCGGCTACTAAAAGAAGTGCGCATTCCCGCGACAATCGATGATTTAGAGGCCTTCCGCTTTTCTGCGCGAGTCAATTGCCCCGAAGGCGACTGGTTGATTTATGCAGAGATTGAAGCCTTTCTCGCTGTAGAAACCACAACTGAAGTTGAGTACTCAAAAGAAAGTAGCAACGCTAAATTTGGTTTTATTGATTCCATCGTGAAGAGAGAAAATAATTTAGCGCGTTCCATGGCTCAGGCAAGTGCCAGTGCCTCCGCGGGTGGTCACGACCCGAGCCATGCCATCGATGGTCAATTTCATACCTCTTGGCAAGCCCCCGTTGGCGACAAGAGCCCTCGATTTGAGATTAAGTTGAATCAAATCATGCGAGTGAGTGAAATCACATTTGCTCATGCTCGCACAAAATTAGCGGATAGCGGAGAAGGCCAGAACCCTCGCGTTACAAAGCTACATTTGTGGCTGGGATCAAGCCGCAACCCCATAGTTGTTGACCTCAACCCTGATGCATCAGAAGAGACGACCGTTGTATTTTCAAAAAAGAAAAAGATTCGCAGTCTTCGTATCGAAGTTTTGGAATCAACTGACGATGCCGAAAAGCTTGGCTTAGGTTTTTCAGAAATCGAGCTTCAATAATAGAAAAGTTACTTGCGCAAAGGTTGGGGAGAGTGCATTCTGGATTCTCCCCCTAATCACCACAACTTTGCTCTTCACCCCCCCCCTGCAAATCATTCTCTTTCTGGCGTTATCCCCCGAAGCGCCCAGTAACCATCCGCCCCAAGATTGCCCACCACCTCAACAAGATGTGGGCGTGCTCATCAAAGATCGCGGCATGGATTTGCCGAGTTGGGCACTCGATAACCGCAAACGCCGCAGTTCTGAATTTGATGGTTGGAGCAGCGAGGTCTTGCATGATTTAGCCAAGGCTGAAATCAAAAAGTTTGCCAAAGCGATTGCGCATCACGGTTTTGAGCATATTCACGAGCAGTTTGATCAAGATTTCATCGGCTTAACCATTTTGCGGCCGCAACAATTTGAAATATTAATTGATGATGGTTTTACTCAAGCTTCTCGCGCCAAGGGTTTCACGGGCGATTTGTATCCGGCATCTCGCGCCGCTGAGCTAACTCATGATTTGCTTACGCCTTTCGATGAAGGTGTTGAGATTCACCCTTTTGTGAAAATCATTTCGGTTGATATCCGTGATGATGATTATTTCTCGACCGAAGTTCTAGGCCATTTCTCTGCGCCAACTGCAACTGGGGGTCGCTTTCAGCAAAACATCCAATGGAATGCTGAGTGGCGGGTGCGAAAAGAAGGCGGCGAGAGTGTCGTCCGCATGTTTGCTTTGCGCGCGTCTTTTTGTGAAGAGCTTAAAACACAAGCTCCGCTTTTGGAAGATTTAACGGGTGCGGTCTTTGGCGACATGGCCCATTTCCGTTCCGAATATCTACACGGTGTTAATGAGTACATGGACATGACAGACCGACTCATTGGCAATTCATTTATTGGCGCGCAGGGCTTTGCGGTCGGTGATGTTAATCAAGACGGCCGAGATGATTTATATGTTTGCCAGCAAGGTGGTTTGCCTAACCGTTTGTTCACACACAGCAAAGATGGCCGCGCACGCGATAAAACGCAATCCGCTGGGGTTGGCTTTCTAGACAACTCTCGCTCGGCTTTGTTTTTAGACCTAGACAATGACGGCGATCAAGATTTGATTGTCGCGGTCGGCGCAAATCTAATGATTTGCTGGAACGATGGCACGGGGCAATTCAATGATTTAACTCCCGTCCAAGGTGATGGCGATGACGAGATTTATTCTTTAAGTGCAGCTGACATTGATGCTGACGGCGATTTAGATTTATACGCCGTGCGCTACACCGCCGGCGGCATCATTGGTGGTGTGCCGACTCCTTATCATGATGCAAATAACGGTGCCTCAAACATGTTGTGGCGGAATCTTGGCGACCGCAAATTCTCGTTAGCGACGGCGGAAGTCGGCCTGAATCAAAACAACTCTAAGTTTTCACTTTCCTCACTCTGGGAAGATTACGACGATGACGGCGATTTAGATTTATATGTAACAAATGATTTCGGTCATAATAATTTGTACCGCAACGACGGTGGCAACTTCATTGATGTCGCTGGCGAAATAGGCGCGAGTGATTTGGCCGCAGGCATGGGCATTAGTGCTGCCGATATCGATGGCGACGGCGACATGGATTATCATGTCAGCAACATGTTTTCTTCTGCAGGGCGACGCATTGTTCCCCAAAGCGATCAGTTCATGCAGGGCAAACAAGAAAAAGTTCATGAGCATTATCTCCGTCATGCACGCGGCAATACTCTGCTCGAAAATTTGGGCGACGGCACTTTCCGTGACATCACTTTAGATGCGGGTATCGCAGTTGGTGGCTGGGCTTGGGGCGCGCGCATGGGCGATTTGTCTGGCGACGGTCTTCCCGACATTTATTCTCCGAATGGGTTCGTAACCAATACCGACACTCACGATTTATGAAGTTTTTTCTGGCGACGCGTGACGTCGCAATCTCCAGCAGAATCAGATGAAGCCCCTGATGAGTACCGCAACGCCTGGTCGAGCATTCAATACCTCGTCCGCTACGAAGGCGCGAGTTGGTCAGGCCGTGAATCTAATCGGGCTTTTCTCAACTTGGGCAACAATCAATTCGCCGACATGTCGTCATGCACCGACGCTGCATTCACAGGCGATGGTCGCTCCGTAGCCGACATCGACTGGGACGACGACGGCCGGGCAGATGTCCTGCTGCGATTCCGCACAGCTCCCCGCATTCGCCTTATGCGCGGCAACGGGCCCGATACGCATTGGGTCAAGTTTTACTTGCAAGGCGTTCAATCCAATCGCGACGCCATTGGTGCGCGTGTTGTCGTCCAAACGGCCAACAATAAATCTTTTACTCGTACCATTTACGCGGGTGAGAGTTTCTTGTCACAATCATCCAAAACGCTGCTCTTTAGTTTGGGCAATGAAGACTCGATTGAGCAAGTTGTCGTCCGTTGGCCTGGTGGTCAGACCGAGTCCTTTACAGGCTGCTCGATTGATAACCGATACACACTCATACAAGGTTCAGGCAAAGCTGAGCTCGTCGATGCGCAACCTCAACTAGCTTTGGCCACGGCTGCGCGAGGCGTCAAGTCAGATGCAGCTCGCCCAGTTTCACGCATTGTTTTGACCGAGTCCATACCACTTGGGCCACTTGGCATCCCATCTTTTGAAAACGCACAACGCAAGGTCGCCGACTTGGCTGGCTCACCTATTTTGCTCAACCTATGGGGGACGACCTGTGCATCTTGCCTAAAAGAGTTTGAGGGCTTTCAAGAGCGAAAGGACAAAATCGACAAGCAAGGTTTGCGCATCGTCACGCTTTGCACAGACCCCTTCGATAAGCATGAGCAAGCGAAAAAAGTTGTTTCTCATTTTGGCTTGCAGCGAGACTCTGGCTACACAGACGATGCCTTTATGAACGCCCTTGAGATTTTACTCGGTGAAATCATTGGGCGCTACAACGGCACGCCGCTGCCTACGAGCTTGTTGCTCGATTCAATGTGCAACTTACGCGTGGTCTATAAAGGCCCAGAGAGATTGGGTTTAATTCTGCGCGATGTGAGATTGCTGAGCACGATAAATCCTCGTGACCCGTCAGGCTCTCGCTTGTCATTTGGACGCCGACTCGTGCGCCGCACTCGTGATTATGCTGGCATGGCTGAGTTGTTTCGTGGAATAGGCTCAACAACGATGGCCACGCTTTATCAACAATTAGCTGACGCCGCCGTCAAGAGTCAACAACCCAAAGAGGAAAAGAAAGAGAGCCACCTGATTTCTGGTTAATGGCTGTCAAGCCGCTCGCGCAAACGAATGATGTCCTTTTCCAATTGTGCAATTCGCTTCATAGTTTGCTCGCGCTCTTGCTCTGTCATCGGCTTAGTACTTGCTACAGTTTTTGCGCCATGAGGCGGGATATCAAATAGCGAGCGGCCCAGCCAGTCTCCACAAAAGACAACGGGCGTTAATGCCAGCCGCGGCAGGGCCACGAAAGAACGCATCGCCGAGCCTTTGACGCTTTGCTCCCAGAGCAAATCCCAGGTGTCGTTTGCGGCGTCATCAATTACCTGAGCGGGGTGCACCACAACGACATCGATCAGCCCGAGCGGTAGCGCCAACGGAATGGCTGCAATGGTGGCCCAGCTGTCTTTGTCTTCGCCGCCGAGGGTCTCGTCAACAGCTGTAACGAGCGGTGTATTTAATGGGTTAGTAAATGCACAACTCGTGAGACTCGCGAGCAACAAAAAGAAAAGTAAGGTAGAGAAAGTTTTCATTCGCCAAGCATGATGTGAGTGGACCAAGTGAATGCAAAAACGACTGGCGTAAACACAACTTTAGGGAGGAAAAGCGCCGACTGATAAAACAGCGTGCCTTGAGGATTAGCCCAAACTAAATCGTCAGTGCTTCTCCAGGCATTTGGCGCAACAAGGATGGGGTTGGCGATAAATGTATCAACCAAACCGGCTGGCAAGGTCACGGGCAGAATCGCAATGCCAAGTGCAAGCGACGCCACAGTCGAATCGGCCTCTGGAAGTTGCTCATCAAGCCAATTCAAAGTAGGGTGATGATCTTGCTGAAGAACTCCGCAGCTTCCAAAAAGAAAAATCAAAGGCAAGAGAAGCTCAGGCAACCTGGTCTTCAATGCGTTATGCTTTCTCATGTTTTTGATGAGGGGAGTTTCGCTTTTTGGCTTTACGGTCATTTTTGGTTTACTTATGGCACTTTCTTGCAGCAATGAGATGGAAAGCTGCGATTACAGCGGGCCAACTCGTGGCTTGAGTTTGGCGGGTGCTGAGTTTGCTTCTGATGTCGAGGGTTTCTCAAATCTCAATCATGGGCGCCTTGGCTCTTCTTACATTTACAATTCTAAACGCACGATTGATTGGTTTGCGGGGCAGGGGGTTGAGCTCTTCCGCATCCCATTCCGCTGGGAGCGACTCCAACCAGTTTTGGGTGGGCCGCTCGACAGCGCAGAGTTGCTCGCTCTTCGTGAAAATGTCAAGTGGGTGCATGATGCCGGTGGGCGCGCCATCCTTGACTGCCATAATTACGGCCGTTATGCCTACCAAGAAGGTAAGTTCATCATCGAGGCGCTCATTGACCACTCTTATGGTGAGCGAGTTGTAGTCTCGCAAGAGCATTTTGCTGATTTGTGGGTCAAAATTGGCCAGGCTTTTGCGCGAACCGACGCGCGCCCGTGGGCATACGGCTTGATGAACGAGCCGCATGGCACCAAGCGCTCGCTTTGGCAAAAGGCAACTCAGCATGTGGTCACTTGCATTCGTGAGGCCGGCGACAATTCTTTATTGCTTATTCCGGGCTTAGATTGGTCATCCAGCGAGCGCTGGGTTCGCGCCAATGGCGCTAAGTCGTGGGTGCAAGACCCTTTAGACCATTTCGCCTACGAAGCTCATGCCTATTTCGACGCAGATGGAAGTGGTCAATATCGCTGGAGCTGGGAAGAAGAGCTGCAACGAGACCCCAATATTCGACAGCGCGCAGCCAAGAGGCTGAACCCATTTTTGAGTTGGTGCGCCAAAAACAAGGTCAATGCCTTTATTGGCGAGTTTGGCGTTCCTGCCACAAATGCTGGGTGGGGCGAAGTGCTTCAGGGCGCGCTGCAGATTATGGATCAATCTCATGTCCAAGGCTGCTACTGGGCTGCCGGAGAGTGGTGGGGCCCGTATCCCCTTTCTATTCAGCCAGATAGAGCGTTTACTCATGCGCCCACCCAACTGGGGTGGCTGATGGGTCGAAACTAGCTTAGTCATCCCCTATATATTGGGCTGTCGGGTGCTCGTTTTCATGCTATTCTAGGAAAACGGAATTTGTGTCCGTCTCTGTTTTGCCTTACATCTCTACGAGCCCTCCCCCCCAATCCTTCAGCCGCCTTAAGTTTGGCGCAGAAGTAGCCGATGTGAAGAATCGCCATGCCAAATAGTTGGAAAAAACTCTTGATGATACTCGCGATGGGAATGACCATCGTGTACCTCATTTTCCGTGGAATCTTCACACTCAACCTTGAGTCTGCATATTCCACCTTCGCGTCTTGGCTGTTGTATTCCGCTGAGATTTTGGGCGGCTTCCAGATGCTGCTCTACTTCTTCAATGTCTGGGAAGTCGACGAGCCCGATGCTCTTGAGCCCGAAGAGGGCTTAACAGTTGATGTCTTGATCCCGACCTACAACGAAGATGTCCTCCTCCTTCGTGGAACCGTTCAGGCCGCTTTGGCCATGGATTACGAACACCGCACCATCATTTTGGATGACGGTCGCCGCCCTGAAGTTGCAGAGCTAGCAGATGAGCTTGGTGCGATGTACATCAAGCGCGACGACAACAAGCACGCCAAAGCGGGCAATATGAACAACGCTCTCGAGCAGCTCGATGGCGAGTATGTGATTGTTCTCGACGCCGACCATGTGCCCGTTAAGCATATGATTACGAGGCTACTGGGTTACTTCCGTGACCCGAAAGTTGGCTTTGTGCAAAGCCCACACGATTTTTACAACTTCGAAAATTTTCAGGCTTCTTGTAATTACGATAAGCAGCAATACTGGGAAGAGGGTCTGCTTTTCTACCACAACCTGCAGCCAGGTAAAAACCGCTGCAATGCGGTGGTCTTTGCGGGTTCGGCGGCGATGTTCCGTCGCACAGCACTCGACGATGTGGGTTTGTTTGCGGTTGAAACAATTACCGAAGACATGCACACCGGTTTGCGCATGGCCGCTAAGGGCTGGAAGTCAATTTCCGTCACCGAGCGTCTCATCGCGGGCCAAGCGGCGCCCGATGTCACAACTTTCCACACTCAACGCTTGCGTTGGGGTGAGGGAAATGTGTCGATTCTTTTTCATGACAACCCGCTCACAATGCGGGGTCTGACTCTGACTCAGCGCATTTCCTATTGGGCGTCGATCTTTCACTGGTTCTCTGGCTTTACGCGCTTAGCGGTTTACGCAACACCGATTTTGCTGTTGCTCACTGGCGTTGCACCGTTCACAGAGATCAAAGTTTGGATTATTACCATGCTGCTGAGCTACCTTTTCATCACGCACTTGGCCATGCGCCTTGTAAGTGGTAAAAACGCGAGTTTGCACAACATGGAGTTGTTTGCCATGATGACTTTCTGGACGAGCATCAAAGGTTGTTTTCGCGGAATTTTCAAGCGCAAAGATTCTACATTTGTTGTGACCAGTAAGCGCGGTGGCCGTCAAGCGGGCGCATCGTTGATTAAATTCATCATGCCGCAAATCATGATTATTGGCTTTGGGTTTGCAGCCCTTGCCTGGGCGAGCTTCCGCATGTTGTTCCACACGACATATGATTTCATCGGCCCATCCATCGCCGCGCCACTGGTGCTTTATCACATCGTTTTGGCCTGGATGGTTTTGCGCCGCTCAATTGCGGAAGAAACCAAACGATTCTCGTATCGTCACAAGGCGATTTTGCCGGTCGAGTTTACTTTTGACGACCCGGAGCACGGCACAGTTTCCGGCCTCGGGATGTCATCCGACTTTAGTGAATACGGCATTGGCCTCATCACTTACGAGCCTTTGCCTATCGATGGCGAAGGGGATCTCTTCCTGTCTGCAGATGGTGAGCGCTATCGCTTACGCGGCGCCATTCGGCATAGTGATGCTTCTGCGCCAGATGATTTGGCGATTGACGGCTCGCAGCCAACTGAGGCGGAAAAGGGTACTTACCGCTACGGCATTGAGTTCCTTGAGTTGACACCAGAGACAGCTGACGCTCTTTCGCGCTTGGCCTTGAATTATGCTGTTCCGTTGATTTATCAGTGGTTTAGTTCGCGCCGTTCTAAAACTCGCCAGCTAGCGCACCGCGTTGCACACCTCTTAACTTGGAAGCGCCGTCGCGAAGAGCGCAAGCTATATCGCTTGCCTTTAGAGTTGGTCTTGCCAAGTCAAATTGAGGGCGAGCCTGGTCCGTGCATCCGCACCGTTACGGAAGACATCAGCCGCAAGGCTTTGCGTATCTTGTTGCCACAAGAATTAGATGAAGACGCGCACTACCCATTCGTGATGCCATCTCCGCTGGGTCGAGTCGAGGGGCAAGTGCAGATTTTGCGATCGACTGTCAAAGAGTTCGGTTCGCTGAAACTTTACGAGTATGTCTTAGAGTACACATCCTTTGTCGAGCAAAGTCGCGGCATGCTCTACGATTTGCTCTCGCCAATCGATGAAAAACGAATTGAGAGCGCACTCGTCGCGCGCAACCAAGAGCAAAAAGCACCCATTTTCCAACCCGTCGCAGTTGGCATTTTGTCAGCGATGGTGTTGATACCTGGTGGTTTGGTCTTGTTCCGCACCGTGAATACAGATGACATATTCTTGTTGTCTGCTAGCGAAGACATCGTGCTTTCGCGTGCAGATTTGGTTCGCGTTGAAGAAATTTACGAAAGTTCACTTTCTGGCGAACCCAAAATGAAACAGCTCGACATGCTCTCTGAGATTTTGTTGCGCGAAGGCCGCCGCCAAGAGGTAGAAGACTTAATCCGCCGCATGCTCGAAATCGAGCCCGACAACTTGGGTCTGACTTTTGCTTTGGGCAACTCGCACGCAGCCTTCCAGCGCGTCGATGAAGCGGACGATACTTTCCAGCATGTTCTCGCTGAGCTAGATAAAGATCTTGTCAACGAGGTCGTACCGCGCCGCAATGTTTTGCTTTCTGGCGCCCGAAATTTCTTTAACGCAGGTCGTATTGAAGAGAGTCTGATCTACTTCGCCAAACTTAAAGAGGGTGGTTATCAAGACGATGAGATTCTTGATGAACATGCCGCAGCTTACTTGGCAGGCGGCCATCTCGACGAGGCCATTGCGATCTACCAGGCGAGCGATTCGAGCACTGGCATGCACATGCTGCTAGCGTCGATTCACAATTCACGCGATGACTTTGCCTCAGCGGAAACCGAATGCCGCATCGTGCTCAAACTCGACCCCGGCCATGAAGATGCACTTCATCTCTTGGCTCAAGTTTTGACTTGGCAAAAGCGCTACAAGGAATCTTCTGATGTCTACGAGCAAATCGCCGCAGCTTACCCCGAAGATGGTCAAATGGCCGTCCGCCTAGCAGAGCTCGCTCTCTGGGACGGCAACTACGCTCTCGCATTGCTGAATTACCAAGTGCTCGTTGATGGCGACATCATGCAGCGCTCTTATTGGAAAGGTTATCTCAGTGCCGCAGTGGGCATGTCAAACCTAAGCCGCGAGCAGAAGGCGACTGTCCTTGCCATCGAGAATGAGGCTGGGCGCCAAAAGTACAGTGATGCCGCCTTTAAGGCTTTGCTCGCTTCAGTCATGCAAAACATGGGTGAGAAAGAGAAGGCAATGACGCTGTTGACCGAGGCTCTAAAACTCGACCCCACGCGACGCAGCTCTCGCATGCAACTTGCAGACCTGTTGTCAGACATGGGCGACTTCGAAGAAGCCGACCGTCACTACCAAATGCTGCTGGACTGAGCGGCTGGCTCTAAAAGGTCGTCCCGAAAGTAAACACAAACTGCGTGCTATCGTAGAACGCCGAGTCGAGCATGTCGGCTCGCAAGTTGATGCCACTGCCTGCAGTCAGGTCGTGGTGGAACTCGAGCTTGATTTGTGAGAACGGCTCGCCTTCTGAATCCCAGAGTTGGGTGAGGCTTGCTTGATACCAAGTTTGCGGTGCGCCCGGGAACATGTCTTGGCTGAGCCATTGACGGTATTTGCCTGATGCACCGTACATGCTGTAGCCGTTTGGCGCGAAATAGCGCACTGGGCCCATTTGGTCTAGGTAGCCATCCCAGGTGATGTCGTCAAAATCCATGCTGTGGAAAATGAGGCCAACTTTTAATTCCTTCGGGGCTTTGTTGATTGCCAAATCAGCCGTTGCGTAAATCTGAGTCACGGCATTGCCGTCGCTGTAGGAAGCGCTCGTCAAACTACCGTTGATGAAAATCTCACGAGTTGGGCGGTAGGAAAGCCCGGCTTGGATGCCTGTACGAGAGACGGGGTTGGTGATGTACGCGTCTGGAGGAGTGCCACCGCCATCCCATTCGTTGTCGCGCCAATCGCCGAAGGCCGTTCGAAAGTCAGTCTCGCTAAGCAGCGAATTTTGGTTTTCGATTACATTTTCTTGGAAGGCACGAGCAAACAAATTCGATTGATCTGAAATGGCCGCTTTGATGCCGGCTTCCCAGGTGGCTGTAGCATCAAGGTCATCAACATAACTTTCGAGATTGAGTGCGCCATGGAACAACATTTGCTTCCATTGACCCAATGAGGATGTAGGCGATTTTTGAGCACTAAGAGACAGGACATTGCCTGTAACTGAACCTGCAAGGGCTTGACCACTAGGTGCTAAATCGAAGTTGGTGTAAGACACATCAATGAATTCATCGCGTTGCCCCCAAGGGATAACCGTGCCAAGTGTCAGCCCACGAATATCAAGGCTTGCGCCAGTACCTGGCGTGATGCCCTTTGATTTGCGGCTCAGCAAATCGAGCTCGGCATAGAAGCGAGGCTTCAATTCTTCGAGGTTGCCCGTGCGAGCAATGATGCCTTCGCGGTGCTTCGGGCTGAGCTTTAGGAGCTGGTCAAACTCGTTAATCGCTAGATTGGTCTGGCCTGTTTGACTGTAAGCCAAGCCCAAATCGAATCGAGCTTCAAGGTTGCCGGGCTCGCTACTTACGAGGCTACGCAAAACTGGAATCGAATTGTAAAAAGCCAGGTCGCCCCCAAAAGCTTTTGCGCGTTGCTCGAGTTTTGTGCTTGCCTCGACTTCAGATCGGGCGGCATTGTCGAGCTGAGCATGCTCAAGATTGCCCACGCCAGATATGTCGGTACGCGGACCAGGGTGCTGAAGTTTCCAGTAAATACGCTCGGCAGCTTCAGGGTTTTGCGCCCAAGAATAGACCCGGGCTTTTTCACGCAAGGCCACGACATAGCTTGGGTCGTGTTGCAGCACGATGTCGTATTGCTTGATTGCCTCGTCAAATTGCTGCATGGCGCCAAATGTGCGGGCTAAGCCCATGCGTGCGCGAATGCTTGAGTTGGCCTGGCGCAAGACCTTTTCGAATTCTGTTTGAGATTGCATCGCCAACGCTGCATCACGCTCGGAAGCTAATGCCTCGGCGTGGCGCATCAGAGCAGGAAGGTTGCCTGAATCCCAGCTAAGGACTTGCTCGAACATTGCGGCGGCAAGCATGTATTGACTATTTTGCGAAGCAATTTCACCCAAGCGAATGAGCAAACGAAAGTCGCCACCCATGCCTGAAATGCTTGATTGAAGCATGGCGTTTTCGGCGCCGCCGTCTTCGGACAAGCGCACAATCGCCATGGCGCGACCAAAAATAGCCTCAGGGACAAGTGAGCCAATGGGGTCACTTAACACCTCTTCGTAGAGATTTTGCGCGCGTAAGGCCTGGCCATCTGCCAGCAAAGCGTCGGCCAAGGCCGTGCGCACCATCATCGCGGAATAACTGCTTGCGTCTTGCTCGTTTAGGTAGCGCAGCGCCAATGTCTCGGCTTGCGCCGTTTCGCCAAGTGCCAGCAAGTTGCGAATGTAAATCGTAATCGGGCGGTGGTCGCTCTCATCGGCCATCAAGCGGCGGCAGTGTGCGTTAGAGTCGTCGTAGCGATGCTCGGACGCGAGTGTTTGCGCAATGCCCAGTGCGGCTTCGCGGCTCAAAGCTGAGGCGTCGCTAACTTTGCGGTATTCGGCTTTTGCGGCTTGAGCTTGGCCAGACTCTGCGAGGAGTTGCGCCATGCTGAGGTGGGCGGCGTCGTTTGCTGAGTCGGTGCGCAGGATTTTGTAATAAACCTCTTTTGCGTGCGCATATTCACCGAGTAGTTTGTGGTGGTCGGCCAAAACCGTGAGGTACTCAATCGAGTCGCGCTCAAAGGCCTTGTCGCTAAGAATACGCATTGCTTTGTGCGGCATGTAAGCCGCGATGTGTAGCCGAGCCGAAGCATATTTAGCCGTCAAGTCGCTGCTGTCGTAGGCTAAAACCTGATCAAGCAGCTCAATGGCGCCACGGAAGTTGCCGGCATTGCGCAAATATTCAGAAAGCGAAAGCCGAGTCGAGACATTGCTAAGATCGATTTTCTTGCAAGAACTGACCAGGCCATTTGCCTCACGGTGATTTCCGAGCATCGTGTGAGCGCGTGCGAGATCGGCCGTTAGCTCAAGGTTCTCGGGGTCTTTGGCCAACAGGTCTTTGAGGATGGGCAGCGCATCGGCAGGGCGCTGAGTGTCGATCAAAAGTGGGGCCAACATGGCTTGCACCTCGGGGTCGCCGGGGTCGAGCTTGCGTAAATAAGTGCGGTAAACCTCACCAGCGGCTTCGTAGTCTTTGGCCCAAGCATGGATGCGCGCAAGTTTAATAGCCGCTTTGACATTGCCTGGGTTTGTGGCAAGGATGAATTCAAGTTGCTCAGCTGCGTGCTCAAATTCGTTTTGTTGTAGATAAATATCGGTCAGAGAGATGCGGAAGCGCGGAGCTTCTGGGTAGTCATGAATCAACTCTTCGAACTGCATCTTTGCGGCGGCGAGGCGATCTAGGCTAAGTAAAACCCCGGCATATTCAGCGCGAGCATCGATAGAGTCTGGGAACTTGCCCAGCAATTCTTCGTAACGCTCAGCGGCCAGCTCAGGCTTTTTCATGGCCATTGCATTGCGCGCGGATCGAAGTGCGATGACTTCAGCGCTAGGGTCGCCCGCTTCTTGAGGGATAACGGTTGCTATGGGAGCAGGAACCGCGCTGAGGAGTGGGGAGAAACTAAGAGAGAGGAGGAGGGCAATCATGTGGGGGCACCTTGAGTCAGTGGTTGCTTTCCTAACTTTAGAAAGTGGCTACCGTAAATAAAAGCGTATTTGCCTTAATTTAAAGGGTGTAGTGCCTTGCAAGACTGTAGCGAAGGCGCAAAAATTGGGCATGCGCCAAGAGGTTAACCTGCCCACCTTAGGGGGCCGCCAGTTTTGGGCGGATACCCGCTGGGCGCTTGGCTGGCGTATTCAGCGCCATTGCTGGACGGGGCATTATCGGCTGCTAGACGCCAGCGACCGGCGGCATACTTTTGGCTCAAAGACTCACTGCGAAGAGGCCTTGTTAGCCGAACTCGGCGATTCTTGGGCGGACGCCGTGCCCGCTGATACTCATTTTGTCGTGCTGCTGCATGGGCTTGGGAGGTCGAGGCACTCTTTTTCTGAAATGAAGCAAGCCTTGATTGCAGAGGGCTTTACGCCGATCGATGTCGGGTATCCAAGCACGCGAGCTTCTGTCGCTGAGCACGCACTTGGCGTAGATGGCCTTTTGACTCAGCTTGGCTCTGATTTGCCTGGGCAACACCCCGTTTCCTTTGTTACGCATAGTTTGGGTGGGCTTATCGCGAGGCGACTTCTCGAGGGGACCCCATGTGACGAGCGCTGGAATGGCGGTTTTCAAGTCAATAGACTTGTGATGATGGCGCCACCCTCTACGGGAGCGGCTTTAGCAGAGTCCTTACAGCATCAATTTTGGTTTCGTCTCTTGCTTGGCCCATCGGCCCAAGAATTGCCACCGGAGCAGGCGGCCGTGATTCCGCTACCTGAGCTGCCGTTTGGCGTCATTGCGGGCATCCGAGGCGACGAAAAAGCTGAGGGCTGGAACCCAATGCTGGAGGGCGAAGATGACGGAATCGTGGCTCTTGCAGAAACTCGCTTGCCAGGGATGTCAGATTTTTTGGTGGTGAATAGCTTGCACACCTTCGTCATGAGTGAGCCGAAAGTGCTTTTGGCGGTCCCGGCATTTTTGCGCTGTGGCATATTTGAGCCTCCAAAGCAAAAGTGGTGGGTGTATGTGTTGCTCTCAGAATCTTCGAACTCGCCATTTACTTATGTCGGAATCGCACTCGATGTCGAAAAACGCCTCGCTCAGCACAATGGCTTGAGCCCCGGTGGCGCAAAGGCGACTCGAGCGCGGCGCCCCTGGAAGGTCGCGGCCACTTACGGCCCCTATGCCAATCGATCTGAGGCGCAAGCCGCCGAGGCTGTTGTGAAGAAATACAAGGGCCTTGCGCGTTTGAATTGCACACAGCCGTAAGATTTGCGGCATGAAGCGACTGAGCATTCCCCTCCTCCTGTCCTCGCTGTTTGCGAGCCTCCTTTTTTGTGCCTGTTCCACGCCCGAGGTTGAGCAGGAAGCGGTGCGAGTTGATCTCGGTCGGCTTGCTGATTTCCGTGCCGATTCTGCGGCACATGGTTGCTTGCTTGAATTACCTCGCTTTGAGCAATCTCCAGCTGAAGTAAAAGCCACGGTTGATCGCGTGATGTTTGACGCTAAAGCCTCAGTCGCCCGAATCGGCCGCCTTGCAGACGATGCAGAAACTTCATCTGCCGCTCGCAGCAGCATTACTTTTTATTCAGCAATAGCGGCGGTCGATGACGCACTTTATCCGCTGACGACTGTGATGAACCGCATCTATTTGATGAAGGAAACCCAACAAGATGCGGCCATGCGTGAGGCTTGCACAAAGCAAGTCAATCGCATGGAGAGCTGGCTTGTTGATGTTGGCACCGACCCCGGTTTGTACAAAGCGGCAAGCATCTATACCGATCGCTTAAAAGCTGGCGATGTCAATACACTGGTTGGCGAAGACGCGCAATATTACAGCGATATGATGCGCGACTACCGCAGCAATGGTTTCTCCGAGGGCATGACTCCTGAATTGCGCGCAGAAGTGGCTGTGCTGAAAAAGGAGTTAAATGCTTTTGCGACTCAATTTGATACTAATATCACAAACGCTCAAGTTCATCTTACATTTACCAAAGATCAACTCGTAGGCGTGCCAAACAGTTTCATGCAAGCGGCGCAACAAGAAGATGGGCAATACCGCGTAAGAGTTACGGTTACTCCTGACTATATGGCTGTGATTCAGAATTGCTCCGTGGCATCGACGCGCAAAAAAATTAACCACGCGCGCTACTCTGTCTTGAAAGATGAAAACGGAGCAATCCTAAATAAAATGGTGGCCTTGCGGCATGAGATCGCTCAGAAACTCGGCTATGCAACATGGGCTGATTACAAGATTGAGCCAAAAATGGCGCGCGACGCCAAGACGGCCATTTCCTTTATGCAAGACCTTAGCGATGGTTTGCAGCCAAAGTTTGACGCGGAAGTCAATCGCTTGCGTCAGTTAAAAGTGGCCGAAACGGGCGACGCAGCTGCGCAAATCAACTGGTGGGATTTCCGCTACTATCAAAACAAAATGATGCTCGATGACTATGGTGTCGATAGCAGCGAGTTGCGCAATTACTTTCCGCTCAACGAAGTCCTTGACGGGATGTTTGGGGTATACGAGCACATCTTCGGCCTTGAATTCATCGAGATTGAGCCAGGCTATAAGTGGATCAACGACTTGCGATTATTCATCGTGCAAGACACTCAAACCCGCGAGCCCCTTGGCGCTTTTTATCTCGATTTGTTTCCTCGCGAGGGCAAATACAATCACTTTGCTCAGTTTGATATTGTCTCGGGGAAAAGACAGCGCAATGGTTGTTATCAGCGACCTGTTGTCGCCTTAGTTTGCAACTTCACGCCGGGCCTTGAAGGCGAGCCTGCTTTGATGAATCATGGCGAGGTCGAAACCATATTCCACGAGTTTGGTCATGCGATGCATTCAATCCTGACTCGCGCAAATTTCTCCACGCTATCAGGCGCAAATGTTGCACGAGATTTCGTTGAAGCGCCGAGCCAAATGTTTGAAGCCTGGGCCTGGGACCCAGTCATCCTTAAGAGGTTTGCCTACGATTGGCGTAACCCGTCTCAGTCGATTCCTGAGGAAACACTCAAGGCCATGAAGGCGGCCAACTTGGCCACTAAGGGCATCCATTATCGCCGACAAATCGGTCTTGCATTGGCCGACCTTCAGATTCACAACGGCCCTGTAACCGACGCGGGTGCTGTTTGTAATCAGGCTAATTCAAAGGTTTTGTTTGCCACCCCCAAAGGTACAAACTTTGCGGCGACCTTTGGGCACCTCACGGGCTATGACGCGGGTTATTACGGCTACGCTTGGGCTGACGCTATCGCCGCCGATATGGCCACGGTTTTTGAAAAGGCCCCCGACCGTTTCCTCGACCAAGGTGTTGGTCGCCGTCTACGCGACGAAATCTATTCCGTGGGTGGTACCAAACCTGCAGCGGAAGCTGTCCGGGCTTTCCTTGGTCGCGAACGCTCGATTGAGGCCTTCCTTAAGACGATTGGCCTGTAAAACCTAGGCTCTGCTCAATCGGCACCCAGCCGTCGTAAGGGTCTTTGCCAGTCATCTCAAACAAGAAACGCGAGGGATGACTGGTCTTGGCTTTGCCCATTTTGGCGCGAGTCGTCGCAAAACTAAGCGTCAAATGCCGCTCTGCGCGTGTGATGCCGACATAGGCTAGCCGCCTCTCTTCCGGGATTGAGTCTTCAAGAGCAGATCGCCGATGGGGGAGCAGGCCTTCTTCGAGACCAACTAAGTAAACGCGCGGGAATTCTAGCCCCTTGGCCGCATGAAGGGTCATCAAAGTAACCGACCCTCGCTTCGATGCATCTTCGGCAGAAGTGTCTTCGGTCGCCGAAAGAACAATCGCCTCTAGGAAGCCATGCAGCGTCGGCTTCTTCTTTTTGCGCTTACATGATCTTTCATAGTTTTGCGAAAAGTTAAGCATCTCCATGACGGCGTTCCAGCGCATCATTTGTTCTTGCTCATCTGGGTAGCTGCGCTCAACTTCTGCACGATAATCAACGGCTGAGATCATGTCACGCATGACATCGGTTAGGGCGCGACCCTCTTCTAGTTGTAGGCGTAAAACCTCTAGCGAACTCTGCAACTCGGAGTAAGCGCGAGCGGGGCCTTTTGCAATGCCAGCTTCTTCGCTGTGCTGGAACGCCGCGTTGGCGCTGATGCCATGCTTAATCGCCCAGTCAACGGCCTTTGCCATCGTAGCTTTCCCGACGCCACGCGGTGGTGCATCAAGAATGCGGACGAGTGCGCTTTCATCATCTGCATTTGCCAACAATCGTAAATAGCAAAGCACATCTTTTACTTCTTTTCGATCAAAGAAGCTCATGCCGCCGACCAAAACATATGGAATACCACGAGACCGCAACTCAGCCTCAAATGCCCGCGGCTGCGTCTGAGTGCGGAAAAGGATGGCGTGTTGCCCAAACGAGGCATCGCCGCCTTCTACGCGCAGACGAATTTCATCGCAAATTAGGCGCGCCTCATGTGTCTCATCATCACATTGCATGATTCGTGGTTTCTCTCCACCTTCAATCACAGGTATTAAGGTTTTATCGTGCCTTGTTGTATTGTTTGCAATGACTCTGTTAGCCGCTTCAAGGATGGGCGCCGTTGATCGATAGTTTCGCTCAAGGCGAACAATTTCGGCTCCTGGAAAATCGTCAGGGAATCTCAAAATTTTGGATACATCTGCACCCCGCCAGCCATATATGCTTTGGTCATCATCGCCAACCACGCATAAATTGCGCTTTTTACCTGTTAAGTGTTGAATGATTGCATATTGAGGTGCGTTGGTGTCTTGGTATTCATCAACCATTAAATACTGCCAACGGTTTTGAAATAATTCGCGCGACGCTTTGTCTTCTTTTAACAATTGTAGACCACGCAAAAGCAAATCGTCAAAATCGAGCAACCGTGAATGCAGCAGTCGCTCTTCATATTTTTCAAAAGCATGAGCCATCAAAATCTCTCGATCATCACATGCGGCATCAAGAGCTTGCTCGGGTGAGACGAGACAGTTTTTCCAAAGTGAAATCGCCGATTTGGCGTCCCAGGGTCGGACGCTGGTCTCGGCAATATGAAGTTGCCGCAAGACCTTTTTCACGACAGTAATTTGATCCGTTGCATCACAAATTGTAAACCGCTTAGGCAGGCCAATCTTCTCGCCAGCCTCGCGCAACATCTGCACACAAAGAGCGTGAAAAGTGCAAACCGTCAGGCCGTCCGCGCGATCTTTGCCAACCATACCTTTGAGCCGTTCGCGCATTTCACGGGCCGCTTTTTTGGTGAATGTCATGCACAGAATATTTTCAGCCGGGACTCCGCCTGACATTAAATACGCCGTGCGCACGGTAATCACTCGCGTTTTCCCTGACCCGGCACCCGCCAAAACCAATACGGGGCCTTGGGTATGCATGACCGCATGTCTTTGCTCTGGGTTGAGTGAGGAGAGGAGCTTGCGCATCGGGCGAAAAGCATGACGCGCTTTGAGTGAAAATCCAAATGTAGTTTTATTCGGGTTTTATTTATATTTCGTAAGCCCATGTATAGAAAGGAGTTCGGCGTCCAATCGGCCCAACCGATTCTGCCCTGTGGCAGCTTCATGACACCCGCACTTTCGCACAATTTACATTTATTGCAAGCGAGGATTTCATCCCGCTGTAAGCAGTTTTCTGCTTTACTCACAACCAAATCACCAACACACCAAACCAAATCGGCGGTACGCCGCTACCAGAATCATGCGCAGCATTCTCCTCACGCTCCTTTCCATTGCGGCTTTGCTTTTGACAAACGCCACTTCAGCCCAAGACGCGGGCTCTCACTGCAGCCTTGAAACCAGCGGCCTTTACGGAGGCACAACTTTCACCATCCGCCTTCATTCCAGTGAAATTGGCCGCCCAGCCACGGTTATGTTTGGGCAACCCGCTTCGATCGTTTACCCAGCACCTAACCCTGTTCTTGGGATTATGCCTGCTGGAGCTTATCGCTTTGATGGCGTGATTGATTCGCAGGGCGTTTTTGGCGTGGATTACCCATTGCCTAGCCGACCTATTTTGAGCGGCCAACGCATCTTTGGACAAGGTTTTGTATTGCATCGCAATGGCTATTATCAAGCAAGCGAGCGCATTGCACTCATCGGCGAAGCTTCAAGCAAAGCCATGTGGCTCGACGCCAGCTCTTATTTGCCAGCGTCTTCCTTCACGGCAACAGGCACGGACTCTGACGCCGTGGATTACGATCACGATGGCGATCTCGATCTTGTGATTTCATACCAAGCGCATGTAGCCTTTTTGACGAATGACGGCTCGGGGCTATTCACAGATGAAACAGCGACTCGCCTTCCTCAAGGCAACCATGGCGCATTCCACTCTTTCGCCCTCGATTTTGACCTAGACGGCGACCAAGACATTTTGGCGACGGGTGGTTTTGATGCTGCAGGTGTTTTAATTCCTGCCACTCTCTTCGCCAATGATGGCACAGGGCATTTCACTTTGCATACCGAGTTTTCAACCGCAGCCCCAGAAATTGACTCCGCTGTTGTCGGCGACTTCACTGGAAACGGTTACCCTGATTTTTACATCATGGGCGGCACGGCGTACGGCGCTAGTGGCATGCTTCATCAAATCGGCTCGCTCTATTTGAATCAAAATGGCCAATTCAGCCTTGATACGGCGACGGAATCGATTGGCTGGAACAATCAAGAAGCTGAGTGCCTTAATGCCTGCACAGGTGATATCGACAACGATGGCGACCTTGATATCTATCTCGCCATGACCCAACCTGGTGGCGCAAACAACATCTTGCTCCTCAATGATGGCACGGGGCAATTTACTGATGTCTCTCTGGCTCAATTACCTGAGCTCAATTGGGGCGATGGCGATAAGTCATCTGACGCAACCATGGCAGACCTAAACGGTGACGGCTACCTTGACATCCTTGTGGCGAATAGTCATTACAGTTTGAGTGCTGAATACACCGGCGATTTGCTTATGAATCGTGGTGCCGCCGCGCCTGGTTTCTTTGACGACAAGAACGCTAACTGGATCCCCAATGGCGACCCAGATTGCGTAATCAATATTGGCGTGCAGACCGCCGACTTGGATCTCGATGGCGACCTCGACATCATGCTGTTCCCTTCCGAGTGGTTTGGTACGGGCACATTCCCATTCGTTGGGCACCCGACCCTCTTCCTCAATCAGGGCGGCGCGCAAAATGGTATCGAAGGCATGTTTGAGAAAGACCCGACTTTCTGGACGCCAGGGCCCATCCAAACGCTCTTCACCAGTTCTGGCGCTCTCTTCGACGCCGACGCCGACGGGGATGTCGATTTTTATGTCCCTTGCACGGGCGGCATTGCGGTTGACAAAACCAACGATTACTTCTTCTTGAACCGCCTGTAGAAAGTTGCAAATCGTCCTAACTCATGACAAGTAAAAGACTTGTTTACTTGAAAGGTTGTTCACCCTATACTGCGCAGGTTGCCCTTTGGGGTGAACAAACTTTCCCTGTCTAAGCTTTGCTTTTTTTGAAGTAGCGATAGGTTAACACCGAAAGGTGCCATCTGAGGGGATGGAGTTGCGGCCCTGATGCCTCGGCATTGGGGTCGCATTTTTTTTGTGGTGGAAGTCGCTGTAGGCCCCTACATCTAGTTTTGCAACTTTATAGACCTTTTGAGTCATGGCTATACGATGGCTGCATGACACATTCCTTCATTACGCGGATTTTCGGTTCCGCAGCTGCTGGCCTGCTTTACATTCTTTTGGTTTCTCCAACTTCAGCGACGACCATCGTTGCCGATACCATCACCCCAGGCGAGGGGGGCAGTTGGGGCGGAGATTCGCCTGAAGTGTCGGCTTGCTTTAAAGCCTATGGCTGGGGCGACGAGATCGCTTGCAACACAAGTGGCAGTTTCGGAAAGGTGCGCCTTGCCTATGATGAAAAGGTGCAAACTATTGGTCGCGATACAACGGGCACGATTGTCCATCCCGGGAAGAAAAAAACCGGTTTCACCGACGATGACTGGGGTGATTGGTATTGCCCAGCAGGCGAATGTGTTCAAATGCGATACACCTTTGAGTGCTGCCCTCGGTGGGGTAATGCGATTTTTGGCTACAAGTGCGTCCGCACTTTCCTCGAAGGCGTTGTCATGTAGTTTTTTTGGTTTTGGCTTAAGTCACCCTGAATCTAGCCGCTAATGCGGCATGCAGTTCCTCATGCGCATGAAAAGAGTTCTAGTTAGTCTTCTCGCATTGGTTACATTTGTGGCCGTTGTCGCGGTGTTTTCTGGGGTTCCTGCAAACTTACCGCAAGGTGGCTTGAGCCAAGCCGACAAGGCAGCTGTCCAAACAGCCCAGCCTTCAGAGGCTTCTTTTCTTCTGGGGCCTGACGCAGCTCCAAGCCGCGAAAGCGTTCAGCATATTCAAGTCAGGCTTGAAATTGTTCCCATTTATGAGGGGTTGCCTATCATCTTGCCCACCTTGAGTTTGCGGAGTTCGCAAGCTGACCAGCCGCTTCCAATCCATAAAGATGAGTCTGGCCATTGGGCTGCTGAAGGTTTGTCACCGGGTGCCTATGAATTGTCGATTGATGGCTTGGGTTGGGTTGCCGAGACCAGGCGCATCGTAATTTCTGGTGAGTCGAAGCATCAACAGGTTGAGATTGAGCTTTCAAGTTATTCATCGGTGAGCGGTGTTTTGTCTAATGTGGCGACAGGTGTGCCTATTTCTGAGTTTTCGATTGAATTCAGCACCGAGTATCGCGTCAACGCGACGACGACTTCGCACTACCCGCACCTTCGCAAAACGATTCAAAGCGTTGATGGTAGTTTTGCTTTTGTTGGCATTCCCGTTGATGATCTTTCTGTATTGATTGCCTTCAATGCTGAGGGCTTCGAGGGCGCGGCCTTGGGCTCGCTTCCACTTAGCGGCCCAACGGTTTGGTCTAATCAAGACATTCGATTGACTCCACTTACGGCTTTAAGAGGCCGAGTGCTTTCGGCTAGCCAAGGCGAACCATTGTCTTTTGCTGATGTCCGCATGGTCGAGCCTGGGGTCGAGCTGCAAGACCTTCAGTTTGTGAATGGCCGCATGCTTACACCCGCGATGCGCCAAAGTTTTTCGTCTGACCTGTCACAAGATCTTTACGGCGAGATGAGGCAATCCACCAGTGATGGCACTTTTGAGATCCCTTTTGAGTCAGGGCAACCCTTTCGTTTGTGGGTCTACCTCCCAGGTTATGAGCCATGGTCGAGCGAGCTGCTTTCATATGCGCAAGGGCAAACTGCGACTGAAGTCGTGGTCGAGCTCACGGCTGCTCCTTCTTTAATGGGGCAAATCATTACGGGCGAGACTTATGGCAAAATTGCCGTTAGCGAAGTCCGTTTGTTGGGCGACGGAGCTAAATTCACTGCGACCGTCGCCGACGGTGTATTTCGAGTTGACGGCATCCCGGCGGGCGATTATGAGATTGAGCTCCTTGGTTCAGATGAGCTGAGAGGTGTCCCTTTCTTCACCGACGCCGTCCGCGTGATGCCTACAGGCTTGACTCAGGTCGAGATTCAATGTGGCGTTGGTGCAATGGGTTCGGTTTTTGAGGCCGAGGTTCCGCAGGTGGCTGGCGCACCTGAGTTTGATTGGCGTACCGCTCTCTTTGCTGGCGAAATGGGTACGGCCTCGATTCGAGCCGCTAGGGTTAATCCAGATGGTTACTTTGCCATGACTGAGTTGCCCGATGGTGCCTTTCATTTGCTTGCAATAGGCTTTGGGCCTGACCATAGCGAGCTTGCTTTGGCGATGCAGCCCCTTCGCGTCCCAGATGATTGCTCCGCCGAGTTGCATCAACTTGATTTTGACAAATCGGTTCTGATGGGGCAGGTCGTGAGCATGAATGGCGGCTCTGTTGGGCAACTCTCGATTACTTTGCGCACTGTAAGCGCCGATAGAAACTGGGACCTTCTCGTCGAAGGCATGTCTCTGCCAACAAACTCGGCTGGCCAATTTGCAATCTACGGCTTGCGCCCCGGCACTTATCAAGTCAGCCTCTCTCAAAGTGGCGTAACCGTGCCCGTCGAAATCAAATCAGGCGAGTCGGTTGAGGTTGTGCTCCGCAAGCATTAGGCTTTGCGGCGATGTTTACTCTCGCCGACTTTGAGCTCTACAACGACCGCTTCCAATCCGACCCAGAATGGAATGGCCGTCGTCTTGAAATCCGCCGCCGCTTGCAGGCTGTCGGTGATTCTGCAAAAGCGGCTTTTGCTGCTGAAGGTTTAGGGCTCGATCGGCGTGAAAGTTTGCATAACCCTCATGCGAGCAATGGCAAGCGCGTCCGTCGTCAGCGCACGATGTTGTTTCGCGACAAGAAATCGCGGAAAGGCTTGCAGTCATTTTTGGGTCGCGAATTAGGTAAAGATTTAGATTCAGCGGTTAATAATCTTCATTTCCAACTGGGGCTCGATCACCAAGGAGCCTGGTGGGGGCTGCGCATCGATAAGGGCGCGTGGTATGACTTAAATGTAATGCTCAAGCGCGCAGAAGATGCACCTGGGCGGAAAGAATTGATGCAGGCGGCTCATTTTGCGCCAGGTTATTCTCTCGAAATTGACCGCAAAGGCGCTCGCGCACTAGAGAAAATGACCGACCGTGATTGGCGCGATCTCGCTGGTACATTGCAGCCAGGCCAAAACATCGTTGAAATCATGGCCAGAATGCCTGCAGCGGCCGTTGATGCCGCCGGCGAAGATTTTGACGAAGGCATTGTTGCTGACCTCTTGCGTCTGCTACCTTTGTATCAGCTCGCTTGTTGGGGTCTAGACTCCCCCTCAGGCGTTTCGCTTTGATTTCAGCTTGTTCCCGTTTTTTGCGGAACACAGCTTTCTTTTCTTGCCTCACACTTCCATGCAAATTCCTCTCCTCATCCCCCTCCTCGCCGCTGCGGTTGCAGCTCCGATGCTCACGACTTCTGGGCCCTACACCGACAGTACAGGCCAAACCTGGAACCAACTCCCTACGGTTTCTGATTACGCATCCGTTGATGCCTACGACGCTCGTTTTGCTTCTGAGGTTTTCACAACAATTAATGGCGACAAGTTTCAGCTTGACCGCGCCTGGACACCTGCCGAAGAAGCCTACTACAGCATGCTCGGTATGTTGGCCGCACCTCAGCCAAACGGCAATTCTGGCAATGGCTTGCGCGCAACGGTTAATTGCACGCACCCTGTCGATGAAGAATACCGCGCCAAATTTTCCAACACCGCTTCCTTGCGCACCCATGTCATTGATGTGGTAGAGCTCGCTGATGACGCGTTGTACAGCAATTGGGGCATCAACTTCGTCCCTCGCCGCGGTTATCGCTGGGATTCAAACGATAGTGCTGACATCGGCGCATTGCTTGACGAAGCCTATCGCGAAGGCGGCAACCTCAACGGACAAGACATGATGATTGCTTTTAGCGCTGACCCAACACCGGGCAATGCAATCGGCGTTGGTTATATTGGCGCGCCAAAGCAGTTGACGACTTACTACGGCTCAAAGACCACACAAAGTGCGATTTGTCAGCACGAGGCGGGCCACAACTACACGCTGCAGCATTGCTGTGACAACAATTGCATCATGCAAGCGACTCTTGATACGGGCGCTCTCGGTGGCTTCCATAGCTATAACGAAAACTGCTCGGGTCAAAACCACAGCAGCGTGATGAACAACCAGAAAAACCGCTACTAAGTTTTTCACTTCATTGGTTTTGGGCGGAGCTCGCTTTGGCAAGCTCCGCTCTTTTATTCTGCTCATGATGCGCTCACTCCTTCTCGCCTCTCTCGCCCTTTCCTTTTGCGCATTGCCGTCGGCTTGCGCGCCAGCTGTCGACCCCGCAGTAGAGGGTGGCATGCTCTGGGACACACCTCCCGTCCCCGGCCCGGTCGCGCTTTTCTTTGATGACGCGCCCGTTCACGCTCAGGCATTACATGAGTTCTTGACGAGTGAATGGACTCAGTTTTATCTTCGTCAAGAGGGCGCGGCTGATCAGCAAGGCGAGGCTCATTTGGCTGCAGTCACGCAGCTTTTCTACGCACAGCCGATTGAGCTTCTTCGGCCATTGATTCACGATTTGCTGCTTGTCCGCGAGCACGCGCAGCGCTTCCCCGAGGTTGACGGTGAGCATTTTGGTGAGATGCAGGCTGCGTTCCATAAGGGCGCAGGCGAAACAGCGCGCATGCTCGAAGAACATCTCGGCAAAGATGGCGTCCGTGCTCATTTGTTGCGGCGCTTTCGGCTTGAAGAGACTTTGCTTGAGATGCGCGCTGGTTTGCAACATCCGACCGAGGCAGAGATTCAGGCTTGGTATGACGGAAAGATGCAGCTCATGCGCGAGAGTGGTGAGTACTCCGACGACGATTGGGCTAATCGGCCGACATTAGACGACCATCGTGTGCGTGAGCTTGCCGAGAATCAGCTCATGCGGCAGCAAATTGAGGTCATGGCCTCGGCGCGAGTGGCTCGGTTGTGGAAGGAAAGCGTGATTACATTTGTTGGTCTTGATGGCCAGAAAGTGCCGTTGCGTTTGACCTCAATCGATTGATTGGCTCTGGTTTTCTTGAACCACCTCGAAAATCATGCGTTTGTTTGACATGTTGCATCTTTTGCCCGCGGCCTTGTCTTTGCTTTGCCCGCAAGAATTGCCGCAAGAGGGCACTCAAGAAAATCCCTTAGCGCCAGACGACATTGTCGTAACGGCCAGTGCGTTTGCTGCCAACCCTTTGACCGAGCCTTGGGCGATTTCTTTGGTTCCGACGGCGACTTTGGCGACAACGGCTCGCACACTTTCCGAGTCTCTGCGTGGGTTGCCATCGGTATCGGTGCAAAAGACGGCTCAGGGGCAAAGCTCGCCTTATTTGCGTGGCTTAACTGGGTATCACAATTTGCTGTTGGTCGATGGTGTGCGGTTAAATCACTCGGCCATGCGACCCGGCCCCAATCAGTATTGGTCAACGGTTGATAGTTGGGCGCTTGACCGCGTTGAGTTTTTGCGCGGCACATCTGGTATTCGCTATGGCGCAGATGCGATTGGTGGTGTTGTCCATGCGGTTTCGAATTTGCTCACTCCGGGTGCGGCTGATGCAAGTCTGCAAACGAGCGGCATGGTGCGCTCGCGGATGGCCTCTGCCGAGGGTGGGTGGGGCGCGCGATTGCAGCAAATGCAGTCGGGGCCAGATTGGGCCATGCAGCTTGGTTTTACCCACAAAACTTGGGGCGACCTGCATGCGGGTGGCTCGACGGGTACACAGATCAATACGGGCTACCAAGACGACTTCGGTGATTTGCGTTTTGTGCGTCGGCTTGATGATGATTTGAACTTGCGGCTGAATCTACAGCGCGTCCGTCAAGTTGATGTGCCACGCACTCATAAAACGATTGATGGCTTTTCTTGGATGGGCACGAGTGTCGGCTCTGAATTATGGCGCTTGCATGACCAAGATCGTGATTTGTATTCGGCCGCTCTTGATTGGGGTCATGGAGCTCGTGAGCGTGGGTCTTTGACTCTCAGTTTGCACAGACATGAAGAAAGGCGTGATCGTGCTCGAATCAAAAGCGACGATTTTCGTAATGATCGGCAAGGGTTTTCTGTTGACGATTGGGGCCTGAATTGGCGCGAAGAGCGTGGTCTCGATTCAGGGTTATTGCTGCGTTATGGTGCCGAGATTCATCATGAGCGCGTTCATTCCTGGAAGAGTGAGTGGCGCGATTCCACGGGTGTTTGGTCTGACAATATCCAAGGGCCTGTGGCAGCTGATGCCACCTATTCGACGATTGCAGCTTATATTGAGCCTTCTTTTGATGTGGGCGCTCTGACCATCGAGCCCGGGTTGCGCTTCACCCATGTTGGCCTGAATGCCAATGTCGTCGACTTCACGCCCAGCGCGTACACCCAAACCTGGGATGCCCTCACCGCGGGTGTGCGCGCGACTTTTTGGGGTAATAACGACAGCATCACTTGGCTGAGTGCGACTCAGGGCTTTCGGGCGCCGTCTTTATATGACGCGACAAGTACCGATGAAACGAGCGTGGCTGACTCTCCCGATTTCACGCTTGAGCCCGAACATTTTTTGCAGTTTGAGTTTGGCCGCAAAGGTGGGCATGGCAAGTTGCGCTACGAGGTTGTGCTTTGGCACACCATGATTCAAGACATGATTGTGCGCTCGCCAGAGGGGTCGGGCGGTGTCGATGTCCTCAAAGACAATGGCGATGGTTTTCTAAATGGTCTTGAGCTTTCAGCGGCCTTTGAGCTTGACGAAACTTGGTCGCTGTCGGCGGTTGCTTCGCTCATGAATGGCGAAGTTGATCAATGGACGGCCGACGGCTTTGAGCTGCGTAAGCCAGTTGATCGCTTAGTCCCGATGTCGTTTTACAGCTCATTGACGCACCACTTTGATGACAGCGATTCTTCATTTGAAGCATGGGTCTGGGCCGTCGGGCGATCCGATGAGCTGAGCCTACGAGATGAGCTTGATACTAGCCGCATCCCGCAAGATGGCACGCCGGGTTTTGCGACGAGCGGTTTGACTTGGTCTAAGGTCATCCGTGCGGGCAATACGCTTACGGTGAGCCTTGAGAATCTATTCGATAAAGATTATCGCGTGCATGGATCGGGGCTAAATGGTGCGGGCCGCAATTTGATTGTCGCTTGGGAAGTGCGCTATTAGCAAAACAGCAGCCCTTTCCGTGTGAGTTTTTTTACTTGTGCCACCGTACAATTTGGCGCGATGAAAGTCCCCTTCTTTGATGTGCGCTACAACCTCGGCGACGAGGATAAAAAAGCGATTCTTGAGCGGTGGTCGGCCCTCTTAGATCACGGTTCATTTGTGAATGGCCCTGAGATTGCAGAGCTTGAGTCGGCCTTGGCCTCGTTTTTGGGTATCGAGCATGTCGTGGCCTGCTCCAATGGCTCCGATGCTTTGGTGTTGGCTTTACGCGCTTGTGATATTGGCCCTGGCGATGAAGTCATCCTGCCTGCGTTCACTTTTTTCGCTACGGCAGGTGCGGTGGCTCGCATTGGTGCGGTGCCTGTTTTTGCCGATGTTGACCCCGTGACTTACTTGATGACCCCAGAAACGGCAGCCGCTAGGGCATCCGCCAAAACTAAGGCCATCTTGCCGGTTCATTTGTATGGTTGCCCACTCGATGTTTCTGCGGTGCGTGCTGCTGTCGAATCGGTTGTTGGGCACTCGGTGATGGTTGTCGAAGATTCTGCACAGGCTGTTGGCGCTGTGCATGAAACTGGCACGGTGGGCGCACTCGGCGACGCTTCGGCGTTTTCCTGCTATCCCACCAAAAATTTAGGCGCGACGGGCGATGCTGGTTTTGTGACGACTCTCGACGCTGAGCGCGCTGACCGTATGCGAGCTTTGCGCCAACATGGTGGTGGCCGCGCTTATTTCCATGACGAGGTTGGCTTTAACTTTCGTCAGTCAGGGTTGCAGGCCGCGGCTTTGCTTCATCACTTGCCGCGATTGACCGAGCACAATACTGCGCGGCGTTGCGGTGCTGAGCATTATTATCAGCTGGCTTCTGACTTGGGTTTGGGCGAGTCGATTCAAATGCCGCAATCCCACCCAGGGCATGTTTTCCATCAGTTTGTGATTCGCACACCTCAGCGCGATGCTTTGCGCGAGCATTTGGGCAAGGCCGATATTGGCTCAGCCATTTTTTACCCATTGCCTCTTCACTTGCAGCCTTGTTTCGCTCATTTGGGTGGCGCAATCGGCGATTTGCCGGCATCCGAGCTGGCGGCAAATGAAGTGATCGCACTACCCATCTACCCCGGAGTGGTAGATGAGCAGCGCGAAATTGTGATGAAAACGATTGCCGAATTTTTCGGCGGATGAGTCGCGCTTTCACGACTCAAAGGTTGTTAAGTCAGTCCGCGTAGACCGAGCCATTGCCAGAGGTGTCTGAGCTCGGTCTCAAGTTCGGCATAAAGTGGGCTAGCTTGGGCGAGTTTGCCCAAGCGTGAGAGCCGCTCGATGTCGGCGGCAAGTTCGGCGGTGTGTTTTGCGCCAAGCGATGCAGCACTCCCTTTGAGGGTGTGCGCGGCATAATCGACCAATTCGGGCGTGTTTTTCTGCAAACCAGCCCGCAAGGTGACCATTCTGGACGGTAAGTCGCGGAAAAAGTCGCGGAAAAGCGCGTTTAGCTCGTCATCGCCGCCGAAAAGGGCTCGCAGCTCGGCGAGGCGGTCAGGGTCGATTGGGGTCGTTGTTGTGTAGCGGTTCATTTCTAGGGGAATCGGGTTCCACCCATTAACGACCGCTATTTACAAGACTTTAGTTCGAAATTGCTTTATTGTGCCGCAGCACTTTGCGGAAACACCAAGCATTCAGCGCAATCAATACAACCCAAAGAGCTGTGGTCATCCAGATACCGAGCCCCGTCAGCATGACTTTTGACTCGACGGAACCTTCGGCAATGGGCAGACCGCCACTTGTGGCAGCCGCAAATGCGAGAAAAAGAAGATTCATGGAGTCTGGAGTTGAGGTTGACTTAGCGAAATCGCCCCGAGAGGGGGGTGCGCGTAAACCTTTACCTATTTGTATGTTCTGAACGCACCCTTTTTCAAGGAATCCATGTAAGAAACTAAATCTTTTTTCACGCCGCCCGACAAAAAGTACAAACCCAAGACATTGGGGAAGGCCATCCCGAGAATCATGAGGTCGCCAAAATCGAGAATATTTTGCGATGTGATAATCGATCCGAGGAAAGCCATCAGCAAAAACAAGATTCGGTAGAGCATCGAGGAGCCATCCCCAAAGAGGTAGGCCCAGCATCGCTCACCGTAGTAGCTCCAGGAAATCATCGTGGAGAAGGCAAACAGCATGACGGCGATGCTGAGTACATAAGGGAACCAGCTAATGACCGACCCGAATGCCGTGGATGTCAAGCCAGCGCCGTTTGCGTTGTCAAGGAATGGGGCGTAAACCGCTTCGCCGCCGACTAATGTCTCGGGGTTATAGGCGCCCGTGATGACGATGACCAGGCCCGTCATGGTGCAGACCACAATCGTGTCGATGAATGGCTCAAGCAACGCAACAATGCCCTCACGCACAGGAAACTCGGTGCGTGCCGCGCTGTGTGCAATAGCCGCCGAACCCACGCCAGCCTCATTTGAAAAGGCCGCTCGTTTGAAGCCTTGAACAAGCACACCAATGAACCCACCAAATGCAGCCGTTGTGCCAAAAGCGCCATCAAAAATCGTAGCAAAGGCAGATGGAATGGCTTCGAAGTAACTGCCAAGAACAAAGAGGCAGGCGACAACATAAATCGCGCACATGGTCGGCACGATTTTTTCAGCGGTTTGCGCGATGCGCTGGATGCCTCCAATAATCACAACGCCCGTCATGGCCGTCATGATGGCGCCGTAAACCCAACGATGCTCCGCGAACCATGGAATCGTCTCTTGCAAAGCGTTGAGTGACTGATTGACCTGAAAGGTGTTGCCGCCGCCAAATGAGCCACCGATGCAGAGGATGGCAAACATTACGGCAAGCACTTTGCCGAGGCCGCCCATGCGCTTTTCGGCAAGGCCGCGCGAGAGATAAAACATTGCACCGCCCATCACGCGCCCATCTGAGCGCACTTGGCGATATTTTTGACCGAGAGTGCATTCGACGAATTTGGATGACATCCCTAGGAAGCCGGCGACGACCATCCAGAAAATTGCGCCTGGGCCGCCGATGCTTACGGCAATTGCAACGCCCGCGATGTTGCCCAAGCCGACCGTCGCGCTGAGTGCTGATGCGAGTGCCTGAAAATGGCTGACTTCGCCTTCGTCATCGGGGTTATCGTAAATACCGCGCGTGACTTGGATGGCATGCTTGAAGCCCCAAATATTGATGAAGCCCATGCGCAGAGTGAAGTAAATCGCGCCGATGACAAGCCATGCAACGACGAGCGGGACTTCCGTGCCCGCTGCTGTTGTATAGATGGGGTAGAAAAACGCTGCGCCAATGAATTCGACAACCCAACCCGCGGCCTCATCGACCATGGTTGAGAGATTGCGGGCAGAGTCTTGCGATTGGGCGGGGGCGATTTGCGCGAGGGCCGCAAAGAGGTGGGGCATGAAAAGCATGGGTTTCGATTGTGACGAAAAAAAAAGGGGATGTCGAGCGTTACCTTTTGCCTTCTTAACCGTCTACTTGGCGAGGAAAAAACCATGAATGTAGATTTCACAAATGTGGCTGATATCGAAGACCTGCGTGCCGTCCCTGAGGGCGAATACAGGTGTCGTGTAGCCGAAACCCGCGAAAGCGAATCTCCTGCTGGGCACACCCGTTGGGGCCTGCGCTGGGAAATCCTTGATGGCGAGTGGCAAGGCCGCACCGCTTGTTGGGATTCCCTGCACTGGTCTGAGCGTGGCTTGTCGCGTGTCAAATTTGTCCTTGAGGCAATCGGCATCCCGACTGGTGGCGAAATGGAGCTTAAAGCGGTTCAATTAGAGGGTAAGACAGCAATTGTCCAAATCGCTCCCGAAGAGCGTGAAGACACGGTTACGGGGGTTCGGCGGGTGTCGAATCGCGTGCCGTTTGCGGGCTACAGCCTTGATCCAAAAGGGGCAAAGGCAAAGGCCTAACTTGCCTGAGGGGGGCCGAGGTTCCTAACGGAGCCTCGGTCTTTTCATGTCTAGCAGAGTTATCCTTTACACATGGATGATCGCAATCTCATTGCCGTTGCCGAGCAGGCAGCGGGTACTTCTAAGGTGCTACGCAGCCCAATTGCTGGTTGTACAGTGCGCGGGCCAGGGGCTGTTGTTTTTCGGGGCTGTCGCCTTGAGTTTGATGACCCTTCTCTTGATCTCGACCCTGTTGCAAATGCGCTAGCCGCAGCACGAGTTGAGGGCATGGTGCAGGTTGAGCGAGTCGGTTTTTACAGCCCGACTGGTGGGGCCTTGCCGACCATCCCGCGTGCGACTTTATTGCGTTTAAAAGAGGTCGCCGTTTCTGATGATTTAGTGGTGATTTTTTCGCCAGGCACTGGCGAGCGAGTCGAGCGCACTTTGCTTGAGCTGCTTGCTGAGGCATAGATTTGGCTGATTTGTTTTCCAGCCCCGACGACATTGAGCGCGAAAAATACATCGTGCTTTGTGGTGAGTTGGCCCGCTGCGAGCATGCTTATTATGTTGAGGCCAAGCCACTCATCCCTGATTCAGAATATGACCGGCTTTATCGTGTGGTTGTTGAGCTTGAGCGAGCGCACCCCGATTGGGTGTTTGCTGATTCACCAACCCAGCGTGTGGGGGCTGCCTTGCCCGAGGGCTCAAAGTTTGAGCGTCTTCCGCACGCGGTGCCGATGATTTCAATTGAGTCTTTATTCGGCAATGACGAGGTGCGTGATTTTGATGCGCGTGTGCGCAAAGGCTTAGGGCTTTCTGTTTCAACGGGCGGTGATTTATTCTCAAAACCAGACACCTTGAGCTATGTGTGTGAGCCCAAATGGGATGGCGTCTCCGCAAGTTTGATTTATGAAAAGGGGCGCTTCACCCGGGCCTTGTCGCGCGGCGATGGCGCTTTCGGCGAAGACATCACCAATAATTTACGAGCCGTGGGTGGTGTGCCGCTTGTTTTGCGCTCCGAGGGTCATGGGCTTGGTGTGCCTGATTTGCTTGAGGTTCGTGGTGAAATCATGATTCCACTCGCGACTTTTGAGTCCATCAATGCTGCGCTTGTCGAGGCTGGTGATACTCCTTTTGCTAACCCACGCAATGCTGCTGCGGGTTCACTCAAACGGCTAGACCCCCAATTTGTCAAAAAGCGCGGCTTGCGCTTGCTGGCCTGGGAATTGGTGCGCTGCAAGGGCGGGCCAGATTTTCAAACGCACACGCAAGCCATGAGTGCCGTCCGTGATTGGGGCTTTCCTGTTACGGTCTACCGGGCAGAAGTCACCGATGTTGAGGGCATGATTGCCTTCCACGATGACCTCGAAGCACGCCGCGACGAGATCGAATACGAAATGGATGGCGTGGTCGTCAAAGTTGACAGCCGCATCTTGCGCGATGAGCTTGGCTCTAGGGCTCGCACGCCTCGTTGGGCTTGCGCACATAAATTTGCACCACGCGAAGAAAGCACTCGTTTGCTTGACATTGAAATTCAAGTGGGGCGCACGGGGCGATTGACCCCAAGGGCTCATTTAGAGGCGGTTTCGCTGGGCGGCACAATGGTGCAGCATGCGACATTGCATAATGCACGCTACATTGCAGATCTTGATATTCGCATTGGTGATCAGGTCGTTGTGCGTCGGGCGGGCGATGTGATTCCACAAATTATGGGGCCTGTTTTGGCTGCGCGATCCGGCGACGAGCGGCCGTTTGATTGGCCTTCGGCTTGTCCATCATGTGGTGCTGAGCCTCAAGCTAGGGGCGAGCATCGTTTTTGCCCGAGCATCGATTGCCCTGCGCAGATGTTGCGTCGAGTGCAGCACATGGCCTCTCGCCAGGCCTTGCGCATAGAGGGCTTGGGCGAAAAAGCCGTTGTGCAGTTTGCCGCGGCCGGCTTAATCCAGCATGTGCAAGACATTTTCGCGCTCGACTACAGCAAGGTCGCTGCACTTGAGAGATGGGGAAAAAAATCGGCGACTGCTTTGCAAGAGCAAGTTGATGCAGCCCGTAACCCCGATTTACCCCATTTTTTGTTTGCTTTGGGCATACCTGAGGTGGGTCTTGAAACGGCTCGATCTCTATGTGAGCATTTTCCGACCCTAGACTCTTTGCGAGAGGTTTTAGCCGTTGAGCAAAACGAGGCCGATGCCATTGAGCAGCTGTCAAAGGTCGACGGGGTTGGCGTTGAGGTTGCGGGCTCATTGCTTGCCTTTTTCCATGAGCCCAAAAACATTGCCGCAATTGAGAGTTTGCTTTCGCGTGGGGTTCAACCTCAAGCCATGTCTTTGGCCGTCGCTAGCGCTGCTATCGAGGGTGTCGCCGGCAAGGTTTTTGTTTTGACGGGCACACTGAGCATGTCCCGCACAGAAATGAAAGAAAACCTGCTAGCTGCCGGAGGAAAAGTTACAGGGTCGATTTCCAAGAAAACGGATTACCTCATTGCTGGCGCAAATGCAGGCAGCAAGATCAATAAGGCGCAGAGCTTGGGTGTTGAAGTCCTTGATGAAACGGCAATCAATCTGCTACTCTTTCCCACATGAGCATTCTTTTGATTTCAGTTGTTGCCCTTTCTGCCCTCTTTAGTGTGGGTGCCTTAGTTTGTTGGGTGATGGTGATGATTCGCTTTTTTCAACGCGATAACATCCTTGCCGGCCTTGTGACTTTCTTTTTTCCTTTCTTGGGTTGGGTCATCGGTTTGGTTAAAGCAACCGAATATGAGATGAAAACGCTCATGGTTTGGTGGTCGATTTTTTGGCTAGTGGGCTGGCTGCCCTTGTTTGCATTCTTTTTCTTCGGCATGGTCACGCACGGGCTTTCCTAATTCGAGTTGCCGCCAACTTTAATGCGCTAGATTAAATCAAGCTCTGCTACGAGCGGGCGATGATCGCTTGCAATTCGAGTTGTGGCCAGCTTGCTGACATGCAAATGCTCATTCTCAAATGAGCCGCGCCAAAAGATTTTGTCGAGCGCGCCAATAGGTTTTGGTGCTGGAAAGGTGTAAAGGTGCCGCCGTTTTCGATGCTCACTCCAAGCATGAAAGTGTTCGTGCTTGATCCCGGCATATGGATAGAGCAAGTTTCGCCAATCATTGGTGTCACCGCCCAAAATGACCCGGTCATTTTCTGAGAGCTTGCGGTAGGCACCAGAATGGAAAAGTCGTTTGACTTGAGCTTTGCGCTCGATTGCCGATAAGCCAAGGTGCCAATTGAAAACATGCAGCGATTTAAAATGCCCGGGCATTTTGAGTCTCGTATAAAGCGCGTTGCGCGTTTTCTTCCAAGAAACCGTGAGGTCAAGATGCCTACGCTTTTCAATTGAGAAGCGACTCAGAGTGGCATTGCCGTAAGAGCCTGTTTTCAAAGTGTGCGCTTGGGCCCACGAGTGAGCCGAGTAGCCACACGCTTTTGCAATAGCGTGATCGAGCCAAAGTTTGCGCGAGCGCGGCACGCCACGATCGACCTCTTGGAGCAACAAAATGTCAGGGTCGTGGTGGCGTATGACATCGATGATGCGATCTAACTTGAATCGGCGGTCCATACCGATGGCTCGGTGGATGTTCCAACTCATTATTGAGATTTGCATGATGAGAAATCAAAGAAGACCGTCAAACAGGCCAAAGAATCGCTCTCGTAGGCGTTCGCGTAGAGGTCGCTTAGCCCAAAGCGCAGGCTCGATGCTCTCACTCAATCGGAAATCTGCTGAGAAAGAATCGGCCAACTCTTGATTAATCTCTCTGTGGCGTAACTCAACGGCGATTTCATGATTCCAGCGCAACGACCAATTGTCGAGATTTGGTGACCCGATGAGAGACCAGTCGTCATCAAAGAGTGCAGCTTTTGCATGTTGAAAGGAAGGTTGGTATTCCATGATCGTCACGCCGCCTCGCAGGAGCGCACCGTAATAGCGATGCGATGCCAAGCGCACCCCGGCGTGGTCATGCAAAACAGGGCCGGGCAAAAGCAAGCGCACATCAACACCGCGACGCACCGCAGCAAGCAAAGCGCGGCGCAAGCGTGCAGGCGGAATGAAATAAGCGGTGGCCAGCCAAACGCGCTTTTCAGCATGGTGAATATGATGCAGCAGGCAACGGCGAAACCAAGTTGGCCGATGGCTGTATTGCGGTACGAGTCGAGCTTCGTTTTGATTCGGCTTCGCACTCGCTGCCTGCTGAGGGACGGCATTTGGCCCTGCGCGGTTGTTGTTCCAGAGGCGAAAGAAGGCTCCTTGGAAATTTGCCGCAACAGGCCCGTCGATTCGAACCATGACATCGCGAGCGGGTGCAGGTTTGCGCTCGTGCCACCATGGGTCACCAAAGGCAAGGCCGCCCGTCCATGCGATGCGGCCATCAATCACAATGATGCGCCGATGCGTACGACCAAAACCGAGTGGCGACAACCCGAAAAACGGTCGGATTCGGAAGGTGTTGTAAAGCTGCACTTCGACCCCGGCTTGGATCATGCGGCCGCTGAGGTTTGCACCCATTTGATTCGAGCCAAAAGAATCGATATGCAGCAAGACGCGCACGCCCGCCTCTGCCGCAGCGCATAAGGCGTCTGCAATGGCGTCACCCGCGAGGCCGTCTTCAAAAATGTAGTTTTCGACGAGCAGCAATTGCCTTGCTGTCCTCAAATCGGCGAGCAGTGAATGCCAAGTGCTTTCCGCCTGAGTGTGCAGGCTGACCTCTCCCGCAGGGACGAAGGGGTACGGCGCGTGGAAAGTTTTTGGCATGGCCTTAGCCTAATTCATTTGCTTATTCGCGTCAGGATTGCGTCGGCGACTTGCGCGGGGTCAAGCTCTTGCATGCATGGGTGGCCAGATTTGGGGCAAACCTTTTTATGGCAAGTGAGGCAGTCGAGCGTTTCGACTCGCAAAATGGTGGTGTCGCAAAGACTGTGCGCGCTCCATGCCGGGTGCGTTGGGCCGTAAAGGACCACCTGTGGTGTGCCCAGAGCAGCCGCCATATGCCGCGCGCCAGAATCCATGGTGAGCAATACATCGGCGCGTGCGAGGGCGGTTTTGGCTTGGCTAAGCGTGCCCGTGATTGTGGTGCTGTCTAGACCAAGCAGCTGCAGAGCCCGAGCGGTGCTTTGCAAAAGAGGCATTTCATTCGGCGACCCAATGAGCACCACATCAAGCTTGATTTTCTCTTGAGCAATCTGGATGGCCCGCGCAATTAATTTTGGCGGGTATTGCTTGGATACACCAAATGCCGCTCCTGGTGCGATTGCGATTTGACATGTCGCGCTTGTTGAAGTTTGCGAAGGTGTGCGTGCAATCAGCCGTGGCAAAGGTGGCTCAAGATCGATCGAGCCCAGCAACGGAGCGGCCATTTCGGCGTAGATCAAATTCATGGGGCGGGCTTCATGAATTGCAGGGAGACTGTCGGTCAGGAAGAGACTGCGGAATGCCGCCCGTCGACCGATTCGCCTCGGGATGCCCGCTTTGCGTGCGGCTAAAACAGATGACCACGAGTTTGGTAAGAGCAAAATCGCGTCAGCCTGGGGTGAGCTCAAGATACGCGCCATGCGCGAGGTTGAGCGTCGCGCCACGGCATCGATGGGCAAGTATTGATCGAAAGATGTCAGGCCCTCAAGCAGTGATTCGTAATGATCGGCGCCAGCCACCGAAATATGAGTGGTCGGTAGGTTGGCGCGCAGTATCTCGAGCAGCGGTGTGGCCATCACGACATCGCCCAGAGGGTTGGGCAATCTAATGATGAGGGAGGTCGGGCTGGCCATGTTGAGTTAGGATAGCACTCATGTCTTCCAACCCCGACAGCCCTCACGCGTCGGCCTCGCACCCTGCTCCCAAAGGTGCGAGCCCAAGCGCATCTTCCGACAGCCCATTTGCGTGTTTGCGTGTGGTGGTGGTGGGTGCGCGTCGAGTGCGCCAAGGCACCGGGCCGTTTTTGGCTCTGCAAACGGCAGAGTGGGGCGCAGATTTGGTGGGCGTTTTCGGCACGCGGCCGGTTACGGCGCATCACGCATCGGCTTGGCTTAGCGCGCGAGGCGTTTCGGTCGCTGAATATTCCGACTGGGATTCCATGATGGCTTACGCTGATCCACACGCGATTGTGATCGCCTCCCCTGTGGGTACGCATCGGCCGTGGCTTGAATTGGCGTTGGCGCATGACATCCATGTGCTTTGCGAAAAACCACTTTTGAGAGGTGCGGCGGCAGACTCTCAAGACTTGGCGAAACGATTTGCCGCGGCGGGTTTGGTGCTTGCCGAAAATTGTCAGTGGCCGCAAACGCTTGAGGCCTTTCATGGCTTGCACCCTCAGGCCGATCTCAGTTCGGTCTCCCGTTTTCGCATGTTGCTTTGCCCCGGCGGTCGCGGAATGGCGCGCCTACTCGAAGTCTTGTCGCACCCTCTGAGTTTGCTGCAAGCCGTTTTCCCTGGGCCCGCCGAGTTGCTCCATGTGCGTTATCTCGAAACGGGTCTTGAGGCATCCGATATGCGTTTGAATTTTGTGTATCGCGTTTTTGATCGCGAGATTGAGTGCGAGGTCGTTCTCGAAGACACAGGCACATACCCTCGGCCGGCCGAATACGCCTTTGATGATTTCGTTTGCCGCCGTCGTGTTATTGAACCGGGCTACCGCATTGGCTTTGCGGCCACTCACGACGAAAACGCCAAGGTCTATTTCCCAGAGGTCGACCCAATGAAAGCGCGATTAGGCGATTTCTTCAAACAGGTCAAACAGGCTCAAAACACCCATTCATCGCCTATTGACGAGGGTTTGGTCCGCCGTCAGTTCCTGATGGAGGCCTTGCTTGATGCATACCCGGCCTAAAAAATGAAGCCCCCGCCGGCGAGCCAGGTCTCTGCGCAAGTCGCACCCATTCATGATTTTGCGCGTAAGTTGCAGCATCCTGATTTGCGGCCTCAGGTTTTAGAGTATTTGAGCTGGCGCCGTGAAGTTGCTCGCACAAAGTTGTCTGGCGTATGCGCGCCAGCATCACCGCCGCTTGTGCCGCTTTCCATCAATTTAGATTTGACGACAGCATGCAATTATGCGTGCGATCATTGCATCGATTGGGAAGCACTCAATCAACCAGCGCGGCACGATGAGCTCGCACTTTTTGATTCGCTCGAATACTTAGCCGCAAACGGCTTGCGCTCGGTCATCCTGCTCGGTGGCGGAGAGCCGACTTTGCACCCAGCTTTTTCGCGGGTCGTGCGATTTCTAAAAGAGCTTGGCCTGCAGGTCGCCGTCGTTACAAATGGCTCCCGAAATGAAGTCATTGCCGCGGTGGCTGACGCATTCACTAGCGGCGACTGGGTGCGCTTATCTCTCGACGCTGGCACAGATGAGCTTTTTCGCGCCATGCACAAACCACGCTCGGCAGATTTAACTTTGACGGCCATCTTGAAGTCAGCTGGGCAAATCAAGTCGACCAACTCAGAGCTAAGCCTCGGCTTCTCATTTGTGATGACTTGGCGCGGTGCTTTGCGGCACGACATCCAAGTCCTCGAAAACTTAGACGAAATGGCTTTTGCGGCCCAGCGTGCAAAGAGTGCTGGTTTTGATTACATTTCATTCAAACCGTTCTTGACGAGGGCGATGGAAGGCGCCGAGGTGATGTCACCCGATGCCGCACTCGAAGCGCATGAGGTTTTGTTAACCAGGATTCAGGCTCAATTGACGCGTGCAACCGCACTGCAAGATGATGCCTTCCGTGTTGTCGAGAGTACTAATTTGCGAGTCTTAATACAGAATACTTGGCAAGAAATGACGCGCCAACCCGCGATTTGCCATATGCAAGCCTTTCGGCAAGTCTTGAGCCCGCTTGGTGTTTTCAACTGTCCCGCGCATCGTGGTGTCGCCAAAGCACGCATTGGTGAGGCGCATGATTGGGCACCTCAAGATGGGGTGGCCAAAGCGACTTCCGCCACGAGTGCGCTCCTTGATTCTTTCGACGCTTGCCATGAGTGCGCTGAGGTTACTTGCCTTTATCATGGCGTGAATCACCTTTTTGAGCGACTCATAGAGAGTGGTCAAGATTTGGAAACCGCTTTTCCTGAAGTCGCAGGCAGGCGAGATAGTTTCCTCTAATGGCGACCTTTAACTCCATTTCGCAAGAGCCAAAGCAAACGCGCCAGGCGTGGGAGGATGCTCTGCGGGCACAACATTATGCGCATGGCCGTTGGGCTCAAAGTGCCCGCGCGCGTCGCACAAACCGCCGCGAACAATTTCTGGTCGACCAGTTGCTTGAGCAAGCTGATTCGATTGATTCCGCTCTTGATGTGCCTTGTGGTACGGGGCGTTTCGAGGCGACTCTCGCGCGACACGCGTTGCGGCTTTGGGCAGCTGATGCTTCGCACGCCATGCTCAGTCAATACGAGGGGCAATCACCTCGTATTCAGTTTTCGGCTGACGCAATTCCTTTTTGCACAGCTTCAATAGACCTTGTTTTTTGTTTTCGTCTTTTACACCATTTTGAAGAGAGCCAAACGAGGGTGCACATTTTGAAAGAGCTGGCGCGCGTGAGTCGCCGCTATGTTCTCGTGAGTTATTGGGACGCAGCTTGCCTGCAATCGTGGCGGCATCGTTTGTTGGGCCGCAAGACCAAACGCCACGCGATTCCACGCCTTCAATTTGAGACCGAAGCAAAGGCGGCTGGTTTAAAAGTTGTTGCTCGAGAGCCGCTGCGTCGAGGAGTGAGCGAGCAGGTCATTGTTTTGCTTGAGGTTAAGCCATGAGCTGGGCCATCCAGACTCATACGGGTGAGCCGCCCGCGCTCCGAAAAAATATGCCCGCAGGCGAAATCGTCCGCGTGTTGGCTTCTGGTCCGACGGCTACGGTTGTGCAATTGCGGCCCCCTAAAGGTCCAGATACGCTTTTTAAGCGGTATTTTTTCCCTGAGTGGCGCCAGCGCTTTCAATCGGCGGGGCGACATACTTATTGGGGGGCTCCCAAAGTTGTTGTCGAGGCAGAAAACTTGATGCGTTTGGGTGGGGCGGGCGTTCCGACTTTGCCGCCTCTTGCTTGGGGAGTGGATCGCAGTTTTGGTTTTGTAAGAGATAGTTGGCTGTTGTTGCCCTTTGTTCCTGAAGCCCCTGATTTGCAGCAGAGCATTTTAAGCGGGCATTCTTTTGCACCTGGGTTTTGGACTCAGCTTGGCCAGAGTGTGCGTTTGATGCATCAAGCGCGTTGCCGTTATCGAGGCTTATGCGCACGCAAATTGCTCGTGCAAAGCGACCGCTTTTGCTGGATTGATCCTGCCAAGGCAAAGTGGTCAAGGCGGATAGGTCGAAAAAGTGCCAGCGCGTCTGATTTACTCGTTTTTTTAAGCCCGCTTTGGGGTCGCATTGCGCCAGCAGCTGACGAGGCCTTTGCTAAAGGCTATGGCGATTTTGATGTGTCAAACCCAGACATCCTCTGGAAAAGGTTAACCCCTTGGGATCTCAAATGGACCCAAGGGGCTGTGGCTCGTGAACGCGCTCGCTGGGAATGAATAAGCTCAATTCACTTGGTGGCCCAAGGGCCGTTGAGTGAGCTGCCTTCAATCAGCGAGGCATTGACTAATTTTGCAGTTTGCTGAGCTCTTCGGCCAAGACGGGCAGTACCTCATTGATATCACCAACAATGCCGTATGTCGCCGCCGTGAAAATCGGAGCATCAGCATCTTTGTTGATGGCAACAATGCACTTGGAGTTGTTCATGCCAGCAAGATGCTGAATGGCACCCGAAATGCCGGCCGCAATGTAAAGCTCAGGGGCAACAGTTTTGCCCGTCTGCCCAACCTGCTCGCTATGAGAGCGAATACCCGAATCGACAACTGCGCGTGATGCGCCGATGGCCGCTCCAGGTAGTTGGTCAGCGATGGCTTCGAGCATGGCCCAATTATCGGCATCGCCCATTCCACGACCACCGGCGACAACAATGTTGGCCTCAGCGACATCAGGGCGGCCGCCAGATTTTGCAGCGACTTCGCGTACGACACTCTTGGAAGCTTCGGCAGAAGTTTCGCCGATTTCCGCTGCGGCGTCACGGGATGCGGCCGCAAAAAAGTTGCCGCGCAAGGATGCAACTGCAACCGCGCCAGAGACCCTCGCGTTGAGCATACCTTTGCCCGCGTAGATGGGGCGAGTGAAGACCATCCGGCCATCGGCGACAGTAATCGCTGTGCAATCGGGGACACACCCCGTCTCAAGACCCGCAGCAATGCGAGCGGTCAAATCTTTGCCGCGGACTGAGGCGGCCAAGAGTACAGCAACCGAACCCAATTCTTTGGCCACGCGTGTGCAAGTTGCAGCGGCGCCTTCGGCTGAGTGCTGAGCAGCACCTGCGATGAGCACATTGTCAGCGCCCGAGGCACCCAAAAGTGCAGCATCGGCATCGAAAGCCTCGTAAGAGAGTGCCGTAACCGTGCCACCGCCGAGCTCGTCGACAGTTTTGCGGGCAGCACCAAGAGCCTCGAGTGAGGCGGGGCGGAGGGAACCATCGCGGGTTTCCAGAAGAACAAGAATGTTAGACATAGCAGTAACCTCTAGAGAACTTTGGCTTCGTTGCGGAGAGCGTCAACCAATTCGGCGACGGCGGCCGCACCCTCACCGATAATTCGGCCAGCGGGACGGTCTGCAGGGGGGAGGAGATCGATGACCTCGAGAGCCGGGGCGCCGAGATCGACTTCGGTAATCTCAAGAGGCTTTTTCTTGGCTTTCATGATGCCTTTGAGGTTGGCATAACGAGGCTCATTTAGGCCTTTTTGGCAAGTGATGGCGCAAGGCAATGGAGACTCAAGAATCTCTCGGCCACCTTCGACTTCGCGCTCGCAGATGACTTTGTCGCCATCAAGCTCGAATTTAACGACCTCAGTTAAGCAGGGGACGCCAAGCATTGTGGCGACCGCAGGGCCAACACCGTGGGCATCGTTGTCGACCGCTTGCTTGCCAAAAAAGAGCAAATCAAACTCGCGACCGCGGATGGCCTCGGCCAAGATGCGAGCCGTCGTGGTCACATCGGCGTCGAGCGCAAGGTCATTTGTTAGCAAAACCGCATCGTCTGCGCCCATTGCCAGTACAGTGCGCAACTCTTTTTGAGCCGCTGCGTTGCCGAGGCTAATCGCAGTAACGGTCGAGCCCTCATGGGCAGCCGCAACTTGAAGGGCTTGCTCAACCGCAAACTCGTCGTAAGGGTTGAGAAGGAATTCGACCCCAGTAGGGTCGAGAGATTTAGTGGATGCGTCGATAACCACACGAGTTGTCGTGGCCGGAACGCGCTTTACGCAGGTAATGATTTTCACGGGATTCTCCGAAGGGATGAGCCGAAGATTTTAGCCGATTTTCGGCCAAAGTGCAGGTCTGTTTAAGCCAGCTCGAAGCGTTTGCCTAGGTATACCTTGCGGACTTGCTCATCTTGCACAAGCTCGGTCGCTGTGCCGGTCGCAAGAACTTTACCGGCCGCCAAAATGTATGCCCGGTCAGTAATATGCAAGGTTTCGCGGACATTATGGTCAGTCAGCAAAATGGCAATGCCTTTTTCACGCAGAGTGGCCAAAATCGCTTGGATTTCTTCCACGGCGATTGGGTCAACCCCACTGAAAGGCTCATCGAGCAGAATCAGTCGTGGTTCCGTTGCCAAAGTGCGGGCAATTTCAAGACGGCGGCGCTCACCACCTGAAAGAACCTCACCCATGCTTTCGGCAATGTGAGTGAGCCCAAATTCTTCGAGTAGCTCATCTGCCTTAGTGGAGCGTTTTGATTTATCACGCTCGCGCATCTCAAGAATGGCAAGGAGATTATTGCGCACCGATAAGCGCCGAAAAACCGATGGCTCTTGAGATAAGTAGCCCAGGCCTAAACGCGCTCGCTTGTAAATCGGAAGGCGCGTGACCTCTTTGTGGGCAAAACGAATCACGCCTGCATCAGGCTTGACCATGCCCATGCACATGCGGAATGTCGTGGTCTTGCCCGCACCATTTGGGCCAAGCAAACCCACAATTTCACCTGGCGCAACATGTAGCGCTACATCATCAACTACGCGGCGACCTTTGTAGGCTTTTTGCAGGCCTTCGGTTGAGAGGAGGGTGTCGTCCATGATGGGTGAGTTTTAGGGTGAAAGTGAAATTAATGAACCAGCCCAATGCGCGCAATCGGCGCCATCGGTGGAATAGGCAGGAAAACGGCCAAGGCCTTACCCAAAATATAGCCGCGTGGCACAGTGGAAACGGGCACTCGCGTGTCTTGAGCTTGCGCTAGATCATCAAGGTCGAATGTATGCAAATTGCCAAACTCGTCGCGGAAAGTCATTAGTGAGCGAGCGCTATTCCAGCGCGGGTTGTCGAAAAATGGGTCAGAGCCGTGGCGTAAAGAATCACCGCGCAAAACGGTGTCATCGAAAGTCAGCTGACGAGCCGTCCAGTCGCGGCTATCGAGCGAGTTTTGCGTATTGTCGCCCATCATGAAATACTCGCCCTTTGGAATAGTGAAAAGCGGAGTGCCGCCATTTAGGGGTGAGATGTAGTGGATGTCTCGCCAGATTTCACCTGGCTGCAATTGCCACCCACCAGAACTGCTGTGGATGCGCATGCCATTACGCGTAACTGATTTTGCAGGCAAATCTAAATCGGTGTCGAAAAGGAAATCACCATCATTGATGTCAAGCCGGATGTGGTGATCCCAGAAAGCCAGATCAATCTCAATCTCTTTGCCAATTTCAAAACCCCAATCAGATTCGGCCAAAATGGTGTCGCCAGAGCGTAAAACCCATTGGGCTGCTGCTGCGTCAAAGGCCAAAGTCAGGCCGTAATGGCCGTAATCAAGCTCAAAGGCTAAATCGCCTGCGCCCGCCAAAGGCGTGAATCGAAAAGTTGCTCGTAGGTCACTGACAGGGTGCCTCGATCGACCACCGGCACCTGCAACAGGGATTTGCATGGCAACCTTGTCGGGGTATCCGTGGCGATATTCGTCGCGAATTGTGGCTCGAGTCTCAATCGAGCAACGGCCGGTCAAGTCAAGTAAGCCCGCTTCGTCGCGGGTGAATTGACCCACGGTATGCCAACCCGACCATTGAGCGGGCTCGACGGTTGCGCTGGGGTAGACCCGCTTCCAGAGATGCTGTTGCACGGACCATGGCTTGCGCTGAATCTTGAAGTCGCCTTGAGCTATCGAATCACGCGCCCAAATATCGCCCTGCTGCACCCACAATTCTTCGCCAGGCATGCCAACGAGGCGTTTTACATAATTATTGGATGTCGCCAGAGGGTAGCGAAAAACACAGACTTCCCAGCGCTCAGGGTCGCGAGTCAAGAAGAGCGTCTTGTCAACCAAGACGCGATCATGGATGCCCGAAGTGGTCGCTTGACCCGTGCGGGCATCCAATAAATCGCAACCCATAAGAGTGGGCTGCATCGACCCAGTTGGGATTTCGTAGGCCTCTAGAGCAAAAACTTTGAGCCCCAACGCCATAACGATGGCGAAGAGAATCATCTCAATCTGGTCACGGATTGGATGAGTGGCCTTTTCTTTTGTCTTGCCCATAAGCCCAAGATTTTACGCTTGCGGGCAATTCAATGACAGTTGAGCCTGCGCTGCCGTCTGTGCAGGCCCAATCTACAAAGAGCTTGGGGCTCAGGGTGTCGAAAAGAGCATCAACAGGCATACCAACCTCAGCCCAGGATGAGGGTGGGTGGTGCACGGCCGAATAGTTGTAAAGCGACTCACTCTTTTGCATGACATTGTCGGCATTTTGGTCATCAAAAACGGTACATGAAAGAGATTGAATCAAGGCACCATCTTGCATGGACTCGTAGCGGAAGATCCAATCTTGGCCTAACGCCGTTGTTTCAGGTAGAAGGATTTGCAGATCAAGAGGATTTGTGGCATGAGTTACCGCAGGGGTGGAAGAGCACGAGCCTGCTGCGAAAAGCAGCAGGCTCGAAAAAAGAATGTTGTGAAGCGTTTTCAATCGTTTGACCTAGAAAAAAGTGGCGGTAAAAGAATGAGTGAATAGTAAGCGAGATTGGTGGTAAACATCGATGAGCACTTCATTTGTTTGAAGGGCGCCCAAGACTGAATGAGGCACATCACCTGTAAGTCCGCCGCGGCCATCGGGGTGCAAAGCGAGGATGTAATTATCATTTACTCGCACGGTTGCTTTTGTTGGCTCAAGGTCTTCGTAGAGGTAGGTGCAGTTTGGACCGAGGTCGCGGACATCGATGCGGCGTGAGAAATGCTTGCTTTTGAGTGGGTTGTGCACAACAACACCAATGCCATAGCGATGCACATTGAAAATATGTGCGTCTTTTGCCTGGGCAAAGGTCTTTTCTTGTGAGGCTTGAGATAGTGAAGAGGCAGCCTGGCTGCTCAAATCGCTAGAAAGGAAGGCGGCAAGCAACAGAGCGCTTAGGCCAATTAGGAATGCTGGAAGAGATAGTTTCATGTGTTTACTTAGCGAGCGGTTCCTGAAAAGACGCTTTGTTCACCATTGTTTGGTGACAAAGTAATTTTGAGTTCCCAGCTTGCGCCTGCGCCATTGCCAGAAGTGTTGTTTGAGACATCACCCATGTCGACTTTGGTTGATGGCGGATTGGATGAGACAGATAGAGCGCTAGTCATGATATCGGGTGGGTCTTGGAAGCCAGCGACACCATCAATGTCATTGAAGGTGGTAAAAGTAAACCCCTCAACTTTTTTTCCGTTTTTACCCGTCACACTGATTTTTTTTAAGTCGAGTACACCATTTTTGACTGTTATATCAAAGGCTTCGGCCGATAAGTAGTCTGTGCTGACGAAGACTTTGTCTGCGGCAAACCAGTCACAGTCGAGGCCGCTTAAGGGAATGACGGCCAGTAAAACAGCCATCGGTTTTGTAAGAAAGAGCATAGATTCCTCCTATCGCTCAGGTTGAAACGGGGGGGATTCCCCGTCAACGAGCAGACGGTTTCATCGCGAAAAGGTTACACCTCAATCGCAAAGTCTTTTTCACCCCGACCATAAATAGGGCTAAAGCCAAGCAGCGCCCCTCGGCCTAATCCGTACGCAAGACCGCCAAAAACGCCTTTTGAGGCACTTCGACGCTACCGATGGATTTCATCCGCTTCTTGCCTTCTTTTTGCTTTTCTAGCAATTTACGCTTACGCGTGATATCACCGCCATAACATTTGGCCGTGACATTTTTACTGAGTGCGCTGATCGTTTCGCGCGCCAAAATCTTGCCGCCGACCGCCGCCTGAAGGGGCACTTTGAATTGGTGTCTCGGAATCTCTTTGCGCAAAACTTGCAACACTGCACGACCACGGCGCTGGGCGTCGTCAGCATGGCAAATTACGCTTAAGGCGTCGGCCTCAACTTCATTGACCAAGATGCGCATTTTGACCAAGTTGGCCGCAAAGAAACGCGGCTCGTCAAAATTCATTGTGCCGTAACCTTTTGTGCCTGATTTAAGCTTGTCGTAGAAGTCATAAATGACCTCGGCTAGGGGTAAATCCCAGGTCAGCATCACGCGATTTGCCGACAAATGTTCTTGCTTCAAAAAGACCCCGCGACGCTCAGAACAAAGCGACATAATCGGGCCAATGCAATCGGTAGGTACCAAAATATGCGAGGTGACAATCGGCTCGCGCACCTCGTTGTATTGAGTGGGGTCAGGCAAGTCGCCTGGGCGATGGATGTCGCGCGTCGTGCCATCGGTGAGCAGAATTTGATAAGGCACGGTCGGCGCCGTTTGCACAATATCAATGCCGCTTTCGCGCTCAAGCCGCTCTTGAGCGATTTCCATGTGCAGCAAACCTAAAAAGCCACAGCGGAACCCAAAGCCAAGTGCCTCAGAAGTTTCAGGCTCAAAAATAATCGACGAATCGTTGAGTTTGAGCGTGTCAAGAGCTGTGCGCAAGTCTTCGAAGTCTTTCGATTGCACGGGGTAAATACCGCACCAAACCATCGGTTGCGGCTCACGATAGCCCGCAAGCACTTCCGCGCGCTCGCCCTTGTTGACTGTGATTGTGTCGCCCACGCGAATATCGCCGAGCTCTTTGATGTTTGAAATCAAATAACCCACCTCGCCAGGGTGCAACTCGTCGCATGGCTTAGGCTCAGGCGTGTATCGACCCAACTCAAGAACCTCGTAATTGGCATCTGCGCCAATCATATGCACCAAATCACGCTTGCGGATGATGCCATCAACAATACGCAAATAGACGATAACGCCACGGTATTCATCGTAGGCCGCGTCAAAAATCAAAGCTCGCAAAGGTGCTTTGGGGTCGCCTTTGGGTGCAGGAATGCGCTCGACAATCTCGTCGATAATGGCCGGTACACCTTTGCCCGTTTTGGCTGAGCAATGCAGCACGCCTTCACTTTCGAGCAACAAAACATGCTCAAGCTCTTGAGCAATTTCATCGGGACGCGCATGCGGCAAGTCGATCTTGTTGAAGACGGGCATGACTTCCATGTCTTGTTCGAGAGCCAGCATCGCATTGGCAACCGTTTGCGCTTGGATGCCTTGCGCTGCATCAATCAGCAGCAATGCGCCCTCGCAGGCTTGTAGTGATTTCTCGACTTCATAAGCGAAATCAACATGGCCTGGCGTATCAATCAAGTTGAGCAAATAATCTTGCCCCTTGATTTTGAGCTCAAGAGAAACGGCCGCTGCCTTAATCGTGATGCCGCGCTCACGCTCGAGATCCATGGAGTCGAGCCGCTGCTCTTGTTTTTTGCGGCCATCACCTGGAGTGGCAATATCAAGAAACCGGTCGGCAAGCGTGGACTTGCCGTGGTCAATGTGCGCAATAATCGAAAAATTTCGGATGCGCTCAGTCGGGTAGTTCTTGGGCATTAGAGGACGGATTCAAGCAAGACTTGCAGGCGGGCCATGGCTTGACCGCGGTGGCTAATTGCGGCTTTTTCAGCTGCAGAAAGGCGGGCAAAGGTCTTGCCGGACCCCTCATGATAAAAGAGCGGGTCGTATCCGAAACCGTCTTCTCCGTCGGGCTCGGTCAGGATGCACCCTGCAACAAGTCCTTCGACCGCAAAAAGCGGCTGTTTGGAATCGGCAACGGCAATCACGCACTTAAATGCGGCCTCACGCTCGCCTTCGCCCAAAAACTGCATGGCTTCAAGGAGCTTGTTGTTGTTAGCTAAATCGCGCGCGTGCGCAGGTAAATCGTGGCACTCTCCCGCGTAACGAGCAGAATGCACACCTGGAGCACCTTCGAGGGCGTCAACCATTAAGCCTGAATCGTCAGCCAACGCCCAAATGCCTTCGCCCAATTGCTCGGCGGCGGCTTCTGCAAAGGCCCTTGCTTTTTTCATGGCGTTATCGACAAAGCTGTCTTTGTCTTCATCGACTTCTGGCAGGCCGTCGGGCAAATCGGCTGGGGTCAAAATCTCAATGGGCAATGTCGCGCTCAACGCAGCCAATTCGGCCAACTTTTTCTTGTTGCCGGAGCCCACCAAGATTTTTTGTTTGCCCATCAGACTTCGAGGCCGGCGGCTGCCAATTCTTGCATTGTTACGCACATTGAGCCTGTGCCTGCAAGGCCCAAGTCAAGTAGCTGATCGTGCATTTCCCGCGAAAACGGCGCACCTTCGGCTGTGCCTTGCACTTCGATAATTTTGCCGTCAGCGGTTGCGATGATGTTCATGTCGACATCAGCGGCAAAATCTTCGCCATAATCGAGATCAAGCACGGCCGCGTCATCAACGACACCCACGCTAATTGCTGAAATCCAGTGGCGAATACCGGCTCGTTTGAGTTGGCCGCGGCTTTCGAGCACTTGCAGAGCGTCGTGAATGGCCATCATGCCGCCCGTGATGCTCGCACATCGCGTGCCACCGTCGGCCTGCAAAACATCGCAATCAACATGAATCGTAAATTCAGGGAAGGCCGAAAGATCAACGGCAGCCCGCAAACTGCGCCCAATCAGTCGCTGAATTTCAACGGAGCGGCCATCGCGTTTATTGTGCTCTCTTGCTTTGCGCCCATCAACAGAGCCCGGCAACATCGCGTATTCAGCGGTTAGCCAGCCTTCGCCTTTGCTGCGCATCCAGCGAGGGACGCCCGGCAAAACGCTAGCCGTGCACAAAACGCGCGTGCGGCCAGCTGAAACCAAAACAGAGCCTTCGGCGTTTTCTGTGAAACCGCGGTGAAAGTTGAGGGTGCGGAGCTCGTCCGCATTGCGTCCATTGAAGCGTGTCATGGCGCGGATTTTAACCCCTGAGGCGCTCTAATGAACTCAACCATGCCAAAGGTAAATCATTTTGCGTATTTTGCGCGCGGATGGTGAGGCCATCTTGGAATGAAAAAGCCTGGAGAAGCCCAACCGTTTCGGTGCGAGGGTCGCGTACGCCATGCGGCGCCCATGCGCGCAGGCGCTTGAGCATTTCAGCTTCGAGGGCGGATGGGCCGGCGTGTTGGAACATACGCAATCGCCGCTCAAGGCCAATTAACAACCCAGCCAAGAGCAAAGTGCGATCGACTCGCCCCGTTGGGGCGTGGCGGTCAATGCAGCTGGCTTCATAGGCCAAAGCTTGCGGGGGTGGTGCAGCGTGGACATTGATGCCGATGCCGATAATGGCGAAGTGGTCAATTTGGGCGGGCATTTCGCAGAGAAGACCAGCGATTTTGGCTTGGCCGATGAGCACATCATTTGGCCACTTCATGGCGACGGGGGCGGCGACCGTGCGTTCAACCACATCGGTCAGGGCGCAAGCGGCGAGTAGGCCTAAGGCCTCGACCGGCTGAGGAAGTGGCGTGGCGAGGCCAATGGAGAGGGCAAGATTTGCGTGCGGCGGGCCTGTCCACCAATCTCGCGATCGCCGCCCCCGGCCGGATGTTTGCTCTTCGGCCAAGACAAGGAGCCCATCTGTTGCGGCCGAACCCTTGGATGCCGCCATTTGCTTAACGATGTCGCTCGTACTGGGGCAGGAAGCTTCGATGCGGACTTGGCGAGCAAGGCGTCTCCGCGCGGGGAGCATCCGCTGGAGTCGAGCCAAATCCATGATTAGCCCGTGTAGTCGTTTTCGCTGCCCGAAAGGCGTTCGCGGAGGCGTTTTAAGACCACACTGCGGATTTGGCAAACGCGCGATTCGGTGATGTGGAGTCGCTCACCAATCTCGCGGAGATTGAGGTCTTCGATATAAAACAACTGCAAAACCATGCGCTCTTTGTCGCTGAGTGATTTTGTGATGACATCCATTAAGTCGGCGTGATCGATGCAGGAGAAAGGGTCGGCGTTGGGAGCTGAGCCGAGGGTGTCCATTTGCGGAGTGGCCTCGTCGCCTGTGGACGGCTTGCGATCGGACAAGCTGTTCATGGATTTGAGGCTGCCGTGGTGGGCGACATCTTTCTCTTTGAGGTCTAGCGCGGCGGCGATTTCTTTATCGCTTGGCTCGCGGCCGGACCGCTCTAAAAACTCATCGCGAAGCGCTTGGATGGCACGAGCGCGCCGTCTAGCCAAACGCGGAACCCAGTCTTGCGTGCGTAAGGAATCGAGAATAGAGCCCCGAATACGGGTGGAACAGTAGGTTTTGAATTTAATGCCACGGTCAGCATCGAATTTGTTGAGGGCGTCCATGAGGCCGAAATTGCCCTCTTGCATGAGGTCGTCGACGCTAACCGAGCGTGGGAGGTTGACGGCCATGCGCTCGGCGAGGAAGCGCACCAATGGCTGGTGCCTCTCAACCAATTGCGAATGAAAATCATGCGCTTCGTCTTCACGCCCCGATTCGGCAGCCGAACGCCACAAACGCCACAAATCTGTGGTCGTGATGGGGGGCGTTTCGTCGGGGGCGAGGGATTCCGTAACCATGGAGGGTGCTGCGATTCTAACGGCGACGAGGCCTAAGAAACATGAACCAGACTTGAGATCGGAGTGCCATGCAATTTTTTGCGACCATTTAGGAAATCAAGTTCGACCACAAAAAGCGCGGCCATGATTTCAGCACCCGTTTTGCGCAAGAGTTGAATCGCAGCATCGGCCGAACCGCCAGTCGCGAGGAGGTCATCAATCAGCAAAACTCGGTCGCCAGCGCAAGCAGCATCAGTATGCAACTCGAGCGTGTTTTTGCCGTATTCGAGCTCGTAATCGCAGGAGTAGGTCTTCCAGGGCAATTTGCCGGGCTTGCGGACGGGGATAAACGAGATGCCCATCTGCTGTGCCATCGGTGCACCAAAAAGAAAGCCACGCGACTCAATGCCGGCGATATGCGTTGGCTTGTATGCCGCGGCCAAATCGCACAAATCAGCAATGCTCGCATCAAAGGCGGCAGGCGCAGACAAAAGCGGCGTGATGTCTTTGAACAGGATGCCGGGCTTAGGGAAGTCAGGCACATCGCGCAAAAAGTCGTTGTAATCGATTCGTGTTTGGAAGGTCGCCATATTTACATTTCTTTTGGAGTCGGGACGCCAAGCAAGCCGAGGCCAATGGCCAAAACATGGCGCAGGCTATCCATGACGGCCAATCGAGCATTGCCGAGCTCGGGCGTCTCAGCTTTGAGCACGGAGCAATTGCGATAAAAAGAATTGCCCGCTTGACCAATTTTCAACAAAGCTTGAGCAATCAGCATAGGCTCGTTTTTTGCCGCAGCCTCGCGGATGGCTTGAGGGAAGCGACCAATTGCAACCATCAAATCACGCGACTCAGGTAAAAGAGCAGGGTCAAATTCACCCCAGGTCGGAGCAGCTTTTTCAGACTTGCGAAGAATCGAGCAGCACCGTGCGTGCGTGTATTGTAGATAGGGGCCGGTGTCGCCCTCGAAACTCAAGACCTCTTTCCAGTCGAACACCACATCTTTTTGGCGTTGATGCTTGAGGTCATGAAACACAATCGCCCCAACTGCGACTTGCTCGGCCACTTGCTCAGCATTTGCCAAGTCGGGGTTTTTTTCAGCGATAATTTCTCGTGCCAATTCAGCCGCGCGATCAAGGACTTCAGCCAGGGTAAGGACGAGCCCAGAGCGTGTGGAAAGTTTGCCCTCGGTGAGGCGAATAAGCCCAAAAGTGATGTGCTCAATGCGGTCAGACCACTCGGATTCGCCCGCCCGTTTGAGCGTTGCCTTGAGCTGATTAAAGTGAAGAATCTGCTCTGAACCAACAACATAGAGGCAGCGATCAAATTGGAACTCACTCCAGCGAGAGCGTGCAGCGGCCAAGTCTCGAGTGGCGTAAAGGGTCGTGCCGTGGGCCGTTTTGACCAAACAAGGCGTTTTAATGCCTTCGCTCTTTAGGTTGACAAGCCACGCGCCATCGTCGAGCTCAAGAATATTTGCCGCTTCGAGGAAGTCGAGCGTGTCTTGCAATTTATCTTCGTACCAACTTTCGCCACGGAGGAAGTCAAACTCAGTGCCAAGGCGGGCATAAGTGCGCTGGAATTCGCGCAGGCTCAACTCGGTGAATTGCTTCCATGTTTGTCGCGTCTCGTTGTCGACACCCGACTCTAATTCTTGGAAGGCCTTTTTCGCATCAGCCGGCAGAGATTCGTCGTCTTTTTCTTCTTTGTGGTAGCGAACATAAATCTCAAGAAGGTGCCCAATCGGGTCAGCCTCAAGCTTGCTTGCATCGCCCCACCGCTGCCAACCCGCCACCAACTTGCCAAACTGCGAACCCCAGTCGCCAAGGTGATTGATACGGACGACATTGTGCCCCAAGTGCTCATAGATGCGAGCCAACGCTGCGCCAATAACAGTTGAGCGCAAATGACCAACATGCATAGGCTTTGCAATGTTGGGGGACGAAAACTCAACGACGGTCGTCTCGTCAGATGTTGTGCGCGCAAAATCAATACTGCGGGCATGCTCAAGCACGGTTGAGGCTAAGAGCGCGGGGTCGACTTTGAAATTTAAGAACGGGCCTGCCGCTGCGGCCGTGATGCCTTCGAGATGAAAACCGTCAGCCAAATCACCAGCCAACTGCGCTGGGTTTTTGCCTGTGGCTTTGCTGAAACGAAAGCAAGGCAAACTGAACTCGCCATGTTTTTCTTCGCGTGGACGCTCAAGCTGCAAGTCGGCGGTCGAAACGCCCAATTCAGGCGCTATAGCTGTAATGATGCGGTTGGCCAGTGGGTCGAGGCCAAAAGTCGTTGCGTTAGTCATGTTCGAGAATCTCGCCGTAAAGGGGGGCTACGAGGTCGTGAACCGTAAATCCTAATTGCGCGGAGATTGAGTCGGCGTGTTGGTTGGCAAGTTCTTCGGTGCGGGCCATCCAGGTCGATGCGCCGTATCGATCACGCAGGTCTTGATGTCGTGTCTTTAAACTCACGATTTGATTGTGCATCACGCAAGAATCGGCAAACGACAAAATGCTGTCTGTTAAAAGCCATTCGCGCGGTTCAAGGTTGCCGAATACGCCATTTAAGAAATCATCGCTAAACTTTCCAGTGGCGGCCATTTCAGCCTGTTCGCGCCCCTTAAACCAGTGAGTCAGACAGCCACGCCCTTCGTTGGCGTAACCCAAACTGCGAAGTAGGACAAAGCCAGACCAGCCGTGCATCGGGCCGTTGGACTTGCTTCGGCCAATGTCGTGCAGCAGACCCATGACTTCTAGAGTGTCTGGGTTGACCTCTAAAGTAGAGATTGAGTCAGTTTTGCGCTCGATGAGTGCTTCCGCGACTCGTCGAGCGATGCGACCGACCAAGCGGCAGTGCAGCGGCCAAAGTTCAGTAGCAGGCCCATAAGTTGCGAGCAGGCCGTGGGCTTCAAGTGGCGTGAGCATGAGTCAAATGCATCGCCGCGCGAATCAAAGTGCGCTTTAAATCTTGGTGGGGGAGCAACGCCAACGCCTCTTTCTCAGGAAGCCATTGATGCGCTTCGTGCTCGGGGGAGCAAGTGATAGCAGCCGTGCAGGGTTTGCTGGAAAGGAAATAAACGACCTGTTTCCAGTAGGAGTCTTTTACGCGATAAGTGCTGACATCTGCAAAGTCATTGACTAATTGATTGGGCGTCATCAAAACACCCGTTTCTTCTGCTAGCTCACGCAAGGCTGTTTGAATCAAATCAGAATCATCAGAGTCTGCGTGACCTTTTGCATAAGACCAGGTGTGATGCAGAGCATTTTGCAACAGCAAGAACTCAATCACGCCGTGATCATTCTTTCGCCAGACCACAATGCCTGCTGCAAGGACAGGGTCTTCGGGCGTGCCGCTTGCCTCGCGCTTAGCCAACTTTAAGAGCCAGCTTCGGCTTCTTGATTAGGAGCCGTTTGCTCTGTCGGCGTCAAGGCCGCCTTGGCCTCTTCTTCGGTGGAAAAATACGACCGCTTGCCATCTATCGTTAGTGCCCAGCAATAGGCATAAACCGAGTGAGCGGGCACATCAACTTTGTGCTCGTTGAGTAGTTTGCGGTTAACGAAGAGGCGTTCAATTACAGGCTCTGACATGGAAGCCATTCTACAATCTAACGCGCATGGTTTCCCTCTCTGCTGATGCTCGATGCGGTTCTGCATTGATTACTAACACCCGTTCTTGCGGCAATGATGCTTTTGTGCTTGAGTTGCAATTAAGCGCACCCATCGGTGAGCTGCGCGCGGGGCGATTTGCGATGTTGTCTCCTGAAAATGGAGCCGGCCCTGTAATCCCGCGGCCGATAAGTATTTACGATTATGATGGTGGCATAAAAATATCCTTTCTCATTCAGATTTTGGGTCGTGGCACGCGGGTTTTAGCGGCCTTGCGCCCTGGGCATAAGGTGTCAATTACCGTTCCGCTAGGAAATGGCTTCCCTGAAACTATTTTTAATCGCGAGGCCGTGGCTGTCGCTGGTGGCGTTGGTTGCGCACCTTTCCTGACTTGGTTGCGCCAACGCGAGGCTCAAAGCAAGAATACGCACATGATTTATGGCGCGCGTTCGGCTGATCGACTTTATGAACTTGATGCTTTTCAACAAGCACCCGGTCGTTTGGTTTGCGCCACAGATGATGGCTCTTTGGGCTTTGTAGGCAATGCGGTGCAGGCCGTGCAAACTGAAATTGCTGAGGGCCGCATTTCCTCTGATGCTGTTTTTCTTGCGTGTGGCCCAGCGCCACTTTTGCACGGTTTTGCCGCTTGGGCACGCGAGCAAAAAGTTGAGGCTTATTTGAGTCTCGAAACATACATGGGCTGTGGCATTGGCGTTTGTAATGCATGCCCGACCCCTTCCTCGGAATCGGGTGCTTTCAGTGATTGGCCGTGGGTCAAGACTTGCATTCAGGGCCCCGTGTTCCGCCTCTCTGACATTCGTTTTTAATAAGTCAAATGGAAAGCTGGTCTATCGAAGTGGATAAAGAGAATCTTAAATTCTCATCCGCGCATTTCTTGATTTTCCCTGATGGTTCGGCTGAGCGATTGCACGGGCACAACTATCGTGTTTATGTCAAAGTCAGCGGCGAGTTGTGTGAGCATGGTTTGGTGTTTGATTTTCAAAAAGTAAAGCCCGTCGTCCGCAGCCTGGTGGGTGAGCTTGACGAGCGATGGCTCATCCCAGGTGAGCACAAAGAACTAAAAGTAGTAACCCGCGATGACGGCATTGTCGAGGTGCGCTATCGAGAGCGTTACTACGCTGCCCCCGCCGCCGATATTTTGATCCTGCCCATCAACAACACATCGGCTGAAAATCTAGCCGCTTGGGTTGGGCGCCACCTCCGCGAACGCCTTGAAAGCGCCTTCCCCGGGGCCTCTATCCATGCGCTTGAAGTCGCGGTGGAAGAGACCCCGGGGCAGCGGGGTGTGTATCGATTCGAAATCTAGTAGAGCTGGATATCGATGACAGTCACGGCTTCAGGTTCAATCTCTAGCCTGATGATGTTGCCTTCGAGGGTGACTGCTGCTTGCTCTGCACTTTCAATTTGAAGAGCTGTTTCAGGCAGTGAGTTGAGCATCGCTTCGCTTTCGAGGCGGTATTCGAATGTGGCCCGCCCTTGGAATCTTGAGATGTAGTTGAGCTCTTGGTGAGACATTCCCATCTTGGTACCCATGGCTGCAAGATTGCCTTCGTATTGAGTGACTTGATCTAGCGTAACTGGGTAGCCCATATCATTAAGCTCCTTGACGGTCGCTTCGCGGGCGAGTTGACGAGCCACTTTTTCTGAATGTGCGATTCTATCTTGAAGGGCATCAACATATTGCGTTGGAGCGTTGTGACTCGAATCGAATCGAACGACGCGTGCAATTTGAAAGTCGCTATTCGTGTTGAGATTGAGTTCAACCTCGCGGTTGTTGCTCTTCCAAGACTTGATTGTCCTCAACTCGCTTTCTAGTGCGAAGGAAAAGGACGCTTCTTCTGCAGTCATCCCTGCACTCATTAGATTCATCTCTGACGGGTAGAGTGTGCTTGACTCACTAACGGCTAGTTTATAGAGCATCCACATTGTGCTTGCTGAGTAACCATTCTCTCGGCAGGCTGACGCGTAGGCCCATTCAGCATCTTCTACGGAGTTTGAAAGTACCATTCGGAGGCGATTGCCTGACCGTGAGGAGAATAATTGAAGGCTATATTCGCTTTCGTAACGCTCCGTCCGGGCGCGAACTTCTTGCATCATTGGCATGAACTCTTCCATTAAGCGGAATGCGGGCTTCTTGATTCCATGATGCGAGATGGATCCAACACCCTCTCCGACAAGGTCTTCTACTGGGTCATCCAGTAATTTGAAGAAAACAGCGTTGTCGATACCACTTTCAATAGCAGTTGTCATGAAGCCAGCAAAGCTTGCTGCTGAGTTAGAGCGGTCGTGCTGAATAGTAGGCCCTTGGACAGCAGAGTGTAGGTTCCATTCTGTCATCATCAATTCTGCTTCGGGAAAACCAAGATTGGCAAGCAGGCCGCGTGCTGTATCACACCATTTACTGCGAACAAGTTCACTTGTCGGTGCGTAGTTGTGCCAGGAAATGAAGTCGAGTGGTAGATTCTCTGCCGCAGCTTGTTCGGCTATCGTAATGAGAGCGGGCTGGTCACCACCCATCTTTGATCTCCAGTTGGCTGCGCCCATGCCGCCGATTTTGATGCTTGGGAATTCTTGGCGAATTCGAAGGGAAACGGCCTTGTAGAGAAGAAGGAAGTTCTCCAACGAGCTACTCCAATAGTGTGGGATATCTGGTTCGTCCCAAATCTCAACATAATCAGGAATGATTCCATAATCTTCATCCAATCGTTCAATGCGTGCAATGATTAGGTCGCAGTATGCGTCAAGGTCAGAAGGCATGGAGCGGGCGTAGACTGGAAAGAAAGGCCCTAGCTCTTCGCCCTCGAAGGCTGTGGCCAGTTCGAACGGCGTCCCAGTAACCGTAATCATCGTGAGTAAGCCAGAGTCTCTAGCATCACGAAGACTCCGTCCCTCAATATCATTGTCCGAGAACATGTTTACGAATAAGCGAAATAGCCCGCCTCGCCCACCTGCTTGGCCATACATCTCAAGCGCTTTTGGCCATGCGAAGTTGCTTGAGATGCCCAAAATGCCACTTCCAACTGCTGGCAGAAGGTCGTCGGCATAAATTCTGAAAGAACCCTCGGCAATGGCTACAGCGTTGTCGCCGGATTCATCATCACCTTGCTCTTGGTCGTCATCGCCCATTCCACCACTTGTGCCGGTATCGCCATTGCCTGCGATGGGTTGATTTTGATTGCCGCCGTCATCATCTTCAGGAGCTGGGACGCAAGAAATCTGCGTCAGGGCAAAAGCCGTGAGCAGAAGGAATGTTTTTAGTAAGGACTTCATCATCAATTTAGTGGCCATTTCGTTGGCTCCATTCAATTGCGGATGGCAAACGCCCTACTTAAGGAATATCTTTCGGAATAATGGGCGCAGGGGTACACTTTGCGCCCTCAATGAGTGGCTTTTGCTGCTCGAGAAAGGTGTCCGGGGCGTAGCGCAGCCTGGCTAGCGCGCTGCAATGGGGTTGCAGAGGTCGGAAGTTCGAATCTTCTCGCCCCGACCATCTTTCCTTCGAGGCTGCTTGTTAGCAGTAAATGAAAGCAGGGTGCTGACCTAAGTCAGCACCCTGTATGTGTTTAAGGCGTTTCGCTACTGGATGACCAGCTCTAGCCCGTTTGAGACCTCATTTACACCCCAGTAGCCGAGCTCGATGGCTTGCGTCCAGATTGTTATGCCGCTAAGCCCTGCAGGCACGGGGGCTTGCGTCGTTGCGGTGCCGCCGACAACATCTACAGGCGCCATGTGGTTAATCGGCATGCTCATGTCAAGAGGGCCATAAGGGCTTTGAGTTGGGCCAGGGCCTGAGATTGAGTAGCAGAAGACGACATCAGAAAGCAGCGTGCATTCATTCATGGTGAGGGTGGCCGTCCCGCCTGCGACGAGGCCTGTTACGGCATAGCGTCCGCCACCGCCGCCTGATCCGCTGTCGTACCAACCTGCGCAGGTGTCAGCTGTATTGTTGAGCGAGCGCCAGTTTTCTTCGCTGTTTGCCACACCCATCGCGTATCCGCTGTAGGTCACATTAGGGTTTGAGAACCGCTTAACCCTTGTGCCGGGCGAGTAGGCCATCACCGTGCGATAGCGATTGTTGCTCGTGCGGAAGCCAAAGGAATAGTTGTATGCGCCCGAGCTCGCATTGCCGCGGTCATGGGTTGAGCCCATGTTGTGACCCAGTTCGTGACCAAAACTGTAATAGCCGGTTGCGCAAGACCGCGCGACTACGGAAAAGGCGTTGGAGCGGAAGCTGTGGCTTGGGTTGGTCATTAAGTAGGCGATGCCGCAATACTGAGAACCCGAAACAATCTCACATACGATGTCTGCACCGTACTGCTCACGCCAATCATGGATCTCATCAATCTGGCCATCGTTCGTGCTTTTGAGTCGGCCCAATTCGGTCGAAAAGCTTGAGTTGGAAGTGTAATTCGACAGCTCAGCGCTATGGATGAGAACCAACTCTTGGTCAACTTGGCTCGACGAATAGGATTGGTTGGTCTCGGTAATGGCGAGATTCAGCATCGAATTCATAGCGTTTGTGCCACCCTGAGCGGATCGCGCCGCCGAGGTGTAGACAATCATGACATCGATATTCGGGGTGCCAGCGGTTGGAAGACTTCCGTTTTGCGAGCTTTTCTGAGTCGCATGGCTGTGGACGGCTTGGCCAATTCCAGTGGCGCATTCTGGATATGCGGTTTGATCGGATTCCCAAACAATGTGCCCACCTAATGAAGTGCCTTCGATTTTGTACAGATTATCTTGCCAGCGCAGGGTTGCGGCCACAGCACCTTGAGTTGAGACCAAAACGAAATCACCATCGGCGTCGCCCTCAAGTCGGCCCGTCCAGATCCAGGCGCCATTCGTGCCAGGAATCATGCTTTCAAAAATAGCAACGGGGCGGATGTCGTCAAATAGGTTAATCGTTGTGCGGGCAGCGGTTGGGTCGAAGCTAGCTGCTTGAAGCAAGCTGAGATCCATATCGATGAAGCGTTCGCGGACTTCGGAGACTAATTGGAGGGGCACCCAACCGTCGGGCGGAGAGACCTCGACGCACAATTCGGGGGCAGAAGATTGCGCGGGGAGCGCGAGAACGCAGGCAAGCAGTAATTGCAACATTGTAGTAGTTTAGCAGGGAGTTGAGGTGGGTAACTACAAAATGGACGGTGCTTCGGCCGCTTGCGTTCCGCTTATCTTTTCGAGTAATTTTTCATTACCCACTTGGACCAGCCTTTGTCAAACTCTCCAGGGGAGAGGCGCCAGGCTTGGTCAAGGAGTTTGAGCTGCTCTTTGGCCATCACAGCGTGGCTTGGCGCAATTGCGCCGCCGACTCGACTCGATACACCAAGCATAAAGGTGGAGAACCCCTCGTCGCCAAGCGACATGAGGTAGTCGACCCTCGACCACATCATCATGGTTTCGCTGAAAGTGATGCCCGTCCAGTCTTCGCGGTTAATCAGCTCTTCGGCAGTAGGGAAATACTTGTGCTTTACGCGCGCGCGCACTTTGGGCTCCCAGTTGGTTTCGTCACGCAAATCGACATCACCGTTGTTGACCTTTGAGAAATTGTTGGAGTCGGGGTTGACGCGCCGTGCATACCAGTGCGCCAAACCTTCGTGCCACCAGAATGGAGGGTTAAAAGCAAAGTGCTTGATGCCCGCAATTAAATTGCGCGTAACATGAAAAGTCATGTGCGCATGCAATAGGGTGTCGTCGTAATAAGTCTTTTCGGCTTCCTCGCAGGCCGACCCGAAAAACATATTGCCCTCAAGGCCAAAGCACCAAACAAAAGGGCTTTGAGGCTCTTGGCCGGCAAAAGCAGACGAGAAGCGCGAGATTCCACTTTTCTTCTCTAAGAGAAGAATGGTGAATTTGTCTTTCATGCCCATATAGGCGCCTTCGCCTCGATATTCGCCGCCAGGGGTTTGCCCAGGCGCCGTTGGCCAGTAACCCGCAGGCACGCCTAAGCGATCTTCGATGTCGGTGTATAAAGCCTCAAGGCGGCTAGCGTATAAATGCACACGCAACCAAGGGTCAACGAATTTAGGCTTTTTAGGGATGTTGGGCAGCGTCTTGCGCAACTCAGCAATCTCGGCACGAGTGGCCTTCTTTTTCTTTTGGCTCGTGCCAAGTGAGCACTTAGGCAAAGCCGAGCCAATGCGGAAGTGCTCGGTTTCGACCCAAAGCAAATCGATATTGCCAAGGACTGACTCAATCTTGTCGGTCTTTTGCTGCCCGATAAAGGGGAACGGTGCGTAGGCGACAATGCCGGCAGCTTGCATCAGCGCCGGGTCTTCCTCAGTGTAGGGGTCTGGCTCTGGTTCTTTTTCGTCGTCTTGGGCGGCGTATAAAGACCCAGCCTGCAGGCTTACCAAGAGGCAGGCCAGCAGGCTGGAGAGAAACCGAAAAGAAATGCGTTTATTCTTTTGGCTTGGGTTTGACCGTGAGGAGGAGTTCGGAAACATCTTTTTCTTGTTGCGCCACAGCTTCTTTTTTCAGCCGGACTTTAGTCAAACTCTTGTTTAACTTTTTCAGTTTAGAAGATTTCGGACCGTTCCTTTCAATTTCTGAGTCGATTTGCTCGAGGAGCCGCTTTTCGTCGGCATCCCAGCGATCGTATTGCGAGATGATTTTATTTAGCTCGCGAATCGCCTTTTGAGGGCTCTTTTTGTAGGAGCGCTCAAGGACGGAATCCATGGCTTCCCAGAGCTCGGTGCGCGACTGGTCACCCTTGAGTGGGATGGCGTTGGAGCCGTCGTAATCACTAACGAAAAGGTGTGGCGGGTGCTTGTCTTCGAAAAGAGCGTGGAAGGGGTGGTCAACCTCGGTGATGTGCGTGGGTAACTTGACGCAGTGGAACCAGCGCGACATCAAGAAGGTGCGTTGATTGTCGTTACCTTTTGAAAGCAAGGCGTCGTCTGTTCCGTTGCAGGTGTCGCATTCGCGCAGAATTAGCAGTGGGCGCAAATCGTCGCCCGCAATCTCTGCGTAGGCGCGCTCAGCTGGAAGAGCCACCCGGGGGCCAGAGGCAACTGTGCCACGAGTCGGCGCGGCGTTTTGTGGCTGAGGCTTATGGAAAACAGGGTAGTCCCATGGCATCTGCAAAAGTTTCTTGGCTGTTTTGCCATGAACGATGTGCAAGCGAGGGGCTGCGCCGCCACCCGTGGATGGAGCCGCTGGCCCTGCGGGTGCAGCAGGTGCGCCGCCCGTTGCTGCGCCGGGTGCTGCAGGAGCTGCGGGTGCGGCTGGAACGCCGCCGCCGCCAGGTGTGGATGTGTCACCAGGACCCTGGTAACTCGGAGGGGGGCATCATTGAGGCGTCGCAGAAGCGGTCGCGGCTAAAGCGGCAACGGCAAGTGCGGAAAGGACGAGTGAGGAGAAACGCATAGAGCCATTATGGGGCATAATTGACGCTGTTTCGGTGTATATCTGAGTTTTCTATAAATCAGCCTCATCAATCACGAGGTGCTTAAAACTCGTCGGACGGCATCTGACCAACCATTTCGGCGATTTTCGGCCTCATCTTGGCTCATAGCTGGCTCAAAAAGCCCATTCCTGCGCCATTTTTTGCCAAGATCGGCGAGGTTGCCGTCAGCTCGTACTGAAAGACTTGCAAAGGCCGCGGCGCCCCAAGCTGTGGTCTCAATATTTGCCGGCCGCTCGATAGGGATGCGCGTAATATCGGCAAGAGACTGCGCAAACCAGTCGTTGGCCGCCATCCCGCCGTCAATGCGGAGTAGGTCAGGCAGAGGTGCGCCGTCTGCCACTTGGGCATCAAGCAGGTCTGCGGTTTGAAAGGCTGACGCTTCAAGCCCTGCTCGAATCAAATCGGCGGCCGTTGCATCTCTGGTAATTCCGTGAATGGCACCGCGGGCGTGTGGATCCCAGTGGGGTGCACCTAAGCCGGTGAAAGCCGGCACTAAATAAACGCGGCGGTCGGAAGAGGCCGTTGCCGCAAGCGTGGCTGTTTGAGCAGCGTCTTTGAAAAGCCCAAGCCCGTCACGAAGCCATTGGATCACCGTTCCGGCGTGGAAAATTGAGCCTTCGAGAGCGAATGAATCATCATTGTTGATTCGGTTTGCTACGGTTGTCAAGAGACGATTTTTGGAGTGGAAAATGTCTTTTCCGGTGTGCAGCAGCGTGAAGCATCCCGTGCCGAATGTGGCTTTCATTTGGCCAGCTTCAAGGCAGGCCTGCCCCGCAAGAGCGGCTTGTTGATCACCAAGAATGCCTCGAATTGGAATCGGCGTGCCGAAAAGCTCGGGGTGCGTTTCGCCGAAAGCATCAGAACTGTTGCGGATTTCTGGCAACAGGTTCATGGGTACATCGAGAGCAGCGCATAAATCGGCAGACCAATCACCTTGAGCAAGATCGTACAGCAAAGTGCGAGATGCATTTGTCGGGTCAGTTGCATGCAATGGCGCAGTGCCCCGCGCTCGTGCGCCACCGCCGGTAAGTCGCCAAAGTAAAAAGGAGTCAACTGTGCCAAATGCGAGCTGGCCAGCATTTGCCTTTTCACGCGCGTGGGGAACATTGTCGAGTAGCCACTTGAGCTTTGTTCCAGAAAAATAAGGGTCTAGCAAGAGCCCTGTTTTCTTTTGAAACTGTGGCTCAAGGCCATTTTGACGCATAGAATCGCAGATTTCGGAGGTGCGACGATCTTGCCATACAATCGCACGGTGGAGTGGTTCACCTGTTTTGCGATCCCAGAGAAGGGTCGTTTCACGCTGATTGGTGATGCCCAATGCGGCGACATCTTTCGCGAGCGTTTTACCTCGCTCAAGGACTTCGCGTAAAACCGAGACGCTATCTTGCCAGAGGTCGATGGGGTCATGCTCAACCCAGCCATCTTGCGGGAAATGTTGCGGCAGCTCTTGTTGCGCTACAGCAACCACGCTGCCGTCAGCATCAAATAGAATCGCGCGCGTAGAGGTCGTCCCTTGGTCGAGTGCGAGCAGGTGTTTGCGCATCATTTTGATTAGGGTTGGGTAACCAAATCTTGTCTCGCGTTTAGTGACGAACCATGAAGTGAGGGCAGGCCCAAAAGATGTCGCGCGAGGTTTGCAATCTCGCCATTGCGGATGGGCGGCAACCCGCTAGCCAAACCATGCGGATTTTGCAGAGAGGGGTCTTTTCGGGTATCAAGATTAATCGCATATAAATCATTATTCTTGAGAGTGCCAACACTAGCTGTTTCGCCCGCCCATGTGAGGAATGGAATGATGTAATTAATCCACATTCCGGCGTTGCCCCAATGGTTGTTGGAAGGTGATCCGCCTCCGTGATCGGCCGTGAGCAAGATGGCCGTCCGGCTGCGAATATGGGGGTGAGCATCAAGCCACTCAAAAATAAGGCCTAGTTGGCGGTCGACTTCCTGAACAGAAAGTCGATACGCCGAATCTTCAGTCATATCCCAGTTGTGCATATGCCCAGCGACATCGGGGCCCAAGTAGTGCAAGAAAACAAGTTGCCTTGAGCGAGAACTGTCAGGAAGAGTGGCCTTTTCGAAATGCTCCAGCACTGCATGGGTGAGCGTCTCTTGCTGCTGGATGACATCAGCTTCAACGCTGGCGCTGAGGATGACGGATTGGTCAATCTCCCAAGTCTCTGTAAAGAGCTGGAACTTGTCTTTACCCGCAAATAGCGCGCTAAGAACCCCATTTTCTTTGCAGTCATCAAAAGCACCAGGGAGGATCTCGCCGTCTGCGTCAAGCAATTGTGCGCCAGCGGGTGCAAGCGAGTTGCCTGTCCAACCGTGAGCCGTTGGGCCGGCGGTGACAAAACGCCCAGTCAGCATGCTGGTGTGGTTTGGCAAAGTCACCTGAAAGTCAGGGTCAGTGCGGGCATTAAGGGTGCCGACACCCTCTTGCATTAAACGATGAAAGTGAGGCAACTCGTCAGGCCCACCCGCGATGAGAGCGTCTGAGCGCAAACCGTCAACGCTGATTGCGAGAACATGGTCGTAGCTCGGCGTAATCTGAGCGCAGCCGACGCTCAGGAAGAGCGCGAAAAAGGTGAGTAGGCGGGTCATAGTTTTTTGCGCGGTTTTGGGTTTTTGCTGGGGTACTCGGCGGCAACCCACGCCCGCCATTCTTGCTCGACGCGCGCGACATTCCATTTGAAAACTTCTTGGAATGCGGCGCGGGATGACCTTTTGGCCTTGAGAGATAGAAGTAGGTCGGTCGTTTTGTCGGGGTGAGCTCGCACGAGCCAGTCAAAAAGCGACCACGAAAAGGGGTGGTCTTCGACATCAAGGTGGCCCGTCATTTTGCGGAGCATAGCGGGCAGGATGGGCTCGCTATGGGTCGCAAGATGGTTTTTGACATGAACGAACCACTGACCATTTTTGAAGTTGGCGCGGAGTTTGACTTCATCGATGCAGTAATTGAGCGTTTGGTTGAAGAGCTGCATTTCGTACCAATGAGCCGCACCAGCATCAAACCAACCCGCTTTTTGCTGCCCGAGCCAGACTTCCCCGCAGGCGTTGTCGAGTAGTAGGTGAATGGCCGAGTGCACTCCGAGCATCGCCACTAACTTGGCTTTGTTTTGTAGATGGTCGGAAGGGGTCGAAGCCGTCGAAACAGGGGCGGGCCCCATCAATTTAAAATCGCCTGACCCCGACGCGCCCAAAACATGGTGCATTGCGGTGAGGTGGTCATCGACTTTACCCCAGAACCAAATACGCGGTTTTTCGCCGGTGTACCAAACATCGGGGAAATGCCCCTCGAAAAGCAAGGCCGCCTTTTCGGCTTCTTGCAGCATTAGGTGGGCAAAAAGATGAGCGTCGGTCTTGGATTTGCCATTGCGCAACTTGTGAGCGTCAATTTGCACGACAAAATGTTCGCCCTCAACGCGCACGATTTCGCGCTTGAACTGATCGCGGCACGGGTCGGGTTGATTCAGGCGATGCTCGAAACGGCCTTGCCGCTCATACATGACCCGGCTTTCGGGGCCACCTTCACACTTTTCACAGGGGATGAGCAGAGCGCCAAAGCATTTTTTACAAGCCGCCGCTTGAGAGCAAAAAACGGCCGCATGCTCAAGCTCTGTCATTTTGCCGTGCAATTTGCAGTCGTTGACGCCGCGGTGGTCGCATTTGCGGCAGCCATCAGGCTCATCATCAGCGAAAAGCTCATCGATAGAGTCTTCTTGCGGGTGGCAGGTGGCGATGGCGACTGGCAGAGCCGAGTTTGGCAGGACGGCCATGGACGCGAGGAGGAGGAAAAGCATCGCCTCGATTATGCCGCATATCTCAGACAATTTATGCCAATGGTGCAGTGTATTTCCCCATTTTGAAAGGAAAGGGATATGAAATGCCCTATTTAGGGTCCGCGCCATATATTGACCTTGATAGGTATAGAGATTGCGATTTATGGATGTGTCCACAGGGGCAATTGCCCCAGGAGAAATAAAAATGAACACTCGTCACATCCTGACCGCAGCACTTCTTGTTGCACTCTTTTCGGCACCCGCCGTCGCACAAACTGGCCACGCACTCAACGG
>Ga0233447_1000058_pt1 | contig 154097 bp, 136 predicted proteins | sample SI_124_October20_3_FD_183014 | JGI IMG/M metagenome (GOLD analysis project Ga0233447, IMG submission 183014) | Seawater microbial communities from Saanich Inlet, British Columbia, Canada - SI_124_October2016_135_MG | ecosystem: Environmental > Aquatic > Marine > Inlet | place: Canada: British...
CTCTCAGTTCATTGATTGGGCTGAACCAGAACAAGAAACAAGTGCAGGCGCGAATGGAGACAACTGCAAGGGCCGCCGGCCACAGCCGGCGACACGCCCGCCGCAAGTCTCCATTCGCGCCGGAACGCAAGGCCCACTAAATTTCATGCAATTTCATACTTTTTACATACCTGCAAAAGGCAATGCGGAATTAGAAGAGGAGCTTAACCACTTCTTGCGATCGCGCAGTATCGTGAATGTGCGGAAAGAGCTTGTGCAAGATGCTGGCGAATCCTATTGGTCGTATTGCATCGAGGAAATGCTTGGCGGGAAAATCAAGACAATCGGAAAAAAGAAAAAAGAAACGATTGATTACAGAGAAGTTTTGTCGGACAAAGATTTTGCTCTTTATTCAACTTTGCGCGACAAGCGAAATGAACTAGCCAAGGCAGAAGGTATGTCCATGTGGAATGTGGCTTATAACCATCAAATAGCAAGCATGGCTGAAGACCGCCCCAAGACCGTGGCGGACTTGAAAAAAATCAAAGACTTTGGCGAGAAGAGTATTGAAAAATTTGGCGAGAGCTTTTTAAAAGTAGTATCGGATGAAGAGAGCCGGAAATCTGATTGAGGGTATTTGCGACTATGACAACATGCGCCTTGCTTTTTATAAAGCGTGTCGTGGTAGGCGAGCAAAACCTGAGGTGATTCGTTTTCATGAAAACCTTGATGATGAATTGTGGCGGTTAGGCCAAGAACTGCGGGCTGGGAAAGTGGATTGGGGTGAGTACTTTGTCTTTCAGGTGCAAGATCCAAAGCCGCGAGCGATTTATGCTGCACCCTTTCGCTCTCATGTGGGGCACCATGCTTTGCTGAATATCTGTGGGCCGATTTTTGAAAAATACCAGATCGATGAGAGTTGCGCCTGCCGGGTTGGCCGCGGTTTAGATGGCGCGATGCGATTAGCAAAAAAGTATGCGAAGAAATCAAAGTGGTATTTGCAGATGGATATCCGTAAATACTTCAACAATATCGACCACGCGGTTTTGAATCGTTCTTTTGCGCACCGCTTTAAAGACCCGGTTGTTTTGCAGTTACTGACTTCAGTTTTGGCCACTTATCAAACGGCAGCAGGAAAAGGTGTTCCGATTGGCAATTTGACAAGCCAGTATTTTGCGAATCATTATCTGGCCCGGTGCGACCGCTTTATCAAAGAGAGGTTGCGAAAAAAACGCTATGTGCGTTATATGGATGATTTTGTGGTTTGGGGCGACTCAAAAGACGAGTTGCTCGAAGTGCGTGATGCTGTTCAGATTTTCCTAAAAAAGGAATTGCACTTGGATTTGAAATACGCTCGCTTGAATCGGATGCAGCGTGGTTTGACCTTTTTGGGGTATAGGATATTCCCGAACCGTGTCGGTTTATCTAGGCGCTCGCGAGATAGATTCCGGCGCAAGACGAAAAAATTGTTTGAGAGGTTTTATGCAGGAGATTGTTCAGAAGAAGAGTTGGCGACTCGTTTAGAGCCCATGATAGATTTTGTGAAAAGAGCGGGGTCTTTCCGTTTTCGAGAGAAATGCTTGCTAGAATCGGAATGGGCACGCCCCAAGGCTCGAACCGTGTGATCCGCGGCGGGAGTTGGAACAATTCTGCCGTCAACTTGCGTTCGGCGAATCGCAACAACAACAACGCGAACAACCGCAACAACAACATCGGCTTGCGCTTGCTCTCAGCCCAATGTCTAGCCGGATGGCAGACAATGAACAGGGCGCTCGTCCAGCCCCTCATTGAGGGCAAATCCGAATTCAAGGCGGTGTAGTGAGTAGGTCGAGCCGGATAGCCGATTCGAAAACCGCACCGTCTTTTTTGGCCGATAGCATTTGAGGGGCGTTGCAAGCAACGCCCCTCAAAAAAATCGAGCTCCTTGAATCGATTAGGCCGTTTGAGCCTCGTCTTCTTTATCAAACGAAGCGCCCTGCGTGAACCAAGACTTCCCGAAAATGGCGGCGAGTGTGCCGACCAGTGCGACCGTGCCGAGAATTGCCCACATGAAGTAGGGCGAATCGGTAAAGGCCACATTGCCTGCGGCGATCCGTTCGCCAACATTTGGCTCGCCGGGTGCTGACTCGGCGCAGTATCTCGCGAGCAGTGTGCCGGAGTATGCACTGATAATCAGCTTGGCCAAGAAGTAAGGCACCATCGTCAAGCCAAGGTAAGTGCCCTCTTGGCCCTCGGGCGCAATCGCTGCCGTGTATTCGCTTAGTCGCGGTGACCAAATTAACTCACCGACCGTCAAGACCAGCAAGAACAGCCCTGTCGTGATGTAGGTGAAATCGGAAATCGACAAACCCAAGCTAGCCGTAAACGGAATCGCAGGGATAAACATCGAAATCGATGTAATCAACGCGCCAAAAACTAACATTTTGTAAACATTGAATTTTTGCAAAAGCGGAATCACCACAATCAAACCAATAATGACAAGTACGGGGTTAAACGCCTGCATCAAACCAACTTTGGCTTCTGGCCCGATGACTCGATACCAAAACTTTGGAAAGAGCAAACCGAGATAAAGGAACACCGCTCGCACTCCCAAAAGCAAAGTGATGAGTGTTGTGAAGCGCCAAAAGGCCTTTTCGGAAAGCACAGCCTTTGCAATTTGAAATGGGCTGAGTTTCTCTTTTTCTTCGGCCGGTGGTGCGGCGGCCAGCTCGGCTTCCTCTTCGGGAGTTAGCAGCTGATCGGTGTTGCGAATGAAGAGCATGATGGAAACCAAACTCAAAATGCCCGTGACCAAGCCAAAAGTAAACACATGGTAAAGCGGCAAATCCATCTTGATGTAAAGAATGTCAATCAAGAAACCACCGCCAGCCGCGCCGACATTCATAAAGAGGTACCACAAGTTAAAGCCCGCGCCGCGCGACCGCTTTGTCGTAAACCGTTTGTTGCCGGCCTGAAAAACAGTCTGGAGCATGGCCATGAAAGGTGCCATCAAAGCGAGCAGGCCAATCACGAGCCAACTGCGGAATTTGTTTTCTTTGATGTTTTCGCCAGCGACTAAATCATTCGTCGCATCATCGCCTGTGCGCAAAATGCCAAGAGCATCGGCCGCGTCGCCGTCGATGCTAAGGCCGCTCAACTCTTCGCCGAGCTGTTTGGCGTGATTCGAAATCATTAAACCATTGCCGGGGACATTGAGATTGACATTGACTTTTAGGCCCGCTGATTTGGCGCTATCTTCGATATGCTGCCGCAGATCGCTGACATAAACCATCTTGCTCAAGCCCGAAATCGTGCCTTCGTTGCCCCAGCCGTCGGTGATGTGAATCGAATCACCACCCGACAGGCCATCGCCCTGATTTAGTTTGGCAACCAGCACACCATTTAAATCAGAAACCAAACGCTTGCCGTCAAGCGGGCCGTCGCCGTCTTGCGCGTCTTGCAAACCCAATCGCTTGGCCATGTCGGGGTTAGACGCGGTGCCTGTAACTTTAATGCCACCATAAGAATCGCCCTGAATGGTGTCTTCGAGGCGCAGACTCACCCAGCCAGGGGCAATGCTCGCACGAATCGCGCCGTCGTTGCCGCTCGCCGAATCAATGCGCTGCAAGACATCTCCGATTGTGGCCGCCCCGTAGAGGTCGACCTCAAAAGTAACATCGTTGTGGCCCGTGATGATTAAATCGTTGCTGCCTTCAATCGCGCCCAAACCTCGGCCGTCAAAAAGCTCAGCGACCGCATGGGTTTCGTTGAGTCGGATGGGCTCGTCAAGTTGCTCAGCGACCACGACACCCGCGCGGCAAAGCACCAAGCCAAGCATTGCGACAATCAGCGCCTTTTTAATGCCGAGCCAATCGGTGAAGACGCCCGAGAAGAAAAGGAAAATCGTCGTTAGCCCGGAAAACAGCGCGTAAATCCAGCCGGCCATTTCATCGGAAAAACCAAAGTCTTGCGAGAGCGTAACGGTCGCGATATTGAACATCGCAAAGTAGGCTAGGCAGTCGAGAATATTGACGAGCTGTAGGCCCCAATATTCGCGTTTGGTTTCTTTTAAAACTTTAAAGTCTTGAAAGTATTTTTTGACAGCACTGACATTTTCGTCGTTGCTGGCAGGGGCAGGTTCACACACATCGGTCATGGGTAGCAGGGGCTAGGGAATGGTGGCCCTGCAAGTATGGCGAGTGCATCTCGGCGCGGATAGAAAAATCGGCGCGACTCGGTTTGTGGCGGGTTAGCCTTCGCCGCGGAAAAAGTCGTCAAGATCTTTTTCGTCGAAGCGTGGCAACTCGATGACGCCAGCTAAGATGCGGTCTTCCGCCCAGTCGGCAAGTGAAAAGTGCGCGGCGAGCAGCTTGGAGTATTCTTCGCCTTCGGCCTGCATGATGCCCGTTTTGCGCAAGCGGCTTTTGGGTGTGAAGAGGCGGCGCTTGCGAAAAAGATCGTTGCGGCTATCGGCGACTAGGCGAAGGCACTCGGGCGCGGGCACATAGGGCTCCATTTCGGCAAGCTCGCAAAAAAGCAAATGCACAACAATGAGCAACTCATCGGCGTCGAGCTTGTGATCGCGCGTGAATTTTTCGATGCCAAAATCGCGGCCCTTGGCTGTGCGGCCAATCCGCGCACGGATGCGTAGGTGCATGCCGCGGGCTTCACGCCGCAAATCGCGGAAGCGCGGAGACTGGCTCAGCTTGCGTTTGCCCTGCTCGAAAAGAGCCTCGGCGCGTTGGAGACTGAGGTTGCGCCAGGTGTAGAGATCCCAGAGGAGTTGCTCTTCTGAGCGATAGGGCTCGATTGGCTCAGGGTGATCGGCCGCCGCTGAGGAAGTGCTTTTGGAGCCTGTCTTACCCGCTTCGCCGGCGTAACCCGGCCAAAACAAGGCAAGGGAACTGTGCGAAAGCCGGAATTGCGTGTCGATCGGGTCGAAGGCGTGCTGTGGGTTTTCGGCCAACAGCCAGGGGCCCGTGCGCAAGCGGCTGCCAGGGTTGAGCATGCCGAGCGAAGCGCCGCGGTCGAAACCGGCAATGCCCAGAAGCGCGACTAGCTCTGCGCCGGCCAGGGCGTCCGCGCCGCCATCAATCGTGCGATGAAACAAAAGCGCGAGCAATAAAAGGTCTTCGTGGGGGAGCCGAGCCGCCTCGGGCTGATGCGGAAGGCCGGGGATGAGGGCGAGCAAATCAGGCCCTTGCTGCTGCGCCTGTAAGCGCGTGGTCTCGGCAAGAGTTTCGGATTGCGGGCCAGGGTCGCGCAATTGAGCGTCGAGCGAGCGGCGTAAAGAATCGCAGAGGCTAAGAATGCCTTCGAGAGCAGTATGAGATGGGTTCATGATGGCAGGTAGACGCTACTATAAACGCATGGTCAAAAAGCGTCGCCGCGAGTTGCGCCAAGAGGTGCTCAGCACTTTACGCGATTTTCTGAATCAGCCCGAGGGTGAGCCCTTCGAGCTGGGTTTGGCCGTTCACGCCGCCGACTTGGCCGATGTCATGTGGTTTGACCTCGATTCGGCCAAGGCCAATCGCGTTTTTTGCGCATTATCTCTTGAGCACCAAGCCGAGGTTTTGGCTGAGGCCGAGCCCAAGTTGCAGGGCCGCTTGCTTGATGGGTGGTCTCCTGAGGCGATCGGCCCCGTCTTAACCGAGATGTCAGCCGACGACGGCGCCGATGTTTTAGAGGTGCTGCCCGAAGAAATCCGGCTTCAGGTCATTTGCTTTGTCGAGCCCGAAGACGCCGCCGAGTTGCGGCACTTATCTGAATACCCAGCCGAGTCAGCAGGTGGTTTGATGACCACCGAGTTTCTGACCGCCCGCGAAGACGAAAATGTGGGCGATATTTTGCGCGCCATTAAGCGCGACGAGGGCGAGAGTGAAACGATTTCAGCGATTTATGTCGCAGACGAAGTGGGCACGATGCTGGGTGTGGTTTCGACCCGAGAGTTACTTGAGGCGGGCATCCACGACCCAGTTGGCGACATCATGATTCCTGATGTCATCATGGCGCGCGTTGACGAAGACCAAGAAGCTGTGGCGCACCGTATTTTGCATTACAACTTATCTTCGATTCCCGTAGTCGACCCACGCGGAGTCATTGTCGGCATTGTTACCGCCGACGACGCATTAGAGGTTCTCGAAGACGAAGGCTCCGAAGATGTTTTGCTTTTGGCTGGTGCGGGTGGCTCGGCCGATGCCAGCGAACCTTTATTGACAAAGGTGTGGCGCCGCGGCCCCATGTTGTTAATTACAGTTATGGCGGGCTTGATGATGTCGCGCGTCATGGAATATTTCGCGCCAGGTTCTGAAACCGCCGACGCCGCTGAGTCGCCTTGGCGCGTTTTGATTTCGTTTATCCCGATGGTGTTGGCTTTATCTGGCACGGTCGGCGCGCAAACTTCAGCGGTTGTAGTGCGCGGTTTTGCAGTAGGGCAAATCGGCCCAGGCCGTCGCGGAAGTGCCTTTACGGGCGAAGTGCAAGTTGGTGTTGCGCTCGGTTTCTTGTGCGCCATTTTGGCCGCCCCAGCCATGGCACTTTTTGTCAGCGACTGGGACGCCGGCGCATCGATGGGCATCGCGCTTTTCTTGGCGATGAGCTGGGCCGCAATTGCATCTTGCTCGATTGCGATGGGCTCTGAGGCAATCGGCCTTGACCCCGCTTTAGTTGCCGGCCCCGTGATGATTGCCGTGAGCGATTTGTCAGCTGTCGTTTTGTTTTTCGGCGTTGCTAGCTTGTTACTGAATTGAGTAAAAGACGCCTGAACCGTCTATTTAGAGTCGTTTTCGCCGTGATTGGCGTTTTGGCTCTCTTTGCGTGGATGCAACGACCTTTTGTTGTCCATGGCCCTTCGATGTCGCCAACTTTACAAGAAGGTGATTGGCTTTTTGTTGATCGCGACGCCAAAATTCAATTTGGCGACTGGGTTGTTTTTCGAGAACCAGATATAGGCGGTGCGGTTGTGAAGCGGGTTTGTGCGTTGCCTGGCGAGACGGTCCAGTTGATTGACGGCAAGCTTTATGTTGATGGTCGCGTCAAAGAGATGGCCCCATCAAATGTGCGCGAACAAATCGCAATGTTCGAGGCGACGGGTGAGAGCGCGATTCAAGAGTTTCGTGATTTCCGTTTGTTTTCGATCGATGGATTTTTGAAAGATGGGCTTTTTGTCGAGAGCTTGCACCCCGCAATGGGGCTAGGTCTTGAGGTTGGGTTTTCTTTACCTGAAAATGAATCAAGCGTTACTCTTGAGGTTCGTGCCGGCGAAGATATTTTTCAACTGCGCTTTGACAACAACCAATCGCTCCTTACTCTAGTGCGCGTCGCACCGGGCGAAAGTGTTTTACTCAACGAGTCGCCTTGGCCGACAGCGTTGCGCAATGGCCGAGCGTTTTTATCGTTGCAAGGGCAAATGATTCATGCTTACTGGAATGATGACTTATTGTTCGAAGCTCTTCCTTTCACCCCTTCTCCACAACGCGTTTTAGCCGATGCCCCGATTGAGTTTGGGCGATCGGGTCAGCCCAGAATTCACCACACGGCTGGCGCGATGATTGACTCGGTGCGCGTCGGGCGTTCCATCTCCCGTATCTCTCGCGGGGCGTTTGGTTGCGCTAGCCCACTCTCACTCCGCGCGGGTGAGTATTATCTCCTTGGTGATCAGCCCTCCAAAAGCCGCGACTCGCGTCAATACGGCGCTGTCCATCTCGACCAAATGGTCGGGGTGGTGCGTGGGCGTCTTTTTGCCGACAATCGAAATGAGTGGGGCTGGCAGTGAAGTCTGAGCACCCAGATGTCGGCACTAGCCTGATGCTAGATTTTCAGGCAGGCAATGAGTCGGCTTTCGACGAGCTGGTGCTGGCTCACCAAGGCATGGCTTTCGCTGTGCTCCGCAGGGTGATCGGGCCCAACGCAACGATCGAAGATTTAGCGCAAGAGGCTTTCATTAGGGTCTACCGAGCTCGCGAAAGCTATGTGCCCAAAGGGAAGTTCTCAACCTGGTTTTATCGCATTTTGTTTAACCTTGGCCTTAACGAAATCCGCAGAAACAAGCGCAAGCCATTGTATTCAATGCCGAAAAATGACGAAGGCGTTGAAGTTGAGCATGTTGATCACGCTGCCGAAGCCCCATCTCAAGGCACGCACGATGCCGATTGGTCTGATTTGGTTGGCGCGGCTCTAGCTAAAATACCGGAAAACCAGCGATGCGCATTGGTGTTACAGCATTACGAAGGCCTAGATTTAACTCAAATTGCAGAGGTGTTGTCCATCTCTACAAAAGCAACCAAATCCCTCCTTCACCGCGCTCGCGAAAGCATGCGCCACATTCTCGCCCCCCAACGAGATGCCGAAAATGACTGACTGGCTCACAAACTCTCTAGATGAACTTCCCCTCGAACCTGTACCAACAGGTTTCGCTGATGCCGTCCGCGCTCGCGTCGACCGTGAATGCGGCGCAAAATCTCACCAAAAGCGAGGCAAGCTTTTGGTCGGTGTTTTTCCCAAGGTCGCCGCTGCATTCATCGCCGCGAGTTTGTTGCTTGCCGTCGGTTTTTGGGCAGGCGCTGGGGCTAAGCCAATCTATCGTTCGATTTCGGGCGGCGTGCTTGGCGAGTCAGCCGTCCTAACGGTTGACGAGCTTTTCGAAAATCGAGTGTCGCTTGAGTCGTGGGAATTAGTCCTTGATGGCAAAGCCGAGATGGGCTTCGCCGATGCGACATCTGGCAGTTTCATTTTTGAGCAAGAGGGCGACCTCGGTCAATAGTTTTATGCCATCCAAATCTCCTTTCCGCAGACTGGTTTTCACATTGGGTTTTACCGCCATTGCGATTCTGGGTTGTAGCGACGGGGTCGACACGACGGCAGAGTTGTCATTAGATGATGTGTCAAACGAGGCCTCGGCATGGTGGGCGTCGCTTGATAGTGAGCAGCAAGATCAAATGATGCACCGTATGCAAACCATGCGTGGGCTTGCCGATGATGACCGCGAAGAAATCCGTCAGCGCGCGTCCTACGCAGGCGACCGCATGCGGGCGATGCACTCCAGCATGAGCGAAACAGATCGCCGCAACTTGATGTCTTTGCCGCCGCATGAGCGCCGAGCTTTATTGCAGGGCCGCCTCAAAGAAATGATGGTTCAGCGCAGCGACGAAATTTGCTCCACGGGCGGCTGTGGCGATAATGCTTTCGGTCAATTGGCGTTGCCTGATCGATTCCGCGAGTCAAAGCGCCTTGTCGGCGAAAAGAGAGAGCCCATTGCCATGCAAGCTCTTGATCAAGCGACACTTGCCGGTCAAATTTCTGTCGAAGAGGCATCCGCTCTCAAAGACGCATCCGTCGAAGAGGTCGTCGCCGTGCTTGGCGACTTGCGTAAAAAAGAAATGATCGCCTCTGCAGACGCCCATGGTTTTTGGGGCTCTTGCGGGGTTAATGCTGAGCAAAAAGAAATTATCGTTGGGCTTGAGCCCAAGCTTTTCGTCCGCGCAATCATGATGTTGCGTGCTGGCGTGCCAAGCGCTGAGGTTTGCGAGCGTTGCGTTTGCGAGACGGAAAACTGCGAGGGCATGCAGCAAACGCGCCCAGGCAGGCGTCGAGTGCCAGCCGATAAACGCGGCGTGGCACCGGGCGAGCGCAGAATGCAAGGCGGAATGATGCAAAGGCGATAGCGCGGTGTTGAAATAGGCGCTCTTGAAAGTCTCAACTGTTACGCCCGCTCAACTCGCTCTTCTGCCATCCGTGCGGAAGGTTGACTTGCGCAGCCCATCCGAATTTGCGCGAGATCATGTGCGCGGTGCATGGAATGTGCCTCTGTTTGACGACGACCAGCGCGCGGTAGTTGGCACGCTATATAAGCAAGAGTCGCCAGATGCGGCATTCGAGCACGGCCTTGAAATGGTCCAAAAAAAGTTAGGTGATTTGCTTGCCTCTATTTTGGGTTATCCGATTGCTGCGGATGATTTGCGTCAGCGTTTTGATGAATTGGCGACGCGTCTAAAAGCCGGCGTTTCGGCCGTAACGCTTGAGCCGCTTGCCGATGTCGGCGGCGCGACCCTTGCCGTTTATTGTTGGCGCGGAGGCATGCGCTCACGCTCGGTTGCGGCCTTGTTGCTTGCCCTTGGTATAGAAAATGTAGTCTTAGTTCAAGGTGGCTATAAAGATTATCGACAGTGGGTTCGCAACTCACTCGAATTAATTTCATACGCTCATTCTTTCATCATTTTGAGAGGCCCCACAGGTGTTGGAAAAACTCAAATTTTGCATCAACTCGAAAAAGAGCTCCCTGGCTCGACCATCGACCTTGAGGGGCTGGCTCAGCATCGATCTTCCGTCCTGGGCGCGGTTGGGTTAGAGCCCGTGAGTAAACCAGAGTTCGATTCTAGGCTGCTTGAGCGATTAAGTGAGCTTGGCCCACGCCCATGGTTTGTCGAGGGCGAAAGCCGCAAAGTTGGCGATGTCGAAATCCCGCCCACCTTTTTTCTCGGCATGGAAGACGGCGCCCATGTGAGGCTTGAAGCCAGCATGGGGTATCGCACCGCGCTGCTTGCCCGCGAATATTTGGCAACCTCTCACCATGTCGAGCAGCTCGCCGACCAGCTCCAATTCCTAGAAAAACGACTCGGCGCCAAGTGGGTGGGGCGACTGCGCGAGTGGTTAGCCGCCGGTCGGTGGCAAGAGGTCGCCGAAGTTTTGCTCGAACGCTGGTATGACCCAAGATATGGGCACCATGATGAGAGGCGCACTTGGCTTGCCAGGTTTGACGCTTCAAGCAGCAGCTTGATTGCTGATTTGTCAGCACTACGATCGAAAATGATGGCGTCCGCCGACCTAAAATAACCGACCATGTGTGGATTCATCGGCATCGTCGGCCTGCCCGGCACTCACGCAGCCCCAGAGCTTTACGAGGGGTTGATTGCATTGCAGCATCGCGGGCAAGACGCGGCAGGCATTTTGTCGTTTGACGGAATGTTTCACCTGCGCAAACAAAACGGCATGGTGCGCGATATTTTTCGCGCGCAAGACATGACACGCCTGCAAGGTAATCTTGCGATTGCGCATGTGCGTTACCCGACGGTTGGCATGGGCAGCGATCAAGACGCGCAGCCTTTTTACATTAACTTTCCGTTTGGCGTCGGCATGACGCACAATGGAAATTTGACTAACTGGGTTGATTTAAGGTCACGGCAATTCCCAGCCGTCAACATTTGCATGGAATCATCCTGCGATGTCGAGGCGATTCTTTATGCCTTTGCAAAAGGTCTGCAAGATGCCGGCGCCGGCGCCTCTTTGGTTGATCGAGTGCGATCTGGCACGGCTTCTGCGTTCGACATGGCCAAGGGTGCTTATTCCGTTTGTGGTTTGTTAAGCGAGGGCGTTATGTTTGGCTTCCGCGACCCAGCAGGTATTAAGCCATGCATTTTGGGTCGCCGTGATTCTGACGCAGGTGTCGAGTGGGCGCTGGCCTCTGAATCGGTTGCGCTTGATATTCTCGGTTTCCACCGAGTGCGTGATTTAAGAGCCGGAGAGGCCGTTATTCTCGAAACGGGCAAAGAGCCTGTGTTTATTCAGGTCGGCGACAAACCGCACACGCCTTGCATTTTTGAGCTCGTTTATTTTTCTCGTCCCGATTCTTTTCTTGATGAAATTTCGGTTTACAAAACGCGGCGGCGTTTTGGTGAGTCGTTGGCCGAGCAGTGGGTCGCGAGCGGCGCACCTAAGCCTGATGTCGTGATACCGATTCCTGATTCTGCGCGCGACTCGGCTTTGTCGATGGCGCACGCGCTCGATGTTTCCTATCGAGAAGGCTTTGTAAAAAACCGTTATATCGGCCGTACTTTTATCATGCCCAATAATGAGGCACGCAAAAAATCGATTCATCGTAAACTGAATCCAATTCCTCTTGAGTTTGAGGGTAAAGATGTTTTGCTCGTTGACGACTCCATCGTGCGCGGCAACACATCGGGTCGCATTATCGAGGCCGCACGCGCGGCTGGTGCACGCAATGTTTATTTCGCAACGACCTCTCCGCCTTTGGTCGCGGTTTGTCCTTACGGCATCGACATGGCCACGCAAAAAGACTTCGTCGCTCAAGGTCGGTCGGTTGACGAGGTGCGTCAAGCGATTGGCGCAGATCATTTGGTTTACCTAGAGCTAGACCGCATGGTAGATTGCGCGCGGGTCGGCAACCCTGAAATTAAGGGTTTTTGCACAGGTTGCTTCACGGGAGAATACCCGACGGCCGATGCGGTTGAGCATATCGATGCACTCTCTGCTGAGCGGGCATCTGCTCGAGATTAAGGGTTGCGCGACAACAAGCCAAGCGGCTTGTGTTGGAGTGTTTTGCGGCGCTGCTGGCGGTCGCGAGCGGCAAAAGTGTCCATAAAAGTCGGGCGCAGAGTTAATTCTATGTCAAACTAGGAAGTCGCACTTTGACCCCCTTAATGCTCGCCCTCCTTCCCCTCCTTTTGCTTGCGCCGCTGGCGTGGCAATCAACGACTGTCCAACCAGGCGGCACGCAATCTTCCCTTCCACCAGGGTCGGCAAAATCTGAATGGAAGCTTGATGCCTATGTCGCGCCGGTGGATGGCTCGGCAGGCACGCTGATTGTTGAAACATCACATGTAAACGGGCAGCAAGTCGATATTTTTGTGCGTTTTGGCGCACCCGCCAGCCCAAGGCATTTCGATTTTAAATCAGCAGACCCGACGACGGCCAAAGAGCGCGTGGTGGTCACGGGGGATGACATCCAAACGGGTAGTTGGCATATTGCGGTTTTGCACCCGCGCTCGGTTTCTTACGACATTCATTACTGGACCGAGGCGAGTGGTTCTCAACACGCAGGAATGGGCGCGATTGTGAAGCCCGACGGCACATCGTTTCGCGTTTGGGCGCCTAATGCCCAGGGCGTAAATTTAGCGGGCGGCTTCAATGGTTGGTCTGGCCAAGCGACTGAGATGGTTGATGACGGTGACGGCAATTGGTCGGTTTTTGTGCGAGGTGTTGGTCACGGCGAGCATTATCAATATGTGATTAATACGGGCAGTAATACGGTTTGGCGTAATGACCCTCGTGCCATGCGCGTGACGAATTCATTGGGCGATTCCGTCGTGGTGGATCATGGTGATTTTGATTGGAGCGGCGTTGGCTTTTCAACGCCCGCTTGGAATGATCTCATTATTTATGAATTGCATATCGGCACTTTTAATCCCACCAATAGCCCTACGGCCGGCACTTTTCAGGAAGCGATTGCAAAGCTTGATTACATTCAGGCTCTTGGCGTAACAGCAATTGAACTGATGCCGGTATGTGAGTTTCCGGGTTCGGGGTCGTGGGGGTATAACTATTCCCACCCGTATTCGGTTGAGTCTTCTTACGGCACGCCGGCCGAATTTAAAACTTTTGTCAAAGAGGCGCATCGTCGCGGTATCGCTGTTTTTCTTGATGTGATTTACAATCACTGGGGCCCAACAGAAATGGATTTATGGCAGTTTGACGGCTGGTCAGAAAATGGTTTCGGCGGCATCTATTTCTTTAATGATGACCGCGCAATTACTCCCTGGGGAGACACGCGCCCCGATTACACGCGCGGGGAAGTCAGGCAATACATTCGCGACAATGCCTTGCAGTGGCTCGAAGACTATTGGTGTGACGGTTTGCGCTGGGATTCAACGTCGTATATGCGCAACGGCAATTCCGGTGACATCCCTGAGGCCTGGACTTTGATGCAATGGATTAATGATGAAATTGATTCACGACAGGGCTGGAAAATATCCATCGCCGAAGACATGTGGTCAAATGAATGGATCACAAAACCAACATGGGCGGGCGGTGCGGGTTTTGATGCGCAATGGGACCCAAACTTTGTGCACCCTATTCGTGAAGTTGCGATTCAACCAAGTGATTCTTATCGTGATATGTGGGCCGTGAAAAACGCGATTGAATATCGTTACAACGGAGATGCTTTTGGTCGAGTGATTTACACCGAGTCTCACGATGAGGCTTCAAACGGCAAATCGCGCGTGCCAGAAGACATTTGGCCGGGTAACGCCGATTCGTATTATTCGAAAAAGCGGTCTACGATGGTGTCGGCTTTGACCTTTACGGCGCCGGGCATCCCGATGCTCTTACAAGGCCAAGAGTTCTTGGAAGAAGGATACTTCCACGATGATCGACCGCTTGATTGGGCTAAGGTTACGACCTTTCAAGGCATTGCTTTGCTGTATCGTGACCTCATTGCGCTGCGTCGCAATTTACATGGCACAACGGCTGGCCTAAAAGGGCAAGGCTGCAATGTTTTCCATGTGAACAATACGCAAAAAGTTGTCGCCTTCCACCGCTGGGATCAAGGCGGCCCAGGAGACGATGTCGTCGTTGTCGTCAATATGTCGAACCAGGTGCTAAGCGCATACGACATCGGTCTGCCATCTGCGGGCACATGGAAAGTCAGATTCAATAGTGATTGGATTGGCTATGACGCATTTTTTACGGGGCATAACTCCCCGGATGTGAGCGCCCAAACGGGCGGGCAAGATGGAATGCCAAATCATGGCGCCATCAGCATCGGCCCTTACACGGCACTCATTCTTTCCCGATAACCCTCATCCTTTCAACATCATGAAAAACTTAACTCTCCCCCTCACCTTGCTTGTCTTGGTTGGCTTAACCGCACCCATGAGTGCTCAATACTCCACCTTGGCGGCTGAAACTTTTGAATACACCGCGGGCCCGCTTGGCGATCACGCCGGTGGAACTGGTTGGTCTAGCGATTGGTGGTCTGGCGTAACTCTTGACGACGCGGTCGTTGCTTCGCCGGGCTTAGATATGGTTGGCAATAAGGCGACCACGAATCTTGAGCACGTTGGTTCATATCGCACCCTAGACACTTCAGCTTTTCCAGGCTTAACGGTTAACGATAAGTACGGCAAAGACAACACCACGATTTGGATTGCATTTGATTGCGTGCGAGAATCTATCTCCGATGATTTTTACGGCGGCCTTTCACTCTTCGAGCAGTGGGGCGGCGAGCGTTTGTTTATCGGCTCTCCTTACGGTCAAGATTGGTGGGGTGTAGACTTGTCATTCGTTCTTACACCAACTTGGGTTCCAAATACCGACTGTGGGCTTCAAGCGCGGCTTGTTGTGCGCATTGACTTCCTTCCTGGCGATGACCGCGTTCGCATGTGGGTGAGCCCAGGCGACGATCACCCTGTAACAGTTGCTGATCTTGATACCGTTTTTCCTGATTTCACTTTCAACGAAATTCGTTTGCAGTCAGGTTCTGGCGGCGCAGCTACAGCGTTTAGTTTTGATGGGATTATGATCTCTGCTGACACGACGGGCCTTGGTCCTTCCTATCAAATCAATAACTTGGTCGCGGGTCAAACGGCGTCGCTTGAGGTGCAAAACATGACACCTGGCTCGAATGTGATTTTTGCATATTCCGTTTCAGGCCCAGGCCCAACGCCAACACCTTTCGGCCCAGTTGCGATGAGCATGCCGATTAACCAAATGCCTCCAATGGCCATTGGCGGAAGTGGTGCACTTGCGCTCCCAGTTAATGTTCCCGCCGGTATCGCTGGCGTAACGATTTACACGCAAGCGGCTGAATTATTCGCAGGTGGCGGCGGCCTTTTGACCAACGCTCTTGCCCCAACTGTTCAGTAGTCGAGCAAAATCATGATGTGGGCGCTCGCTTTTTTGTGCACCATCGTCGCCGCTCCCCAAACGACTGGGGGCGGCCCGATGGTGACCGAATTCATGGCTTCAAATGACCATGTACTTCTTGATGAAGATGGCGAAGCGTCTGATTGGATTGAGATCCACAACCCGGGGTCGGCTGCGGTCGATCTCGGCGGTTGGTTTTTAACGGACGACGATCTCGCGCTCAATGCGTGGCAGATTCCGGCCCCGATGGTTTTGGCGCCTGGAGAGTTTATGTTGGTTTTTGCTTCAAGCAAGAATCGGCAAATCGCTGGCGCTGAATTGCATACTAATTTCAAATTGAAATCGAGCGGCGAATATCTCGCGCTTGTTCAGTCTGATGGTGTGACGATTTCAGATGAATATGCACCTGAATACCCCATTCAGTTTACCGACATTTCTTATGGCCTCGCTTTCGTCGGCGGCATTGTTACGACCGACGAAACTTACTTTTCGTCCCCAACACCGGGTGCGGCCAATGGCGGTGGCGGCGCAGTCGTGATGGATGTCAGCTATTGGCCTATTGAGCCAACGCTCGCAGATTCGATTCTAGTGACGGCCGAAATTGCCGCCTCGCCATCAGCTGCGATTGTCTCCGCAGACTTAACTTGGCGAGTCATGTACGGCGCTGAAGTCGCTCTAGCCATGCGCGATGACGGGATTGCGCCTGATTTGATTGCATCAGATGGCGTATGGTCAGCCGAAATTGCAGCCGGTGTTGCCCAACCAGGAGAGATGTTGCGTTGGTTTGTGCATGCGCAAGATGCGCAATCCGCAACGGTGCGCGCGCCTTTGTTCCTTGACCCGACAAATAGCCCTGAATATTTTGGCTGCATGGTCGCAGACCCAACCGTTGTCTCTGATATTCCGATTTTGCATTGGTTTATTGAAGATGATGCAGTCTTGTGGCAAGGCGGAGGTTACGCCTCGTTGTGGTATCAAGGGCTCTTCTACGACAATGTCGAAAATTACCGCAGAGGCGCATCGTCGCTTTGGTGGACGAAGCCTAACTTAAAGTTTGATTTCCATTCCGGTCACCATTTTTCTTGGAGTGATGTCGAAGACGAAGCGGAAGAAATTAATATTAATTCCACTTGGTCAGATAAGTCTTTCGTCCGCCGCATTTTGGCTCAAGAAACTTACACCGATGCTGGCGCAGATGTGGGCGCATGTTTCCCGATTCGAGTTGAGCTGAATGGCGAGTTTTATTCTTTAGCCCACTTTGACCAACACATGGATAAACGCTGGCTTAATCGCAATGGGCTGAGCGAGACGGGCGCACTATATAAGATGGAGAATGCCTTTACTTCTTCAACGCAAGGTGTAGACAAAAAAACGCGCGAGTGGGAAGACAATACCGATTTGCAAGAGGTTATTGATGGCGTTGCATTAACCGGCAACGCGCTCACGCAATACTTGTTTGACAACATCGATTTGCCTGCGGTTGTAAATTATTTAGCAGCAACGAGTGTGGTGCACGACAATGATCATGTCGCCAAAAATTATTTCCTTTATCGCGATACTGAGGGCGATAAAGAGTGGCGTATCTTGGGGTGGGATAAAGACCTCACTTTTGGTCGTAACTATACTTTGGTTGGACAAGTGCTTAATGACACGATTTGGGCAGACCTAGACCCTTATGGTCATCCGTTTTACGGCGACCAGAGTCATAAAAAAATCGATTTGCTCTGGAACCGATTTATCGATGCGTGCTACCGCGACTCACGGGTGCAGGCGATGTACCTTGCACGATTGCGCTCGGTCATGGATTTATCTTTGCAAAGCCCATTGACCCCTGGCGCCGAATTGAAATATGAAGCGCGATTGACCGAGCTCGAAGCTTCTCTTGCAGATGAAGCCGCTGCTGATGAAATTGTTTGGGGAGTTCCTCGCTATGGCGATCGCACCATGAATTTCCATTTGGGGCTTGATCAAATTGACCAAGATTATTTACCTCGCCGTCGAGTGCATCTTTACGAAACTTACGGAGGAGCAGGTGGGCTCATCCCTCAAGCTCAACCAGCGGTTATTGTTTTGAGTTTCGGCCAAGTTGTTACAGATCCGATTTCTGGCAATAGCGAAGAAGAGTTTTATGAGATTGTCAACGGCAATGCATTTGCCGTCGATCTCACAGGTTGGTCGCTTGAGGGCGGCATCGCTTTTGACTTTGCACCGGGCACCGTTTTGCTCCCCGGGCATTCCGTTTATGTGAGCCCTAACCCGCTCGCTTTCCGCGCTCGGCTCACGGGGCCATCTGGCGGCCAAGGCCTATTCGTCGTTGGCAGCTCGTTAGGCAAACTTACCGCGACAGAACCGCTGCACCTGATTGACGGGGACGGTTTTCTTTCTGCAACAACCGACGGGCCAGCTTTGGTCGTTCGTGGTTTTCAGGCAGGAGTTACCAGTGAAATCGTTGTCGCTGGCGCCAGCCCGAATGGGCCCGTTGTTGTGGCCTATTCGCTTACGGGCGCAGGGCCGACAAGCACTCCGTACGGCATAGTGGATTTGTCGATGCCGATTTTGCAAATACCCATGGTTAACGCAAATGCCTTTGGTGCGGTTCTTTTACCAGTTTCCGTGCCAACGCAAGTAGCCGGCATGGATGTCTGGCTACAAGCCTATGACGCCTATGCGGGCGCATTTACAAACGCATTGCACTTGATCGTGCAGCCCTAATCGGCAAACCAATGGGCCTGATTCATGTCCGCGGTGATTACACAGGAATCACCGACCTTGAAATCTGATTTACCCGATACACGACTGACGACCGTCGCGCCGCATTCAAGAACAGCATGCAGGTCGCTGCAGTCACCCAAAAATTCAACCGCCCGGATGACGGCCGTTGGCCCCGTTTCTTTCATGTTTAGCGTGAGCCGAATTGCATCGGGTCTAAGACCAAGAGTCATCATTTCTTTTTCCTCAAGACCAGAAACGCCGCCTTCGAATAAATTCATGGGTGGCGTGCCGAGGAAGCCCGCAACAAATCGATTCGCGGGGTGATTGTAGATCTCGTCGGGTGTTCCGATTTGTTGTACGACTCCATCATGCATTACCAAAAGCCGGTCGCCCAAAGTCATGGCTTCCTCTTGGTCGTGAGTGACATATAAAATTGTTGCACCCAATCGTTGATGAAGTGCTTTTAACTCGGCTCGCATTTCGACTCGTAGGCGAGCGTCAAGATTAGAAAGCGGCTCGTCAAAAAGGAAAACCGCTGGGTCTCGCACGATCGCTCTGCCCAGAGCAACACGCTGCCGCTGTCCACCCGAAAGAGCACCCGGCTTGCGATCAAGCAAATCGTTTAGGCCAAGCAAAGTTGCGGCTTCGCTAATGCGCCGATTGATTTCGATTTTTTCCGTCTTCCGCCGCTCAAGACCAAAGGCTAAGTTGCGGCGCACCGACATGTGTGGGTAAAGCGCGTAATCTTGAAAGACCATCGCGATGTCGCGATCTTTTGGAGCGACCTGATTAACAATGCGCTCACCAATTTGAATGGTTCCATCTGTGGCAGCTTCAAGGCCAGCAACCATCCGCAGAGTTGTCGATTTACCGCAACCACTGGGGCCAACCAAAACCAAAAACTCACCATCAGCGACCGATACATTTACATTACTCGCGGCGCGCACATTGCCAGAGTAAGTTTTACCCACATTCTTAAGGACGACTTTTGCCATGATTTAACCTTTAACGGCTCCTTTGCCGAGACCTTCGACAAAATGTTTTTGCGCGGAGAAAAAGAGCAGCACGCACGGAATCATGGTCACGATGCTCGCGGCCATGAGTAAGTGGACATCATCAAGCCCACCATATTGATTGCGGAATGAATTGAGTGCGACCGCAAGAGTGGAAGACTCTTCGCTGTGCAAATAAATCAGTGGCCCCATGAAGTCATTCCAGGTAAATAGAAAAGTGAAAATCGCGCAGATGGCGATGACGGGCTTACACATTGGCAACATGAGACTCCACCAGATGCGGAAATGACCACACCCGTCGATGCGAGCGGCTTCGATTAAGGCTTCTGGCACGCTTGCGAAAAATTGACGAAACATAAAAATGTAAAAAGCATTACCGAAAAACGCGGGTACGACAAGTGGCAGCAATGTGTCGACCCAACCTAAGCTGCGGAAGAAAAGGAAGAGCGGAATCATGGTGACCTGTGGCGGCAGCATCATCGTGGTGAGCATCAACCCAAATAGAACTTTTGACCCGCGGAAACGAATGCGCGCAAAGGCATAGCCAACTAAAGAACAAGAAAGCACCTGCCCAATGACGACCAAAACTGTGACCACGATTGAATTTGCGAGCGCATCAAGGAAGCCAACCCATGGAGTCGAGCCAAACTCTTTGAGGGCGTCGGTGTAGTTTGACCATTGCGGGTCGCTCGGCCAAAGAGTGACTTTACCGCCGGCTGTTGCCGCACCAGCGCGCGCGGCGGTCTCGAGTGAAATGGTTGTCATCCACCAGAGGGGGAACAGCATGACCATCGCGCCAAGCACGAGTGGGGCGTAACGCGAGATTTTGAGTTTCATGAAGAGAGGGATTCGTAATGCACGAATCGTTTTGAGCCGCGCATCATGATGACCGTGAGTGCGAGGATGATGATGAGTAGCAGCCACGCCATTGCTGATGCGTAGCCCATTTCGTGGAATTCAAACGCTTGGTTGTAAAGATACAACACATAAAAGCGCGTCAGGTCACCAGGCTCGCCACCGGTCATGACAAAGGCTTGCGTGAATACTTGGAAGCTACCGATGACGGCCATGATGGTGTTGAAAAAAATAACGGGCGACAACATCGGCAATGTGACATGACGAAACTTCGCCCAACGACCCGCGCCGTCAAGCTCGGCCGCTTCATGCAATGATTGTGGGATGCCCTGCAAGCCGGCCAAATAAATCATCATCGGGCCGCCCACTGCCCAGAGGCTCATGAGCGCAAATGCGGGTGGACCAAACCATGCGGCATCTGCGCCAAACCATTCTGGCGCCGTTAGATTTGCCCATGAAAGAATCGGCGAGTCAAGAATGGGTTGTAGCCCTGCGTTCATTAGGCCGTGGTCGCCATCGAAAACCCATCGCCACAGAACGGCGATGCCGACCCCGGCCAACACGCTTGGCAGATACCATGCAGCACGGAAGAAGCCGATGCCGCGCACTTTCGAATTCATAAGCATGGCGGCACCAAGCGCCATCACTTGCCCGAGTGGCACGGCAAGTAACGCGTAATAAAGCGTGACGCGTAAGCTTGTTAAAAAACGATCATCGTGCGCAAGAAGTTGAGTGTAATTGTTAAGGCCAACAAATTGCGCGTGGTCGAGTGTGCTGACGCCATTCCATTTTGAAAATGAAAGAACCAGAGAAAGCGCTATTGGTAAGGCTAGGAAGAAAATAAAACCAAGAAGCCATGGCGATAGGAGCGCCCACCCCCAAAGCTCTTCTTTCCATTCGAGCGCGCCTGGTCGAGTGCGCCACCATCGTATGGCAAGGGCAGTCAGTAAAGCGATAAGGGTGAGTGAACCCCACAATGAGATGCGTGCCCAATTTACAAGCGGCCAATCTTCTTTGGCGAGTGGTGAGTTTTTGACCAAAGACCAATCTTTTTCGAAAGTCGCAACGGCCTGCTCAAGGGTCTGATCACCGGTTTTAAGGCCTTGGTCCATGCGTGCTTGAAAGATTGCTTCAAAGCGAGCGTCGGCAGGCCAAGCGATAACGGAAGCGTTGTTGGCCTGGTCAAGGAAGGCGCGGTCGTTTGCCGGAGCTTGTGCCGGGTCGATAAATGCGGAACTTTCCGCAATACTTATACGAGTTGGAATCGCTAACCCTAGTGGCGCTGCCAGGCGTTGGCTTTTCTCACCCGTCAAGTGGCGGACGAGTGCCCAAGATGCCGCCTGTCGTGGGCTTGCCGCCGCGACACTCCAAGCAACGGTTGCGATAGCATTTGCCGGTGCTAAACCTTTTGCGTGGGGGAGAGGGGCGAAATCCCAGCGAAAGTTAGTCTTGCGATAACTAGGAACAACCCAGCGGCCAAATGGGCCTGCCATCCCTATTTTGCCGGTCAGGAAAACCGAAGAGCCGCTGGCAACTTTTGACTTGCCGCTGGTGAGTGCGTTTGGGTAAGCCGTGCGGTCATGGCGCCAATCGCGAAGTTTTTGAAGCGTCGCCATGACGGCGGGCTCACGGAAGCGCAGTTGCTCAAAATCAGGGCTGACGACATCAAGATTATGTGTGCGCAGAAAAAGGCGAACCATCATTGGCCAGGTGACGAATTCGGCACCCGTGCAGTTTTCGATTTGGCCAATGGCTAGTGCGGCGTCAAGGAACTCTTGCCATGTCCATGAAGTGGTCGGTACTTGTATGCCCGCTTGTTGGAATAAATCTAAATTAATATAAAAGCCAAGAGTCGTGAAATCTTTTGGCACACCATAAAGAGTGCCACGCCCGGCGCGAGTTCCATTAAAGCGAAAGGCGTTGACCGTGGCTGGGTAAAAGTCGGTTAAATTAAAATCAGATTCTGGAGTGGGAGCAAGTAAACCCATCGAGGCAAAGGCAGGAAGTCTCTCGGCGCCAACATAAAAAACATCGGGCGGCGAGCCGGCGGCCATCATCGTCTGGAGTTTGGTGTAGAAAGATCCAGCGTCTCCAGGGTTGATGCGGCGGATGCGAGTGCCGGGATTGTCGGCTTCGAAATCGGCAATCAAGTCGGCGACGATTGCGTCTTCTTCTTGGCCCGCATCACCAGACCAGTGCATGAGCGTGAGCGTTTCTTGGCCCTCGATTTGCGCGTGGTGGTCGGGCCGATTTGCGACTCGCGTAAACGCCCAAGCCACGAGGATGATTGCGATGGCAATCAAAAGCGCGCTAGCTGTGCGTGAGAAGAAGTTGAACAAGGGGTCTTATCGGCGTGGCGGCAGAGAAAAAGTGTCAGCCGCGCTTGGGTATTTTAGAATGAATTTGTGATTTCCCTCATCTTCCTTGCGCTGGCCCAGAGTTCATGGCCTCTTTTGCCTCCCTTGCCAGAACCAGTATTTTCGGCTGGCTCGCTACCGCAGGGCTTTGAGGCGAAAAAGAGCGACCTTGGGCAGTGGCTGGTGGCTTTTCGGTTCCTGAAAAACGCCCAAACAGTGCATTTGGCCGGTAGTTTCAATGGGTGGAGCAAAGACGCGACACCAATGCAACGCCAGAATGGCGAGTGGGTGGTCGAGGTGCCTTTGCAAGAAGGCGTGCATCACTACAAATTTGTCGTGAATGGCGAGCAATGGTTGACCGACACAAAAAATGCGGATGCGTTGCCCGACGGGCATGGCGGATCAAACTCGGTTTTGCGTTTGGGCGAGCTTTGGCAGAAACAAGACTTGTCGAAGTCTGAATCACTCCGAGGAGATGGCCAAATCATGGCCGCCGCAATTCGGCACGATGTAAGCTCGACCTTTTTCTTCCAAAGCGCAGGCGATGGCCGTGTTGTGTTGCGCGTGCAATGTCTGGCCAATGATGTAGAGCGCGTTGACTTAACTATGCAGGGCTTTGATGACATACCGATGAGCCGTGCGCATTACGGCGATCCTTTAGAAACCTGGGAAGTCACTTTTCCCGCGACGGATGAGGGAACACCTTACACCTTTGTTTTCCAAGATTCAGAACTTAGAGCAACGGACTACCAGCTTTATTCTATGCCGAAATTAGATACGACCTACCCTTCGCCGCCAAGTTGGGCACGCCACGCGATTTGGTACCAAATCATGCCTGACCGGTTTCGTAACGGCGAACCGTCCTGGGACCCAACTCCAGTAAATACATGGAAGGCTCCTTATGAAAAGGCCGAAAGCTTTGAATCGAAAGATGGAAAGAGTTATTGGAAGTATTCAGTTTTCAATCGTCGTTACGGAGGCGATCTTGTCGGCCTTGAAGACAAGTTGCCCTACCTTAAAGAGCTTGGCGTAAACGCCCTTTACTTGACGCCGGTGTTCCAGTCTATTTCCCACCACCGCTACAACGCGACAGACTATATCCATATCGATGATGTCCTTGGCGGTGGCGACTACGCGGCAGAAGTTGCCGGTGAAGATTTGCTCGACCCGTCTACTTGGGTATGGACGACCGCCGACAAGCGGTTCTTAAAGTTTGTTCGCAAGGCTAAAGCAATGGGCTTCCGTGTGATTCTCGACGGCGTCTGGAACCATGTTGGCGAGAAACACCCTGCTTTTATCGATGTGCAAAAAAAGGGTGAGAGCTCAAAATACGCCGACTGGTTTGATGTACGGTCCTGGAAACCATTTCAATACGAGGGGTGGGCCGGCTTTGGCGAACTCCCCGTTTTTAAGAAATCATCAAATGGTTTTGCCAGCGCTTCCGTCAAGCAACATATTTTCGATGTGACACAACGATGGATGGACCCTGATGCCGACGGCGACCCATCTGACGGCATTGACGGCTGGCGACTTGATGTGCCGAATGAAGTCCCCATGCCTTTCTGGGATGATTGGTGCGCACATGTAAAAACGATTAACCCTGATGCTTATATCTCTGGAGAGATTTGGCATCGTGCAGATGATTGGGTTGGCGGTGGTCGTTTTGATGCTGTGATGAACTATCCGTTTGCGTCTGCGGTCGTTGAATGGTGTGGGGTCGAGAAGCCCGCGATGCCAACGGCTGATTTGGCAAAGCGCTTGAGCGAGCTCCAATTGGTGTATTCAGCGCAAAACACGGCAGTCATGATGAACCTGCTTGATAGCCACGACACCGACCGTTTAGTTTCAATGATGGAAAATCCTGGCCGAAATTATGATCAACAAAATCGGGTTCAAGATACCAACCCAAATTATTACGACGGCCGTCCAAGCCCTAGCTCATACCAACGCGCGCGGCTCGCTGTGTTGTTTCAGATGACCTGGCTTGGCGCACCCATGATTTGGTATGGCGACGAGGTCGGTCTCTGGGGGGCCGATGACCCCATGTGCCGCCGCCCAATGTTGTGGAATGATTTAGGGCCATACGCATCAAAAGATTATTATATTCATGAAGAGCACCTTGAGTTTTACAAGGAAGTCATCGCACTCCGTAACAGCCACCCCGCTCTACAAGATGGTTCACTCAAGATTTTACATTCGGACGACACTCACGAGCGCCTGTTTGCGTTTTTGCGTTCTGCCGAAACACAAGAGGTTGTTGTAGCCCTAAACGCATCAAACTCTAAAGAGTCAAATTGGCAACCCAAGGGTGATGGCTGGCGGGTGGTTTTTTCACAAGAAAAAGACCGCTGCTTGCTGCCGCCTCTTACAGGTTGTGTTTGGGTGCGTAGCCGATGAGCTTACCTCGTCACCCATTTTTCGAAGAGCGATGTGCCGGCGTATTGTTGCACTTAACTTCCCTACCAGATGGCGGGCGTTCATTAAGCGAGGCTTGTGCGTTTGCAGATTGGCTTGCGAGCGCAGGCTTCCGTTGGTGGCAGATGTTGCCGATTGGCCCTTTGCCTGACAATAGTCATTCTCCGTATTCGGCCAAATCGTCCTTTTGCCGTGGCGATTACCTAGAAGGAAAATGGGATGCATTTCGAAAACATTGTCAAGGTCTTGGTATCCGATTGATGGGGGATTTACCTATTTTCGTGCCAGCAGATTCAGACGATGTGCTTGAAAAACCTGAGCTATTTCGACTCGATAACTTGGGCCGGCCAGAGGTGCAGACCGGAGTGCCTCCAGATTGCTTTAGCGCGACGGGGCAACTTTGGGGGCATCCGCATTATGATTGGCCAGCGCACCGCGCCGAAAACTTTGAGTGGTGGGTGCGGCGTATTCAAACTCAATTAGAGTGGTTTGATGCCGTCCGAGTTGATCACTTTATTGGCTTTTACCATGCCTATGAAATAGAGGGTCAAGCGCAAACGGCTGAAAGCGGCTCTTGGCAGTTGGCGCCTGGTCGTGAAATCTTGCAAGCTTTGGTTGACGCAAGATTAGGCGGCGCTCTCCCGCTCGTTGCTGAAGACTTAGGTTTGCTCACGCCAGAGGTCGATGCTCTGCGCGATGACTTCGGTTTGCCCGGCATGCGCTTGCTGCAAAATGGCGATGAGCTCGACGAGGTTTTCGCAGTCGCCTATACCGGCACACACGACAACAACACGACTCTTGGTTGGCTGGACGGGTTTGCCGAGCGTGGCTTGAGTTCACCGTTTTCATCTCTCGGCCAGGCTCTGCAAACCCTTTGGCATAGTGACCCGGCCCTCGCAATCACTCCGATGCAAGACTTGCTCGGCTTGGGCGCGTCGGCTCGAATGAACATTCCTGGTGCGATTGTTGATCAATGGGCCTGGAAATTGCCGCAGGGCTCACTTTCCATTGCTTTAGCGGATCAAATAAGGGAACGACTCGACCACGCAGAGCGTCTAGTTACAAAGTTGTAAAACCGAAATGCAGGGGCATAAACCTGCATTTCGTGATATTCTTTGTCCTACACGACTTACAGCGACCAACACCACAATTGAACCCCCTGCAAAGCCTGACTACAGCCGCGTTTACGCTGCTTGCCGCCCTCAACCTACCTGCCCAACAGGTTGTGATTAATGAGGTATGTGCCTCCAATTTAGAGAGTGCAATCGACTCCGACGGCGCCACGCCAGACTGGATTGAGCTGCACAACACCGGGGCAACTCCCGTAAGTCTTTTTAACTGGTCACTTTCCGACGATGCCGCGAAACCAGGGATGTGGGTTTTCCCAGATGTCACCCTCCCGGCTAATGGGTTCCTCACAGTTTTCGCCTCAGACAAGGATCGCGGCCAACACCTCAACTGGGATACGGTCATTAATTGGGGCGATGTTGGTGCTTATTGGGCAAGCCCAAATGCTCCCGACTCAGCGTGGCGCGATTTTCTTTTTGACGACACCAGTTGGTCTAGAGGAAACAGCCCATTTGGCAAAGGTTACAGCCACACGGCCACCGCCATTTCCAGCGACACGATTGCGGCTCGGTATACATTTTCGTTAACTCAGCTTGAGATCGACGACCTGCGACAAGTCCGCCTCGACATCGATTATGACGACGGTTTTGTAGCTTACCTCAACGGCACGGAAGTCGTCCGCGACCATGTTGGCGTGCAGGGGCATAATCCAACTTGGTCGGAAAGTGCGACTGATAATCATGACGGCGTTTTGCAGTGGAATGGTGCGCCGCCTAATTTCCGCGTTGATTCATTTGCCTCGCTTTTACGAGTTGGCGTAAATGTGTTGGCCATCGAGACGCACAATCAAGGCTCCGGCGGCATGATGACCTTGACTCCGTTTTTGTCTTTGGGTCGCTCATGGGCTTCAGCGCCCGGGTCGCCATCGTCGGCTTTAAGCTTTGACGAAAGTGGGACTGAATTGCACACCAATTTTAAATTGTCCACCTCGGGCGATCGAGTCATCTTGACCGACAGTTTTGGCATTCAGCAAGATGTCATGCTCACAGGGCGTATGTACTGCGACCAAACAATGGGCCGCGACGCCACGACTGGTGGAGTTGTGCGTTTCTTGGAACCAACGCAAGGGTCAGCTAACACGGCTGAAGGTCGGCCAGACCATACGGCAATCGTTACGATTACGCCGCCCGGCGCGCATCGTGCACAAACAACATGGGTCGCACTAGATTGCGTCGACCCTACGGCTGACATTTGGTACACGCTTGATGGCACCGAGCCAACACCATCCGGCCCGTCCGCCTTTTCTTATACGGCACCTTTTCAAGTTGGCAGCTCAAGTTTGACTGGCGTCATCCCTGTGCGTGCCGCCGCGTTTGCTCAAGGCATGTGGCCCTCACGCACGGCGACCGAATCTTATCTCTTTAAGATTACTGAGCACGATATGCCTGTTTGGTCGATTGTGACCGATCCATATAACATGTGGGACTCAAACGAGGGCCTTTACTCAAACTTTATGTCCGACATGGAGCGCCCATTTCATGTTGAGTTTTTTGAAGAAAACGGCCAACGAGTTTTTAGTAGTGATGCCGGTGCAAAAATTCACGGGGGCGCAACTCGCGGTTACGCCCAAAAAACTTTAGCCCTACTTTTTCGTTCTGGTTACGAAGAGTCCAATATGGCTTGGCCTATTTTTGGCGCCGACCAGCCACAAAAATTTCAGCGCCTGCTGTTGCGCAACTCTGGTCAAGACTGGACGCAATCCATGATGCGCGATGGTTTAGCGCACACCCTTATGCAACCCGCCGATGTTGATGTGATGGCATACAGGCCCTCCGTTGTGTACATTAACGGCGAGTATTGGGGTATCCACAATATCCGCGAGCGCATCGACAAGTACTACACCGCGGGGCATCATGCAGCTGATGAGAGCGCTGTCGACCTGCTTGAGTTTGCTGGCCACGATGTGCACGAAGGCGACAACCTTGCCTGGTTTGAGCTTATGGATTACATCAGTTCGCACAGTATGGCTGACCCGACTGCTTACGCGCTTGTTTCATCGCGTCTCGATATTGATAGTTTTTGCGACTACATGATTTGCGAAATCTTTTTTAACAACTTAGATTGGCCGCACAATAATGTAAAGTATTGGCGCCCTCGCACCAATGACGGGAAGTGGCGATACTTCTTTTACGATGCCGATGGGGGCCTCGGAAATTGGGGCGCAACGGCATCACATGATATGCTCGGCCAAATTCTTGGTGGCGGGCATCAAGTTACGGGAGTCTTCTCGGCCCTGCTTGACTCACAAGACTTCTTGAACCGATTCGTGAATCGCTATTCCGATTTCATGAATACAAATCTATCTGCCGACGAGTCCATTCCGGTGGCGCGTGAGATGGCTTTGAAAATTCACCCAGAGATAGTCAATTCGCAAATCCGCTGGGCGAGCACTTTTTCGGTTTGGCGATGGAACATGAGCGATATAGCAACCTTCCTTGAGCAACGGGTTGCCTACGCTCGCCAGCATGTTTCGACTCATTTTGGTTTGCCTGGAACTTGGCAATTAGAGTGTGGCCCGATGAACAATAAAGCTGGGTTTGTAAAGCTAGCCGCCGTTGAAGCACACGGGTATTTTAAAGGCACATACTTTTTGAACACACCGATGACGCTTGAAGCCGTCGCTTACCCTGGTTGGGAATTTGACCGCTGGACCGATGCAACTTTACCGCAAACGGCATCCGTCACTTTTACGGCTACGGGCAACCGACAAATAGGGGCTTATTTCAATCGAGTACCTATTCCCGGTTCGGCGGTCATCCAAGAGATTAATTACAACTCCGAGATTGGGTTCGATACGGACGACTGGATCGAGCTACACAATCCAGGCGAAATTGATTTCGATCTTTCTGGTTATCAACTCCGAGATGACAAGGACAGCAATATTTTCATCATCCCCGCTGGCACGATTTTGCCCGCTGGTAGTCAGTTGGTTTTCGTGTCTAACCAGGCGATGTTCCTCGCTCAGTGGCCGAGCTTCCCCACTCAACGACTCATCGGTGATTTGGGTTTTGGCTTGAGTGCAAAGGGTGATACCGTCCGTCTTTTCGACCCGCTTGAGAACTTAATCGACATCGTTGCTTTCAACGACAAGGCGCCGTGGCCGACCGAGCCAGATGGCCTTGGCCCGACGCTTGAGCTAATCAGCCCTTGGTTTGATAACAGTCTGGCCGAGAGTTGGCAGGCTTCTGCTGCACCGCACGGTTCTCCTGGGCAATAAGGCGGCGGCAACGGCATAATTTGGTATGCCTTCTAAGAAGCCTTCCAGCAAAAAGAGCAGCTTTAAAACGCCGTCCTCGGCGGCCGCTCTTCACCAGAGACTCAGCGATTTGGCAGCCAATTTGTGGTGGTCTTGGCAACCAGAGGCCCAGCGTTTATTTGCCTCGCTCGACCCGATTGCGTGGCGCGCGTCCAATCACGCTCCGCTCGTCGCAATTTCTGCAGCGGCTCAAATCCGTGCAGGCGATGGTGGGTGTCGCCTCGATGAGCTAATTGCTGACGCGGGCTTCTTGAAGCGTCTCGCCAAGGTGGAAGAATTGCATCGCGACTACTTTAAATCGAGCACCTGGTTCGATCGATTGCGCAAGGCTCGTCGACGCGCAAAAGTTGGTGCGGCAGGCAAAGGCATGAGGCGAATGCGCGTGGCCTATTTCTGCTCTGAATATGCCTTGCACGAGTCCATCCCTCAATATTCTGGAGGCCTTGGCGTCTTGGCTGGCGACCACCTAAAGTCGGCAAGCGACCTCGGTATCCCTCTTTGTGCAGTCGGGCTTCTTTATAAGCATGGTTATTACCGCCAAGAATTTCGTCAAGACGGCACGACTCGTGTGTTGTACCCTGAGCCAGATTTTGCAGATTGGCCACTGCAAAATACAGGTGTCGAGATTGAATGCCCAATCGGGTCGCGCACGGTTCGCGCGAAAGTATGGAAATTAGATGTTGGTCGAGTGCCACTTTATTTGCTCGACGCCGACTTGCCAGGCAATAAGCCTGATGATCGAAAATTGACCGAAGGCTTGTACAAAGGCGAGCCTGAGTTGCGGCTGCGCCAACAAATTTTATTAGGCGTCGGCGGCGTCAAGGCGCTGGTTGCGGTCGGAGAAAAACCAACTCTCTGCCACCTTAATGAGGGGCACGCGGCGTTCGCCAATCTCGAACGCATGCGCATGGAATTAGAGGCAGGTCGCTCCATGGAAAAAGGTTTTGACCGCCTGCGTCAAACGAGTTTGTTTACAACCCATACACCCGTTCCTGCAGGCCATGATCGCTATGAGCCGCAAATGGTTGCTAAGTGGCTGCGCCCTCTTATGCGAGAGTTAGATTTAAACATGCACGGTCTTGCAGATTTAGGTCGCGAAACACCTGGCGATAAAGCCGAGCCACTTTGCATGACGGTCTTGGCCCTGCGCACTTGCGGGCAAGTCAACGGGGTCGCCTCGCTTCATGGTCAAGTTAGTCGTGAAATGTGGAAGAAGGTTTACGGGAAAGAGCAATCGAAAGATGTCCCAATCTCTCATGTTACAAATGGAGTGCACACCCAAACATGGTTGGCGCCGGAAGCAAACGAGTTGTACGCGAAGCACATTACACCTCGGTGGTCGGGCATCGACCCAGCGCAGCCGTGGTGGGACAAGGCGAAAAAAATTCCTGACGAAGAGTTGTGGGCTCTTCGCAACACTTTGCGCCACAATTTAATTCACTTCGTTCGCGAGCGGATGAGTGAGCAAATGTTGAGGCGCGGCGCTACGGCGAGCATGATTTCTGATGCCAGGCATACACTTAGCAAAGACGCACTCACGATTGGGTTCGCTCGTCGTTTCGCGACCTACAAACGCGCTCCACTTATTTTCAAGGATGCCGCGCGTCTTGAAAAACTCATGCAAGCAAAGGGGCAGGCCGTGCAAATTATTTTTGCGGGCAAGGCACACCCACGCGATGAGGCGGGTCAGGCTTATGCCCAAAAAATTTACAAGATGGCTCAAAAAGAGGGTTTCCGAGGCTCCGTGGCCGTTCTGGAAGAATACGATATGCACATCGGCCGTATGCTAACTTCAGGTTGTGATGTTTGGTTGAACACTCCAATCCGTCCGCATGAGGCGTCGGGAACATCGGGCATGAAGCCGCCTTTGCATGGGGGGCTTAATTTGTCGATTGCCGATGGGTGGTGGCCAGAGGGTTTCAACGGTAAAAACGGTTGGGTGATTGACGGCGACAAGTGGGCCGTTTTGCAGGGGCGCACACGCGCACTATCCGAGTCGGGTCGAGCTCGCGATGAAGCCGATGCCAGTGCACTTTATGAGTTGCTCGAAAATGTATTGGTGCCTTTGTTTTATGACCGAAATCGGTCGGGCATTCCTAAAAAGTGGCTCAAGCTTTGCAAGCAATCCTTGATGAGCATTCCCGCTGAATTCAGCTCTCATCGTATGCTTGTTGATTATGCGGCTATGTATATGCACGAGCGCGAGATTTAATTTTAAGATGAGTCGCAAAGTATGGTTTCGAAACATTGGTCCAGGGGCCTTGGTCGCCGCTGCTTTTGTTGGGCCAGGCACGGTCACGCTCTGCACATTAGCGGGTGTTGGTTTTGGTTTTGACTTGCTTTGGGCGATGGCGCTTTCCATCTTTGCAACGATTGCCTTGCAAGAAATGGCCGCGCGATTGGGTTTAGTTACTCAGCGTGGTTTGGCGGAAGTCGTCCGTGCGGAAATCAGTCACCCCGTGGTTAATCGCTTCATGATGTTTTTGATTTTGGCTGCGATTGTTGTGGGTAACGCAGCTTATCAGGCTGGAAATATCAGCGGTGGTTCATTAGGTCTAGAGGCGCTCGCGGGCCAGCACCACCTCACGGTTTTTAGTCAGCCAGTCAATCTCATCACGCTGATTATGGGAGCTATTGCATTTCTGATTTTGTATTTCGGAAATTACAAAGCTTTAGAGAAAGTGTTTATCACCCTAGTCGTTTTGATGAGCTTTTCATTTGTACTTGCGGCAATCGCGACGAAACCTAGCCTTGGCTTGATTGCCAAAGGTCTGCTGCAGCCAAAGTCTCCGGACGGTAGTTTTCTAACCATTGTTGGCTTAATCGGAACAACGGTTGTTCCTTACAATTTGTTTCTTCACGCATCTTTAGTAAAAGAAAAATGGAGCGGCCTGAAAGACCTGAAAGCCGTCCGTATTGATACGACAATTTCAATTATCTTGGGTGGCGTGGTTTCGATGGCGATTATCATTTCTGCATCGGCAGCCAACTTGACCGATGTGCATTCAGCGGCAGATTTGGCGGAAGCCCTCGCACCTCTTTACGGTGAATACGCCAAGTCGTTCCTAGCAGTCGGTCTATTTGCGGCGGGCATCACTTCGGCAATCACCGCCCCTTTAGCCGCGGCATTTGTCGCAAAAGGGTGCCTTGGGTTTAACGGCAACATGCACTCTCGCGCTTTTCGCTTGGTCTGGATGTTCGTCCTGCTCTTTGGCGTCTTACTCTCTTCGTTTGGCGTGAAGCCCATCGAAATCATCCAGTTTGCACAAATTGCAAACGGCTTCTTACTTCCCCTCATTGCTGGGGTCCTTCTTTGGGTGGTCAATAAAAAGACCGTCTTGGGCAAATTCGTGAATACAAAAACACAAAACATAATCGGCATGGCAATTTTACTGCTAAGCCTCTCTCTAGGGTTAAAGGCCATTTTAAAGGCACTTGGAGCCATTTAAATGATTCATCTCAACTGTGATATCGGCGAAGGTCTTGGCAACGAAAGCTTGCTCATTCCATTTTTATCTTCTTGCAGCATTGCGTGCGGAGGCCACGCAGGTGATGCCACCTCAATCGATGAAGTCTTACGCCTAACGGTTGGGCATGACCTTACGGTCGGCGCGCACCCGTCTTTCCCCGACCGTGAAAATTTTGGCCGCGCTGCAATGCAACTTTCGATTCCAGCTTTGCAGGAAACCCTGCGTGAGCAGTTAGGCCTGATGCATGAAAGGTCAGGGCGCCTTCATGTCAAAATCGAGCATGTCAAAGCACATGGCGCACTTTACATCGCTCTTAGTAAAGACAGCGAAATGGCTCAGTCCTTTGTCGCCGTTGCGCGAGAGATTTTCCCCGAAGCGAAAATATACGCGCCTTTTCAATCCGTCTTGGCAAGCGTCGCTTTAGAAAATGAGTGCGAGGTGGTCTACGAAGCTTTTGCAGACCGAAACTACAATGACGACTTGTCTTTGGTTTCAAGAGAAAGCAAATCAGCCCTAGTGAAAGACCCGGGCAAGATATTGAAGCATTTGATTTCTTTGTATCACGACTCAGTTGTAACAACCGTTACAGGGAAAGAGCTAACTCTCTGCGCGTCAACTTTTTGTGTGCATGGCGACAACCCTAATGTCCTTTCCATTCTGAAGAACATTCGGCAGCATCCAAAGTTAAATGCAGTTTGATCTGCAGTACCAACTGTTTGGCGACTCGGCCATCCTTGTTGAGTGGCCGAAGGTTTTGTCGAAAGACATCTTGGTTGACATCCTCGCTTTTGAAGCAGTGGTCAGGCAGGGTGCTCGTGCGACCGATTTAATTCTTGCTTATCATTCACTCACGATTTGTTTTCCTCATGCGGTTCACTTTTCGCATGAAGTCTCGATTCTGAAAGAGCTTTACGCAAGACTTACACTTCCGTCGGCAACGACGCAAACCATTTGGGAAATCCCGGTTTGCTACGATCAAGATTTTGGCATTGACCTCCGTGAAGTTGCAAGCCGCAACGGAATGGAAATCGACGATGTTATTCGCCTGCATAGCCAACCTGAATATTTGATTCATTTCATCGGTTTTCAGCCCGGCTTTTTGTATTTGAGCGGGCTCAACCCATCTCTTCATACTCCGCGCCGACCATCTCCAAGATTACGAGTGGATCGCGGCTCGGTGGCTATTGGCGGCCAGCAAACAGGTGTCTATCCGAGTGATACGCCCGGCGGTTGGAACATCCTCGGGAAGTCGCCTATTTCGTTTTTCGACCCTAAGCTTGCCGAACCCGTTTTTGCAAAGCCGGGCGATGGCCTTCGCTTTCAGTCCGTCTCGCGCCAAACCTTTCTTGAACTACAAGAGCAAGTTGAGCAAGGCCACTTCCAACTCAGCCGTACCACTCGTGATTAAAGTCATTCAGCCAGGAGTGCATTGCTCGATTCAAGATCGCGGTCGGGTGGGCCACGCGAGGCTTGGCATTCCAATAGCCGGGTCAATGGATGCGCAGTCGGCCGCGCTCGGCAATAAACTTTTGGGCAATGACGCTGATGCCGCCGTGACCGAAATCACTTTTGGTTTAGGTCGTTTCCAGTTCACGAAAAGCTGCGCATTCAGTTTGACAGGCGCTGATTTTTCAGCCACTCTTGACGGCCGGCCACTTAAACCTAATCAGGTTTATCAGGCTGCAGCACGCGAAACCATGGGCTTTGGAAAGCGGCAGTTTGGTGCGCGCGTCTATCTTTCTGTTGCTGCCGGCATTCGCTCAAACCTTGTGCTGGGCAGCCGAAGCTATTTCCCTGGGATGACCCCCAATCGGCTTGAATCGGGCGATTGCTTGCCGATTCAAGAAAGTAGCGCCGACCCGTTCGACACGCAACTTCAGCCAGCAATAGAACACCAGGAGTTCTTGTCGGCGAGTTTAGAGTGCACACCTGGCCCAGAGTTTCGTTTGCTCAACTTGGAGCAGCAGACAAGATTGTTTCGCAGTTTCTCAGTTTCGGTCGACAATAACCGAGTCGGTTACCGACTTGTCGAAAGTCTAAATAACGAATTAGAGCCAATCCTTACATCAGCCGTTTTGCCTGGCACGGTTCAGCTAACACCTGACGGTACACTCATTATTCTTATGCGCGACGCACCCGTTACCGGGGGTTACCCTAGAGTCTTGCAATTAAGTGAATCGGCGATTTGCCGTGTCAGCCAAAAAATTGCACGCGACCCGATTCGTTTTCAGCTCAAGCGAAATTAGATCCCAGAACTTACCCAGGCAATCAAACCGAGAGTAAGTGCATAGAGGCCCATAGCGACCCGCAAATAAAGAGGCCGGCAATATTTCAGTTCCATATAAACACTGCTAATCAAAATCAGTTTGATCAAAGCAGCACCCATAAGTAGCCATGCTGCCGTTGAGCCACCGACATAGTTTTCGCCAACAAGGTAGCTGCCCGCAGAGAGCGCGAGGAGCAAGGCCCAAATGATGTTGAGGAGAGTCTTCATGGCTAGAGCAAATATAGAAGCGGGAAAAGAATGACCCAAACCAAATCGAGCATGTGCCAGAAGGCCGCAGAAGATTCGGTGTTGTGCACAGTGGCTTCATCGATTGCGCCACGACTTGTCTTAACAATAATGTAGCCCAAAAAAACCACGCCGAGCATGACATGCAAGTAATGAAAGCCCGTTAAAAAGTAGTAGAAGAAAAAGAAAGTGTCGGTGCCGAGTGAAATCCCTTCGGCAGACTTAGCCGAGTATTCCGAAGTCTTAATGAATAAGAAGACGACACCCAGCAAAAGAGCTGCACCATACCAATAGCTAGTCGCCTTTGCGCGACCACCCTTGATAGCTAAGACTCCACGCGCTGCACACCAGCCACTTGTAATGAGAATGAGAGTATTCGTAAACGCCAGCGTCGGGTCGAGGTGCGCCTGACTAGCCGCAAAGCCAACAGGGTCTGCCGCCCGCATGACCGCAAAGGTCACACAAAAAATACAAATCGTCGCAAACTCTGCTGTGAGAAACATCCACCACGCGGCATCGCCAGGTAGCGGTCGCCAAGTTGATGCGTTGCTCGATTTGCCCGACAAAGCTGCCTCACTCGAAGGATTCATCATGCCTATTAACCCACGAACATCATTTTTGCGAGGATGACAATAATCAGCCCCAGCGTAAAGACGCCATAATGAATGAATCTAAAATGCTCGGTTTTCATGTCTTTTGCATCGCCCGTAATCACAAAGAAGTGCTTCAGTTTGTTGGGTTGCGGTCGCATAAATGTAAAGGGCGAGGTCAGGAAAACACCTAAAAGCACAATTGCCAAAATCGCTTTAAGGGTCAGCATTGAGCCAAAATGCGTGCCGAGCCATTGGGTGTAAAGCTCCCAGCTGTCGGGTGCGTATTGGAAATAGAAATGAAAACCAATCGCATACATCGGCAGAACAAAGAGCGGGTAAACGCGCTTAATTCGGCGGAAAAGCAAGAATTCGACCTTTTGGAACATCTCTTCGCCGAGGTGTTTGCGCATGGAGTCGAGGCACAAAACCTCAAGCGCAATAGCGCCGACGAAGAAGATCGCACCAATGAGGTGGAGAAGAACAAGGATTTGGTGTGTCATCGCGACATGAGAATAGGTCTCAATAAGGAAAAGTCAAGCATAACTTACATTTCAAGCCGCTGCATTAACCGGTGAAGGTTGCTTCGGTGCATCCCGAGCTCGCGTGCCGCGGCAGACCGATTCCCAGCTTGTTTTGAGATAGCGCGTTGGATTAATTGAATTTGGAAGTTGGTCGTAAGTTCTTTGAGGTCGCCAAGGACTAGGTTTTCGGTCATCGTTTGAGTCTCGAGATTCGCTGCAACTCCTTCCGCCTCGAGCGGCGCGGCCAATTGCACGCCCGCGTTTTGATTTGCCTGACGAGCCACGGAAAAGTCTTCCCCGAGATCGCGGGCACTGAGCAAAATAGGCGCGCCCCTCTCACCACGAGCCGCAGCACGCAGGGTTGCCCTGGAAATCACATTTTCCAATTCTCGGACATTCCCTGGCCAAGAGTATTCTTGCAATGCTTCGCGCGCCTGCGGAGTGAGGTGAATGCGCCCCGAACCAAGTTGGAGGCGTGCGGTATCACAAAAGTGCCCAGCAATCGCAGGGATGTCGTCCGCGTGTTCATGAAGTGCCGGTACATGCAGCCGGCAAACATCAAGTCGATGCAGCAAGTCCGCGCGGAAACGCCCGGCTTTAACTTCTTCATTTAGGTCGCGGTTTGTTGCGGCAAAAACGCGAACATCAACTCGACTCAGGTCATCGCTACCCATGCGTTGAATCTCGCCGAATTGCAAAACGCGTAAAAGCTTGGCTTGAACTGAAAGCGGTAATTCACCTATTTCATCTAAAAACAAAGTCGCGCCATCTGCAATTTGAAACTTGCCGAGCCGAGTGTTTTTCGCGTCCGTAAACGCACCGGCGGCATGACCGAAAAGCTCACTTTCCGCCACGGTTTCGGGCAATGCGGCGCAGTTTACATAGACTAGCGTGCGGTCGGCCCGCTGTGAACTTTTATGTAACATTTGCACGGCCAACTCTTTACCCGACCCTGTTTCGCCCGTAATTAAGACGGGTAGTTGCGAGCCACCAACCATGCGTATTTCGTCTTTAAGCTGCTTCATCACATCTCCGCTACCAATAAGGTAAGATCCGTGTCGCGCGCGGTCGCTTTGCATTAAATTTTGCGCAATCAGCCCACTGCGCTTCGCACTCTGCTCAAGTGCTTGCATTAGCAAAGAAGTGTGAAGCGTCGCGCCAGTTAGCGCGCCGAGTGCGTCAAGAAATGGTCGACTCATCTTTGCAAACGCGTCGGGTTTAAGAGCGTCAAGCGTCAGCACTCCCGTGAGGCGTTCGTGCACCCAAAGCGGGCATCCCGCGCAAGCATGAATGTGTTCGTTCAGATTAGGTGCGGCAGCAAGGAGGCCGTCGAAGGGGTCGGGCATCTCGCAATCAGGCTCAAAAACCACTGGCTTGCCTGCCTCGCAAATGCGTGCAAGGCGCGGGTGTTGCGAAATAAGAAAACTACGCCCCATTGCGTCATCGCTCAGCCCGTGCTGGGCTACAGGGGTTAGCAAGTCGTCATCGAGACTCAAAACCGTAACGGCATCTACAGGCAGAGCCTCGGTTACGATGTCGACCAGTCGCTGAAAGCGGTCGTCGGAATCGAGTGAGGAGCTCAGGTCTACAGAAAGACGCATGAGCAAGTTAAATTCTTCGGGAGAGATTGATTTCACAGCAGCGGCGTTGCCACCGAGACAACGCCGCTATCTTAATGACAACGCCGCCGGTTGTCAAAACCGCAACGAGCACAGAAAAAACCCCCTTTTTTCACCCCAAAACTTGGCACGCCGCTTGAATAACGCTGGGGATGACATCCCTCACAATCGAAGGCGAAAATTGGTCCGGCCGCAGCTTGCGCGCCTTGGTCGAGCACATCCTCGACCGTTTTCATGCGGTGCATCGCGAGCAATTGCCGCGACTCATCGAGCTGGCAGGCGAGCTTGGCACGGACGGTGCGGCCGTCTTGCGGTTTGTTGAAAATTGGCAATTTGAAATACACGATCACCTTGCGAAAGAGGAAGAAGTTCTCTTCCCTATGATTCTTGACGACATGGGCGATGATGCCGCCGCGCCCATCAGCGTAATGGAGCAAGAGCACCACGAGCACGACGAGAATCTTGCGCAACTTGAGCAACTGATTCAGCAGCTCGGTGCGACTCACATCGACAATTCAACTTGGCAAAAACTGAATCATGAGTTTGCCAACTTCAAGGGCGACCTGCAAATGCATGTCCATCTTGAAAATCAGGTGCTCTTCCCAAGAGCCCTGTCAGGAGAACAGGCCGGCAAGTCCGAGCCTCGTCACTAACCCCCCTTAATAAACAAATGCTTACTAAATCAGCAGCGAAAGCCTTCTTCTTGGGCGGCACGGTGATTTGCGCGGCGGCGTTCGTCTTTTTGACGGTCGACACCATCGCACAATTTCCCGACCGTTCGCACGAGGAAAACATGACACCAGAGGTGATTCATGGGTTTGAAATCTGGACCGAAAACAACTGCATGGGCTGCCACACGCTCATGGGCGAGGGCGCGTATTACGCACCTGAACTCACGCAGGTGTTCCGCCGCCGCGGCGAGGCCTGGATGACCGAATTCTTGAAAGACCCTCAGGCCTTTTACCCAAATCGTCGCAAGATGGTCCAATACGATTTCTACGATGCCAAAAAAGTTGGCAAAGAAGAGGCCGCAAAGAATATTGCAGACACCATTGCTTTCTTCAACTGGGTTGGCGATATCGACCTCAACGGCTTCACGGGTGACCCAAATAATGGCCCTGAGCAAGATATTGAAAAAGCAGCAGCAAAGGCCGCAGCCCCAACGGCCGCAGCTTCTACAAGCGTCGATCAACTCGCAACGCTTCGCAGCTTAAATGCCGTTTGCGCAGGTTGCCACACGATTGGCGGCGGCGCACTTGTTGGCCCAGACCTCGCAGGTGTCGCAAACCGCTTCGACGCTAAGTACCTCACTAAGTGGATTCAAGAGCCAAGCACCATTAAGGCTGACACCACAATGCCCAACCTGGGCCTAGGCGACGCGCAAGTCAAAGAGCTCGTCGATTTCCTTTTGACCCTGAAGTAACCGGACAAAAAGATGAAATACAAATCACAAAAAATCGCCTGGTACTTTTTCGCCGCTTGCATGGGCTTGTTCCTTTTGCAATTGGTCTACGGCTTCATCATGGGCTTCGCGCACATGGGCATGGACGGCCTGCATGACATCATTCCGTTTAATGCAGCTTCCGCTACTCACAAAAACCTGCTCGTCGTTTGGCTCCTCGCGGGTTTCATGGGCGCGGCATACTGGATCATTCCAGAAGAATCTGGCCGAGAGCTTTGGTCGATTAAATTGGCATGGGTTCAACTTGCATCCCTACTTCTCGTAGGCGTGACAGCCGTCATTGGCTTCCACCTCAACTGGTGGGAAGGCCGTAAGTTCCTTGAGATTCCGCGCGAGCTTGACTTCCTTGTTGTTGTTAATGTTTTAGCGTTCCTCTTCAACTTGCTGATGACCATCTGGAAAGGCAAGCGCATTACAACGACGGCCTCAGTGCTGTTCTTTGGTTTGCTGTCGGCAGCACTTTTGTATCTGCCTGGCATGATTACTTTCGACAACATTGTTTTCGATTCATTCTTCCGCTGGTGGGTAGTTCACCTCTGGGTAGAAGGCGTTTGGGAGCTCATCATGGGCGCCATCATGTCTTACCTCTTGATTAAGCTCACGGGCGTTGACCGCGAGGTTATCGAAAAGTGGCTCTACATCATTGTTGGCTTCACTTTCCTTTCGGGCATCCTCGGCACGGGTCACCACTATTACTACACAGGCGCCCCAGGCTACTGGTTGATGATTGGTGGTATTTTCTCCGCGCTTGAGCCGCTAGCTTTCCTCGGGATGGCGATGTACGCGATTGCGATGGCGAGAAAAGGTGGTCGTAAGCATCCAAACAAAATCGCTCTGACCTGGACGATCGGCTGTGCCGTGATGTCATTCGTCGGCGCTGGCTTCTTGGGTTTTGCGCACACGCTTCCATCCGTAAACATGTACACGCACGGCACGCTCATCACGGGTATGCACGGGCACATGGCTTTTTGGGGTGCGTATGCAATGTTGATCCTCGCGATGATTGCTTATGTTCTTCCGCAAGTTACAGGCCGCAAGCGTTACACCGACTGGAAAGCCGAGTGGGCATTCTGGACTAGCAACATTGGCATGACCGGCATGGTCGGCGCGTTTGCAGTCATGGGTGTTGTGCAGGTTTACCTTGAGCGTAAAGGTGGCATGGATTTCCTCGAAGTCCAAGAGCAACTTCATGTTCACGCCGCCGGCTTGGTCATTGCTGCGGCACTTTTCACAATGGGCATCGTGCTGTTTTTCATGAACTTCTGTTCATACGGCATGCCCAACGACGAAACATTAGGTCAAGAAGATTAATCTTCGACTATAAGTAGTCATGGAAACGACATCCCACACTTCGACGCTCCCGTTTTATCAGTCCGTTGGCGATGAATGCACTCTCTTTGAGGTGTGCCATTCTCAAAAACTGCCGCTGATGCTCAAGGGGCCAACGGGGTGTGGGAAGTCTCGTTTCATCGAGCATATGGCGGCTCGCATGGGCCGCCAGCTCATCACTGTTCCTTGTCACGATGACACGAGCGCGACCGATTTGTTGGGGCGTTGGTTGATTCGCGGTGGCGACACTGTTTGGCAAGATGGCCCCGTTACGCGGGCCGTGCGCGAAGGCGCGATTTTATATTTAGACGAGATTGCTGAGGCGCGACCCGATGTGGTCGTGGCGCTGCACCCACTCACCGATCATCGGCGAGAGCTGTATCTTGATCGCCACAACGAGACCTTAACGGCCGGCGACGACTTCATGATGGTCGTGAGCTTTAACCCTCAATATCAACATGGCTTAAAAGAACTCAAGCCATCGACTCGCCAACGATTTGTCGGTGCGAGTTTTGATTACCCAAGCGCCGAGCTTGAGGCATCGATTCTAGTCGGCGAAACGGGCGTAGAAGAAGCCGTTGCCAAGCGCCTCGTCCGACTGGCAGGCAAATTGCGTGGCCTCGATGAGCTCGGTTTAGCCGAAAGCGCGTCGACTCGCCTGCTCGTCGATGCTTGCCGCCTCTTGAGCGCAGGGATGACCCCACGCGCCGCATGTCAAGCCGCCATTCTTGAGCCGCTCACCGACGAGCCTGAGGTTTTAGCGGCCTTGCGCGAGGTGGTGGCCCTTGCCTTCTAGAGAGCAAGCGCCCGAGCTTCCTATTGAATGGGAAGAAAAAACATTTAAGCGTTTATGGAAATGGCTTGGCCGTTTCCGTCCAGAGCCTCCGCCAAAATATGATGCCGAGTGCGCGTCTTGGCTCAAAAATCACCAAGATGCCTTCGCCCCCTTGGCGCAGGTTTTTGCCGGCCGGCCTGTTGTGGTGCGTGAGGCCGAAGATAATGGCGGGGTGCGCGGGCGCGTATTAAGTTTGCCTAAGGCCATTGACCGAGGCGCCGACGCTCAAGAGAGCTTTGAGTTTTTCACGGTGCGCGTTGCGATTGCGGCGGCATTGGCTGAGGCTCCCTCGCCCGCAAACGAGCGCGAAGCCATGATTCAGGCGCGTGCGGCTGCGTTGACTTTGAGTGCTGAATACCCAGGCTTTTCTATTCGTTATGAACACGCGCTTCAGCTTGAAATCGCGGCGCGCCCGACCATCGATTCATTATGTGCACGCGGTGCATTAATAGAGGCTTACCGTTTGGAATTACTTCATCATTTTGACTCCACGCCAAAGTGGTCTGAAGAATCCTGGAATCGTGCATCATCAAAGGGTAACGATTCACCTGGTGTTGCGTTGTGGGGTGGCTGGCTTTCTCCATCTGAAGAGCTGGCTTGTGCTAATGCCGCCGCCGCTGACAAGGCTGCGCGCGAATCGGAAGAGGGTGTCGCAGAAGACGCAACCGAAAAAGAAGCGCCTATTAAAGACGAGGTTCATCGCACGATGGTCGACGAAGAATCCGAGCAAGAAGCTATGCCAGAGCATGTGTTTGAAAAAGTCGAGAGCCTTGACAATTTCGCAGGAAATATGCGACACATGGATGGCGCAGATGATTTAGAAGACCATCAAGAGGCACTCGATGAATTAGATTTACGCGAGCTCATTCGTGGCGGGCCAGAGGTGCATAGCGTTTATCGCGCCGATCTTGACGGGGCGACTGGCGTGCCAGATGTGCATGAAATATTACCGAGTGATCGCGGCCAAAAATACGATGAGTGGGATGAGGTCGCGCGAGCCTATCGCCGTAATTGGGTCACGGTTTACCCAACGGTTATCCAAGAGAAAGATGCCGAGTGGGGGGCAAACCTCCGCCGCGAAATGCGGCCCGCGATTTCAAAATTAACTCGCCGGCTCGAAGCCTTCCGCACCGAGCGCGCCAATCGCAATCGCCTGCTTGATGGCCCTGAGATTGATTTGTCGTCCGTTATCGAAGACCGCGCCGAGGTCGCGGCGGGTCAGCCAAGCAAGGGTCGGTTTTACGCCGACACCCCACGCGTTGAGCGCGATCTTGCGACTACGGTTTTGCTCGACCTTTCGTTGTCCGCCGATAGCTGGATTGATAATCGCCGCGTCTTAGATGTCGCTCGCGAAGCGGTCATGGTTTTGGGTGAAGCCGCCGACAAGTTGGGGGATCAACTGCAAGTTATCGCCTTTGCGTCAAATACGCGAAACCTCTGCCGAGCGTGGGAAATAAAAGGTTGGCGTGAGCCATGGGCGCTGGGGCGAGCGAGGCTCGGCGGTCTTAAACCACAAGGCTACACACGCATCGGCCCTGCACTTCGCCACGCAACGGCTGAGTTGGCGAAGACGCCCGCACGACGGAAGCACTTGATTTTAATCTCAGACGGCAAGCCAACCGATTTTGATCGCTACGAGGGCGCGTACGGTTTAGCCGATGTCCGCCAAGCCACTCGCGAAGCCCGGGCGGACGGCATCCGTGTCCACATGCTTGGCATCGACCCCAAAGCCGCAGGTATTTTGCCCAACATGTTTGGCGTCGGCGGCTGGGAGATTCTGAGGCATATTAAAGATCTGCCCGAGTGCTTGGTGGCGGCTTATGGGAAAGCATGAATTTCGCATGAGCGCCTTTTGGTCTCTGGTAGATTTGCTGGACTAAGATAATCGAAATAAACTAGGAAAAGGCGTCCCAAGGTGCCTTTTTTTACTCTTGATGGGGTATGAAGACAACAGCCCTCCTCCCAGCGCTACTAGCACTCATAGTCCTTGCTTCAAGCTGTGGCTATGCTCGCAACGTGCGTGATGATTTCCTAGACATAGGTACTTTTGCAATTGGCGGCGTTTCGCCAATTAAGCCCAGCGCTAATGGCTCTGAGCCCCAGGCAGCCGGTTTTCTGCCACCGGCATTTGGCCTTTACGTTCAAGCGACAGATTTCTTTCAGGCGGGTGCACTGTACAAGAATACGGTGGACTTAGAGTGGGACCGTCGCGGTTATGGAATCGTTGCTGACGAGCGTTATAAAGCCGGTTTTCTCTTCATGAATAAGGAGGTGCGAATCAATCAATCGCCTATCTATATGAATGACTATAAGACGACGGGTAACAACAAAGATGGTTGGCGCGAGCACTTGGATGGCTTGAGAGACCCAATTTATTGCAAGCCAGCCAAAACATTACTATTTAATGACAAGGTTGGTGGTGGCGATTCGAGTTGCAATTTGCCTGCAGGCCTTCGTTTAAATGATGTCGGAGCCGAACCGCATGATTCAAGGCTATATCTTGGCTGGCAAGATTGGGAAACATTTAGTGTGGAGCTCGGCATCTCTGAGCCGTTCTTCTTCCACACGGGTATTTATCTACGTGCCGGGTTTGACCCATCGCAGATTTTTGACTTCTTTGTAGGCCTTTTTTGCATAGACCTCTATACAGACAATGCTTACGACTATTGGACAGGCGAGTTGCTGTATCAGTCAGACGACAGCTAGCCGCAAAACACTCGTCAAGGCCGCACTAAGCTGCCTGGCCTCAAACGCTTCAAACCCGTGGCGAAAAGCCGCTACAGGTTTGGAGACTTTGCTAACCCAGTTCAAGTCAACACTGTTCTTGTTTGCTCTCGAGCACAACGCTTTACATTTTTCGGTAAGCGTTCTGGTCTATAAATATAGCGGCCGACACATCATTTTTGTGTTCGATCCACTTTTTAAACCCTTTATTTCATCAATCGCACAACCAAAGTGCGCGGCAAGCCGCCCGGAAAATCGCCGAGCGCCAAGAGCCAGCTTTTTCCACGGATGGCGGGCAATGCCAGGCTCTCGCTCACTTGACCGAGTTGAGGTTCGAGCCAGGCCAACTCGTGCCCATTGACTTTGCTCTTATGCTCAAAGTGCGCGATTAAGCCGCTGTGTCGATTCGTTTTTCCGCTTGGCCTAATTCATGAAAGCGCGACTGGATGATCGTCTGGAAATCAATTGCGCCCAAGTCGTCGGGAGAGCCAAAGACAACCGATATCTTGGCCGTGCAAGAGCCGCGGTCTGGCGTAGAGATGTGCTCCATGAAAAGCTCGACGAAAAGGCGGGGTGAGTGCTTGATGCGTAGGAGGCCAACAAAACAGCGAGTCGTGCGATTAACGGTGTGAGGCTGACTTTCATAAGGCCATTATGCTGCGTAACTAGAAAGAAAATCTGTGCGAGTTCTTAGAGAAATAAAAAACTCTAAAAATGAGTGTCCACTTGGCATGGAAACTGCTCTTGTTCTAATAGCTAGGCTATTCAACAAAGAAGCGTGCGCTCCTGGAGGGGCGCGCGTTTCTTTTTTTAATCGAAAAAAAGGTGTCCCACTTTTCAAGTATTTCCTCTTATCTATACGCACGGGCCCCCCTCCCATCACTCATTTTGAGAGATGCTGCGGTATGCACCTTGCATTCAATTAATCATGTTAAAAAAAGCAATTCTCCTTCTTTCAATCGCTGCGGTCTTGATGTCTTGTTCATCAACACATCGCGAGATCCAAACCCTTGGCACGCCTTTAGGGTCATTCGCCGCAAAAAATGACCATGTCGTCGATGTCCAAGTCATGTCTAGCTATGTTATTGGCGAAGCTTCGGGCGGCACATTTTTGACCCTGTTTTCTTTCGGAGCTTCGGATTATGTCGAGGGTGCCCTTATAGATGACGGAAAGATGATCTCCGTTTTTGGCTCAAGTCGTCTTAGCGAAATCAAGAGTGCTGCTGTGCGAGATGCCTGCGAGAAAAACTCGTGCGATGTATTGGCCTACCCTATCTTCCAATGGAGGCAGGTAGATAACTTCCTTTCCACAGAATATAAAGTTCAGGTTAAGGGCTTCCCGGGCATGGTCCGCTCTGTCCAAAATGTCCCTCGCGTTATTGCGCCAGGCCACCTTCGCTTTGATGGTAACGCGGCCAATTTTGTGCCTGAAGCCAATCGCTTCACGGTAAACGGCCACGGCTCAGTTACTCTGCAGCCGACAAACTCCCAGTCGGCGGCAGAAGCGATGCTCACATCTAATTCAGTGTTTGGCTGGTAAGCGATGCCTCTACAGGCACATCTCATTTTACTCGCCCTGCTTGTGGCTTTCACAAACGGCTGCTCGGTTGCTATACCTGGGCAGGCTGAAAGCGATCAGCCACTAGGACTCTTTGCTGGTGTCGCAGATGGCAGCGGGACGCTCAAATCCGTTGAGCTGCCTTTGTCATCAGCAACGACCTTGCTCATGTCCACGCATGATCGCGACCCTTGGGGTGATCAGGCAAGTTTTAACACGATGTCTTTGGGGCTGAGACGATACTTAAATCCAAAAGCTAGGTTTTCGACTTTTGTTGGCTGTGGGCTATCGGTTACAGGAACTCCAGATTCGTTCATTGACACATCCGTTGGCACGGCATTAAGTACCGAAGTAGGAGCATGCTTCTACTTAACCCGCGCGATTCGGGCAGATGTTCTTCATCAAACAAACGCCATCGCAGACTTTGATTCCTTAGAGGGTAATGGAATTACTTTCTATGGATTTACATTTCTGTTTTAACCCAACACCTTCAACAAAGCCGCGCGAATCTGCCCGGCCTCAAGCTCTTCAAGCTCGTAGCGAACATTCGCTACGGGCTTGTTGACTTTGATAATCCGGCTCAAATCAATCGGGGTGCCTTCGACAACTGCGTCGGCAGGCGTTGCGTTAATCGTTTCTTCTAGTTCACGCACTTGCTCGTCGCCGTAGCCCATCGCCGGCAAAATCTTGCCTGCATTTGGGTAGTTCTCAAAAGTTTTGGCAATCGACCCTACGGCATACGGCTTTGCATCAACCATCGAGGCCGCACCCGACTGAATCGCGGCAAACCAACCCGCACCAAATTCCATACCACCATGGGTGAGCGTTGGGCCATCTTCGACAACGAGCACATTTTTCCCTTCGACCAACTCTGGCTGGTCAACCGTGATGACTGAATTGCACTTGACCACCGTTGCAGATGGGTTGTAGAGAGCCGCATTTGCGATGACTTCCGCCACGCCCTCGGCAGGAGCAGTATCCATTTTGTTGACAATCAGCAAATCGGCGAGCAGCAAATTGACCATGCCCGGGTAGTAACTCAGCTCGTGCCCAGCGCGGTGAGGGTCTAGCAAAGTGAGATACAAGTCTGCCTTATAGAAAGACATGTCATTGTTGCCGCCGTCCCAAAGGATGACATCCGCCTCTTTTTCGGCCTCGCGCAGAATCATTTCGTAGTCAACGCCAGCGTAAACGATAAAACCGTTGTCAATATGTGGCTCATATTCTTCGCGCTCTTCGATGGTGCACTTGTGCAAGTCAAGATCCTCGTAAGTCGCGAAACGCTGGCAAGCCTGTGCGGCCAAATCGCCATAAGGCATCGGGTGGCGGATGGCGACCACGCGCTTGCCCATGTCTTTTAGGATGCGACTCACATAGCGAGTCGTCTGGCTTTTACCCACGCCAGTGCGCACAGCTGTGATGGCCACGAGTGGTTTTGTCGACTTGAGCATCGTGCGCTCGGCGGAGCAAACGCCAAAATGCGCGCCCGCAGCCATCACTCGGCTTGCGGCGGTCATTACATATTGATGGGCGACATCGGAATACGAAAACCAAACTTCTTCGACCTCGTTTGCTCGAATAATGGCTTCAAGATCATCTTCCGGCTCAATTGGAATACCCTGGGGGTAGAGCTCGCCCGCAAGCTCGGCGGGGTAGCGTCGGCCATCAATATTAGGAATCTGAGTCGCGGTAAAGGCAACGACCTCATAGTCGTTTTTGTCGCGAAACAAGGTATTAAAGTTGTGGAAGTCGCGGCCAGCGGCTCCCATGATGACGACTTTTTTGCGTGACATCGTTTTCTCCGGGTATGCAAAGAGTTTGGGGTGCGGAAGGGCACCAACAAAAAGGCAAAGGCCTTGTGGGGGTTTAATCCACAAGGCCGGAGAAGCAAGAGCCGCGCAACGACGCGACCGGCTTTAGTCAGTAATAATGAGCGACTCGTTTTTGACCTCGACAATCTCGATTTCAAAACTCAGAGTCTTGCCCGCTAGTGGATGGTTGAGGTCGAGCGTGATTTCGTCGTCGCCGATCTCAGCAATCACAGCCTGGAAGCCCTGGCCGTTCATGTCACCTTGAACCATGTGCCCAACGACCAATTCCATTTGCTCTTCGCCTTCTGGCGCATCAAATGCATTGCGGGGAACTTTGTGCATGCCTTGTGGGTCGTGCTCGCCGTAACCATCTGCCGCGGCAACGGTTACAGTTTTTTTGGCGCCTTCGATTAGGCCTTCGAGCTCGTTTTCGAGGCCTGGGATAATCATGCCCGCGCCCTGAACAAACTTGAGTGGTTCTTTGCCTTGGCTTGAATCTGCTACAGCACCATCAACTGTGAGGGTGTAGTGCATGCTTACTTTGCTGTCTTTTTTAATCATGTTTTTGCCTCAGAAGAGAGGAGTGGCACGCCCGAGAGGATTCGAACCTCTGACCTTTGGTACCGGAAACCAATGCTCTATCCAGCTGAGCTACGGGCGCATGTCCGGTTTAAGCCGCATAGGATACTGGAAAATATCAAAAAAACATCCGAAACCTGCTCCTTTTGACCCCTAGAGGGATGGAGAGTGGGGGTTTTTCTCCCCAAGAGCGTCAAAAACTGCTAAATTAGAGACCTTCCCTTAACATGCGCACAACACACCTCGTCACTTTTGTTTCATTAACTGCCTTGCTGGCAGTTGTCGGGTTGGGCTTTGTCGCAATGCCTGCTCCATTAGCCGCGGCGGGTTCAGGGCAATTTACGGCGTTTTTAGACACCGACCTTGATGGCCTCGACGATGCGCTTGAGGCGCGATTCGGCACTGACCCAACACTCGCCGATACTGACGGCGACGGCTTCAGCGATCTTGAGGAAAAATTCCTTGGTATCGATCCGCTTAAAGCTGACATTGGCACGATGCCTGGGCAGATGCCTCCCGGCCTAGAGCTTGAGATTTACGCCGTTGGTGATCAGTTGATTATGCAAGTTTTTGGTTTGTTCCAAAACCGCGTTGATTCTTTGCAGTTTTATTTCGCGGGCACAACTATTAAAACGCAGGTTTTATCCTTCCGTGATATGGCGCCCTTCTTCGTTGGCGTTGAATCGGTCAATCACTCCTTCCCAGGTCGCAATCTTCGCGTAGCGCGATTCGCGATCCCGCGCAGCCACTTTGATTTGCAGGGCTCATCCGCTTTGGCCGTCTCGGCTGTTGCCGATGGCCAGTCATCTTTAGGCGACTCCTGCATGATGATTACGATTGACAATACCCTGTCAGAAGTCCGCCCTGATGTTGTCGCGTCTAGCACAATGAACGGTCAATCTTCCAACAGCATGGCTGGCGGCCTATTTCCTGTTGACCCCGAAGAAGGCCCCGGTCCAGAAGGCTCAGCAAACGAAGACCAAGTCTGCGTCCAAGTCATGCAAGAAGTCGCCAACATGGGCGGTGGTCGCGTGGCTTATCGCGTGAGTGACGCATATTGCGACCCACTGCCTAGCGCGGTTTGTTTTTCAGGCTGCACGGCTTCTGTCGAAACGATTGTTATCGGTATCGACATCGTTGGCCTTTTAGGCGGCTGAGATTTCAGCGCGCCCAAGTGGCAAACAAAGTCAAGGTGACTGCTCTTGCGGCCTCTAGCTCGTTGAATCGTAGCTGTAGTATGCGTAATCGTGGTGCTTATTAGACCGTCGTGGAGCAAGCACGCGGTTAAGCACGGCGCCAATCGGCTCAGCTCCAGATAACGCGAGGCGTTTTGCCGCGCCAGCTAAAGCGTTTTCAGGGACATGGTCATAACGGCACAACAGCAAAATCGCATCGAGCTGGTTTAAGAAACTCGCCGCATCAGCCACAGCCAAAACGGGTGGCACATCAAACAAGACAAAGTCGTATGCCTCGCGTAGCTCAGCAACGAGAGAGTTAACGCGCTCTAAGGCAAGTAAGTCGCCAGGGTTGGTGCCGCCATTTACAGTGCCTGCGGTGATGACATTAAGCCCAACTATTTCACCCGCGGGGCGGATGGCGTCTTGCCATTCTTGAGACCCAAGCAAGATTTCAGCTAAGCCGGGGCCCAAAGGCTGCTCAAACATAGTGTGAACAACTGGGCGACGAAGGTCCGCGTCAATCAAAAGCACTTTCGCGCCACCGTGAGCTAAAGCAATAGCGAGATCAGCAATCGTAGTTGACTTGCCTTCGCCCTGAGTTGCGGAAGTAATGGTTAGGGTTTTGATATCTTTACTCTTTGCAGCAAACCGCAAATTTGCCCGCAAAGCTCGGTAAGATTCTGCCGCAGCCGAGTCGGGCGCATCACGCAAGGCCAAGAAATGCTTGTGGCCAGAAGCCCGTTTTGCCTTGGTGCCCCCTTTACGGAAATCAGGAATAATGCCCCATTGAGCTAACCCGGTCGCTGCTTCAAGTTGAGCCGCAGTCAAAATGGTCTTTTGGGAGGCCTCTCGCCATAGCGCAAGTGCGGCACCTAAGAAGCCGCCAAGCAACAGGGCGGCCGCCATGCTCAAAGAGATGTTTGGGGATGAGCGAGAAGTCGCAGGCACCGCGCGGTCAACGATTGAGACCGATGCAATCGCAGAATTCTGCGCCATTGCAGCTTTATGTTTTTCAGTGAGCAGGTAAGTGTAAATCTGCTCGGAAGACTGCGCCTCTCGCTGAAGAGTGGCCAATTTGAGCTCAATGGCGGGCAGCGCCATAAGCTGAGAATGCCAACGCTCAATCGCTGTATTCAGCGTGTTGTCTTGGCGCTGAAGGGCAGAGGAGCGAGCGCGGATACCCTTAGAAATCTGATTCCGCAGAAGGGAAACTTGCGCCCTGACCTGCATAAGTGGAGGCCAGTTTTCAGTATGTTCTTCTTCTAAAAAAGTAGCTTGTAGGTTTAGGGCGGCCAGCTCGGTCAGGAGGTTGACTGTCTGCGGCCCGAGTTCAGCACTGGAGGCAATGTTTTCAATCAACTCACCTTGGTCGAGTGCTTCGACCAAATGCTCATGGCCTCCGATGACTAGCGAGAGTTGTGCCCGCGACAGGTCAAGACTGCTCATGCGTTCTACTGCAGCGCGGGCGGTTTCGGGCAGCATGACTTCGCCACTACCTTCTTGAAAGGTCAGCAGTTCTTCTTCGGCCTTATTTAATTGCCCCTCGGTTCGGGTTAATTCACTCTCGATATAGTCAAAGGTGGCGATCGCCTGCAGAGTGAGTCGCTGAATTTTACTGGCCATATAGGCGTCGACTAACTCGTTGACCACAGCAGCGGCTCGCTCGGGGTCATTGTCTTCGTAAGCAATGCGAAGTACTCCAGACCCACGAGCGGTCTCTGAAACAGAAAGTCGATCTAATAGGGCCTCGGCAGCGGAGCGTTGGCTCGTGAACTGCAGCAGGAAGCGTCGTCCTTTTAAATCACCCTCTGGCTTGAGGTGAAAGGAGTGGCCCTCATGCAAAATAGGGGAATCGGAATGAATCTGAAATTGCGTTAGGCTATCTGGAAATAGACTGTTTTCTGAAATTTCAATTCGGTCGTTTGTCAAAAAATGAACAAGGTAGCTGCCTGAAGCCTCGCCGTGCCCAGATCCGACTCTCTTGGCATGCAGGGAGCCTTTTGGATTACGGGCTGAGAAGTGCCGCATGAAGAGAGGTAGCGTGCCATAGCGATCGAGGTCGTTCACGCGCAAGGTGAGCCCTAGGCCGACTTCTTTTTCGTCAGACTTTGGTGTGACGACTTGCAGTGCGAGTTTGCGTGACTGAATGACCTCAAGCTCTGCCGCCGCGGGCGGGGCACTTGAAAGCATAGACAATTCGCCCAAGATGCCGCTTGATGGTGAAGACTCTTCAAGCAGGATTCGAGCTTCAGCTTTGTAGGTTGGAACCTGGGTGAGCGTGAAGCCAAGGGCTGCAACAGCCACTAAAGCCATGGTCACCACAATGGTGCCACGGCGGCGCCACAAGGATTGGAAGATTTCTTGAAGCGAGAGGCCCTCTTCTGGAGTGCCCATTCCCGGATAGCTACCCATTCCGGGGTAATTCCCCATGCCTGGATAACTGCCCATGCCGGGGTATTCTCTTTTAGGCTGCGAGGCGCTGTCTTGATGATTGTCGGTCATATTTATCGGCTACGAATATCTTCGAAAAGCGCAACATCGCGCGCCGTGCCGACGGGCACGGAGATGAGCTGCAAAATGGGGATGAGGTCTCTTGCGACCGCGCCAACGCCGGCCCATTTATGGCGACTAATGAAGAGCATGTCGCCTGAAGCGAGTGCGAAATCGCCCCCGGAATTGAGGTGCTCGGCGTCAAACAAGACAATGTTTTCTGGCGTCACATCACCGCGGACTAGAGCGACTTGCTCGCGGTTTGCATCATCGGTGAAACCGCCCGTAAGGCTGAGGGCCTGCATGGCCGTAATCGGGCGATCAAAAGTAAACGACCCAGGCTTGCGGACTTCACCCATGACATAGATGCGCTGTGAGCCAAATTCGACGACGCTTACATCAACGAAAGGGCGCTTGAGATACTCAAGCAATCGCGTTTGCAGATCAGCTTTGATTTCATGAACGGTTTTACCCGAAACAATGAGCGAGCCCACATAGGGCAGCTGAATCGAGCCCTGGCCGTCGACGGGAGAGCCAGGAGCATTGTTCCGGTATGGCCCAGAAGACAGGGCGGGGTGGCCGGCAACATTGACGCGCAAGACATCACCGGGGCCAACCAGGTAATCAAAGGTGTTGACCGAAGGCGTGGGTAAATCGTCGGGGTTTGCTCCACCCGAAATCTCGGGGGACGAGCAAGCCGCAAACAATGCCGCGGCGATGAAAAGGGATGCGAAACGGGAAAAAATCATGGGGGGCTGGAATTCCGTGGAGCCCCATCATAAGGCGATGGTATCTTAATGCTATGGCTACTTGGGTTGTCGGAGATATACACGGATGCGCAGACGAGCTTATTCAGTTAGTTAATCAACTAAGACTCGCTCCAAGCGACCAACTGATTTGCGTGGGTGATCTTTACCATCGCGGCCCAGACCCTGTGGGCGTTGCCCGTTGCTTGTCGTCGGTGCCTAATCTTGAGATTGTTCTTGGTAACCATGAGCGAGTGTTGCTTGAGCATGAGGCACGCGCTGCAAGTCTCGGCGACAAGCTCGTCCAAGCTGACTTGGCCGGTGACGGCGGCACGCCCATGTCGCCCGTTACAGATGATGAGGCCGTTGAGTTGTTGTCATTGATTCAAAATCGCCCACTTTTCGTGCAAGGTGTGCACAACGGCCAGCCCTGGATTGTGGTCCACGCGGGCGTCGTGCCTGGTGTTCCGCTTGAGCAGACGCACCCGCTTCATCTCACTCGCTTGCGGCGTATTCATGAAATGCCAGGCCAGCCTTACTGGTACGAACTTTGGCAAGGCCCTGAGCTTGTTTTGTTTGGGCACACGCCAGGGAAGACGCCCCGCACATGCTTTGCTGGCGGGCGCTTGGTGGCGCTAGGCCTCGATACTGGCTGCGTCTACGGTGGGTCGCTGACGGCTTATTGCATCGAAACCGAAGACATGGAAGTTGTCCAGGCAAAGCGGAAATATGTGTCGTAGGTACCAAATTGCGATAAACTAGAAAATATAGTTCCCAAGCAACTTTTGGGAACTTGTTTTCGTTTCACTCGTCCTACCGACATGCTCATCCCTCTGTTGATAGCCGCCCTCCAGGTCGGCGCTCCTGCTGGTTCTACGGAATCAGATTTTTACTCCGTTTACACGGGTCACGCTGTTGAGACTTTTTGGGTCTCGACCCCGCTTGCCGCCGAGAGTGCAGCTGAGCGGCAAAATGCCGACCACCGAGATCAGTTCGGCGTGATTCCGGCGCCTACATCAGGCTTTACGCTTACGGATGGCGTGATTGTCGAGTCGGGCAATTCTGATTTGCTCAAAGCCGTGGTCCAAGATTTTGGCGGGGGAGTGATTCAACCCCTACCCGTAGACAATTTCTGGCTCGTTTCCACAGGGACGGTCGCATCCGCCATTTCGATGACGAGCGCGCTTTTACCCCTCTACCCAGAAGGCGCGGTTTACCTTGACCTGCAACGCCCTCTCACTTTCAAGGCCTTGCCTAACGACCAGTATTTTTCAAATCAGTGGCATCTCCGCAACACTTCCAACACTCAGGCAGACGCGAATGTTGAGCCCGCATGGAACAACGGCTACACCGGCACGGGCGTGATTGTTGGTGTGATTGATGGCGGCTCGCAAAACAACCACCCTGACTTGCAGGGCAACTATAACTCGACAGCGAGTTCTACATCATCTTCTAGCAGCCACGGCACGAGTGTCGCTGGCGTCATTGCCGCCGTTGCAAACAACAACCGTGGCGTTGTCGGTGCCGCATACGATGCTCAATGGAGTCGCCACACTTATGGGTCTAGTTCAAACACAGCAAATGCATTTAAGCATCGCAATGATTTGAATGATATTAAGAATAATTCATGGGGCCCTTATGACGACGGAACCGTTACATATTTGTCTTCCGTTGAGCTGAGTGCACTCGAAGAAAGCGTTACAACTGGTCGCGGTGGTTTAGGTGAAATATTCACTTGGGCTGCTGGCAATGGCGGCACGGCTGACCGTTCTGATTACGACCCCTACGCATCCAGCCGTTACACGATTGCGGTCGGCGCCATTGGCGATAACGATACGCGCGCTTACTACAACGAGAAGGGTTCATCCATGATGGTGGTTGCTCAATCAAGTGGTAATAGTCGCAGCATCTGGACAACCGATTCAGGCAGTGGCTACACCAGCAGTTTTGGTGGTACATCTTCTGCCGCCCCACTCGGAGCTGGCGTTATCGCCCTAGTTCTAGACGCAAACCCCGGTTTGACTTGGCGGGATGTCCAGCATGTTGTCATTAAAAGTGCACGCAAATGCGCACCAAACAATAGCGACTGGAAAATAAACGGCGGCGGTCTTGACATCAACTACAACTACGGCTTCGGCGCAATGGATGCCGATGCAGCATGCAACCTCGCGGCGGGTTGGGCAAATGTAGGCCCAGAATTAGAGCTCCGGACAGGAAGCGTTTCGGTTGGTCAATCCATCCCTGACAATAATGATGCTGGCGTTGACAGAATCGTAAGTGTCCCTAATGATATTTCAGTCGAAAATGTCGAGCTACGCCTAAAAGCGACTCATAATTCTATTGGCCATTTACGCGTTGAATTGATCTCGCCCTCTGGCACAAAATCTGTTTTAGCAGCTACGCGAAATGATAGTCAAAACAATTACAACAATTATGTTTTCACAACCGTGCGCCATTGGGATGAGCGCTCCAACGGCGACTGGACAATCCATGTTTCTGACCGCACCAGTGGCACAACAGGTACTTGGGATAACTTCGAGCTTCGCATCTACGGCCACGATGGCCAGGGCGGAGGTCAGGGCATGTCATTGACTTCATCGGCGCTTATTCCTGGCGTTACTGCAATTGTGAATCTTGCTGACGCGACAGCATCGGCACCCGCATGGCTGGCTTACAGTCTCGCTGGTTTAGGCAGCACGCCGATTGGCGCACTTGGCGTAACTCTTGATTTGGCGTCTCCACAGCAGGCCGGCTCGGTGCTCACGGTTGACGCAAACGGTGACGGCTCTTGGTCACTACCGATTCCGGGTGGCAGTTCAGGTGTCAGCGTTTGGCTTCAAGCCCTTCAGATGGGCGAAGTTAGCGATGTCGTCGCTACGAGTATCCTTTAGGGCAACGGGTGTAACAAGCCACATGGCTTGTTACACCTTGACCGTTCTTGCGGATACCCTTAGAACCTTAAAATAAAGCGGAACTCTCCCCGTTTTCCTCCCGTCCTAAAAGCGAACCTAAGTGTCAGACCTCGAAAAAGAACTCGTCGTTGCTTGCCAACAAGCTAGCACTGAAGAATTTGAGGCCGCTTACGCAAAGGTTTACGCTCTTTTCAAAGATCGGGTTTTCACAATCTGTTTTCGCGTCACCAATAACCGTGACGATGCGCTTGACGCAGCCCAAGAAACAATGGTCACCTTGGCCCGCCGCATTGGCGATTTTGCCTGGCGATCCCGTTTCTCTTCCTGGGTTTATCGCATTGCCGTTAACTCCGCCATTGATGTGCGGCGACGGCGCCTCGACACCACTCGCGCCGGGGTTCGCACCACGGTGGGCGGAGTTGAAACAGAAAAGATGCAAGAAGCCACTCCGGCTGACGAATCGACTGACCCTGTGCGCAATGCAGCTCGCAGCGAATCAAGGCTCGCCGTCCGCGAGGCTCTTCAGCACATCAACCCTAAGTTCTCTTCTCTACTAGTTTTGCGCTACACGCAAAATCTCAGCTACGAAGAAATTGCCGAGACGCTTCAATGCGAGCTTGGTACAGTGAAATCTCGATTAAACCGGGCCCATGGCGCACTCCGCGACTATTTGGCCCAGCGAGGTGGCAGCACACTGCACCTCAATTAACTCCCCTCTAACCATGAATCACGACAACGAAAACCTCGAACTACCACAAGAGCTGCAGGACGCGCTCTTTGGGTTGGGCGATTTGGCGGCTCCTAGCGAGCTCGATCAAAGGGTTGCGATGTCGCTCATGGGCCAGGAGAAAGCCCCTGATGAGCTCTGGTCTCGCGTCCAGCCTGAGCTTTGCGAAATTGCAACGACTCATTCCGTTTTGTCTGCCGCAACTCCATCCCCATCGCACGGGGGCCGCCTCCTTTCTTTCCCTACTTGGGTCGCTTCAGTTGCCCCAGTCAGGCTAGCCGCTGCTGCGGCTTTGCTTCTTTTTGTTGGTGTGAGCTTCATCGTAATGCGCTCCAATGCCAACAACGCTACTTCCACGCAAGACTTGCTGGCTCAAGCTTCGACCATCCGCGCCGAGCAGGCCGCCTTGCGTGACCAGTATCGCGCTCGCGTCTTTGCGCAAAAAGTCACGCCTTCTCAGTTGTCGCCAACCGCCCGCGGTTTGGCGAGTTCGTTAGGCGCCACCACCCCTGCAACTCGGGGGCAAGCCCTCTAATGTTTCGTTTATCTCGCTTTTCTGTATCCCTCGCCGTTCTTATTTCGGCGACGCTTGTTAGCTGCCTTCCTGTAGAGCAGGGCGCACAGACAGGCCCCTCTTCTTTATCGCAAAGCAGTCAGGGCGGTTTTGGCACCAACCAATCGATCGCAGCTGGCGAGTGGTCTTTGCCTAGTGTTGTTTATCCCGAGCAAGAAAATCTTCGCGTCGAGCGGCATCTAGGCGTTTTGAATTCCGCTGGCCGCATGACTTGGCAGCACGAGGCTTTGCATGCAGATGGCGCGGGCGAATTCCGGCTTGATTTACTAGGAGTGGCCCTTGACAACCCTATGGGTTTTTCATTGCCGAGTGATATTCAGTTTGCGGCGTTTGATCGCCGGCAACGATACTTGGTGAGCTTCCGCGACTTGCATTTTGGCAACTCGCTACGCGTGCGGCAAAACTACGAATGGCACGAAGAATTCGGCGTAACCACCGTTGCAGGCGTGCTTTGCGACCGCTACAGCGCAACGAGCCGCTTTGGCTTTGGCGCCGTTGAGTTTGTTATCGCGGCTGATACGAGGCTGCTTATGGGTTGGTCTCTCCGCGATACAGAGGGTCAAATTACTATGACCAGCACGACGGTTTCCCTAGATTGGGCCCCCGATCACACAGGCATAGCTTGGTCTACGCCCGCTGCGCCAAACCAGGCTTACACGGGTTCGGCGGCTGATATCGCGACTTTGGGCTTTGAGCCAACGCCTGCTCGCTACATCCCGCAAGGTTTTGCGACTAGCGAAGAGCGCATGGTCTTGGTTGAAACGATTTTCCCTGACATCCTTAACTTGCACCTTGATGTGCTTGATGATGGGCTTCGCACACTGTTTTTTGCGCAACAACGCAATATTACTCGTGGCGGCGGCCCAGGGCAGAGCACGGGCACGGGTCAATTGGCTGGCGCGCGATATTCTGATTTGGGCGGCATCCGTGTTGTCGAAGGGCTTTTCGACGGCCGCGAGATTTTTATTGTCGCGCCTTTGCCCACAGATGAGCTGATGGCGATGCTCGGCTCGCTGTTCGACTAAGTTTGGCCTCTTGTCTTTGTGGCGGATAGGGTGTAAAGCAACTCATGATGTTGCTCGCCGTTCTGCCTCTTCTCTTGCCACTCGCCCAAGAAGTGCCTTTGGTGCGTGGCGCTTATCGTGGCCCCTACAGTCAAGTTCTGCTTGAACAAGCCTTCGAAACGCAGCGACAGACAGATGCCGCTTCCAAATACCAGGCGGGTGCCGGAAACGCAGTCGACGCTGCACCTCGGATGGTCGATGGTTACGAGCGTTGGGAGTTTTGGTTTGAGCATGAGCGTCTGTTGCTTTTTCGCGGGCCCGGCGAGCCTTTGCCTAGCGTTCTAGGGGAAGACAAGCGTTACGGGAATGGCGCCAACGCTTTTTCGGCAGATGAGTTTCAGAAGGCGGCGATTCCATTGCTTGTTGATGCTTTAAAGTCAAGCCACCCTGAGCTTCGCGAGTCGGCGGCCGTGGCTTTGGGTCGAGTGGGTGCCTTCGCAACCCGGGGTTTGTTGATCGAGGCTGCAAATGACCGCATTGTGCAAGTGCGGCAGGCGGCGTTAGTCGGGCTGGGATTGATGCATGATTCACGCAATGTCGGCTTGCTTGCCGAGACCCTCGCTGATCGCAATAAGCCAATGGCTGACAGGCAATTTGCCGCTTTGGGGTTGGGGCTTTCTGGCCGAAATGAGGCAGCGACTTTTTTAATGCAGCAATTGAAGGGTGATTTAACGCCGGAGAAAATCCTGATTGGCGACAACGATTTGCTGCTGGCTATGGTTTGGGCGGCCGGGCTTTTCCCCGACCATGGCTTTACGACTTTATTTGTCGAAGCGTGCCAAAAGTTAGAGGGCGGTGCGGCTCGCGATTCTCGCCGGCTGCGCATTTTTCTAATCCAGGCTTTGGGCAATATGGGCGACCCAATTGCAGCCGCGTTTTTGGTGGGGCAGTCGGCTTCAAGAGATTTCGAAATCCAGCGAGCGGCCGTGCAAGCTTTAGGGCGTTTGCGCTCACCAATGGGTGCAATCCCGGCTTTGTTAACACAGGTGAATGATTCAAAAGACACCGAAACCCGCCTTTTTTCAATACTGGCGATTGGCCGTATTGGCGGAGATGAAGCGATTCAAGCGCTAAAAGGCATGCTTGATGGTATTCGCCGTCATCGGCAACTTCATGCCGCGTGGGGCCTTGCTGTTGGCTTTGCCCAATCCGAAGAGCTTCATAAATTATTGGCTTCTGAGTTTGTGAGTCGCAAGCCGATCGAAGATGTTTTGAAAATTGAAGGCAAGATCCGTCGTGATGAAGAGCGGCTTCGTGGCGCCTTTGCTCTCGGCTTGGGTTTTTATGGCCAAGAAGAAGACGAGGTGTTGTTGTTAAAAGTCATCCGCCAGCAGGGGCTTGCCCCTGATTTTGTGGGTTACATTTCCAATGGTCTTGGCTTGCTCGATGGTTTAGCCGCAACCGAGCATCTATTCGCGCTTGCGAATCGAAATAAATTGCCCGCTGAAGCTCAGCGTGGCGTGGCGTGGGGTTTGGGTTTTTGCACGCACCCACTTGCCGGTGAGCAGCTGGTTGGCTTGATTTCTAGGGCAAACGATGCCGAGGTGCGTTGGGCTGCTGCGCACGCACTTTCAGAGGTTCGCACTAAAAAGGCGCTCGACGCTTTAGTCACTTTGTTGGCAGATGTTGGCGAACCCGAAGTTGACTCTAGTCGGTATTCACATTTCATCATGGCTCTTGGGCACCTCGGCGACACCCGCAATGGCGACGGCATTGGCGCATTGCTCGCCGGTCTAAATTACCGACTCGATTTTCCGCTTTTGCGCGCAGTGAGAGCTTTTTAGGGGTACTCTTGGGCAACCCTTTCACCCTCATGTTCGAGAAAACCCCCCCCTCATCCAACCGACTGCTTGACTGTCCAGCCAAGCGCCGCGACTTGCTTGTAAAAGTTGAGTCGCTGATTGCAGTCCTAGAAATCTCGCGTAACAAACTTGAGCGCCGCCTAGCTCGGCTTTCGCCAATTGAGGCAGAAGACCTCTTTGCCAAGCGCCGGCGATTGACAAATACGCTTGATGTTTGCCGTCATGCGCAATCGGCTTTGCGCGAGCACGATCCGATTACTGCCGAAGAGCTGGCCGAGACTGATTTTGATGCGCTGGCCGAGGCGTTGTCGGCAGGTTAAGTACCCCAGTCACGCGCATACCGGAAATCTAAATTTACCGTGCGATTGGCGACCTTTGCAATCAATGGTGGGCGTCGTTTGTATTGGTTGATGCGAATCCGCTGACGGACGCCGTCAACAAAGTCAGTCGCAAACCCCGCTTCGATTAGTTGGTCGCGAGACCAAAGCTCATCGACGAGTCGCACCAGTAGGGCGTCAACGGCATCGTAGGTAAAGCCGAGCTCTTCTTCGTCGGTTTGGCCGCTCCAGAGGTCAGCACTTGGCGGCCTATCGATGATTGCTTTTGGCACGCCCAAGTGCCTAGAAAGCGCAACAATTTGTGATTTATATAAATCGCCCACAGGGTTGAGTGCGGACGCCATGTCGCCATGAATCGTGCCATAACCGAGCAGCAACTCGGTCTTGTTGCTCGTGCCCAAAACCAAAGCGTTGTCGCGAGCTGAGCGGTCGTAAAGCGTAATCATGCGCGCGCGAGCCATGATGTTGCCGCGTCGCAGCGAATCTGTTTCGCCGGCTTGGTCAATACACGCATCGGCCATTGTCGAGATGTCGACGACTTCGAGCGCAACACCGGCGTGCAATGCCGAGTCTTGCGCCAACTCAAGGCTGATGGGGTTGCTGGTGCGATAGGGCATAGCCACAGCAAGTACATTTTCGGGGCCAAGAGCGCGGGCGGCAAGCTCGACGACCAAAGCCGAATCGATGCCGCCAGAGAGCCCTAATACCGCTTTTTGAAAACCTGCTCTATGGGATTCTTCGCGGAGGAAACCGCACAATACTTTCGTAGCAAGCTCAGTGTGGCATTGAGGCGTTGCGGGAAGTTTAGGCATGGGGCTAGATGGGCCAGGTGCGTGATGATTGGGGAAACTCACTAGGGGCGCAAGGCGTCGCGGTCATCAAGAATGCGGGCCAGTTGCCGCCTTACGAGGCCTGGTTTTGCATCGCGTAAGAGAGGCGCGAAATCGCGTGCGCGTCGCGTTGCCGCTGGGTCGACTTCAACGATGAGTAGCTCTTCCTCATCGCTTTCGGCTTCGATAACCGTTTGGCCTGAAGGGTCGGCGGCGATGGAGCCGCCCCAAAAGAGCGCACCGTCTTCATAGCCGACGCGGTTGCATTGCAAAACCCAACTTTGAAAAAAGAGGGACTGCGCGGAAACTAAAGTGCGCCAAGCGCGTTGCGAAGTCAGCTCGGCTGTGTTGGCGTCAATGCCTCGTGCTGGCGAGGCGAAGGGAATTAGTAAAGCGTCGACACCTTGCAAATAATGCAGCCAAGCAGGGATAAGGTGCCAGGCGTCTTCGCAAATCATCACGCCGAAATTTCCGTGTTTGGATTGAATCAAATCAAAAGATTCGCCCGCAGCAAAGTAGCGGCCTTCTTCGAAAATACCATAGTCGGGTAAATGTACTTTCCGGTGCACACTCAAAACCTTGCCGTCTTCAGCAAAGAGCGCGCTGTTGTAAGTGCGATGGTCACTCGCCCGCTCAACAAAACCAATGACCAGGCTTGGGCCGCCATCGGCCGACCGCGCGATGAGCTGCTCGAGGCGTGGGTCGTTGAGCTCAAGTGCAACCTCTTGCGTTAAGTCGCGCAAGAAATAGCCCGTCAATGAAAGTTCGGGGAATAAAACGAGGTCGGCACTAGCTTCGGTCGCACGATCAATCCAGTCGTGGTGCGTTTTGAAGTTGGCGTCGAGGTCGCCCAGCTTGGGGCGGATTTGGCAGAGTGCAGCTTTCATGGCTCGTGCAGAAAGGATACTCGTGCGGGGCAAATACCGCGTAAAGTAGTGGCATGCTCACGGCGAAATCCCTACGCCTTATTGCCCACCGAGGCGCGTCGGCGGAACGCCCTGAAAACACTATCTTGGCGTTTGCCCGCGCCCTTGAGCTTGGCTGCAAAGCGATTGAGCTTGATGTGCGACTCTCGGCAGATGGCGTCCCGATGGTGGTGCATGATGCTGATTTAATGCGCACGCATGGCCGTGATGAAGTTGTGTCTTTGTCTGGCGCTCGGCAGTTAGCTGGTTTGGGTGTTCCAACTCTTGAAGAAGTGCTCTTGCTTTGCCAAGGTCGAGCAGAGTTGTGTATTGAGCTAAAAGGAGACGACCCCGCGCTTTCTGAAGCCGTCCTGGAATTGCTTCCTGCTTTTTCTGATTGGCGCATTCTTTCCTTTTCATCTGCAATACTTGAGCCGTTTTCAAAGGCAGGGTTTCGCGAGAATTGTGTTTTGAACATGACCGAGCCGCGCCAAGCGAATTGGCCTGTTTTGTCGTGTGCAATTGAGACGGTTGATTCGCAATTTGTAAAAGAAGCGCAGAGTCGGGGCATTAAGGTTTGGGCGTTCACTTGTAATACAATCGACTCGATTCAGCGTGCCGTTGATTTGAATCTTGACGCCGTTTTTAGCGATTATGGGCAAGTGTCAGCAATGATAAACATTGAGGCCAAGAATAAAATGCAGCGCAATTATTCGGGATTGCGGTCAGGCCCTTTTGATTTGCTCATCATAGGTGGCGGCATTTATGGCGCTTGGGCTGCTTATGACGCGGCTCTTCGCGGGTTAAAAGTGGCGATCGTAGATCAGGGCGATTGGGCGTGCGGCACTTCGCAGTCGTCCTCAAAGTTGGTGCATGGTGGGCTGCGTTATTTAGAGCATTTTGATTTTGGGCTCGTACGGAAAGCCATTGCCGAGCGGCGTAAATTGTCACGACTTGGGCCACATCGAATTCGGCCTTTGCGGTTTATCATCCCCAATTACAAGGGTGATCGCGTTTCGCCGTTTAAGTTTCGGCTTGGCTTGATGATTTACGATTGGTTTGCGGGTCGCGCTCAACCAGGAGCGCGACATCGACAGATTTCCTCCAAGGAAACTATTCAGAGATGGCCCTTTTTGCGTCGCAAGGGTCTACGCGCGGCATTTAGTTACTGTGATTGCGAAACAGATGATGCCCGACTTGTTTTAGAGTTAATCTCAGGCGCGCTTTCAGCTGGAGCTGTCGCCGTAAATTATGCGCGCGTCGAGCATTTAATTCGCGAGACTCAATCTGGTCAATCAAGAGTCACCGGCGCAAAAGTCGTTGATTCGTTTGGCGACGAGCAAGCCATTGATATTCATGCAAAAATAGTCTTCGCGCCTGTTGGCCCCTGGGTTGACACTCTGCGTAAACCGACATCCAAAAGTGAATGCGTGCGTTTGATTCAGGGCACTCATTTGGTCATGCCAGCACTGCCTTGCCAGCAGGCGTTTTTATTGACTGCTGACGACGGACGCATCTTTTTTCTCATTCCCTGGTATGGCCGCACTTTGCTTGGCACGACTGAAATTGATCATCATGGTCATCCAAGAAAGGCGCGCGTGAGTGAAAATGAGATTGAGTATTTAATTCAAAATGCAAATGCATCTTTTCACAATTTGTCCTGGAATAAAGAGGATGTCATTTCTTCCTTTGTTGGCCTCCGCACCTTGCCGAATCAAACAGGTTCCGCAAGCGCGGTTAGTCGAGAATGGGAGTTGACTGAGCCTGAGCCGGGCTTGCTGTTGCCCATTGGCGGAAAATTGACATCCGCAAGAGTTGATGCGGCCGAGGTCGTTGATTTGGTCGTGCAGCGGCTGGGGCGAAAAGCGGTTGAATGTAAAACAGATGACCGCCCTTTTCCATGGCGTCCAGCGGGCGATTGGCCAAGTTTCGTCCACCAATGCCTCCTTGAATCTGAGGCTGTTGGGCTTGACGCCGAATGCGCCGCAACCGCCGCCCATCGGTATGGTTCGCGGTTTGGCATGTTTCTAGAGCTCATCAGAGAGACTCCCGAGTTGGCTGAGCGTATCCACCCAGACTTACCCTTTTCTAAAGCAGAGGTCGTTTTCGCCAGAGATTACGAAATGGCCTGTGCCGACAAAGATATTTTTCGCCGCCGCCTGCCCCTTTGGCTGTTGGAAAAAAGTAGGCGGTAACCTGTTTTCTGATATATTTTTTTATTGCAATTTCCTACAAAAGTTAGGAACTAAAGCCGATAGGGCTTAGTCATAAGAGTGATGCAAGACACCGCCCAAATTACCGTCCGTGAGGCCTTTGGCCAATACAAGCTATTCTTCAGCCAAGAAGACTTGGCCGGCCTAGATGCTTACATGGCCACTTTGCCCGAAGAAATACGAACCGCCGTCGAGCGAACCGCCCGTAGTTATCGTTGGTTGCGCGAGCACCTTGTCGCGCGTCTGGCGCGTAATGCCGCTTAAAGCAACGCTATTGGATTGGAGAGGCCGCAAGAGCCTCAGAGACAAGCGTTTCGACTTGTGCGCCAGTTGCGCGCGCTTCAAATTTAAGCAGTAGACGATGCTCTAGGGCAGGCTTGAGCGCATCCGTTAAATCATTTGGCGCAACATGGTGCCGACCCCGCAAAAGAGCAAGGCCTTGGGCAACAGCAAGCGCAGATTGACCCGCCCTTGGGCTTGCGCCGAAGCGTATCGATTCGCGAATGCTCGGCGGTGCGCTCGCTGCATTCGGATGAGTGGAAAGCAAAAAGCCAGCAAGTTGAGCGTAAAGGTCGTCAGCAATAACAACCTGTTGCACATTGGCCTGCAACTTCCGAAGCATCTCTTGATTGCAGACAGCTTCACTTGGAAGCGCCCCATTTTTAAGCCGCAAAATGGCCTCAAGAGTTTGCGCATCGGGTTGCTGTAAATTGAGTTGCACCGCAAAGCGATCGAGCTGAGCTTCGGGAAGTGGGTAAGTGCCTTCGAGCTCGATTGGGTTTTGGGTTGCAATCACCAAAAACGGAGTTGGCAGCAAATGGCCCGTTGCGCCCGATGTGATTTGACCCTCTTGCATGGCCTCAAGGAGTGCAGATTGAGTGCGAGGCGTGGCTCGATTGATTTCGTCTGCCAGGAGCACTTGGCAAAAAACAGGCCCCTTAGAAAAACGAAAACATCTCTTGCCGTGTTCGTCTAAATCAAGGACATCTCCGCCAGTAATGTCGCCGGGCATTAAATCAGGCGTGCATTGAATGCGGCCAAAATCGAGCCCAAGCAACGCCGACAGCGCGCGGACGAGGTGAGTTTTGCCAAGACCAGGCGCGCCTTCAAGCAACACATGCCCACCGCTTAGAACCGAAGCGAGCAATAGCTCAAGTAGCTCAGACTCGCCCAAATGCCACTTTTCAAGCTCAACGCGCAACTGGGTCGCCAAAGCGATTGCCTCGTTGGGTGCGAGTGGCTGAGCGGCGCTAGGCATTTGTTTCGAGTGAGGAGTGTGGAAGAGCTGGTGCGGTAAAACCAAGCGCCGCATGCAAAGAAGAGGCGACGGGGATGGTCTCGCGTGTGAATTGATGTTGGCTTGTGCGGTCAAGCAAAATCGCGCGCAACCCAGCGTTTAGCGCGCCACGCACATCACGGTCGAGATGATCGCCAATATGTATCACGCGCTCAGCAGAAGCACCCGCCCGAAAAAGAGCTCGCTCAAAAATGGCGCGAGATGGTTTTTCCGAACGAAGCTCGGCGCTAGTTACTGTAAATGCAACTAGGTCTTTGAGGCCAAGGCCCTTGATGAGTCGCGGTAGCCGCTCAGACCAGTTAGAAATAACGCACACAGGAATCTTGCGGTTCGCTAATTCTGTCAAGAAAGGGACGACTTCCTCAAAGAGATGGTAGGTCTTTGGGTTTTCGAAAAGGGCGACAAGAGCATTGTGCGCCTCGTCGAGTTGATGCTCGGGCAAGCCGGCCTGAGTAAGGACGGATTGGTGGAAATGGCGAAACCAGCCAATGCTGAAACGAAAATGCCCATCGATCTGGTCTGGCAAATTGCCATAGGCTTCGCTCATCCAACCACGCATCTCAACCGGCCTTTCTGCGCAGCCAAAGCGCGCAACCAAGTTGGCGTAAAGCTCGTGCCGCGGTCGCCGCTCGGTGAAAAGCGTGTTGCCAGCATCAAGGAAGATGGCTTGAAGGGGGATGGGGGTCAAGGATTTCTCGGGGGGGAAGGTGGATTGTAGCCGTAGAATAGATGGAAATGAAAGCAAGCCGCTCACGACTTTTGCATAGTCGGCCCACCTGGGGCCTGGCCGCATTGGCTTTGGTGTCGTTTTTTGCGCCAGCTTGCCAGACTATGAGCCACGCGTTCGGCGAGCGAGGCGACTTCATTAGCGCCCAAGAGCTCGCTCAAACCCAGGGGCCAGAGATGAGTTTCCTTCCCGCCCCTTTGCGGCCGACCCTCCGAGATTTTGCACGGATGCCAGCTCTTTCTAATGTTGTCGGCTTGATTCGAGCCGCTGATTGGTCTTCTGCCGCAATGCGATTGACGGCCGAAAAAACGACCTACCGCACAAGTTCGCATGTAGAGGCGCTCCACGCTTGGGTTTTGCTACAAATAAACGAGCGCGAGACCGCCCTCAAAATGGCAACCTTTGTAGTGGATTACCACGAGCCAAAGTCACCAGCCGCATATGTCTTGGCGGTTGATTCTCGCGAGCGCGGAGATTTTGCTGCGGCATTACCCCTGTATCAAATTGCACTTAAGAGCCATCCTCGTGACAGCGGGCTTTTGCGAGAGATGGCGCATTGCGCATTTTCGAGTGGGCAAGAAGCTGAATCGATTGTTTTGCTTGATCGCTTGATGGTGGTTGACCCACTTTCTTCCGAAGATTTGACCTTGCGCGCGCGCGCTTTGGTGACCCTTCGTCGATATGAAGCCGCGCTGCTGATCTACGGTCGTTTGCAAAAAGATTCGCCTGGTGATGTTGCGCTACTCCTAGAGGCAGGGCAATGCGCGTTTGCGGGCAACCAATACGACAAGGCCATCAGCTTGTGCAACGAGGTCACTCAGCTAGATCCCCAAAACGCTGAGGCTCATTTCGTACTAGGGATGGCGTCCGCATCGTTTTTAGACCCTGCTGGCGCTGAAGCTGCTTTTTCGCGTGCGCTAGAGCTGAAGCCAGATTACCTCAAGGCGGGCCATGCTTTAGCTGTTTTGTTGAGCAACCAGGGCATGATTGATGAGGCATACGCGGCTTTAAACCAACTCTCTCGTCAGCCGCTTTCTTCTGTAGATTTAGAAAAAGTGCAGGGCTGGCTTAACGAGCTGGAAGACTAAAAAAGACCCGTTTGTGTCGCTATTAGGTGATAATCTAGGTTGATGCATTTTCGCAGAGTCCTCCCTTTTGTAGCCATAGCAACCTTTTTGGGGTTGTTATTTGCACAGATGAGTTGTATTGGTGCCGGCGGTGATTTGCGCTATAGCTCTGGATCGGGCAGCGCGAGTAGCGGCGCATCAGGCGATGGCGGAGATGACGACCCTCCAGGTACCGAGGAAAATCCACCAATGGATGACTTCGCTGAGGCCGAGGGTGGTGGTTATGTTGACATCAAAGTCTTAAACAATGACTTTGGCTTTGAGCTTGGCAATCTACAAATTGCGACGGTTACGCGCCCTCCTAACGGCACGATTCAATGGAATCCAAATGATCCCACCGAGCCGATTCGGTACTGGCCGGGTCGAGCATTTGTAGGTATCGATTCTTTTCGGTACGCATTGCTTCTTGAAGATGGCACTCAATCTTCTTACGCGACCGTTTATGTCACGGTCACGCCTTTGCTCTTTTCCTATCTTGACCTAGAGGCGCTTTGGGTTGCTGAGCCAGGTTCGTTGCCGATGGGCGGCATCAGTGATTTCGTCATTGATTTTGGCTTAGACCCCGAAAACGGTGGCTTCGGCGTTCTCGGCGCGCGATTTGACGAAGGCCCTGAAACGCCCGCACCGTGGTGGCAGTCCTGGGATTTTGATTCCTCCGGTAAATTAACCCTCGATTTAGGTTGGGTTTACTCGGGCGGTGCCGAGACCAAGCTCAAGCTCACGGGGCAGATGAGCGAAGATAAAGACTTCCTTTACTGCGATTACACCGTGATGTATCTCGGCGGCCCAATGCCAGGCGGCGAGGCGGGCACAGTCACTCTTAAGCGCTTTGATTACCCAGACTCAATTTTGGCCGGCGCTTGGGCCGGGCGTATGTGGAATGATTCATCCTCAAGTTGGACAAACCTGCTACTTGATTTTTCCGAGTTCCAAGAAGAGGTCGTTCTCAACGAGTACATTTTTAGTGGCATTCGTTACACCCCAACTTCAGGTTTGAATTTTTCTTGGGAGATTGACGAAGATGGCCTGGTCGAGTTCAGCATGTCGAGTAGCGACCCGAATCAGATGGTTTCAAACACGACCGTGTTTTATATGCAGTTCGATGCATCGCTTCAGCGCATGGAGGGCTACTACGAACGCAGCATTGTCTACACCGACGCCGAAGGGGTCATTTGGTTCGAAGACAATTCTTCGGGTTCCGTTGAGTTTGAAGGAGGCGTCGGGCATTACGACATGAACTTCCTTGGCGAATGGGAGGGTTACATCTCGACCAACACAGGTTCCGTACCGGTTTTGATGAAGTTCGAAAAATGGTACGGACACGAAAACTCTGAGATTTTGCACTTTGCATGGGGCAGTGTCTATTGGGGCGGTTGGGGCTCCAGTTTCGAGCAAATGCAGAACTTTGACCAAAGCTTTGATGGTGGCCCTAAGGGTGACGCTGGGTTAGTTTTGGGCACGATGGAAATGAAAGATTCATCTGACATCTTGTTTACCGGTTTGGTGAATAACGGCAACGACACCCTGTCGGCTAGCGTCTACTCAGAAGACGGAAGCGTTTCAGGATTGATGCATCTCTCCAAGACTTGGTCACCAGAGTAATCGGCGGGTTTAAACTCGCGGTATGCGCCGCATACTGATTCCCCTTTTCACGCCAGCTCTACTTCTTGCATCTTGTTGCACAACGCCCGCCGATGACGGTTGGCAAGATGGCTTTGCCTGGGATTACCCCACAACGGCAACTGTGGATCAGGTCGATGATTATTTCGGTCAAGCCGTTTCTGACCCCTATCGTTGGCTAGAGGATGATCTGTCAGACGAAACAGCCGCTTGGGTTTCATCGCAAAATGAATTGACTTTCGATTATTTGCGCGCTCTCCCTGCGCGTGAGGCTTTGATGTCTCGACTCACCCAGCTCTGGAACTATGAAAAGATTGGCGTGCCGAGTCGCCATGGCAAGGTTTGGGTTTGGTCCAAAAATGATGGTTTGCAGAATCAATCTGTTTTGTTTGTTGGCGATAAACCGCACGACCCGAATGCACGCATCCTGCTTGACCCCAACACTCTCAGCGCTGACGGTACTCAAGCGTTGTCCGCGGTTAGCTTTAGCCACGATGGCGACTACATGGCATACGCCATTGCCGATGCTGGCTCAGACTGGCAGACTTGGTTTGTTCGCGATGTAGCAACAGGGCAAGATCGTAGTGATGTTTTGCATTGGCTAAAAAATTCAGATGTATCTTGGAAGAAAGATAGCAGTGGTTTCTTTTATTCTCGATTTCCTGCACCAGAAGGAAGCGAGTTATCTGCGGTCAACCGAGATAACAAAATGTACTTTCATCAACTTGGCACAGATCAAGAGAGTGACACATTAATTCACGAGCGTCCGGATCAGCCTGATTGGGGTTTTGACCCGACCGTGACCGACGATGGCCGCTTCTTGGTTTTGTTTGGCTACGAGGGGACAGCTCGGAAAAACCGTATGTGGTATATGGATTTAGAGTCCGATTCTGCACAAGTCATGCCCTTGTTTACTGCGTTTGATGCGGCCTACCATTATCTCGGTAATGACGGCAACACATGGTTTATCCAAACCACAAAAGATGCTCCGCGTGGCCGCGTTTTGGCGATTGATATCAATAACCCAGAGCCAGCAAATTGGCTTGAGGTCATTCCGCAAACAAGCGATGTTATTGAGTCAGTCGATTTCCTCAACGGAAGTCTATTGGTTACTTATTTGCATAACGCTCATGGATTGGTCAAGGCCCTTTCGACGAGCGGTGAGCATCTCTGGGATTTAGAGTTACCAACCCTCGGTTCAGTCGGAGGCTTCTCAGGCAGCCACGATGATGACCAGGCATATTTTTCATTCTCTTCATTTTCATATCCATCGAGTGTTTTTCACTTAGATATGACTTCCGGCAAGACGACTTTGTTTCGTTCGCCCGAAGTCGACTTTGATCCATCGGGGTTTGTCGCTGATCAAGTGTGGTACCCGTCCAAAGATGGCACTCAGGTCCCGATGTTTTTAGTGCGCAAAAAAGGAGTCGAGCCCAACGGTGAGTTGCCCGTTTTGCTCTATGGCTATGGCGGCTTCAACATCCCATTGACCCCATATTTCTCAATTGCCAATACAGTCTGGATGGAGATGGGCGGCGTTTACGCAATGGCGAATATCCGCGGCGGCGGCGAATTCGGGCAAGAATGGCATCAAGGCGGCACTGTGCTGAATAAGCAAAATGTTTTTGATGATTTCATCGCTGCGGCAGAGTGGTTAATTGAAAACGACTGGACAAAACCATCCAGGCTGGCCATCCGTGGTGGCTCTAACGGTGGGCTACTCGTTGGTGCTTGCATGACCCAACGCCCCGAGTTGTTTGGCGCGTGCTTGCCGGCGGTAGGCGTGCTTGACATGCTGCGCTATCACAAATTCACGATTGGGTGGGCTTGGGCCAGCGATTACGGCACAAGCGATGATGAAGATCAATTCAATTATCTGATTCAATATTCACCGGTTCACAATGTGAACAAAGGCGTGGACTACCCCGCAACTTTAGTTACAACTGGTGATCATGACGACCGCGTTGTGCCTGCGCATTCGTTTAAATTCGCAGCGGCCTTGCAGGCGGCGCAAGCTGGCGACGACCCCGTTTTGATTCGCATTGAAACACGCGCAGGTCATGGTGCCGGCAAGCCAACGGCCAAGCGCATCGAAGAATACGCCGACACCTGGGCCTTCTTAGTAGAGGCTCTTGAAATGGAAACCCCGCAGTTTTAATTCTCATGAGCGTTTTTCTTTCTTGGATGACAACGGCCTTTTCTTGGGCCAAAGAGGTTTGGGTGACCTACCCTTGGGTCGGCAGTCTCTTGATTGTTCTTTTTGCATTAGTTGCGGGCGCGATTGCCGACCGCCTTTTGACAAGAGCCTTTAAAAGCTGGGCGCAAAAAACATCAAGTGATTTAGACGACAAAATTCTTGCGAGCATTCACGGCCCCGTTGTAAAAACAGTCGTGCTTTGGGGGCTGATGCTCGCCTTTGCCCGACTTAACTTTTCGGATGAGACCGTAGTGTTCGCCCACCGCATTTTCTGGACCGCGATCGTCTGGGTCTGGATGCGATTCGGCTTAGTGGCGGTGAGCCTTGTTGTGACAACGGCATCTCGCCACCCTAGTCGCTTTCATGCGATTGAGCCGCGCACCTTTCCATTGTTTGACAATTTAGCCAAATTGCTGCTGGTGTCAGCTGGGCTATTTGCATTTATCTCAGTCTGGGATTTTGACGCAACGGGTTGGCTGGCTTCGGCCGGCATCGCGGGTATTGCTATAGGTTTTGCAGCTCAAGATACGCTTGCGAATTTATTTTCTGGCGTATTCATCATTGCCGACGCACCTTATTGCATGGGTGATTACATTGTCCTCGATAGTGGTGAGCGTGGCGAAGTTGTGCATATCGGTTTGCGCTCAACTCGATTACTGACTCGAGATGATTTAATTATCGTTTTGCCCAACGCTGTCATCGGCAAAGCAAAGGTCATTAATGAATCTGCCGGCGATAGCACCCGTCGCCGCGTTCGCGTAAAAGTGGGCGTTGCCTACGGATCAGATTTAGATAAAGTCCGTGAAGTATTGCTTGGCGTTGCAGAAGCTGAAGACATGGTTTGCGCCACTCCAGCACCGCGTGTGCGTTTCCGTGCGTTTTCAGACTCAAGCCTAGACCACGAGCTTCTTTGCTGGGTCAATGAGCCGGTGTTGCGCGGACGCGCGCTTGATGCAATCAATCGAGGCGTTTACCAAGCCTTCGCCGAAAATGGAATTGAGATTCCATTTCCTCAGCGCACGGTGCACATGCACACGACTTAGTCTTTACCGCAATGCACGCAGTGGGGCAGCAAGCTATGGCGACGCCCGCCACAGTCGTTGCATTTTTCAAAGAGCCCTGTGCCACATGATGGGCAGTTGTAATCCATTTGCACACTCATGCCGTCTTCCCCGCCTCGTGAAGTTTTGACTTTCCCGAAGCCCTTTCCGGCAAATGGAAAAGAGCATTCTGGGCAGAGCCCTTTTTGGTAGCCTTCGCCACGACGACGCAAGAGTGCGTTTGTGTCGGGTTTAGCAGACGACTTAAGTAAGAAAACGAGAAAGGCCGTCACGATAATGAGTGCCGCAAAAATCGCAATGTACTTGAAAAATTCAGATGGGAAATGATCATGCATGACCGTGCCAACTTTCCAAAAACTCGAAAGCAAAAATGCTAGTAAGATTGGGCGCAGCAGGCTCTTTCTGTGCTTGCGGAACAAAAACGCGCTTAATAATAAAACGGGAACGATAAAGCCTAATTTAGCGACCCCAAGCACGGTGCGGTGGCCGTCCCAAGCTTCTTGAAAGGCTTGATGGCTTTTCTTTCGCTCACCTCCGAGTTGAGTCTGCACTTGCGCGAGATTTGATTTTGAGTCCCAGCGTTGCGCTTCGAGCGTTGCGATTGTCGCGTTGGCTTCTTCAAACGCATCTTGCGCGTCCATAAAGCGAGATTGCGCTCGGGTCAGACTGGCTTGCTCCTCGTCACTAGTCGGCGCACCCCGCTCTCTTTGGAAGCGCTGCAAATCTGTAACTTGGCGCAAGGTTTGCTCGGCATTGCTCATGCTAGTCGCAAGCCGCTCTTGGATTTCACCCTGCCGCTCAATCGCGCTATCTTGAGAGGCAATCGTTTGCTTTAAGGCAAGCTCTTGGCTCACAACCACTGCATTAAGTGTTTTTGAATCAAAGTCAGCCCTTAGCGGGCCTTGTATGTCATCAATATCGCTCAGGAAAAAACTGAAAAGCCAAATCAACAACACTGTGAGCAAGGCACTCATTGCACGGATGCTGAGCAAAAGAAGTTGGGGTGTAGCCTGAGCCATGAAAGCAGAGTAGCATGCTTTCATGAAGCGAATAACGACACTCCTTTCTCTCTTTGCCACCATCATCCTTTTGGGTAGTTGTGCGGGCGTTCAAGTCTCCGATGACACCTTTTCTGCACATGCAGAGGCGCTCGTCATTCTCGGCTTCGAGTTGCCTGGCGACGAAGCACTCGCCGCAGAGGCACTCGTCCCCGAGGGTGCGATTGTGCAAACGGTTTACTCAAGCCCAGACGACTGGACATCCCTGCTTGGCGTGCTCAACAACATTTTGGGTGTGCATTACACAATCATCGGTGGCTCCTTGAAATAGCGTCATTTACCGGCAAACTGGGAGCAGCATTCCCCCAGTTTGCCGTTTTTGATGTATCCTTGTTGAATGCAGGCTCCTTGGGCGCTCGACCGTACTTTCCGGTCTCGGCATGAGTGTAAGTACTTAATCTCCGAGACTTTAGCGCAAGAGGTGCGTCGCTACGCATCAAGTTTTGTCCAGCCAGATTTTTTCGCGGCCCGCTCCAAAGACTTCACTTATCCAATCTATAGTCTTTATTTGGATAATCGCAATTTCGACCTATACCGCACAACAATCGAGGGGCACAAAAATCGTTTCAAGCTTCGCATCCGAGGCTATGACGGCAACCCGGATTCTCCGGTCTTCCTTGAAGTCAAAGAGCGTTCCGATCGCATTGTCCGCAAAAAGCGGTGTTTGGTTTCTAGAGATGTTGCCCGTGCTCTTTTAAGTGGCCGCTCATTGCCACAAGATGCGAGCGATATTCACTCCACTGATTTTGCGTTTTTCCGTAGTTTGATGGCGCGCCTTGACGCAAAGGCGTCCGTTTTTGTTCACTACCAACGCGAGGCCTATGAGGTCGCTGGCCCTGAGCCCGTCCGCATCACTTTTGATCGCCAGTTGCAGTTTGCGCCGCCTGCATCGACCAATGTATTTGCCTTTCCTGAGCACTCCTGGCGCCCGGTGTTTTGCCCGCAAGTTGTGCTTGAATTGAAGTACACTGACGCTTGCCCACTTTGGGTTGGTCGACTTGTCGAGCATTTTCAGCTCAGTCGAGTTTCGGTGGCCAAGTACATCATGTCTGTCGATGCTTCCCGCGAAATAGCACCGGGTCATTCTCCTCCAAGTTTTTCTTCACATGGGTAACACTCAAGACTTCCTTCGCATGCTTGCCGAAGAAGGCAATTGGGCGCCGGCTTACACGCCAGCGGCAATGGCCTTGTCGTTGTTGCTTGCTTTTGTTTTGGGGCAGTTTTTGGCTTGGATCTATGTGCGCACTCACAGCGGCTTATCTTATTCACGCACCTTCACGCAAAGCTTGGTGCTCATGAATATGGTCGTTGCTCTCGTGATGTTTGTTATCGGCAATTCAATCGTGACCGCTTTTGGTTTAATTGGCGCGTTGGCAATCATCCGATTCCGCAATGTTCTCAAAGACACGCGAGATACGGTTTTCGTATTTTTCACACTCGTCCTCGGGATGGCCTGCGGCTCACAACGCTATCTGGCCGCGATCCTTGGCACGGTCTTTTTAGCGACTGCGGTGGTGTATTTGCACTTTACAAAATTTGGTTCACTTTCCTCCTATGACGGCCACCTCAATTGCAGGCTTGGCCGCGACAATCGTGAAAAGGCCGATACTGATTTACTTTCCGTTATTAAAACTCATTGTCAAAGTTCACGGCGAGTCTCCGTTCGTGAGGCTCAAGATGGCTCTGAATATGTCTTTCAAGTCCGCCTACGCGACCCTTCCCGCAGCGGAGAATTCCTCGATGCGCTCTACCAACTCGCTGGAATTGGTGAGGTCGGCTTAATCCTCCGCGACGAGCACTCTGAGATTTAGCTATGACCCCGCGCATCCCAATCCCTTGGCCAAGACGGCTCGAAGATTTCCGTCTTCGCTGGGTCCCATTGCTTGTTTGGCTTCTTGCTATTTCGGCCGTAGTGAGTTTGTATGAGTTGCGCAATGTCGGCCAATCTTGGGTCGGTATGGCGCAGAGCCAAGAGTGGTCGCTTACCGTTCCGTCTTCTGGCCGCATCGACTCAATCGAAGTCAAACTGTTTTCAACTCTTCGCGCTGGCGATGTCGTGGCTCGACTTGACCCCTCATTTGTTGAGGCGGCTCTCAAGACTGCGCGAGCCGAAAGCGAGCGATTGGTGCTCCAAGGTCTTGCTCTAGAAGAAGAGTTTCAAATTGCAGCGACCGATGACATTCGTGATCATCAAACTGATTTGCGCCGCGCTTATCGTGACCGCATGAATTTGCAAATGGACATCTCAAAGATTCAATTAGAGATGTTGCGTCGCCGCATTGAGCTTGAGGCGGATCGGCTCGAAATCGTAAGGCTTGATGCAAAACTTGCGCGGGCAAGCGCGCTTGTTGCCGCTGAAGTGTTGTCGCAAGAGCAAGCCGAAGATTTTCAATTGCGGCGCGATGTTCTTGTTGCGCAGGTCGCAGCGCGCGAAGATTTCTTGACGGGGCTTTCTTTTGAGCAGCTTTCTGCCCAGCAACGAGTTGACGCATTGAGTGAGCCTGATTCTTTTGTTGCTGACCCATTTGCTCAGCGGCTTCAAGCTCAGGCGGCCGCCCTTAATGTGCAAGAGTATCGATTGGCCGAGTTGGCTTTGCAACGCGACGCACTCGTAGTGATGGCAACTCAAGCTGGCCAGGTCATCCGCCTGAGTGCGACTCCTGGGCAAACGCTTTCTGCTGGTGATTCGCTGTGTGAATATACGACATCTGCCGGGAATACGGTGGTGGCTTATTTGCGAGCGCCCTCCACTCAAGCTCTGCGGCTTGGCGACTCTGTGCTTATTCGCCGATTGCTTGACGCATCAGCCGAAGAAGAGCCCGTCCGTGAAACGCTTGTTGCAAAATTGGCTCCGCATATTGCTGCCATTCCAAATCACCTTTGGCGCGACCCGTCTATTCCTGAATATGGCCGAGAAGTTGTCTTGGCGCCCATCCCGGGGCTCGGCTTGGTCCTTGGTGAGCAGGTGCAAGTTTCACGACTTCCGTAGCCGCTCGACCTCCGCGCGACTAAAATCTTGCCGCACGGGCCGATAGCTCAATTGGTTAGAGCTGCGCACTCATAATGCGTAGGTTCCAGGTTCAAGTCCTGGTCGGCCCACCATTTTTTTACATATCGTTTTTTCGTGGTTTATATTGCAATATGCACATCACAATCACTTACTGCCAAGAATGAAACTTTTTGCCTTTTGCGACCGGTCTGGCCGCAAATTTAGCCGAAGCTTTTGGGGTTGAGCCCGAGTTGATCTCTGGTGGTGGGGGCATCCTCGACATCAAAGTTGACGATGAACTCGTCTGGAGTAAATTTGACAAAGGCGAATTCCCGGTCGCCGGAGAAGTCGAAAGAATTATTCGCTCTCGCTAACAAGCGACGAGTGCTCGACACCAGACTCGTCGCTTACGAGCCTTTTGCTTTTCCATACCCCGCTCCGCCAGCGTCGATGGAAGATCCAGCCGCCGATATAAATTTCTGCGGTGAAGGCCATCCAGGCGTGGAAGACATCACCATTAAACCAAAAAATCGTTGCGGCAATGATGGGCACATTAAGGAGCCAGCTGACAAGGATGCCCGCCCACATTACCCATTTGTGGTCGCCTGTTGCACGAAGACAAAAGCGGTAGGTGATCTGAAAGGCATCGCCAAATTGCCAAGCTGCGACGGCAATCGCGACCATGCCACCCATCTCAATGGCTTTCGCATGCACGATGGGGTCGGAATCTTTCAGGAAAAGACCCATCAGCTCTTCGCCCCAAACGACGAATACAACGCCCATAAGGCACATAAACGGCAAAATGAGTTGCAGCACGCTACGGACGGTTTTGCGGACCTGCTCCCAACGAAGCTCCCCAACATATTTGCCAATCAAAACCGACCCGCCATCGGCAACAGCAACGGCCGGCATGATAGACATGTGCACAAGCTGAATGGCCGCTTGATGGATGGCTAGCGATGCCGTCCCGAGGAAGCCGACAAAATAAGTGATGAGTGCGAACGCGCCCCCTTCGATCATGAATTGGAAACCGCCCGTCCAGCCCGTTTCGAAGACGCGCTTCATGCGGCTCCAGCGAAAGCGTAGGGGGTGTTCTTGAGAGAGTTGCGCCCACTGCCCGCGTTTGGGTCGGGCAAGCCAGAACATCACCGTCATGGCGCAGAGGTCGGCGAGCCCAGTGCCAATTGCCGCGCCGCGCACACCCATTGCCGGAATGCCGAATTTTCCGAAAATGAGTACATAATTAAATGCAACATTAAGTGGGTGGGACAATAAATCAGCCGCCATCGGGATGCGCGGCCGCTCGGTTGAGCGCAGATACTCGGCTACCGCCATTGCGAGCAGCATGGGTGCAGCCCATAACATGCGTAAGCCGAGATATTCACCCGCGATGATTGCCGATTCAGGGCTGATATTGCTCGTCTCACCAACCCACTGGCCGAATTGCCCAAGCTGGCTGGCGAAAACAACAAAAAGTGCCGAGGCCATCGTTGCGAAGTAAAAAGCGTGCACGCCAAAGGACAGTGCGGCCGTTGTGTCGCCAGCCCCTAGATATTGGCTTACAAGTGGTCGTTGCCCACGCAAAGCGCCCCATGGAAAGGCCGTTATGTTCCAGGCCAAAATACCAGCAAGCCCAACGCCCGCAAGAGCTTCGAGCCCGAGATGCCCGACCATAAGCATGTCGACAAAACCCTTAAGCGTGTACGACACCATCGAGACCCCAATGGGCCACGCAATGCGAAGGACGGCCATCTTTGAGCCATCGGCTGGGGTTTTGGAGGGCATTCGTGGCCTACTTTAGTGCGTTTGCGGAAGAAGGTGTCCGGTTTGCTAGGAAATTGGACTCTATCGGATAGCCCAGCGGCTTTCTTTAGCATAAAAGTAAAAAAAGAGCTAAAATTCAGTTACCAAGGGCGTTTCTTTAACCTAGCAATAGCGTAGATCTCATCACATGGCATTCGCACAACTTCGCACCGATAATTTGCCGGCATTTGCCGAGCGACTTAGTGCGTTTGCGCAAGAGTTAACGGCTGACGGGGTAGAGGGTTACGACAATTTGGCTTTGGCGGCTGAGAGCTTAGAGCAGGCGACGGCTAAAGATCGCGATCAATTGTCGACTTGGCTGATGGCCGCTTACCGTGATACGGCCAGCAACGAGGCCTTTACTTTGCTTTACGAGCTGAATCACGAGGCAATCACCCGCTTGATTTACCACCACTTGCGTCGCTCGTTTTATGCGCACGCCGTTGATGTGGGCGATGTACTGCAAGAAGTGTTTTTTAACATTTATCGCTACCCATTCAAGTTTAAGCCTGAGCGTGCGGCTGCATTCCGCAACTGGACGCACTCTATCGTGCGCAATACCGTCCTCAAGCACAGCCGCCGCACTCACCGCGATCGCGTAATGCCCTTGGCCACCGCCGGCGTCGAAGAAGACGACCACCCAGTTCTTGAGCCAGCCGATATCAATGGCCGCACCCCGCTCGAAGAAACAGCCAATCGTGAGGCTGCCGATGATTTGGCCGCAGCGTGGCAGCTATACCTGCACTTTTACCTGCACGCCTACAAGTGCTTGACTCCCCGTGAAAAGCGAGCGCTCTTTCTTGTTGAGGTTGAGGCCAAGCCATATCGCGAAGCATCTGAGGCCCTTGATATTCGTGTCGAGAATCTAAAGATGCTAATTTTTCGCGCTCGCCGCAAAATCTTCACCATCATGAAGCGTAAGTTTTCGGCCGGGCAGTCGCATGTCGATCGCGCCACACTCACCGGGGGCAAAATCTAATGTACGACCGCACTGGTTTCGTTGATGCCATGCGTAATGTGCAAACGGCACCTCGCGTTTTATGTCAGGCCTTTCAGCGTGATTTGTCCGCTCTGCTTGACGGTGAGCTTGCCGAAGATCCCGCACGCCGCACTTTGGTGCACATTGAGTCTTGTGTTGATTGCGCCGAGTTTTTTGAAGCCATCCGCTTGCAAGCCCTTGCCCACCGTGATGCCGCGATTCCGGGTTCGCTCTCGACTCGTTTGCGTCGCATGCGCGGTCAAGATTTGTTCGATGGCCTGACTGACGCAGAAATTCTGCGCCGCCTCGCTCAAGCTCTTTACGAGTTGGGCAAAGCCTACGCTCTAGTTGCCACTGACGGCGATTATCTACTGCGCGTAGCTCAAGAGCCAGTTGTCATCGATGAGTTCACGCAAGGCGAGGCCGCTGATGCAGCCCATGCCGCCGAAGAAAGTGGCGCAGCTCGTTTGTCAGCAGAAACCCTGCGTCATGATGCAAGCAATCAGCTTGTTAAGAGCCATCAATTGCTTGGCGAGGCTTTGCGCCTCAAGCCTAAATTCGCCGAGGCTCGGATTTATTTGGGTTTTGTCTTGCAGTCGCAAGGCAATGACAGCGAGGCCATCGACGCCTATCGCGAAGTTTTCCTTCGCACCGATCGCCTAGTGAATCGTGGCCATGCCGCTGTTCAGCTTGGTTTGGTTTACGATCGACTCGGCGAGAGTCAGCGTGCTTTGCGCATTTATCGCTGGGTTGTGGCAAGTGGGCTAGTCGCTCGCAAGCCTGAATTTTCTTTTGTGCTTCACAACATTGTTGTTGAGCACTTGGCCTTAGATGATGCGCCTGCCGCAAGCAAGATGTTGCTGCACATCCGCAATCATTACCCATCCTTGTGGAGTCAGGCCATCGAGTGGCTACGCTCCGCCCCAGAGCTTCTTGCCACTCTTGGCGCCGATCAAGATTCCAGCGCCTGGATTCGCAAAGCAGAGCCAGCCCTTTTTGCTGCATAGATTCAAGATGCAAATACAACCTAAACAAAGACTTCGATTCGGTTTGGCTTTTGGCCTCTCTTTGTCGCTCATTTTGTTTGCTGCATTGCCGGTGTTCGATTTGACGGCCTCGACTAAAGATGTCATTAATTCTGATAGAGGTGACAATCCTGTAGTCGGCAGTCTTCCCTGCTACGAAGACGATGCCTTAGATTTAATGTTCTGGCGCGGTCTTGGGCATAGTGAGCCCAACATTAAGGTGTTTGCGCATCGCCCAACGCTGGGCTTCCTTGGCTCAGATGATCTTTCTGAGCGCATCCTTGCAGCAAATGGTATGCCTTTTGGCATCGTAAACCGTGACTTTGGTTATTCTGCATTTGCCGTTGAGCGTCAGGCTGTTGTCGAGTTTTGGGTCGCTGACATCCTTCGTGGCGATGTTGCGGTGTGGCAGTGGCTTCCACGCGAATATTTTGGCGCGAGGTTATTGATTGCTGGTCCAAACTTTAATTTAGATACTACGATCACAACATCTTGCATCGAGTTGCCTCTTCGAGAATTGCTCGCCTCCGTTCCAAGCTTAGCACGAACCCGTTTGCTGATTGTTCCCAATGCTGCCAATGTCGGCGTCAAACCCATTGAGATTATTATCTCTAATGTTGGCGAGTTGCTCTTCGTAGACTACGGTTTCTGAGCTACGCCAAACCCCGCGTCGCCGTTCCGCAGGGGGACGCCGGCGGAATCGGCCCTGAACTTGCCCTGCGTGTGTTTTCTCGCTCTCAGTTGCGAGAGAGATGTCGCCCCTTGCTGTTTGGGAAAGTCGAGGCCCTCCAAAAATTGGCGACGGCTTGCGTGGACGCTGGTGTTATCGAGCCCTCGCTTGGCAATCTTGTTTCTGTGGCGACGGCCGAAGAGGGCTTTGCTCTGCCGGCAACTGGGCCATTGCCTGTAATTGAGTTAGAGGCGCCTCAAACAAATGACCCAATTGGCAAACCCTGCGCCGCTTTCGGCTTGGCTTCGACCGAAGCCAATTTGCGTGCAGGTCAGTTGTGCCTGTCGGGCGGTGCAGATTTAGTCGTAACACCGCCAATCCATAAAGAGAGCATGCATTTGGCCGGTTATCCCTACGAAGGCCAGACGCAAATGTTCGGCGAGTTGAGCGGAAGCCGCCGTTACGGCATGCTGGCTTGCTCGGGTGATCTACGCGTTTTGATTGCCACGAGGCACATGGCCTTGCGAGAGGCACTCGACCGGCTTGAGATTGGTTTGGTCGCAAAACAAATCCGCATCGCGCATGAGTCAGCGCGCGAGACTTTAGGCCTTGATAACCCACGCGTCGTTTTGGCCGGGCTCAATCCTCATGCCGGCGAAAGCGGCGCCTTTGGCAAAGAAGAAACAAAAGTGTTATTGCCGGCCATCGAGCGAGCCAAACAAGAATGGGGCTTTGAAACGGCTGGCCCCGCCGTCCCTGATATCGTGTTCGGCGAAGGTCGCGATGGGCATTGGGATGTCGTCGTCGCGCTCTATCACGACCAGGCGTTTATCCCGCTTCGTTTGCTCGGTCGTGAGCGCGCCTGGACATTGCTTGTCGGCGCTAAAGGCTTGTTGCGCGTGAGCCCAATGCATGGCTCGGCTTACGATTTAGCGGCAAAAGGCCCCGGGTCAGCTGACCCAGAGCCTTTTGCTTTTGCTGTTGAGCGTGGCCTTGAGTTGGCCATGCAAAAAATAGCTGAAGCGAGCGTTTAGGCTACATCGAGGTCAAATAGCGGTCGAGTTCCCAGGGGTGAACCGCAGCGATGTACTCACGCCATTCTGCATGCTTGGCAGTCAAGAACTGCTGAGATGCATGAGTGCCAAGGGCTTCTTTGAGCACGGAACTTTTTTCGAAAGCGACCAAGGCTTCACCAAGGTTGCCAGGCAGGCTCTTGATTTTATTGCGTGTGCGCTCACGCTCGCTCATGCGATAAACATTGCCCGTAACCGGGTTTGGCGGGTCGATTTGATTGCGCACACCATCAAGGCCTGCGGCGAGCATTGCCGCAAAAGCGAGATATGGGTTGCAGGATGGGTCAGGCATCCGAAGCTCGCAACGCGTGCTAATGCCGCGGCGATCAGGGACGCGGATGAGCGGCGAGCGATTGCGCATCGACCAAGCAAGGTGAGTTGGCGCCTCGTAACCAGGGACGAGCCGTTTGTATGAATTGACCGTGGGGTTGGTGATGGCAACCAGGGCGCGTGCATGCTTCAGCAAACCGCCAACATAGTGACGCATTCGGTCAGAAATGCCGCCATCGGCAGCACCCTCTTCGTAGAAGATGTTTTCACCGTTTTCGAAGAGTGACATGTGGACATGCATCCCCGAACCGTTTTGGCCAAAAATTGGCTTAGGCATAAATGTGGCATGGAGGCCCATGTCGCGTGCCACTCGGCGCACGATGAAGCGGAATGTCGACAAGCGGTCGGCGGTTTCAAGCGCGCCACCGTATTTGAAATCAATTTCGTGCTGGCCCGGTGCAACTTCGTGGTGGGCGGCTTCAATTTCAAAACCCTGCTTTTCAAGAGCGATGACAATCTCGCGGCGGCACTCTTCGCCAAGGTCAAGAGGCGCGAGGTCAAAGTAACCAGCGCTATCGTGAGTGTTGGTTGTTGCACCACCATCTTCGTCGCGCATGAAAAGGAAGAACTCTGCCTCAGGGCCGGCCATCATTTCGTAGCCCAATTCAGCGGCTTCGGCGATAACTTTACGCAGGATGCCTCGCGGGCAGCCTTCAAATGGCTTTTCGTCTGTGCCGTAAACATCGCAAATAATGGAAGCAACTTGCCCATGGCTCGCCTCGTGGACGCCATAGCTGTCCCATGGGTCAACGCGGTATGTGCCAAAATCAGGCTTGAGCAACATGTCTGATTCTTCGATGCGCGTGAAGCCTTCGATGGAAGAGCCATCAAACATGACCTCGCCGTTGAGCGCTTTTTCGAATTGACTATGCGGCACCTCGATGTTTTTGTTGATGCCTGTGATATCCATGAATTGCAGGCGCAAAAAACGGACATCATGCTCTTTCATGTGGGTCAAAATGTCTTCGCGGGACATTTTGGCATGTGTGGAGAATCGTTTGGGCATTGTGTTCATGATGTTGTGTGCAGCAAGGGGGCGTTGCGCTCTTTGCCTGGCGAAAAGATAACGCAGTAATTGATATTTGCCACCCTAGAATTGCAAAAATTGCAAAAAAAGTGCAATTTCACGCCAGCAACCGCACCATTTTTGCAATTTCGGTTAGTTTATTGGGTCAGTCCTGCGAAAACCACGGCACGGCGCCAGGTGCGAACTCTGCCGTTGCGCCTTCTTCTGGTGCTACATCACCGGCATATCCAAGCTCTTCCATCGACGCACTCATTGCATTGTGAAGCATCGTATGCGCGCTTGGGGCTTGGGGTTTATTGACGAGCCAACCGGAGCTCTCTAGTGCCTGGGTGAGAGAAAGCAGCTGCGGCCCATAGGTTGGTTGCCCGGCCAAGTTGCGCGTCTCGCCTTTATCTTGTTTAAGGTCAAAGAGCCAGATGCGGTCTGCGGAACTAGACCACCGATCGCTTTCGATATATTTCCACTGGCCTTCTCGCCAAGAGCGAAGGGGCCCTGCAGGCCCAGATAGGGGGCTTCCGGGGTGGTCGCTCTCGGAAAAAGCGGGGCGGTCTTGCTCAGGCTTACCTAAAAGGAATGGCAGCAAACTCTCGCCGTCGAGCTTTGGGGCTGCAGCCGGCCAATCAAGATCGGTTAATTCGAGCAGAGTGGGCATGACATCCATGAGGCGGACTTGCTCTGGATGCGCACCAGCTTTAAGCCCAAGTCGCTCGCCTAGCTTGGCACTCCAGGAAAACTGCAAAGGCACCAAAATCAATTCGTCGTAAAGCGAGTGCCCATGCCCGAGGTCGCCGTGCTCAAGAAATTCTTCGCCGTGATCCGCGCAAATGACGACAATCAAGTTATCGTTATTTGCGAGTTGCTCTTCAACAAAGCCACCTACGCGGTCATCTAAAAATCGAATTTGCTCATAGAACTTTAGTTTAAGAACCTCGACTTCTTCGACAGAATAATCACGCTCACCCAAGCGGAACGCACTCTCGGATCGCCCGTCTAACTGCGCCTCAAGGTCGCCTTTGTTAAACATACCTTGATAGGGGGCAATGGGTCGATAGGGATAATGCGCATCATTGAAGTGCATATACATAAAAAATGGCCGATCGTCGTTTTGACGCCCATCAAGCCACTCATTCCCCGTTTCAAGGATGTCATCCGCGCGCCAAGAGAAGTTTTCGCTAAATTGAAAAAAACCTTGAGCGAAACCAAAAGCCGATGCAATATTGGGGTTTGATGAAATAGCGCAAGTATCGTATCCCTCGATGGCGTAGGCCTCGGCCAACACGCGTTGATTATTTTCAAGGTTTGGGAAAAAGTTAACAGCAGGTCGGCCTACAGCCAGGTGGTGGCTTGGTGTGCGACCCGTGAGCAGGGTTGCAACGGATGGCTTCGTCCAGCTAGATTGAGCGACCGTTTGTGAAAACCCAGCGCCTTGTGCAGCGAGAGCGTCAAGGCGAGGCGAAGTGTTGTGCTCACATCCGCCTCGGGTCAGTGCATCTGCGCGCACGGTATCGAGCAAGATGACCAAAACGTCTGGCTTGCCTTGCGCGTCGGGCTGCATTGCAGATGACACGGCAACAGGCAAAACGGCAAGAGCCAGCAAGCTTGCGGCAACGGGAAGTGCGGAAAAATAAAGAACCAGCCGATGAAACCAGCGAAATGGAGCAAACTGTGGGTTACGCTGAACAGGCAAATCAATTGCAAGCACCACAAGCGCAAGCGCCGCGGCCATCCATAATCGATCAAAGCCTAGATTTTCACCCCAAGTGAACCAAAATAACAACCCATCGCCAAACTCAGACCAGAGGCCTGAGGAAAATGCAACCCATGCTCGCCAAGCGCCAATAAGCGCTGATGCGAGTGCGGTAGAGGAAACAATAAAGAAGAAGCGTCCCATCGATTTAGATGAGTATATCCCCAATGTTGTCTGGCCGTCGGCGCGCAGGGGGGTCCGTTTTGAGCGCATGACGCGTGCGAACGCTCAGGCCGCAAATGCGTTAACGAATCTAGTCTTTGGCCTAGAGAGACCCATTGAACATTTCATGTGGAAGTTTTGGGAGAACCCAGCTGGCGACCCCGTTGCGTGGATGGGGCTTGATTCAGAAACGGGTGAGATTCAGTCCGAAAATATCGGCTTGTCGAAGAAGGTGCGCGTCAAAGGCCAAGACGCAAAGTGCATCATGCTATGTGAGAGCGCAACTCGGCCGTCCGCACGCGGTGGTGGCCTTATCTACAAGGGAGTGACCTCTTGCGTGGGCATTGACGCTGGAGCATCTGGTTTTACTTTTGCCTACGGTGGGCAATCAACAGACGATGCCATCAAAATTGGCAAGCGCTGGTTTGGCTATCGAGTCGCGTTCGCCCTAGATGTGTGGGAGAAAAGACTCTCATTTGCCCCCGCTTTAGAGCATCGCTTGGGCGCGTTTGGTCGTTTGCTCGCGCCACTTGCCGACTTGTTTTTGTCCTCGCAAGAAGCGGCAACTTCCTCCTTTCAGTTTGAGGAGGTTGCAGAATGTGGTGAAGAATTCGACGAGCTTTGGTCCCGGCATCGAGATCAATATGCCTTGTGCTTTTTTCGCACAGCACAGATTTTGAATTGGCGCTATGTGAATTGCCCCATCGGCCCAAACCGCATCGTTTTAGCCCGCAAGAATGGCCGCGCTGTTGGCTATGTCATCTGGCGTGAAGGGCGTGTTAATGGCATCCCTATTGCGACGATTCTTGATTTGTGGCACGGCGACGAATCGGGTGTTGCAGAGGCTTTGCTGGCTCACGCATCAATCGCCGCTCGTGTTTCAGGCGCGACATGTTTGCGCTTTGCGGTGCATAAAGGCGGAGCTGAGCATCGTGCGATAATGCAACTTAAAAACACACGGCCTTCTCCTTTTGAAAAGGAGGACAGAGTCATTGTGACTCCATTGCCAATGGCGGTTGATGTTGCGACCGAAGGTGATTATGGCATTATGCGCGCAGCTATAGATGGCCGTAACTGGTATTACACGCAAGGCGATTGTGATTATTTAGACTAGTCGTTTAAAAATCTCGGCGAGAAAAAGCCCGCCACGAAAAGAAGTAAAAAACCAAAGAGGCCGCGGCGAGAGTTGTGGTCTCTTTCCATGGATAGGCCCCCCGATCTGCGAGGGGCAGAAGCACATCTAAATCGATGATGTTAAAAATGGAGTAGTGCCAAATGTGCTTAACCAAATAAATGGCCATGTTGAGCATGATGAAACCGAGCACGATAATCCCGGCGCGCAATTGTTGCGTGCTGTGAGCAGACAACCAAATCGTTGCTTGAAATACAGCAAGAATGAATAGGCTTACATGGGCAGTTGAGGCAAGCAAGCGGCCAAGTTGAAGAGATTCGCCAACTTGTGGAGAAAGAGCCCAGCAGAAAATGACGCAAGAGAAAAAGGGGATGAGCAGCATCGCGCAACCCGCAAGCCATCGTCGAAACAGAATCTGCGCACGCGAGATTGGCCGAGAAAGTAGGAATTCAGCCGTATTGCGGTCGGCTTCACGAGCAATCAGCCCTGAGCCAAGTAAGCCAGCAACGGCCGTCGCTACCATGCCGCCACCTTTAAATAGGATTTGTGCATCGAAATAGGCCCAGTAGCCCTGAGTCTGAAAAGCCTCTGCAAAACGCCGCACGCCATCTAGCGGTATGAGCTGCACGATGAGATCGATTTGCTCACGCAACTCAGGCCAAAAGAAAACAGATAAAGCACCCGTGACATGCATGAGTAGGAAATACCCATAAATAAGCATTCTGTTTTCACGAAAGAAATGAGAGGCAATCATGTGCTGAGCTCTGGGCGATATAGGGCTTCAAAAACATCTTCGAGGCCAGCGGATGAGTCGCGCAGGCTTGCAATCGGAAGTGAGCTAATCATCGCCAAGGCTTTTTCGGTCGGGCCCTGAAAACGCAGCGACCATTTCAGGCCCTGCCCAGACCACTGCAGATTTTCATGTTGGGGTAGCTGCTCAAGCGTGAGTGGCTCGCGGAAAGAAAGTTGAATATGCCTGGATGCGCGATCGAGTATTTCGGCGAGTGGCGCTTGCTCAAGCAAAAGCCCATCACGCAAAAAGGCCACACTTTGGCAGATTCGTTCAACTGATGCGAGGTCGTGTGATGAAAACAATATGCATCGCCCGCTTTGCGCCTCGGCTGTTAATAAGGATTCAACAAATCGCCGCGCCTCGGGGTCGAGCCCTTCCATTGGCTCATCTAAAACCAGATTTGGAGTGTTTGCCGCAAGTGCGCAAACCAGTAATAGTTTGCGTTTCATGCCATGGCTGAATTTGCCAACCGCTTGTTGTCGCGGCAATTGAAAAGCATCAAATAAATCTAAACCGACCTGTAGTTTTGGCGCGGGGTATCCGTGAATCGCTAGCTGCAGGGTTTGCACCGCGTTTAAGTTGTCATAAAGCGAAACCACACTAGGCGCAAAACCCGTAATTTTTCTTGCTGCCAGTGATTGTCTGCCGGTACAGAAAGAATCGATTTGCGCCTGGCCAGAATCGGCGCGGGCGATGCCCAAGAGACATTTCAAGAATGTCGTTTTGCCGGCACCGTTTGGGCCGACGAGGCCAAGTATCTCTCCGTTTTGAATCTGAATAGAAACCTCACGCAACACGGTTTTTTTACCATAGGTTTTCGAGAGGCTTTGCGCGCGAATCATGCCCATGAGTTTAATCCCGCCAGCCACCCCTGACGCGCCACGGTCGGTTATGCTTTCAACATGGATGGCCTCCTTGAAATGCTCCTTGTGGGTTCTAGCGTCGTGATTGCGCTGATCGGTCTCGTTTTGATTCCAATCGGCTTGCCCGGCAATTGGCTCATCGCGCTTGCTGGGTTGGTTTCTCCGCTTTGGCTTGGTGGCAACTGGCTTCCGGTAAGTGTTTTATTCGGCGCCGCGCTGTTAGTCGAAATTGCAGACACAGTAATGGCCGCGAGATTTGCAAAAGCAGGAGGTGCCGGTAAATCAGGCATGTTCGGCGCCTTTATCGGTGGCTTCGTGGGTGCATTGAGCTTAACTTTCCTGATTCCGATTCCAGTTATCGGTACGCTCTTTGGTGCCGCAGCTGGGGCGTTTCTGGGCGCGGTTGCTTTTGAGATGATTTTTGCGGGCCGCAAATGGAGTGAATTGTCTGGCGCTGGCTGGGGTGCATTTCTTGGCTCGCTCGCCGGAAAAGGCCTCAAGCTTGCCGTTGGAGTCTTCCAGGTCGTTTGGCTGTCTATGACACTCTTTGGGTAAACTGAAATATCATGAAATTCTTGGCCACTCTATTAGCGGGCATGCTCCTGCTCTCACTAGTTACTTCCCAAGAAGCCATCGCGGAGCAAGAAGCCATCGCGGAGCAAGAAGCCATCGCGGAGGCCATCACGGGTCTATCGAAGTTAGCGGCTAATTCATGGGAGACCGATTTTGCGATTGTGTTCATTTCAGAGACGCCCGCACTGGAAAGCGAGCAGCTTTTCGAGGCTAAGGGCCACATCAAGTATCAAGACCACTTGCATTTTTCACTTAGCGTGAGTTTCCGCTTTCCTGGGCCACTTGACTTAAAGTTTGATGGTTCCGCAACAGCGGTCTGGAATTCTGGCGTATTCTCGGTCCACTTGCGGCTTCCCGAAGAATTCAAAACCGCGATTCCATTTGAAGTGTTTAGGTTTGATTTGTCTGTTTTACCCATATTTGAAAAATCAGTTAAGCCAGGGTTTCTTGCAGATTTTTTGTTAACCCAAACGACTGAGTTCGCAGCGATTATTAAAGACATCCATCTTGACGATTCTGTTAAATCGCCCCGTGCTTTTACCTTTAATGACGCCGTTCGTAGCGGCAAGGTCGTTTTTGACGAAAAGACTTGGATGCCACTTTCATTAGAGGTGACCCAAAAAGAAAAAGGCCAGTTTTCTTTTTCAACATCGAACACGAAAACAGTCGAGGCGTTTAAAGATGGCGCCTTTGAGTTGGAAATCCCTGAGGGCGCATTGGTTCAAGACCTAACCCCATTGCTTGAGGCCGCGCTATTGCAGTCCAGCATTGACATGGGCGAAGAAGAGCTCAATTTTTAATCGACCAACATAAAATCAGGGCGTCCGTATTGGTGGCGTGGCCTTAGAATGAGGCTTCGGCATACGCCGTTACTACGATGAAAATGATCACTACTCTTTTTGCGGGCATGCTCCTGCTTTCACCTCTTGCCGCCCAAGACGCTGACTGCTGCAAGGCAAAAGTCGCTCAAGGCGAGACTCCCTGTTGTACTCAAGATGCAGGCGCTGATGCCTGCGCGCCGATTGCCTCTGAAATCCAAACGGGCCTCGTTGCCCTACTTGGCAAGTCATGGGAAAGCGATTTTTCCGTCTCTGGCTCTCAAAATTCACCGATGAGCGAAGAAAAGATGATTTTCGGCGTCAAGGGGCACATCGTCTATCAAGATCTGTTGCACTTCCGCCTAGATGTCACCTTCAACATGAACGACCCAATGCAAGGCGATGTTGCTGGCTCGGCAATCCTCGTGCTAAATGGCTCAATTCTTCATGCCGAGTTTGACCTACCACCCGAGATGAAAGCCGGCATGGCTTCTGACATCGTCAAACTTGACCTAAGCGTTTTACCTGATTTCGCAGAGCTCTCTACGCCAGAAGCCATCATGGCAAAACTGCAAGAGACCGATGCCTTTTCCTTTGATTCTGTTGATGGCGGCATCAAAGAAACCAAAGGCGCTGAAGGCACTCGCAGCTACAGCATGGGCAATGAAACAGAAGGCGGCAAAGCTGTCTTCTCGGCTAAAACATGGTTCCCAGTTTCCATCACGGGCTTCTCTAAAGAAGAGGGCCAAGACATGAGCTTCTCGATGTCTAACTCCAAAATGGTTGAGGCGTTCGACAAAGGCACTTTTGACTACACCCCACCCGAGGGCAAGATGGTTCAAGACATGACGGTCATGATTCAAATGGCGACCATGCAGCAAGGCGTCGACATGGGCGAAGAAGAGCTCGATTTCTAGAGCTTCATCAAAGGCAGGCTTCAATCGCCTGCCACGCTCGTTGCGCGCTTTTTCTCCATGAGAAGCGCGCAATTTGCTTTTTACCTTTTTCGCGCAATTCATCTCTGAGAGCGGGCTCGTTGACGAGTCTTTTTAGTTGTGCGGCCAAACTTGAGACATCGGCAGGGTCGCAATAAAGGGCGGCGTCCCCGCAAACTTCGGGCAGAGAAGATGTGTGGCTTGAGATAACCGGGCAACCTAGCTGCATTGCCTCGCCGGGTGGTAGGCCCCAGCCTTCGTAAAAACTTGGGTAGACAAAGCCAAGAGCGTTTTCATAAAGCGCGCGCAATTCGCCATCACTAACGCGCCCAACATGGATGACTTCTTTGGGCAAAGCGTCAATGCCTTGCCCCGCGAAAACTTTAGGGTTTGTGCCACCGACGATGACAAATGGAATATGAATATCAGCTTCTTTCGTCGCTTGAAGAATCGCGAGAAAGTTTTTGTTTGGGTTGAGCGAGCTGACGGCAAGCAAAAAGTTGTCGGCTAATAAATTATGCTTTGCTAAACAATCAGGTTGTGAAGGCGTGCGCAATACATGCTCGTGCGAACAACAGGTGACAGTCGTTTCTGATGTCGGATGTTGAAACCACTTTTCAAGCTCAAGGGAGGTGGAGTTTGAAATGGCAAGAACAGTGCGAGCGTTTCGGACAGCACGCGGCACGATGAAGCCGTAAACGCGATTGAAGAAGAACGAGTGCGTGGATGGCCGAGCCCAAACCTGTAAATCCATGATGGATACAGCTTGCTCTTTTTTGAACGCGGGTGCGGTGTTTCCGAGGTTGATTAAAAAATGCCCACGCGTAAAAAGGGGCAGGCTAATTTGTTCCCAGAGATGCGAACGCAAGCGACCCATAATCTGTAAGTCGAGATGCCGATAACTTGGCATGTCGCTCGGGATGGTGGGTGAAAGCAAGATAAAACGAAATTGACTCCCATTAATCGCGCCTTCCTGAATCATATTATCCCACTCACGAAGCACCTCTCGCCCAAAGCGCTGTATACCCGTAAGCGGCGCTGTTAAAAAACGCGCGTTGATATAAATCGTCCTCCGCTTAGGCATGAATGCTGAATGCGCTTAAGCTTCGTCTGGTGGCGCAGCAGACAAAATGCGGTCTTGCATCTCGCGCACGGCCTGATCGAGACCAACATAAATCGACCGCGCGATGATTGCGTAACCGATGTTGAGCTCTTCGATGTGTGGAAGTTGCGCAATCGGCATCACATTTTCGTAATCAAGGCCATGGCCAGCGTTTACCCGCAAGCCAAGCTCGTGAGCGTAATGCGCAGAGGTCTCGAGGCGCTTTAATTCGTTGTCGCGATTCTGGCCTTTGGCGTTGGCGTAAGACCCGGTGTGCAGCTCAACATAATCGGCGCCAGCTTTTGCCGCCGCTTCAATTGCGTTGGGCTCTGGGTCGATAAAAACGCTTACCTCGATACCGGCGGCCTTGAGTTGCGCAATCGTATCACTTAGGTGATCGAGGCAGCCATCGGCATCAAGCCCACCTTCGGTGGTGAGCTCTTCGCGACTTTCGGGCACAACGCAAACTTGGTCGGGTTTGACCTGTATGGCATGCTCGATCATCTCGTCGGTCAAGGCCATCTCAAGATTCAGTAATGTCTTGACCGTATCACGCAAGATGCGGACATCGCGGTCTTGGATGTGCCGGCGGTCTTCGCGCAAATGCACGGTAATACCGTTTGCGCCCGCAAGCTCAGCGATGCCGGCGGCCAGCACAGGGTCGGGTTGGGTGTCGCGGCGAGCTTGGCGCACAGTCGCAACATGGTCAATGTTCACGTGGAGACGAGGCATGTCTCCGTTATTCTACGGTCTATGCTTCGTATTACCGCCGGAGAACATCGAGGACGCAAATTAAAAGTCCCAAAAGTCGCCGCAACTCGCCCATTGGTCGAGCGTGCGCGCGAGGGGGTTTTCAATCACTTGGGTGCCTTAATCACAGACGCCTTGTTTTGGGATGTCTACGCAGGCTCAGGCATCCTAGGTCTTGAGGCACTTTCGCGTGGCGCACGGCAAGTTGTGGCGATTGAATTTAACGCAAAGGCCGTTCAGCAAATCCGCGAAAACGCAGAGCTGATTCGCGTGCAAGATCGCTTGCAAACCATGCGGATTGACGCCCACACTTTGCCTGGTTTGACGACCTTAGAGCCACCAGATATCGTCTTTTTTGATCCACCCTATGATGACTTCCGCAAGGGCGGCGCGGCTCGAATCAAGGCTTGGGGGTTGTTTCTTGGTTTGTGTGAGGGCTTAAGGCCAGGTGGTTGCGCGATTGCCCATACGCCCAAAGGCCTGCTCAGTGATGATGAGTTGGCAAAACTCCCTGGTGTCGAGCGCCGCGATTATGGGTCGGCGTCTTTGTACTGGTGGCACAAAGCCGAGACTCATTCATGACGCAAACTAAATTTTTTAGGCAATGGCGCTTGTTGCGAGTCTTCGCCCAGCGCAAGGGCAATGGGTACACCTTGGCCGAGCTGCTTCATGAGCTTGCTCCAGACGAGCCAAGCGAGCGCACACTTCGACGCGACCTCGACGATTTGGGTTCGGTGGGCTTCCCAGTGCATGATCGCAATCGCCCTGACGGCGAAACTGAGTGGTTTTTCGATGACAAGCATTGGTTTGGCGACAACTTGCAAAAAGCGGGTATTCAGTTGCCGCCAGAAACGGCGGTTGCCCTTTCCTTGGCCCGCGATTTCCTTGAGCCACTTTTGGCGACGCCCCTTGGCGCGGGTTTGGGCGTTTTGTTCCGTGAATTAGAGCAATCGCCCGCCATGGAACACTTCCGTGAGCTGGGCCCGATTTTTGTTCAAGAGGGTGCGGGCGGAAAAAGCTACGAGGGCCGTGCCGCCAAATTGCGCACCATTCAAGAGTCCATTGAAAACCACCGTCGCGTCAAGCTCAACTATCGCAAGCCAAGTTCCGAAACCTCGCAATGGGCGGTTTTTGAGCCGCTGGCCGTTTATGTGCGGCATCAGTCCACATATATTGTTGTGCGTGGCGACGGCCCGATTGTTTTCCTAAAACTCGACCGCATTTACGGCGCCCGTCGCACAGATGAGCGTTTTGCCCCCGCGCCTTTTGATGTGCGTTTGCATCTCGCCGACTGCATTGGCATTTTTCACGGGGAAGCCGTCCAGACGGCCAAAATACGACTCTCTCGTTTGGCGGGTTTGGTCGCTGAAGAAGAGCCTCTGCAGGCTGGGCAGGTGGTTACATGGCAGAGTGATGAAGCCGTGCTTGAGGTGCATTATCGCGGAGATATCGAATTGATTCGCTGGGTTTTGGGTTGGGGTGGGCAGGCGGAAGTCCTTTCTCCTGAAAGTCTTAGGGCGCGCGTTATCGATGAATTGAAAAAAGCTTCGAAAAAGTATTCTGAGTGACAGCGGCTGACAATCTGCTGGCGAAACTACTTGCTGGAGATTGACTCATGCAACTACCACTCATTGATTACCTCACCGCTGCCGGCCGTCGTTTTGCGCGCCGCCCCGTGGCTTCCATTACTCGCGCCAAGGCCAGACCTCGTTTGCTTGAGCGGTCAACGCTTGGGTTGCCCGATTCGTTGCCCAGCTCAGTAAGAGCCAGCGGCGAAGCTGTATGCGATCAAGCGGTCGTGCCCACGCAAGTCCAAGAGCTGCTCGATTTCTTTCAAGGCGAGCTCGAAGAGGTGTCGGCATGCTGAGCCAAACCGATGCAATTCTGGCGCTATTCGTGTTGGGGGGCTGGTTTGTCATGACTTGTCTCTTTGAGCGCTACACAAAAAAGCGCCGCTAGGCTAATGGGGTGCCCACTTCCCCTCTCGACGCTGAGCGGCCAGCCATTGCGCGTTTGCTCGCGGTTTGGCCGCCCGCGGCGATTGATGCTCTTATTGCCGAGTCTTGTGGGCTGTGGGGCGTGCCAGGTTTTGCCACAAAAGTTGCTTGGCGGTGGAATAGCCGTTTGCGCACAACTTTAGGGCGAGCGTGTTTGAGCGATCAAGTGCTTGAGTTCAATCCGATTCTTCTGGCGCGACACCCTGACGAGATGCAGCCACTTTTGCTGCATGAGTTGGCGCATCTTGTGGCTTATGATCAAGCAAAGGCAATGCGAAAAAGAATCGCCCCACATGGCGCCGAATGGAAGTCGCTCATGCGAGCCGTCGGCGGTTCCACCCGAGCGACTCATCAACTCAATGTCGAGGGCCTGCGCGCCAAGAAAAGCCGCCGCAGACGCCGTAGGCGAATTTGGTTTGGCTGATAGAATGAGGGGCGACGCCATGCCAACAACCCCTTTAGTAGAGCCTTTGTTTTTTCAGCGCCTTTTGCAAGAAAAGGTGTGGGGGGGCTTTGCATTGGCTGAGCGCTTGGGCATAAATTTGCCCTTTGCTGGCCCACTCGGCGAAACATGGGAACTCTCAGATTGCCCCGGCCAAGAAACCATTATTGCCGGCGGCCCATTTGGCGGCACGAGCCTACGCGAACTGATGGAAACACATTCGGCAGAGATTTTGGGCGATTCACGACCCACGCATGATGGCCGTTTTCCATTACTGGTCAAGTTTCTTGATGCAACAGATGATTTGTCGGTGCAGGTGCATCCACCTGATGGGTTGGCACCGGGGGCTGGCGTTGGCAAAACAGAGGCTTGGTTCGTTCTAAATGACGGCGGCTCGGTCATTAGCGGCCTTGAAGCTGGTACGCAGGCTAAGAGTTTTTCTGAACATGCACACACGGCAGAGGTCGAAGGTGATCTACACGAGATTGGCGTCCGCCGTGGCGATTGTGTTTTCGTTCCCGCCGGGCAAACGCATGCCATCCGTAGTGGCACGATGCTTTGCGAAATTCAGCAAACTAGTGATGTTACTTATCGGCTTTACGATTGGGGTCGTTTGGGGCTTGACGGCAAGCCGCGCGCAACTCATCTAAAAGAGGCATTGCGTGTGGTCGATTATTCTTTGCCTCCAGGCGAGGCGGTGCGCGGCGAGTGTGCTGAAAATCTACTTGTGGTTTGCCCCTATTTTCGGATGCGCTCTTTCCGCCTAAACGCTGATCAAATTCTCGGCATCGAGTCTCATACTCATGCGCGAGTGATGGCGGTCGTGGGTGGTTCAGGGCAGATGGCTGGGCGTGAACTTAAATTTGGCGACACTTTTCTGTTGCCAGCAAGCCTTGAAATGGTTTCCATTCAAGCATCGGGCGACGGTCTCGAAATAGTCGAGGCAGAGGCACTTTAATGGCGAATAAGAAAAACAAAAAGGGTCACTCAGCGGGCCACATGGGGCGCGGTAAGCCTAAAACATCTCGTAAGGGCAAGCGCTTGGCATATGGCTTTGTGGCTCAGCACGACACACCTAGCGAGTCGGTCGTTCCGCAGGCTGCGGGTGCGTCTGAAAATGGCGTCCGGCTCAATAAGTGGCTGGCCGATGCTGGTGTGGCTTCACGCCGCAAATGTGATGCCATGGTGCTCGAGGGTGTCGTCGATGTAAACGGCGAAATTGTGCTTGAGCCTGGCCGCCGAATTCTAGCGGGCGACGAGGTCAAGGTTGAGGGGCGTGTCGTCAAAGTCGTGCGGCGGCTCTATTACCTTTTTTATAAGCCCAAGGGCGTGCTGTGCACCAATGACCTGCGCGAGACGCGTTTGCGCGTTTGCGATTTGATTGACCCCTTGATGCCTTCGCGAGTGTTTACCGTGGGGCGGCTTGATGAAGCCTCTGAGGGTTTGTTGTTGTTGACCAATGACGGCGAGTTTTCTCAGTTGATGACGCACCCAAGTTTTGGTGTGCGCAAGACTTACATGGTGCGCGTTGATGGGCTTGTCGATTTTGACTCGGTTGAAAAGCTTCGTAAAGGAGCCTTTATTGACGGCACGAAAGTGGTGCCATTGTCTGTGCGCGTGGGTCGCCGCACAAAGGCGTTTTCGGCTGTTGAAATCACCATCCGCGAGGGTCGTAACCGAGAGGTGCGTCGCTTGCTTGCGCGGTCGGGCTTAAAGGTGCGGCAGCTTAAGCGCGTTCGCATTGGCTCACTTGGCGTTAAGGGTGTCAAGAGGGGTGGTTATCGACCGCTTTCACGCCACGAAGTCGAAGAGCTTGTGGCCTGCGCTCGCGAAGGGCGAGATTGATGCTGAATTACGACTACATCATTCGCGACCCCGTTCATGGCGACATTGCTTTGACGGCCGAGGAAATGGCCATTCTCGATACGGTCGAGATGCAGCGTTTGCGTGATGTGCGTCAGTTGGGTGTGGCTCATTTGGTTTATCCAGGCGCGCAGCATTCGCGATTTGAGCATTCGATAGGTACGGCGCATTTGGCCACTCGCATGGTGCAAGAAATCAACATCGTGCGTGATCGCGATTCGGGTGCCGAGTATGGCGGCTATGACCCTCACGAGTTGCGCATTGTGCGGCTTGCGGCGTTGGTCCATGATTCCACGCACTTGCCTTTTGGGCACAACATCGAAGACCAAACGGGTTTGATCGCGCGGCACGATACGCCTGAGCGTTTTCAAACGATGTTCTCTGACGATACCGAGCTAGGTCGTGCGCTTGGTGCTACGGGTGTGCGTCAAGATATTTTGGCCGTGCTTGCACCTGATGCCGTCCCTGCTAATCGTCAAGCGCCACCCCACTGGACGGGCCTTGTCTCAGGCACGATTGATGCCGACATGCTTGATTACTTGTCGCGAGACGCTTTGTTTACAGGGCTCAAACTTCAGTATGACGAGCGCATCATGGGTGTGTTTCGTGTTGATCGCCGCACCCAGAATCTGTTTGTTGATTTGGGCCGCTCTGGCTATCTGAAAGAGGCTGTGTTGAGCGAGGTGATTCGCTGTCTTGAGGCGCGATTCTATTTCAGCGAGCGTGTTTATTATCACCACGCCAAAATTGCGGTGGGGGCCTTGATTGCCAAGGCCGTAGAGATTGCCCTGCTTGAAAAGGCGATTACCCTCAAAGATTTGCAGCCCGCAACTGATGCTGGCTTGCTTGAGTTGCTCAAGGCGGTCAAGGTTTCTGACCCAGAGCGCCAACAACAGCTCGATGTTTATTTGTCAGCCTTTTTGCGCCGCCAAATCCCAAAACGAGCAGCAGTGTATCCTGTTTATGCAAATGGCGATATTCAGCAAGAGCTTATCGACCGCTTCTTTGGCGCGGGCTCGGCCGATCACCGTCGCGAGGTTGAAAACCGCCTTGCTTCAGAGCTTGAGCGCCGCACAGGCCAAAAGGTGCCAGTGCTGCTTTATTGCCCAGCTGGCCACATGCAGCTAAAACAAGCCAAGATGCTTGTCCGCTGGCCAGGCATGGACGACTTGGCGCCCTTAAGTGATTTCAAAGAATACGCTCCACGCTTGGGTGACCTTGAAAGTTCATACCAGCGCATGTGGAAGTTTTATGTTCTTGCATTGTCGAGCGATGCAAATGTTCTGGCGGAATTAGCCGAAATCTGTCAGAATGAGTTTCCTGGGGCAGTCAATGTCCTTCGCAGTCGAGTTTCCTCCACAAAAAACCTGAAACGGGCTTAACTAAGCCCACTAGTAGAGGTTCCCCCCAGTCGCGATTGATTCATGCTTCTTGCAACCTTAGCCCTCGTCCTGTCTTTTGTGCCACACACGGTTAGTGTGCAGGCTAATTTTGCGCTCACCTCTATTGCTGAGCGGCAAACGATGGCACTTGATGCATCTGAGTCATTGGTTTTCTTGGGCATTGAGGGTGATTTTGCAAACGACGGCGATGTCGCGATGTCGCAGCGCCTTGAAAACGAATACAAATTGCAAGTAATCGGTCGCCCTGTTCGCGCGACCTCCAATCGTGAGCATTATGTGTTTGCTGTCCAAGCCGATGATGCTGGCAAATTGGCGCGCAAAATGAAGCGCGGTCTAAAAAAAGACGACTACAAAGTGTCCGCACTTTGCCTGACTGTTGTGGTTGCTGTTGGCGAAGTCAAATCACGCGATCTACGCCGCGCCGCCCAAATGGTCGAAGAAAACGACAAGAGCGTGTTTGCCTCATTCGTTTCAAAGAGAGAGGGTCTCGTTTGGGTTTTTCATGAGAGCAAGCTTAAGTCAAAAAAAGTCCTCGCTCTTTTTGATGAAAGTAAGGTTCTGTTTGATTTTTACCATCAAGATGTCGAGCTCGCTCCTGACAAAGATGGAAAAATTTCCGACTTGGCTCAGTTGGCCGCCACAGCTAGCGAAAAGCTAGATTTGGCACGCGCCTCACAAGCCGAAGGCTATTTGACACTCGATGTTTATTTGCGTGACCTAGATTCCATGATTCTTATGCAACGCGGTCGGCACACTTTTGCTTGCCTTGATGTTTACAAGCCATTTATCAAGCCACTAAAAAGCGAGACCAAGTGGATTGTGACTTTTGATAACAGCGGCTATCCGTTTGTAGATTAAGCCATCTGTCGCACACAGCGGGTTTCCACCCGCACGAGAGCGGTTAGGTTCCATAAAACCTAGCCGCTTCTTTTTTTATATTTATATTTAAGTTGGTTAACTCTTTGGCTGGCCCCCTCTAAATAAAGGGAGAGCCCCCAGCCTCTAATTTGCCCGAAAGGTCACATGAAACCGAGTACCAATCTTGCCATTTCCGCTTCAGCAACAACCGCGTTGCCTGAAGAATGCGCATGCCGCCAGCCGCTGCCACAGCTAGCTCTTAAGCGTCAAGATGCGTCGAGCAGCTCGAGTTCGCCGCCATCACTAGTGCTTGGCAAAGAAGCCTTTTTGTTCGGTGCCGCATTAAAGCCTGGCTATCAATTGGGCGGCTATCGGCTGATTGCAGAAATGCAGCGCACCGCAACGGCTGTTTTGTGGGAAGCGCGTGATGTCAATCTAAAGCGTCGTGTCGCACTTCGGATTTTCCGTCGCGACGCCACGGCAACGAAAGATGGCTTTGAGGTTTTCGAAAAATCTGCTCGATTGGCGGCCAAGCTTGAGCATCCCAATATCGCACAGGTCTACGCCGTTGGCAGACAAGGGCGCGCTGCATTCCTCGCACGCGAATGGGTTCACGGTATGCGCGTGGATCATTTGCTTGATAAGTGGTCGGCTTCGGGTGAGCGTCCGCTCCCAATATCGCTCCCGTTTAAAGATACATTCGAGGGCTGGGCTTACGGCATGACGCATGTTGCCATCCAGCTCGCAGACGCGCTTTGCCTCGCCCATGACTCAGGGGTCGTTCACGGTGCGGTTTGGCCAGGCAATATTATTGTCACTCCAGAGGGGGTCGCAAAATGGATTGACTTCGGCAACGGGGCGCCCCTCATTCCTGCCGCAATTAACAAAATGCAGCCTTGGCTAAGCCCTGCTCGGAATGATTGGCAAGAAGCCACACCTTCCGATGATGTTTATGGTTTAGGCGCCGTTCTGTATCATAGTTTAGTTTTTGAAAAACCACCTGTAAGCGAGAATCGTTTGGGGCTTCGCCGTAAGACGGCCATCCGTATGCGTAGCTTGAAAAATGAAATTCCTGCTGAGCTTAGGCGTATCGTTTTGCGCGCGCTCGAAGATGACCCACTCGTCCGCTATAAAGATGTGCGCGAGCTTAAAGATGATTTGCAGTCGTTTTTGGCAACGGGCGCGCGTCAAGGCTGCCGCAAGAAGTGCTGCGCGTGGGTACGCACACTATTGAAACGCCTTGAGTTGCGCTTCAAGCGTCGCTTTGTCCGCGGTGCTCAGGCGCAAATGTATGTGCGCTAATTCTCGCGGATGGCTTGAAGCCTTGCACCCAATTTAGCCATCGCTTTTTCGATGACATCGTCGGCCGCTGCGAAAGAAATGCGGAATGAATCGGGTGCGCCAAATGCCGAACCGGCAACAAACGCAACATGATCGGCCTCGATTAAGACTTCCACTAAATCATCACCGCTCTGGATTGTCTTGCCCGTGGCGGGGTCGGTTTTGCCGATGATTGTGTCTGCCAATCGCGGGAAAGCGTAAAACGCACCTTCAGGCACAGGGCAAATCAGGTCGGGCATCGTGCCAAGAGCTTGGACTACTTTTTTGCATCGGCCCTCAAAGGCGCGACGCATGCTTTCGACATCGAGATCGCCATCGCGTAAAGCAGCGAGCGTGGCAAGCTGACTAATTGCACTTGGCGAGCCGGCGAGCTGGCTTTGCAGGCTCGCAATGGCTTTGGCGATTGGCGCTGGTGCAGCCAGGAAACCCATCCGCCAGCCTGTCATGGCGTAGGCCTTGCTCATGCCGCCAATCCAGACGGCTTTTTCGCGCAAGGCGGGAAGAATCCAGATGGGTGAGTGATGCTCAGCGATTTCGTAAACGAGCGCCCCGTATATTTCGTCTGAAATGACCCAGATGTCGTGTTCGAGTGCCCACTTGCCAATCGCGCTGAGGGTTTCGACGGGGTAGACCGCGCCCGTTGGGTTGCAGGGCGAATTGAGCAAGATTGCCCGCGTATTCGGGCGGCGCGCAGCTTCAAGGTCGGCAATGTTTGGAAGATGGTTTTCGCCGCACGGCACCATTTCGGGCTCAGCTTCAGCCAAGCGCACCATCTCGGGGTAGGAAGTCCAGCATGGGGACGGCATCAAGACATGATCCCCTTTTTGCACGAGAGCGAGCAGAGCCTGGGCGATGCCGATTTTGGCCCCGTGAGTCACCACAATTTCGGTGGGCTCATAATCAAGCCCATAGACCTCGCGGATGTGCTTGGCGACCTCAATACGCAACTCCATCAGGCCAGCAGCTGGCGTGTAGCGCCCCTTGCCAAGCTCAATAGCCTCGATGCCGGCCTTTTCGGCGCAGCTCGGGGGCGTGAAGTCTGGCTCGCCTGCGGTCAAGTCGAGCATGTCGATGCCATCAGCCTGCATTTCTTTGACTCGTGCAATCATGGCCAAAGTGGCGGATGGCTGGAGAGATGCCACGCGGTCAGCGAGACGAGGTGTTGTGCTTGTGGAGGTCTTTGTCACGGTCTTTTGCGTTTCTGGCTTGCGGCGTGCGTTGAGTGGCCGCCGTGCGGTAAGATTCGAGATTCTTGGACGAGATTCTAACCCTTGCCCGTCTGAATCAAACCCCCGATGAAAGACATTACTTTTACCGAACGATTGCGCGATGTCCTCGCCAGTCGCAGGCTCCACTGGACGCTCATGATTGTCACGAGCATTCTGGTGGTTTTCTATTTTTTATTCGTCACATTCTTTTTTGACCCGTTTGAAAAAAGGCTAGACGACATGGCAGCCATTGTGCCGCGCGAGGTCGAATATTTTTTCCGCTGGAAAGGCGCGGGTGAGAGTTTCGATGAGTTTCCAGTGCCCAAACTGTGGGGTGATTTTGAATCTAGCCAGATTCATGACCGGCTCGACAAAACGGGTGCGCTCGATGAATGGGGGCGCGAGATGGGCGTTGCTCAGGTCGTCACCAACTTAAGAAAAGTGTCTGCAAGTTTGCCGATGGGGCTAAATTTTGAGAAAGACATCTTGCAAGAAGTCGCGCTTTCTGGGCGTGGTTTACCCAACCTAAATGCAAATTTTGACGGCATGGTCATGCTGCGCGTTTCTTTCAAGGTCAAGGCGGGTGTGGCCATGCTTGGGCTCGATACGGTGCGCGAAAAATTGCCACAGTCTTTGCAAATCCAATCACTCGACAATGATGTCTATCGTTTGCCGCAATTCTCGGCTTTTGGTTATCAAGACGCTTATCTAAAACGCATCCAAGATGTGCTTGTTTTGGCGAGCCGCCCTGAGTGGCTAGAAACCGCGCATAGTTTGCAGCTGCAGTCTGGTCAAGATTCGCTCGCTGAGGCTTCTATTTTCCGTGATCAAGTTGAGGCCTACTTAGCCCCTGGCGACCAGCCGATTGAGGTCTTCCTGCGTTGGGAAAAGATGCGTGACACTTTGGGGCGTTGGCCTTCACCGGCTGGCACTGGGTTGGTTAATCGCATCGGGCGATCCATGTTCGATACCGATTTGTTGCGCTATGCAGCGGGCTATTTGCACGGAGGCGATGCTTTCGAGTTGAGGCTGGGCGGTGCAACCGACTTGAGTACGGCAACGCCTTCGCAGCGCTCGTTTTTGCAGAGCCCACCGATGTCGTCCTCTCGTATGCGAAAATATGCGGGCATGGTTCCAGCCGACAGTTTTTTATTCACCTGTCTTGGCGGAGACCCGGGCAAAATATTGCTTGAGGCTTCAAGTGTGCTCGACGCTGATTTCCGAACGCTGCTTAACGAAACGATTGGTGGCACGAGTCAATACCAGGGCTTGATGCATCTTCTTGAAGACATTGGCCGAGCTGCGGCGCCTGGGGTAGCGATTGCCTTTCACGCCGATAATTATCCTGCCGATGCCCAACGAGATGTTGAGCACGACAATGCACCCATGCCGCTCTATGCGGTGTTCATAAAAATCAAAGATCGCGGCGCATATGATCGCGTGATGGAATTCTTCCAACAGCACTGGAAGCGATTTACGGGCGGCGATGGGCGAGACCGCTTGACCGCAGTTGATTTGCACGGCGGCACGCGAGGCATTTCTTTTGCGTCACCTTTGATTCCAGGCACGGGCGAAGTCATGGTCGCCGAGATTAAGGCCCTTGATACGCTCGTCGTCAGCAATTCATTTAAGTATGCACACCGCATCGTTGAGTCGGCCTTTGTCGATGCCCGCGAGCGTGATGCAAAGTTAAAGAAATTATCGCTCGACGATACTTTTCAATCCGCGCTGTCATCCCACAAAAATGGCTCGAGCGTTTTCTTTTGGTTTGACCCTCAAAAGGCTGAACATTGGTTTCAGCAGTCCGCCAAAGGTGTAGCTCAAGAGGCGTTTCGTCGTGAGATGAGCCAAGTTTGGGCGCGCGACCGCCCTGCCGAAACGAGCCGCCAGCGTGAAAAGTTATTTGGCAATCGCGAAAACCTGTCATCTTCAGAAGAGTCATCCTTGATTCAAGTGGTTGATGAGGCTCTCGCCAATAAGTATCGCCAAGAAGAGTCGCAGCGCGTCCCTGCCTTGCTTGACGAGGCGCTGGCTGATTTCGTGCCGATTCAGGCACTAGAGTGGCTTTCGCTTGGCTTTCGGCCGCACCGCCGCGAGGTTTCCATCGTGGTCAACGGAGAATTGTCGTTTTGAGCCCCCGCCAGTATGGTTTGTCATTGACGCTTGGCTAGGCTCGGCTAGAATATTCGCCCCTAACCCAGCCGGGATGGCGGAATTGGCAGACGCGCATGGTTGAGGGCCATGTTGGGATAATACTCAGTGCAGGTTCGACCCCTGTTCCCGGCACCAAAACTCACAGACCGTACTTTCGAGTGCGGTCTGTTTTTGCTTTTTAGCGTCTACCTAGAGTTGCCTTCATATATAACTAATGTTTAGGAGAACCACAAAAAGAAAAAGGGGTAGGTCTATACATGACCACCATACCCCCCAATGCTGGAGCCATCTCCAGCCGCCGAGCGTTTTTGGGCAAACTCGCGTGTACAGCAGGAATTGTAGCTTCAGGAACCTCACTTTTACCGCGAGCATTTGCCGCGCAACCCGCTGGTGCGTATACCCTTTGGGCCATTGAGGCCGTCGAAACCGACGAGTCTTTTGGCGATGGTTCGACCGTGCACTTTTATCGCTTCCAGCCCTATCAAGGCTCCGCCAAGCGCGGCAAGCTGCCGTACTTCGAGGCGACTGAGGGCGAGACGGTTGTACTTGGCCTTAAGAACTCGAGTCGAGTTCCACTTCAGCCCTCCATCCCTGGTGTGGTTGTCGCGCCTGTTGTCCCTGCAGGGCAGACAGGTTGGGTTATGTTTACGATGCCACCTGCAGGAAGCTATCAGCTTAGCCAAGAGAGTTATCGAGTCGTTTCCGGCCCATGTGGCTTGGCAGGCACGATGGTTTCGCGGCCGAGTAATGGCTTGAATGAGTTGTGGAATGGCGGCCCCGCGTTTGATCGCGAGTACACCCTGCACTATCAAGATTCCGATAGTCGCTGGAATGTCGCTGCCGCGAATTTGCAGATGCCTAATCTCTCCGAGTATCAGCCAAATTACTTTACGCTGAATGGTTACTCCTATCCCGATATCGCGGCTGACCCTGATTCAGTTGTCGCCTGCAATGTCGGCGAACGCGTTTTGTTGCGCATGTCTAATTCTGGGCATATGCGCCAAAGCATTCACTTCCATGGCTACCACGCGCAGATTGTTGCGCGGAATAATGTCCCGGTTACGGCGATGCCAGCGAAAGATACTTTTGAAGTCGCTGGCGGCTCAACGGTTGACATCATTCTTAATGTTTTGCAAGCGGGGTCCTATCCGCTTCACCCACACTCTCTGACAGCGGTGACTGCAAATGGTCTTTACCCGTATGGTCAGCTCACCCTCATTGTTGCGAGTTAAATCATGGCTGGTCTCGGAAATATAGTTCAGGCTGATTGGAAACTTGAATCCCGCATGATGGGTTCGATTGAGATTGGCGGCAGTAATCATTTCGCTTGGTGCTTCATTGACCCAGAGCATGGTGGCGAGGGCTTTGGTGGCGACCGCACTTCGCTTGGCTCACATCTTGAGTTCCGCGAAGGCGAAATGTGCAGCATCGATTTCTACAATCGCAGCGGCATGCCGCACACCATTCACTTGCATGGTTTAGATGTAGATCAGGCCAATGATGGCGTGCCGGCCACTTCATTTGAAGTGCCGGGTTTTGGCTCTTACAAGTATGTCTTCCGCGCGCCTCACGCGGGTACTTACCATTACCACTGTCATGTCGACACGGTCTTGCATTATGCCAAGGGCATGTTTGGCACCATCATTGTGCGTCCAGCCGACGGCTCAACCGATCGCGCCTGGGACGGCGGCCCAACTTTCGATGAGGAAGTCCTCTGGAACTTGGCGACCACCGATACAAATTGGAATGACAACTTAATCGCGTCCGGCCCTGAAACTGCGCGCTTCAACCCAGATGGCTTTGTCATCAATGGCGGCGAAACGGCGGCAGCATCGGCTGATGCAATGACTGCCATTGCTGTGCAGCGTGGCCAAAAGGTGTATTTGCGCTTGGTTCAGTCTAGTTATCAATGGGCTCGCGTCAGTCTTAACGGCTTGCCTTTTGAAGTTGTCGCAACTGATGGTCGCCCGATGCCGACACCGATTCAGGCAACCAGCTGGGAACTTGGCCCCGGTGAGCGTTACGACATCCTGTTTACGCCAAACACGGCCGGTACTTTCCGCCCAATGGTTGAGTACCTCGATGATTACACGAGCCGCGTGATTGGCAGCGTGAAGACCAAGTTGGTCGTGAGTTAACGACTTCTCAGTGCATGAGATGATTTGGGTGCGGGCACGAGTAAAATCTGCCCGTGCCTAAACCTAAACTCAGCCTTCAAACGACGACTCTTTGGCAATACCCTTCGCAACATTACGGCAAAGGTGAGCAGGGCAGTTCCAGCTACCGCGGCGCTACGCCATCGTGGGTGATTTGGAATTTGCTTGAGCGCTACACAGATATTGGCGGCACTGTTGTCGACCCAATGTGCGGCTCAGGCACAACGCTTGATGTATGCACCGACCTTAATCGCGAGGGGCTTGGTTTTGATTTGCAACCGCATCACCGCGATGTGGTCGAGGGCGATGCACGGCATTTGCCGCTCGAAGACGACTCAGTTGATTTTGCTTTTATCGACCCACCTTATGGGCGTAACTTGCGCTACTCCGAGCGTAAAGAATGCGTCGGTGAATTAGACGCCCGCGAAGACGCTTACTTTGAGGCAATGGGGCAAATTTTTGAAGAGATGTGGCGGGTGGTCAAACCCGGTGGGCACATGGCCGTTTATGCCGCAGATGTTTTGAAGAAGGGCACATTTGTCCCGATTGGCTCACAGTTTATTTTCATGCTGTCGCAGATTGTCGAAATCGTAGATCATGTCGTTGTCGTGCGCGGCAATAAAGATTTGAAGAAGGGTAATTATCACAAAGCCGCCGAAGAGCAAAATTTCTTTCTACGCGGTTTTCAGCATTTGATTATTGCGCGCAAGCCAATTGAGGTAGTTGATACAGCAACCGCGCAAAAGCCAAAGCGCAAAAAGAAAAAACGCAAGCCGCGCTCTTAGGCGTGGCTGAAGTAAGAAAGGCGGCACTCAATTGAGTGCCGCCTTTGCGTTGTGCGCAACAAAGCGCGATTGAGGGCAAGCTCTAGAAGCCGCCCATGCCGCCCATACCGGGCATGCCGCCGCCCATTCCGCCCATGCCACCCATTGGGTCGCCACCACCAGGCATTGGTGGAGCAGGCTCAGGGATTTCGGAAACCACAGCCTCAGTTGTGAGGAGTAGAGTCGAAACAGAAGCAGCATTTTGCAGAGCCGTGCGCACAACCTTAGTCGGGTCGATGACGCCAGCTTTTACTAAATCCATGTACTCGTTTGTCGCAGCGTTGTAGCCTTTAGCAAAGGCTTTTTCGCGGCGCACAGAATCAACAACAATCGAGCCGTCAACGCCTGCGTTGGTTGCGATTTGGCGCATTGGTGCTTCAAGAGCGCGTTTGACAATCTCTGCGCCAGCCAGCATGTCGCCGGTTAGGTCAAGAGCATCAATCGCTTTTTGCGCACGCACCAAAGCCGTGCCGCCGCCAGGGAGAACGCCCTCTTCGGAAGCTGCGCGTACTGAGTGCAACGCGTCTTCGACACGGGCTTTTTTCTCTTTCATCTCGGCTTCAGTCGCAGCACCAATGTTAAGGACAGCAACGCCACCCGACAACTTGGCCAAACGCTCGATGAGCTTTTCGCGGTCGTAGTCGGAAGTCGTGCGCTCAACCTCAGCTTTGATTTGCTCGCTGCGAGCTTTGATTGCTGCAGCATCACCACCACCTTCGACGATCGTTGTCTCGTCTTTGCCGACAACGATGCGCTTGGCGGTACCAAGATGCTCGATGGTTGCGTTATCGAGCTTGTAGCCCATGTCTTCCATGAGTGATGTGCCACCAGTAATGGCAGCGATGTCGTCCATCATGGCTTTGCGACGATCGCCAAAACCAGGAGCCTTGACGGCGCAACACTTAAAGATGCCACGCAACTTGTTGAGCACCAAAGTTGCGAGAGCCTCGCCCTCGATGTCTTCGGCAACAATCAAAAGAGGCTTGCCGCTTTTGGCAACCTCTTCAAGTAAAGGAAGCATGTCGCGAATGCTTGAGATTTTCTTCTCGAAAATCATGACATAGGCGTCTTCCAAGACAGCTTCCATGGACTCGGTGTTGGTAGCGAAGTGCGGTGACAGGTAGCCCTTGTCAAATTGCATGCCTTCAACCCAAGTGATTTCGGTGTCGAGCGACTTGCCCTCTTCAACCGTGATGACGCCGTCTTTGCCAACGCGCTCAAAAGCCTCGGCTAACTTAGAGCCAATCTCAGGGTCGTTGTTTGACGCAATTGTGCCGACTTGCTCGATTTCTTTTACGCTTTTGACGGCGATGCTCTTTTTGTGCAAGAAATCAATCACTGCAGAAACGCCCGCCTCGATGCCGCGCTTGAGCATGACAGGGTTTGCGCCAGCCGTGACATTGCGTAGGCCTTCTTCGAAGATAGCTTCGGCGAGAACAGTAGCGGAGGTCGTGCCATCGCCAGCGACATCACTTGTTTTGGCAGAGACCTGGCGAACAAGTTGCGCGCCAATGTTTTCCCAGCGATTTTCGAGCTCGACTTCGCGGGCGACGGTTACACCATCTTTGGTGACAACGGGCGTGCCGAAACTTTTCTCGATGATGACATTGCGACCGCGTGGGCCGAGAGTAACTTTGACCGCTGCGGCAAGCTTTTTGACACCATTACGGATGTGCTCGCGTGCCTCTTGATCGAATGCAATTTGTTTTACAGCCATGATAAAAACCCCTTAGCCGACGATGCCAAGGATGTCATCCTCGGACATGATTAGGAATTCTTCGCCAGACCATTTAACTTCGGTGCCTGCGTAAGAAGTGAAAAGAACCGTGTCGCCCTTAGAGACAGCAAACGCTGAACGAGTGCCATCGTCAAGCAAGCGGCCGTCGCCCATCGCGATGATGGTGCCTTCGGCTGGCTTTTCTTTTGCAGAGTCAGGGAGGACGATGCCACCGGCGGAAACGGCAGCGGCTTCGAGGCGCTGGACGAGCACCTTGTCACCGAGAGGGCGGATTGCGACTTTTTTAGCCATGGTTTTAAATGCGGCGCTTGGCCGACTTGTTGCGGATTGATCCGCTTGGGTTGCGGGCTAACCCCGCTGGGAAAAGAAACGGTCGATGGTAATGCGGAGAATGTCTGCAGAGACCGGTTTGTGCAGCATCGTGATAGCGCCCAAATCGAGCGCTTCGGTTTCAATGCTGGCGGAAGGATTGCCCGTCATGATGATGCTCGGCACAATGCGATTAAAAGATCGCAGCTGCGCTAAAACCTCAAGCCCGGTCAAACTGGGCATGTGGACATCAAGAAGGGAAAGGTCAAAAGTCTCGTCGAGCAAGCGCTCAAGCGCCGAAGCGCCGTCACAAACCGTTGTCGTGGCCCAACCCTGACGGTCGAGTAACGCTTGAATGGCGTCTCGGCAATCGGCTTGGTCGTCGGCAACGAGGATGCGGTAAGACATGACGCTACCCATGAGCAAGGGTTGTGCCACAAAAAGGGCTGTTTTTGAGCCGAATCAAAGGGCGTCGACTGCCGATTCGGCAGTTTTGAGCTCAAGGCGGGGAATGCCGCCTCAGTTAGAGGACATCTTCGTCTTCTTCGCCCTGATCGCCGAAATCAGAAGTGCCATCGAGAATGTCGTCTTCGTTGGTGAAATCAGCCTCAGATTCTGCTTTCTCGGCACCTTCGTCAAGCAGCTTGGAGTCGGGGTAAGTGTCAACTGCGAGTTTAAGGGCAGCCAGCTCGACATCACCACCGCAAAGCAAGCAGCGGCCGTTGCTCTCAAGGCTTTCGAGGAGTTCGGAGTAAGTGCTCATTGCGTAACCACAATGGCGACATTCCACAGACGAGGAGGCACTCATTAGGTGTATAGTTTACGCATGTTGTTCCTGCCGTATCTTGAAATTGCATCGCGCCTTGGCATCGCGGCCGGGCTTGGTGCATTGGTTGGCCTTGAGCGTGAAGCTCGTGGGCACCCCGCGGGTTTTCGCACGCTGATTATTATTTCGATGTCGTCAGCGCTGATTATGATTTTGTCGATCAAGATTAGCGGCGGAGCAGATTACACTGACCCCGGTCGCATCGCGGCTCAAGTCATTAGCGGCATGGGTTTTTTAGGCGCGGGTGTGATTATGCGCACTGGTTTGACAGTGCGAGGCTTAACGACCGCCGCAATGATGTGGGGCGTTACCGCAATTGGTTTATGCGTCGGTGCCGGTTATTCCCTGGAAGCCATGATGGCAACGAGTGTGATATTGGTTGTGCAATATATTTTGCCTCCGATTGAGCGCGTGTTGTTGCGTTCGCATTCGAAGCAGGTGCTTTACCTTCACGCTAACCCTCGCGCAGGGTTGGTCGACGACTTAACGAAAGCGTTAAGCAAGCATGGGCAAAGTGTTGAGAAACTAAAAGTTAAGCACTACAGCGCCGACGAGTGGCGCATGAAGGTAACGGTGCGCGCGACATCTGCCGCTGCTCGAATTGACCCCGCCGCTTTGCTTCTTGATGTCGATGGTGTGCAGATCGTTTCGCGTGAAAATATTCCAATCGATGATGATGAAGAATATGCAGACAAATCACAAAAACAAAGTAAGAGCGATTAAGCCTATCGGCAAAGCCCTTTACTTAAGCTCGGCCACTTTCTCGCAAACGCAAATACCGCAAAAGCGGCAATTGGAGTAGTGCGTGGGGCAATAAATCATCTTCGATGAGTTGAGCTAATTCGGCGGCCGGGCGTAATTCGACATCGATAATTTCGTCAAAATCCATATCAACATTGCCGTTTGGGAGCGCATTGCGGATGATATAACTATGACAACGATTAGCTTGAATCGCGGGGTTAGGCTCGGTGGTAACAAGGTGTTCAGGCGAGTCGCCGATATAGCCCGTTTCTTCTTCAAGCTCACGGGCGACCGTTTTGATTGGGTCTTCATTGGGCTCAACAACACCCCCAGGGATTTCTAGCCGCACGCCGCCAATGCCGGGTCGGAACTGATGAATAAATACAATTTCATCATTGGGTGTAATCGCAATGACATTCACCCAGTCGGTCGTGCGAATCGCAAAAAAAGACCGCTCACCCTTTTCGGGGTGGCGGTAGAAATCTTCATCAATCGTGAAGATGCGGAAGTCGCCGCGTGACTCTGAGCGTAGTTTTTCCCAACGGTGCATGCACCAGTTTAGTGCATGGCGAGTTCGGATGGCTCTAGGCCAGAATCTAAACTAGCAAGTAAGACTTCCGTGGCTTCTTGTGGGCGATCCAAATCTGTATAGAGTTGTAACAATTCAGAAACGGTCGTGGAATCGTTGGGGTCTGCAAGCCAGGCGAGACGCAAGTAGTCTTCAGCGGAATCTGGGTCGCCGGCAGCGTAAAGCACTTGACCTAGTTCTCGCGCAACTTCGGCATCGGTGGGGTCGATACGGAACATCTGAAGCAAGAGATCAGCTGCAACATGAAAGCGACCTTGTTGGTGGCAGAGGCGAGCTTGTTCGAGTGTTTGTAGACGAGTGGTCATGGTAATTCTGTATCGGCGACTTGCGGGCTTGACTTGAGTGGCAAAGATTGAATCTCGTCGGAGCAAAAAAAGAAGCGGGCGGCTTCCGTGGAAGCCGCCCGCTTGCGATGATTTGCTGATTAGTTAATGTTCAGCGTAACCATGTTTGAATCGAATGTCGTGCCCGTTGAGTCATCTGCACGCAGCTCAAGATAAACCGTGCGACCCGCGCCTTTGCCAGGGATGCGTACGGTGTAAGAGCCTGTGCCATCCCAACCCATCGTGCCGGAATTAGCGAGGTTGTGCGGCGCGCCGATATCAAAGTTTTGGCCGTTGATGACGGAGCCAGTTGCCCGGAATGAGTAAAGCAACTCGTATGTTGCCCATGCCGGAGCTTGTGACCAATCGAAGGTGACATTTTGACCCGTGTTGGGTGTGGTGTCGGTTACGGTCAGCAAGATGCTGTCAGTCGGAGGTGGGCCTGCGGCGAGGTCAAAGGGGTGGCCCTCTGAAAGCGACTTTTGGCCAGCGCCGTCCATTTGGATGTGAATTGCACCGGACTCGATACCGCTTGAAGGAACGGTAAAGGAAAGGGTGGTGCCGCCATTCGAGGAAGAAACGCCTGTGATTTTGTATGGCTCGCCACCAGAATCGTTGGAGTTCAATACATCGCTGTTTAGCCAAACAGTGTTGTTTGTGGCCGTGAAGTTAGTGCCAGTAACCGTGCAAGTTCCGCCTGCCGCCAAAGAGCCGGCGAGAGAGGTGATGGTTGGAAGGACGGCAGTATCACGAGGGTCGTAAATCGCCTGAACACCATTTTTGTCATCACTCTCGATGGAGCGACTCGAAACACCGTTGCCGGAAGCAGCGTAGTACATCGTCGCGCTACCGTTGCTTGAGTGGTCAAGACCAAGTGCGTGACCCAACTCGTGGGTCGCAACACCTTGGAGGTCCATGCGTGCGCTGGATGTGTTGCCAGGGTTGTCATCCCAGCTCCAGCTTTCGTAGAAACGAATACGCCAGCCGTCTGTGTGAGGCATTTCGCAGTAAGCCAAAACACCACCAGAGCTACCATTTAGGTGAGAAATGATGTTGTCGTTTGTGCCACCCGTGTTGGAGGCTTCGCCGTTCCAGAAAAAGTTAAAGTTGGCTAGACCGTCGCCGACGGAGTTTTGAGTGCCATCACCGCTGCCATCGCCAAAGTTACGCGAACTCCATTCGGAGCCAGCCTTCCACATCGACATGTTGGCGCCTTGGTAACCGGGCCAGTTTGCATGTGGAGTTTGATTGTCGTTTGCGTAAGGGTCGCTGAAGTCGTTTGAGCAACGGAAGTCACGCTGGTTGATTTGGAGCTTACCGCCAATAAGAGCGTATGCGTCTGCACTGCTAGGGATAGCAAGAGCTGCAGCGCCGACCAATAGGGCAGAGCCAAGTGCGAGGTTAAGGACTTTATTCATCTATTTAACCTCCTTGTTTTCAAATTTGATTTTTGAAATTTGCTTGCGCAAAGTAGGGAGCGCAATGTTTTTTTCAATCGCAAAATCTTGGCCCTTGCCAAGGACGACAACGCCATTGTTGGTTGCAACTGTTTGGAACAGGCCACCGTAAGAGGCGTACATGGCGTGGTTGATTTCAGAACCCCAGTCGCTCACAGCTGCGCCAAAGGTCAAAACCTTTTTACCGAGTTGATACTCAGATGGTGCTGGCATGGAAGTCACCAGCATCGAGTCGCCCTGGTAAGTACCGCCAAGGAAGGCAGCCTCAAGCGTGCGAGCTTGACCGGTGTAAATGTCTTCGCCCTGAACCGTAACGATGGTGTAGATCATGCGATCCTCGTTTTCAGGGTTGTGGAGGACGGTACGAACCTGGGTGATTTCGCCAAGCACAGCAGTATCTGTGCGAGACATCATCTTTCCGAGGTCGAGTGGTTCAATGCAGGCGATGGCTGCTCCTGCGAGGAGGAGCGCACCAGCGGCTGCGACGAGTTGGCGCAATCGAATCATGGTGAGTTGTTGGGGGAGGGGTTAGGCCAGAGCGGCGTTTTAGTGTGACCCTGCAGGTAGGCGCAGGTTCCACGAAAAACACGCTGTATGTTTGATTAACGGCATATAACTATGCCATCCTTTAACTTTATCTGATAAAACCCTCAGGAAATGCAAAATCCTTGCCGAAACAGAGATATCCCGCATGGTGTATGCTTTTCTAGGGAACGAGAATGCGAGTTCTCGCGTCTAACTGGCTACTGCGGTGTCGGGATTCCTTCAAAACCGTGTAACTCTAGTGAAAACAATGCTTTCCGTCTCCGCTCTGGCCTTGGCCTTTGCGCCTTCCTTGATTCAAGCTCAAGAGGTTGAATCTGTTGTATTGAAGAATACAACCTCAAATCAAGTCCATGCACTTGTAACAAAGGCTTTGCGATGGAATAGCCAGCGTGGGTTGCCGTCCTTTGCCAAGGATGTTTCGTGGACCGCTACTGAAGCGGAAGAGGCGGGATACTGGATTGTGCAAGGAAAACCCGGGGAATTGAAGCCTTTGCGTGATGCCTTGTTGAAATGGGATTGCAAGGTCTTTGACTATGTCCCGAACCACGCTTTCACGGTGCGCGTGCCGAAAGCTCGACTGGCGCAAGTCCGCGGTCTAGCCAAGTTTTTGATGCCGATTCAGCCAGCCATGAAGTTGGACCCAGAGCTGGGCCTCTACGCGACGGCACTCGAAGACCCTTATCAGCGCATGCTCGTTTCCGCGGAATATTGGCCAGACGCTGACCCCGTGGCCTTGCAAGAGCGTTTTGAGGAGTATGGTTTTGAAATCGAATCCGTTTCTCAGAGCGGTCGTTTTGTGCGTGCGCAGCTGCGTTTACATCCAGGCGATCTGGTGGCCTTGGCTCGCATCCCTGGCGTGCAATGGATTCAGGAATCTGCACCAGTGGTCTTAAGAAATAATAGGGCGCGCTGGATTGTGCAAACCAATCAACTCCATGATTACAAATTGTGGAAAAAGGGCGTGACTGGCGCAGGCATTACGGTGGGTCATATTGACGGCCGCATTTACGAAGATACATGTTTCTTCGACGACCCTACGGGCGTGGCGCCGGGGCCGACGCACCGCAAGATTAAATGGATGTCGCAAGGTTTTGGCTCTGACCCCCATGGCACGCATACAGCTGGTTCGATTGCTGGTGATGGCCGCGCAAAAAATAAGGGGCTGTCGCATTCTGGTGTCGCGCCCGATGCATATTTGGTGCATCACAGTTATTTCCCGAACAGCTCAAATTTGCTTTCCATGTTTGAGGAAGCCTACAGCCATGGAGCTCGAATTCATTCTAATTCTTGGGGGAACGATTTCACTCGTTCTTACGATAATTGGTGTCGTGACATTGATGCATATTCTCATGACCACGAAGATGCATTAGTCGTTTTTGCGGTATCAAATGGTGTCAATATCAAGAACCCAGAAAATGCAAAATCTTCACTCTCGGTTTCGGCAACAGAATCGAATAACCCCGATGAATATTATGGTGGAGGACATGGCCCGACGGATGATGGTCGCTTAAAGCCAGAACTACTCGCCCCAGGCGCAGATATTGATTCTGCGGCAGCGGGCGCGAAGTGCTTGACTATTAAATTTTCGGGCACATCCATGGCCGCGCCGATGGTTGCGGGTGGTGCAGCTCTACTGAAGCAATACTTTGAAGATGGCTACTGGCCAACAGGTGTTGCCAATGCGGCTGATGGCTTCACGCCAACTGGTTCGCTCTTGCGTGCCGCACTTGTGCATTCGGGCAAAGACATGTCGACGCTTGCGGGTTACCCTAACTACACCGAGGGCTGGGGGCGGATTTTGCTCGATACTGTTACTTATTTTGATGGGGATCAGCGGAAGCTTCGTTTGGTTGATACACGCCATTCGCAGGGTCTAATTGCAGGTTCTGTGCAAACGCATCAGGTGCATGTTTCTGCTTCGAGGCATTTGCGTGTGACTTTGGCTTGGGCGGATGAACCAGGTGCTGCAATGTCGGCAACCCCGCTGGTTAACGACCTTGACCTGGTGTTAATTTCACCTAACGGCACTCGTTATCACGGAAACATTTTTAAGAGCGGTGCGCAACATCCAACATCGCGCGCCAACCCGCCTACTCATGTAACCGATCAACTCAACACGCTGGAGACAATCATGGTTAATCATGCAATGCCGGGTCGCTGGACGGTTGAAGTCCGTGGAGCCAATGTGCCGGTCGGCCCGCAAGGCTACGCAATCGTTGCGTCGTTTTAATTCAGACGATAGCCTTTTCCGCGCACAGTCAAAATGTGTTTCGGTGAGGCGGCGTCCGTCTCGAATTTTTTACGCAGACGCACAATAAAATTATCAATCGTGCGTGGTGTTGGCTCAGCTTCTTCGCCCCAAACATGATCGAGAATTTCGTCGCGGGTGATGACGGCACCGTGGGCTTCTCGTAATAATTTAAGGATGCCGATTTCTTTGCTCGAAAGCGTTTCGATGTTGCCGTCTGCGCCAGAAGCCTCAAAGGTTGAGAAGTCGACCCACCCCGCAGCAATTGTTACTTTTCCGGTAGTTCGTGGGCTTTCAACCCAAGAGCTACGGCGGAGAAGAGCCGCCACTCGTGCGAGCAATTCATCGAGGTGGAAGGGTTTGACCAAGTAGTCGTCACCACCTGTTTTGAGACCTTCGACGCGGTCTTGGGGGAGGTCGCGCGCGGTCAGGAAGAGAATGGGCAAGCGGTTACCCTCGGCGCGGATGCGACGGCAAACTTCGAAGCCGTCAATGTTTGGCAGCATGACATCAAGCAAAATTAAATCGATGCCGCCGCCATGAGCAGCACGAAGAGCGGCTTCGCCATCTGCGGCATGCAGGGTGCTGTAGCCTTCGGCTTCGAGATTGTCACAAACCAAGGCAGCAATGCGAGGCTCGTCTTCAACGACTAGGATGCGGAAAGTAGGGTTCATCTGAGAGAGAGGTCGTGTTGGCTGGAGGTTAAGTTGCTTCTGCGCTAGAAGGCCAAGTTACTGTAAAGCACGCACCCTTCTCTAGGCCGTCACTTTCCGCATTGATGCGCCCGTTTTGTGCTTGAATCAATTCTTGCACCAAAAACAAGCCGATGCCAGAACCGGGTGCGGTGCGGACGCGCTCATCACCTGCGCGCCAAAAGCGCTTGAAGACATGTTGGAGTTCATCGCGTGCGAGCCCTCGACCGAAATCTCGAACGCTTAAAAGCGCCGCCGCCTCACCCTGGGCGAGAGTGACATGAATTTCATTTCCCTCACCGTACTTTAATGCGTTGTCAAGCAAGTTGCGCAAGATCGGCTCGATTGTGGCGGGGTCTACATCGGCCGTAACTTCTTGAGGCAAATTTGCAATTACGACAGGCGATTGGCCGATATGAGTTTGCCGCCACCTCTCCAAAACAGGCTTAAGAGCATCAGAAAGAATGATTTGGCGCGGTTTGGCCTCAAATGCAGAAGCTTCAATCCGCCCGACATCAAGCATATTCTGCACCATCACTGTGAGCCGGTCTACATCTTCGATCATGCCGCTCGCATAAACAGTGGCTCGTTTTGGATCAGGCCGCCGCTGAAGCGTTTCGATTGCGAGGCGCAAAGATTGCAAGGGTGAGCGGAATTCGTGCGTAACAGCATGAAGAAAATTTTGATGCTGCAAGGCAAGGAATTTTTCGTGGCGTAAAGTGCGAAGGAAAAATGCAAGACCGAGCATGGTCAGAATGAAAAACAAGGTCGCCTCACCAAAGACCATATTGCGGTAGCTCATTCGAGCTCGATGGAGCGCGGCCAAAGTTTTGCGGCTTTTCTTTAAAGGGTGTTGCGTATTACCAGCAACTAAAGCAAACTCAGGGAAAAGCGGCGCCAGCTGGCTCCATGACTCACGAAGTGGTGCGCCAGCGCTCATTGCATCTTCAAGGGCTCTTTCAGCAACGATTTGCTCGGCGTCTAGCTCAAAAAATCGTGCGTCAACCATCTCGCCAGACAAACGCATAATCAATGCACCCCACCAGCCAAGCTGGAGCAGGAATAGGGTTGCGAGGAGAATCGCCCAGAATGACATGCCCGTTTTCACGAGCCCATTTTATCCTTCAGGCACAGGTCGCGTTTTTGTGGCACAATAGGGATGTCATGAACAAGTCATTCCTTCCCCTTACTTTAGGCGCTGCAGTCTTGGTTGGCCTGCTGATTCCCGCCGATGCCGCACGCCCAAGCACAGAGCTTGGCGATTCTTCCGTTATTGTTTTGCCGTCAGGCTTGATGAACGAGGTTCGCGATACTTCTGTGACCGTCCCGATGCAGGTGCAGCTCTACAACTCTGGCGATGCAACGGTTCAGCTTGATCATCTTTTGGTGCAGACTGCCTCTGGCCAGATTTTGAGCTCAGTCGATTTGGCCCGCGAATCGCTTGCTGGCGACGGCGGCTTTTACGGCGATCTTCTACGCGACATGGAAGTCATTGATCCTGAAATCACGCATAAGCACCGCAATCGTTTTTTCGTCCCGCTTGAATCTCGCGACGAACTCGACCCAGCGATCGAAGCCGAAATGATGATGGATATCATCGACGGCGTTTCTGAGTTGGTTCGTTCTGGTGCACCGCAAAAGAGCGATGTTACTTTTGATATCTCCTTCCAAGATTTATTCCCAGAATCCTCGCAGCCTGGTGATGTCGCCGAAATGGAGGTCGTCCTGACTTATACGACTAGCCAAGGTCAGGCCACAGCGGCTTGTTCAAATTCGATTACTTTGCTCGCACCATTTCTTGGGCCACCTGCCCAGAGTCGCCAACAGTTAAATGCGGGTACCGGAGATTGGTTTAGGGGCGATTTGCATGTGCATAATTGCCGCGATGAAGCATCGGGTGGTTGCAACGATTGCCCAGCCGAGTCTTTTAATACTTCGGGCGCATTCACCAATGCTGACCTCAAGCCGATGTTCCAGGCGCTGGGTTTCGATTTCTTCAGTTCAACGACGCACTCGTATTGCATCAATTCAGACAGCGAGTTTTCGGATGTCCTCGCTGAGTCAAATACATTGACTGATTCTAGTTTTATCGTGCTGGCCTCAACTGAAATCAGCGGTAAAGAGACCGGCCCTCAGTTGGGTGGTGATTTGGCTGATGCGCTTTGTTTACTGGGCTGGGGTTCTGATGTGCACCACATGGGTGGCCATGCAATTACTTCTCGCAAGCCGGGCGGCCGTGATGGCTTCCTTGATTTTTGCGACAATCCACTTTTTTCTTTTCAAGCCAATGCTAGAGCTGTTGGCGAGGAAGGCGGTTTCATTGTGGCCAATCACCCTGATGCAAGCACTTGGGCGTTCAACTCAGTCAATGATTTCTTTGGCCGCGAACGCGCTGCGGCTCACGGGGCTTATGGCGTCGAAGTATGGAATGGCTCCGAGACACCCGACCATTGGTTCATGGACCACCGTCGCTGGCTAGTAACGCGCTTGAAAGAAGGCAAAATCATTTACCCATACTCTGGCAGTGACACGCATGATACGCCTTACAATTTTGGCGCGGTTCACACCTGGGTCGAAGGCGGTTTTGTCCATGACAACCTGCGCGATGGCTTGAAGTCTGGGCGCCATTACATTTCTAATGGCCCATTCGTTTCGATTGACCTTGCCGACCGTCAAGGTCGTACGGCCGCGATGGGTGAAATCGTGAACACTCGCGCGAGTAAAGTGCCTGCGAATTATCCTCTTGACGGCACCATTGATTACAATGTTGGCGCCAGCAAGACCGCGGTCATCAAACTTTATCGAGGCATTCAAGGCCAAGATGCAATTGTCCTAGCGCAAGAGACCGTCAGCGGTTCTGGCACGATGACTTACTTTGACACTTACCAGCCAGCCGGTTCTTTTTATTACTGGGCTGAGCTTGAGGTCGAAAACCACCCAGAGGCGGCGATGTCTTCTCTGATTTACATCCGCGTACGATAAATACCGCTCATGCCCCATCGGGTTCCTACTGATTGGCTCAAACTAATTTGGGTCGACAACGCCGAGACTCTTTCTGCTGCTATTGATGTTTGGCAAAAAGCTGGCATCGTTGGCTTAGACTGCGAGTCAAATTCTTTTTACGCGTACAAAGACAAGCTCTGTCTTTTGCAGGCTACTTGCGACGACCAAGATTGGGTGATTGACCCGCTCGCGCTGGGCGACGACATGAAGTTGCTCAATCCGATTCTCGCAGATGAATCCGTAATCAAAATCTTTCATGCTGCAGAGTTTGACCTCATGCTGCTAAAGCAAGACTTGGGCGCTGAGATAAAAGGTCTTTTTGATACTCAGGTTGCCATGACTTTGTTGGGGCATACTAAAACGGGTTTGGCGGCTTTAATCGAAAGTTATTGCGGGTTAAAGCCGTCCAAAAAAGAGCAACGCTCAAATTGGGGTGCACGCCCGTTGACTGATTCGCAAGTGGCTTATGCGCGATTAGATACTCATTTCTTGCCCGATTTGCATCAACGGCTTCGTGGTGAAGTAATCGAAAAGGGCATGCTCGATCATGCTGAGCATGAGTTTGAGCGCCAGCAAAATGATGTGCTTTCGCCGCGTGAGCCCAACATGGAAGGCTGGCTTAAGTTTAAGGGAGTAAAAAAGTTTGCCCCTGAAGCCGCTGCGCGAGTGCGGGCATTGTTTCAATGGCGCGAGTTGCGGGCCATGGAAATTGACAAGCCCGTCTTTCGAGTTCTGCCCAACGATACGATTTTAGATCTTGGCGAAAAGCCACCGCAAGACATGCGTGATTTGGCCGGCCGCCGAGGCGTTGGTTGGCGTGTCGCCAAAAAAGTAGGCGACGAGATGATGGCCGCTCTTGAAGCCGTGCGCGGTGAGTCCATTGAAACCCACATTTCAAAGCCCCTGTCGCCCGAAGAGCGTCGCCAACGGCGCACAGCACGAGAAAACCAAGACGCTTTACGCACTTGGCGCAAGCAAATGGCGCAAAAGTTAGAACTTCCAAGCGAGCGCTTGATGCACCGTCGCCAACTAGAAAAAATTGCACACGATTTGCCACGAACGAGTGACGATCTCCAGCGTACTTTACCCATGAACGATTGGCAGCGCGAAAACCTTGAGCCTTCACTCCTCGCGCTCTTAGAAAAGCTGCCAGACCCTCAAAACGCATAATTACCAGCACCATGAAAATTACAAAAACACTACTTGCTCTGTTTATTTTGGCTCTTGTCACTCCTTCGTGTGTCGTTGCTATCGGCAACGATGACCTAAAAAATGGAAAGACTCAAAAGCAGATTGAGGAAATAGTTAATAATGCCGAGATGCAACAATGCTGTAAAGATGCTGCCTTGCTTGGCCGCGACTGCGATAGCTGCAAGCGCTAGATCGACAGCCTAAGCCAGGCAGGCCTCTAGGCCGTGGCGCAAAAAGGCTTCTTCTAAATCTCGACCAATAAAGACAAGTTCCGTTATGCGGGGCTCATCTTTATCCCATGGCTCGCCAGCTGAAACGGTATACAACTCATAAACACCTTGCAGGATGGCTTGATTTGGTTCACCGTCAAAATGCAAAAAGCCTTTGTATCGAATCAACTTGCCGCTTAATAATGCAGCGCATGAGTTGAGCCAGAGTTGAGTTTGCAAAGGGTCGAGCGGGCGCGATTCGCGCAGGCAAATCGAGCTGATTTCGGCGTGCCCGTCGCCAGCGTGGTGAGTGTGAGTTTCTGGGAGAGCTTGCTGCGCGCGTTGAGCCAGCACCTCGTGCAGGTCAACCTCTGACTGAATGCATTCGAAAACCGCAGCAATGGGGTTGCGCCGAGAAAGTTGCTCACGAAGCTCATGCAGAGCAGTGTCTTCGGCTAAATCAGTTTTGTTTAGCAGCAAGACATCAGCGAGTGCAATCTGCTCTTCGGCGGCCGGCTCATTTAGAGCGCTGGAAGCGTGCTTGGAGTCAACCAAAGTAACAAGCGCGTCAACGCGGAAGTTTTCCGCGATTTGCTCTTCGATTAGGAAAGTACGCAAAAGTGGTGCGGGCTCGGCCACGCCCGTCGTCTCGATGAGCACACGATCGAATTTGCGTTTCCGAAAAAAAGGAGGCCGCCGCTTTTGAAGGTTGAGCAGGGTTTTGACCAAATCGCCGCGCACCGTACAGCAAACACATCCGTTGGATAGCTCGACCACAGAATCATCGCTTCGGACGACAAGCCGATCATCGACGCCAATATCGCCGAACTCATTGACCAGAACGGCAAAGCGCTGACCGTTTGGATTGCTCAGAATGCGGTTCAGTAGGGTTGTTTTGCCAGACCCCAGCCACCCAGATATGAGAGTAACTGGAGTTCGTCCGTCGAGTGGGTCGGCCTTCATGCGAGCAGATTACAATGCCCGCCATGTCATCATTCCAAGGAGATCTTTTCGGGGCGCCAAAAGGGCGTTTTGCCAGGGTCGCTTTGAATACTCCTGTTCGTCGCGAGTTTTCTTATTGCGTGCCAGAGGCCTTCGAAAGTGAGTTGCCGCTCGACGCAGGTTGTCGTGTCCGTGTGCCGTTTGGCTCGCGCGAGGTCGTGGGTGTGGTGGTTGGCGTTGACCCCGCTCCGCCAGAAGGCGTCCCCGCCTCTCGGATGCGTTCGGTTGCGACCCGCCTAGATGAGCAGCCGCTTTTGACACCAGCTTTACTTCGCCTTGCCCGCGGGATGTCGGATCGTACTTTTTGCTCATGGGGCCAGGCTCTAGCCGCCATGATGCCAGCGGCTTTGCGCAAGGCTCGCCCGCGGCGCACGGTGCCTGTTGTTGAGTTTGTCGAAAAACCTCCCGAAGCAGATTATGTAAATTGGGCGAAACGATGGCCAAAGCAAGAGCGCGCATTGGCGTATTTAGAAAAAGCCGGGGGCGCGGTTCAAGTGCGTGAATTCTTAAATCGCACAGGCTTGTCGCGCTCGCCTCTTGACACTCTGGCGAAAAAGGGGTGGGTCAAGTTTGGCAAACGGCAAGAAGTCATCGACCCCTTTGCCGGAAAGGCGGTCGCAATCGAAGCGCCTCATCAGGCAACAGCGCATCAGCAAGTTGCCATGGATGCTCTATGCGATGCGCTCGATGCACGCGAGCACCAAGATTTCCTTCTGTTTGGCATCACGGGCTCTGGCAAGACCGAGGTCTATCTGCGTGCGCTTGAGCGTTGCCTCAAACAAGGTCGCGGCGCAATCATTTTGGTGCCAGAAATTTCATTGACGCCGCAAACAGTTTCTCGTTTTCGCGCTAGATGCGGCGAAGTCGCTGTCTTGCATAGTGGTTTGACAGACGCCGAGCGACATGATCAATGGGTTGCCATCCGTGAGGGGCGCGTTCGCGTTGTCGTTGGTGCGCGCTCGGCTTTGTTCGCTCCTGTGCCAGATTTAGGCTTGATCATTCTGGACGAAGAGCATGAGTCTTCATTTAAGCAAGAATCCGTGCCGCGATATCACGCTAGAGATACGGCGCGAGAGCGTGCGCACCTTGAGGGTGCGGTTTGCGTGTTGGGCTCGGCGACGCCATCCCTTGAGTCTTGGGCTTTGGCCGGTGCAGGTCGCATCACGAAGCTCAATTTGCCTGAGCGAGTTGCCGGCGGTGAATTGCCTGCCGTCAAGGTCGTTGATATGCGCCAGCAAAAAGCGGAGCGGGGTAATTGGCTGGTCGTTTCACAACCCCTTCGAGTGGCTCTAGACCAAGAGCTTGCCGCTGGAAACCAAGCCATTTTGTTTTTGAATCAGCGCGGCTTCTCACCAGCTTGGCACTGTAAGCAATGCGGCGGAAGTGTGCATTGTGAGCAATGCGATGTCGCGCTGACTTATCACAAATGGCGACGCAAGGCCCTTTGCCATTATTGCCTTGCCGAGTCTCCGCCGCCCCGCGCGTGCCCAAAGTGCAACAACGAAGTCTCAATGGTCGGGGCCGGCACTGAGCGAGTTGAAGATACCGTCCAAAGAATGTTTCCTGAAGCCCGCATTGCACGCATGGACCGTGACACAATGTTGCGGCGCGAAAGTTATGAAGAATTGCTGGGGGCATTTGGCCGTCAAGAATTCGATATTTTGCTCGGGACGCAGATGGTCGCCAAGGGGCTAGATTTTCCGCATGTCACTTTAGTTGGTGTGCTAAACGCAGATACGGCTTTACATCAGCCTGACTTCCGCTCTTCCGAGCGCGCGTTTAATCTCATTGCGCAAGTCGCTGGCCGAGCGGGGCGCAGTAGTCGAGGTGGTCGCGTTATTGTCCAAACCTGGATGCCCGAGCACGCCTCGATTGTCGCCGCTGCGCATCATGATTATCCTCGTTTTGCCGCACTCGAATTAAAAGAAAGAGAGCTGTTCGGCTACCCACCTTATGGCTTGGCTATGCGGCTAATGTTTGAGGCGGGCGACCGCAAAAAGGCTGACCAGCTTGCGGCGGAATCATCGACGCTCATCCGTAATCTGGCTGGTAAAGGCGTGCGGCTGCTTGGGCCGTTACCCCACCCAATGGAGCGATTGCGTGGTCGTTGGCGCAGGCAGATGCTCATCAAAACAAATCGACAAGGCCTGAGAGACTTGCAGCCCGCGCTTTTTGAGCTGTGCCAAAAAACAGGCGTTACGGTTGATCCTCTTTAGCTTTGGTCTTCTTGGCGAGATCGGTGAGGTCAACCGATTTGCCGCCATTGCTCGCTGCGAGTGAAGCTAAAAATTCAGCAGACACCTTGCCAGCAGCAATCGTGTTTAAAACAATGCGCTTGTCGCGGTTCGCGCGCCGGAATCGAGAAAAAATCTCATTTCGCGTTTGATATCTTCCGGCGGTAGGGTCTCCGTCGGTCATGAAGAAAATCGTCTGGACGCCATCCATGTTGAGCGCGGCCATGAGCGAATCGTAAATGTTGGTGCCGCCGCCAGGCAAATTGTCACTTAAGAATTCGCGGGCGAGAGCAATGTTAACTTTTGTTGCCTCTTGCAGATTTTCTTGCCAAACTCTAACGCCACTTTCAAAGAAGATAACATTAAAGCGAGTGGAGCCAGGTAAATGCTGAATCGTTTCAGAGAGTAAGCTCGAAAAATATTCATAGTAAGTTTGCTTGGCTGAATACGAATTATTCATCGAGCCACTTGAATCAAGAATAAACACCACGCCACCTCGTGGAATTGGGATGCCATGATAAGACGCAGTTGAGCCACCGCTCTTTGCGCGTCGCTCTCGCCGAGTCTTGAGCCGCTCAGCTGAAACATCAGCCGCAGGTAGCGCGTAGCCAAGTTTTTGGTCGCTGTACCAGTTTCGCCAAGCTCCGAGAGCGGGGCCAAAATCTTCTCCGGTTAATTGGCAAAGAGTTTCGTAAAGCTCATCTGCGACTCGGCCTGATTCAGCTGTGAAAGCATTGAGTAAAGGAAGAACCGATTCAAGGCGCCGTATTTCTAGCAAGGCTTCAGCGGCGGCAGAACGGACGGCCCATGACTCATCTTGGAGTCGCGCAATTGCAGCCTTGAGCGCCGAATCGTCGTTGAACCACTGCATCGCAAGTGTGCTTTGGATACGCATGGCAATACTTTTGTCGGTGGTTAGCGCGACAATTTTGCCCATGATGTTGCTGGGCAAATTGCCAATCTTGGCCAACGCCCAAAGAGCGTCGGTGCGTGTTTTTTGATCGGGGTGGCGCAAGCGACGGCCAAGGGCCTCAATCGCTCCGGCGGGCCGCGCGGCAACTAGGCCCTCAATGGCGGCCGTGCGAATTTCGGCACTTTTATGTGTAAGCATACCCAGAAGCGCAGGGCCGCAAATTTCTGGCAAGTGTGCGGCCGCCGCTGCAATGCCCTGAATCGCGCCACTTACAACCCATTCATCTTTCGCGCGTAAACCAGTGCGAATGAGCACATTGAGCTCTTCGGATTCATCTGCTGCGCAAAGTGCGCCAATGATTTGAGGAAACTCTGCCGTATTGCGCGGGTTGCCGAGAGCTTCGATTAAAAGCAAGAAAGAGTCTTTTCCGCCGAGCGAGGCGAGTGCCTGAAAACTCGCCGCGCGTAACCGGGGTTTAGCTTGCGATAAATGCTTCTTGACGATTTTGATGCCTTTTTCTAATCGTAATTTGCCAATGCCGTAGACGCCGGCTATCGCAATCGCAGTGTGCTTGCTTTTTGCGTCGCGCAAGCAAATGCGGTCAAGGTCGGGAATGTCAGCATCAAGAAGTGCGCGAAGAAGAAATCCTCGAATCTCTGGATCTCGTTCAGACTTGAGTCGTTTGTCGCGAAGCCAAAGTTGATCTTCTCGTTTGCGTAGTAAAAGACTGCGGGCTGCTTGCAGACGGTTATCGCGGTCTTTCCCTTTTGCGAATTTAAGCAAAGCCTCATGAGCTGAAGGTGCTTGGCAAAGCGATAAAGCGTAGAGCACATTTTCTTTTAAAGATGCATGGCAACTCGAATGAATCTTGAGAAGTGCATCTGTCGCAGCATCGGTATGGACGCGCGCAATGTCGAGTAACGCTTTGACTTGAGATGCCCTTGCCGTTTGAATGGCAACGCGCTTGTGAAATTCAGCGACGCATTGCTCAAGAGAGCGTTCGCTTGTCGAGCCCACGGCCACTTGGTCTGCGGATGGCGAGTCTTGCTGCCGAGGCGGCGTTGCGGCCGTAGCCCCAAGAACAGTTGTGAGTGAAGCGGCTAGGGCGAGGAGAAGATGTGCGCGAATCATGAAACGAGAATCAATCTCTGCGGGCAAGCAGGCGCAGAATGTGCAGGAACATAATGACGAAATCAATGAAAATCGTCAGCGCAGCACTCGCGGCTTGATCGGCTGGGTAGCGATGCAAAATGTTTGATGTGTCATAGAGCATGAACCCGGCCATTAGCAGAACCCAAGCGATGCTCCAGCCCATGCCGCTGACAAGGCTGCCACCGATGCCAAACATCGAAAGAATCGCAATGCCAAACATGAGAGCGAAACCAGCCCAAAGTGCGCCGCGCATCCAGCTGAAATCTTTTTTTGTCAATAAGACATAACTAGTTAAGCCAAGGAAGACAACGGAAGTCAAAACGGCTGCTTGCAAGACAACGGCAGGGCCACCGACCTCAAGAGCCATCGCGACTTGTGGCCCGGCCAAGAAACCGTAAACGGCAGCAAATGCGCCCAAGCCAATTAGGTTAAGCGGGAATCGTGCCGCGGTTGCGCGTGCGAGAATGAAAACCCCAATCATCAAAACGATCAGCCCTATGAAGCCCATTTTTGCCATGAGCTGAAAAGCCCATTCGCTTGTGGAGGCCCAGTAAGTCACCCCAGAAAAGAGGAGCATTGCAAAAGTGAAAAGGGAATAAACCTTGCGCAAGAAAGCCATGCGGACTGGCGTGTCGGCGAGGCTGACGGCTTGGGGGTGTGCGGTAACGGCACGCCCAAAAGAGCGAGTGCGAGTCATGTTCATAGTGTGATTCTATCAAAGGGGTGGTAGGGCGCGCGGCCAAGCCCACTTCAGCAAGATTGCGCCCAAAACGGCTAGGCAAAAGTGGAAAGTGGATTCGTTGCCAAGGGTTAAATCGCCAATACCAAGCATGAGCCCGTAAATCAATGCAAGGCCGGCCGCCCATCCGACGAGCAGCGGGATTGTGGTGGATGGCGCTTCTTTTGAACGGAACGGGCCCCAAAAGCCGGCGGGTCGAACTCGATCGTAAAACCGTTGCAATAAGGCGCGGTCGGTGGGGGGTGTGAGCAAAGTTACGACGAGCATGACCGTAAGCGCAATGCCCACAATCAGTGCATAGCTCAGCGGATAAGGGACGGGGTTGCCCATTGCAGCCATGATTGCCGTAGCTGATGTTGAAGTAGCCAAGCCTGCGATTTCAGTGTAGGTGTTGGCCCGCCACCAAAACCATCTCAATAAAAGCGCGGGCCCAAGCCCAGCAAGCAAGCTCAACGAAAGTGTGAATAGCCCGCTGATGCTGTCGGCTTGGAGCGCCATCATGGCTGCTGCTCCACCGATTAGAATTTCGGCAAATCGCCCAACCTGCACATAATGCCTTGGTTTGGCGTTTGGCTTGACGAACCTGCGATAGCAATCATTGACCAAATAAGCGGATGCCAAATTGAAATGCGTATCAAGCGTGCTCATAAATGCCGCTAAAAAACTCGCACACATCAAACCAAAAATACCCGGCCCGAGATATTGCGCCATCATCATGGGGTAGGCCGCTTCGTGATCAGGCAAGCCGTTGTCAAGCAAAGGCAGACTGCTTTCAGGGATGAGCGTTAGCGAGGCAAGCGCAACAAAAATCCAGGGCCAAGGGCGGATGGCATAGTGAGCGATATGAAACCAAAGTGCCGCGCCGCGTGCGTGGGATTCGTTTTTGCAAGAGGAGTAACGCTGAACGCCCGCACCACCACCATCAGCATTTTTGTTGAGCCAACCTTGCACACCGATAAAAATCAAGAAGGCTCCGAAGCCCTGTGACCACCATGCAAGATGTGACCAAACGGGGGTCATCACGGCTGGTGTTGCGCCGCCGAGGTGCGCGACTTTGGCTGACTCGCTCATAGGATAAAAGCTTGTCGTGGCTTGGCTCAAAGAGCGAAAATTTTCTTGTGCGGCCGCCAAGCCGCCAAGCGCATCAGAGGCGGCCCATGCCAGTGCAAGCGCGCCAAATAACGCTAGAAAGAATTGGAAAAAGTCGGTTACGACTACGCCCCATAAGCCGCTCATGAATGAGTATGTTAAAGCTAAAACAAGGCCCGTGCCGACAATCCAGATATCCCAACTTGTGTCGGGCAATTGTAAAACGACACGCACAACTTTGACCATGGCGAGTAACACCCATGTCAAGACAATGGTGTTGGTAATCAGGGCGTGATAGGCGCCGTAAAAGCCACGCAAAAAACGCGCGGGTTTGCCTGAGTAACGCCGCTCAATAAACTCAGCGTCAGTCGTGACTTCAAGGCGGCGCCACCACCCAGCAAGGACGACAAAGGAAAGCACGCCTCCGACTGCCATGCCCCACCAGAGCCAGTTTTGAGAGATCCCGGCGGAACGAACCCAGCCTGTAACCACCAAGGGCGTGTCGGCGGCGAAGCTCGTGGCGACGAGAGATGTGCCTGCCATCCACCAGGGGAGGGTGCGGCCTGCGAGGTAGAATTCTTCGGTGGACTGGCCCGCTCGTTTTGCCAAATAAGTGCCAATACCGAGCGCAAACGCCAAATAGAGGCCGATGGCCAGCCAATCGAGCGTTGTGAAAAGCGTCACCGAGTGGCTAGACAGACGCGTCGGCGGTAATCAGCATGCCCAATAGTGCGGGCGATAAGCCAGGAACATACCAGCCACGCGCGCTCGCAGGAGCTGCGTGAATCGCGTCTGGCGAGCCAGCGACATAGAGGCGCGGGCGCTCATGATGAATCGCTTCAAGCCAAGCTGATGGCAAGTCGGGCAACCCGCGGCCATTGGCCGCGCCCCACAAGATAAGGATGCCATCCGGGAGAGGGCATGGTGGATCTTGGTCGGGTGTAAGAACAGGCACGCCCCATTCTTCGAGATAGTTAATTGCGTCAGGCGTAGCGGCCAAATTTAGAGCGCAGCCTGGGCGTACATGCTTGCGCCCGCCAGTGCCGCCTGGCAATGGATGCAGCAAAACTTTTGTGCCTGCCCCAAGGACGAGAGGCTTAGGTTGTGGTGCCTCAGTATTGAGTGCGAAAGCAATTAACTTATCAATTCTTTCGACGGATTGGCGGACACGAGCTTCGTCAAGATCGCCGCGTTCCATGGCGTCACGCAATGTGAGCGCGAGGGTGACAGGGTCTTCTGGGTCGAGCAGCAAATCACTGCCGGCTTGGATGCATTCCATTGCCAACTCATCGTGCGGCCCGTCACCTAGCCCAGCCATCCGGAGGCCGTCCGTCACAATAACGCCGTCGTAATTCCAGTCGTTGCGCAGGATGTCAAGGATGGGCTTGGAACGACTCGCTGGCCGCCCCTCAGGATCGAACATTGGGTACTCAACATGAGCAACCATAATGCTTGGAAGCGCATCGAGGCAAGCCTTGAATGGCGCCAAGTGCGGCTCAAGCTCTTCGAAGCAAATCGCCATCTCGGTGTGGCTGTCTTGCGCACAGCCGCCATGCCCTGGGAAATGCTTTCCGCATGGAATACCGCCGCCATCTGTCACGCCTTGAGCGAATGCCTTGCCGCATTCGATAATGCGCTGCAAACTCGAGCCAAACGCACGATTTCCGACGATGGGTGAGCGCACGGCTGTTGGGTCTTCGGTGCGGTGGAGGTCAAGGACGGGCCCAAGCACCCAGCGGACATTGGCCTGTGCAGCTTCGGCCGCGGTGCGTTGGCCGGCATCGTAGGCGGCTTCCATGCCGAGTAACCCGAGCGCCCAAGCATCGGGAAGTGGCGTTAAACCCTCGAATTGCTGGCCAGCGCCTCGCTCAAGGTCGGCGCAAAAGAGAATCGGGTGGTCGGCGTTGGCCTCGAGGGTTTCGTGGAGCCAGAGCACATCTTCGGCATCGCCGCCGAAAATCAAAAAGACTCGCGGGTCAAACTCGCGCTGGCAACGCAGGGCTTCTGCAAGACCCTCACCCTTGTCGAGACGAATAGTAGGGGCAACGAGGTAATCGGTAGGACGCTTTGGCACAGCTTAATTGTAGTGATTCTGTGTAGAATTACCCCTCATGTCTGCAGAACCTCTTGTCCTTGTTCACGGCGGCGCTGGCTCAGTGCCCGCTGCCTCGCAAGCCGCGCATCGCGAGGGCTGCCTTGCGGCCGCCCGAGCGGGTGGCGGCGTGCTCAAATCTGGCGGTAATGCCGTCGAGGCTGCCGCTGCTGCAGTGGAAGTCATGGAAAACAATCCCGTTTACAACGCGGGTTTAGGTTGCGCTTTGACTCGAGATGGCGGCGTTTCGCTCGACACCGCTTTGATGTGCGGGGCGACACTCGACGCCGCAGGCTTGGCTGTGTTGGCTCCTTTCGCCAACCCAATCCGGATCGCGCAAGCTTTGCTTCCAGAAAAAGAGGTGTTGCTTGCGGGCGAAGATGCGTCGCTGTGGGCCGAATCCAACGGCTTCAGTCGATTGAGCGCTGACGATTTAATCACTGAGTCAAGTCGCGAGCAATGGCACAAAGTGGTGCACGAAGGCGCCTCTGCAAATTTTGCTGGCGGAACGGTCGGCGCTGTGGTTCGTTGCACTGACGGTCGCCTTGCCGCCGCTACTTCAACCGGCGGAACAATGGGTAAAACGCCTGGTCGCGTTGGCGATTCACCTCTAATCGGCGTGGGCACTTACGCGAATAGTTATTGCGCCATTTCGGCAACGGGCGAGGGTGAGTCATTCATGCGTGCTGCCTTTGCTAGTCGCGTGGCTCAGTTGGTGCGAGCTGGCGGTTGCCCCGACCATGTGCTTGAAGAGATTCTTGTATTGGTTCAACTGCGCTACGGCGGCGAGGGCGGCGCGATTTTAGTCACGCCTGAGGGTGGCCCACATTCCTTCTGCACAACCCCGGGCATGAGCCACGGTTGGTGGTCGCCGTCGGGCGAGGGCTGTGCCGTTTAAAGGGCGCTTTAGCACCGGCACTTTATGGATGATGGCTGCGGCCGCATCTTTTGTCGTGATGGCTGCATCGGCAAAAGCGTTGCCGCGTCTCCCTACTTTAGAAAAGGTTTTCTTTCGTAGTTTAATTTCAATCGCCCTCACTTTATGGGCGATGAAAAGTGTGAAGCAGTTGCCCCGACCCAAACGATGGGGCCTTCTGACCTTGCGAGCCGTTTTAGGTTTTGCTGGGTTGGCGTGTTACTTTGAAGCCATCGCGCGGATGCCACTCGGCACGGCAGTCACAATCTACAATGTGAACCCAGTCTTTGCAGGCATTTTTGGCGTGCTCTTTCTGGGTGAGGCTTTTCGCTTGCGTCAAGGGTTGACGGTGGCGATCGGCTTGGTCGGCGTTGCGCTTGTCAAAGGTTTTAATCCTTCTGTAACCTGGGACGGCGTCGCGTTTGCCATGGGTACGGCGATCTTTTCAGCCGCGGCATACTCGAGCGTCAGGAAGCTAACTGAAAGCGAACACTCTCTGACAATCGTAATCGCCTTTCCACTGATTGCACTGCCATTGTCGGCGTTATTCGGCGGTTCTAGTTTTTTAATGCCGAGCGATTTTGAGTGGCTTTGGCTATTACTTCTTGGCGTGAGCACTCAAGTTGGGCAGGTTTGCCTGACTCATGGCTTGCGACACCACACGGCATCTCGAGCGATGCAAATCAGTTATTTAGGCGTTATTTTCGCCATGGGTTTGGGGGTGTTAATGGGCGATGCCGCACCTGGCGCCTGGGAAATGATTGGCGCATTATTGATTGTTGGGTCGGTTGCTTTCGGGAAAGTTAATTCTTCAAAAACAAGTAGTACATCCGCCCGCGGCTAAGGACATGCCCTGCTCGTCGCATTGCCTCTTCGCCGAGGCCCATGAAGACATCGCATCGACCAGCCGATAGGATTGCCCCACCGCGGTCTTGATCTAAGGCAAAAAAGCGTGTGGGGCGCATGATTTGTTTTCCATTATCATCAAAGTCAGGAAGCCTGACTTCGCAATAGACGACGGCCGCGCGTGGGAAAATATCTTTGTCGGTCGCAAGAGAATGCATCGCGGTAACGGGCTGGCCAAGGCATCCGTAGGGGCCGCCTTCGAATTTTTGGAAGAAGATAAAGCGAGGATTTTTTGGGAAGACCTCGCTCACTGCGGCGGGGTGGTCGGTGAAGTATTGGCGCAACCGAGTGGCCGACAACTCACTCTTGCGTAACTTTCCGCTGTCGATGAGATAGGCGCCAATGGAAGCGTAGTCGTGGCCGTTGTTGCCAGCGTAGCCGATTTCGATGCGCTTGCCGCCGGCAAGATTGATGATTGCCGAACCCTGCACCATGGCGTTGTAGCAATCATATTCAGTTTCGAGCCAGACAATTTCTTGACCGCGCAAATGCGTATTTTGCCGTAGCTCTCCATGCGTAAAATAGGGAACCATTTGATTGCCCTGTGTACGCCGCCCGAGGATGTTACCTTTTTTATCTTTTACAAGATCATCTGGTAATGCATAAAGCGGAAATGGAAAACGGGCAGTTTGCGTTAGAGAACCGTTGTAAATCGGAGTGCCATATCCAGTGAATAAAACATCGCCGCTGTTTTGGCGACCTCGTGCCATCCAGACTTGAAACTCTTGTGTCAGCCCAGCCAAAAACGACTCAGCTGAATCGCTTGTTTCGAGTAACTCTTGGAATCGAGTGACCGAGCGGCGCATTAAGTCGTGCGTAATCGTGCCGTATGGGAAATATTCTTTTGACGACGGGTGGGCGAGATAGTCGAGACTGTTTTGGCAGGCTTCGCCGAGCTCTTCTCGGTGCTGCCAGCCAATGCTGAAATCAGGCCAAGCCTGCCCGGGGCCGAGCTGCGATAAACCGAGATCGCCTGGTTGGAGCTCTACGCAGTATTCGCCGAGCGGGTCAAATGCAGCTGTGGTTTGGCTTGCACATGCTGGGAAAATGAGCATAAGTGGCAGCAGGGCAATAGCGGTTAGCAAGAGTCGCGGAGTCGGCATGGGCATTCGATGGTCGGGCATCTAGTCAGGATACGGCGCAGGAAGGTAAGATTCTCCCATGCCTGACCTCTTCCAACGAGAACTTGCCGGCGGCGCACAGCTTATGGGCTTTGTCCTTGATTCTGATGCACTACAAGGAAACCCGATGGGCGACCCCACGCAGCGGATGCACCCACTTTTAACGCCGAGCTGTGGTGGCGATGGTTTGCCGCTCGTCGTTGTTTTGACGGGCTTCACCGGGTTTGGCCTCAAAGTTTTGAGCAAAACATCGCTCTGGGAAGAAAATTTGCCCGAGCGCATTGCCCGCATGATGAGTGACGGGCTCATTCCACCTGCCGTTTACTTGTGGCCATCATGCGAGACAAAGTTGGGGGGCTCGCAATATATGAATTCCACGGCGACGGGTAATTACGAGACGATGCTTCTCGAAGAACTAATCCCGGCCGTTGAATCCGCAACCGGTGCAGGTGGCACGCGCCGCATCGTGGCTGGCAAATCAAGCGGAGGCTATGGCGCACTGACTTTGGTTATGCGCAATCCCGGCTATTTTTCCGCCGCCGCATGCCATTCCGGCGACATGGCTTTTGACCTAAGCCAATATCGCGGCTTCCCCGAAGCACTTACTTGCTGGAAAAAGTACGGCGGGCCAACCGCTTTCCTAGATGCAATGAGCCGTGGTCGCTCGCTCGGTCATTTAGAGCATGGCGGCATGGATTGCCTTGCGATGTCCAGTTGCTATTCGCCAAATGCCGATGCGAAGCTGGGCTTTGATCTACCTGTTGACCCTGAGACGGGTGCATTCCAAAAAGATGTGTTTGACCGTTGGCTAGAAAAAGACCCGGTGCGCATGGTTGAGCAAAGTGAATGTGCATCCGCGCTTAGTCAATTAAACCTACTATTCCTTGATTGCGGCGAGACGGATGAGTTTGCGCTGCAATGGGCGTTGCGCCGTTTTCTGCCGAAGTTAGATTCTGCTGGCGTGGCGTATGAATCAGATTTTTGGAGTGGTGGCCACTTCCGTACCGACCACCGTTACGAAGTCAGTTTGCCGCGGCTACTAGATTCAGTTTAGGCCTGACGCGATGCCGGGTTAACGGCTGGCTGACTGCCCAGCGAGTCGGCCCGTTGCCCAAGCCCACTGGAAATTAAAGCCACCGATACGCCCATGCACATCGAGAACTTCACCGCAGAAAAACAACCCAGGCGCAATACGGCTCTCGAGTGATTTCGGGTTAATCTCGTCAAGTGGGATGCCCCCACAAGTGGCTTCAGCGACCTCAAAACCACGGTTTCCGCTAATTGGAAGCGGGAAAGCCGTAAGGGATTCAATCAATTTTTTGCGCGATTCGCGGTCAAGTTGAGCAAGTTGTTGTGAAGGTGATAGGCCTCGCCAAAGCGGAAGCGCTTCAGCTAATCGCTTGGGCAAATGTCTTGCCAGTACGCTTCGTAAAGTGCGCGAGCCACGCCCTGTTTTTTGAGTACTCAATTGCTCTTCCCAGAAGGCTTTCGTGTGGCCCATCCATGAAATCGTGAGAGTGGCTTTGGATTGAATTTGCCAATGGCTTGCGTCTAAAACCGCTGGCCCACTGAAGCCTTGATGAGTAAACAAAAATGCTGTTGGCTGTTGCGACTCAGCGAGTTTCTTCTTGTTTGCGTCAATCGCTTGCCAAGTTACAGGAAGAGTCATTCCGGCGAGTTCTTGTAGGCGCAGGTCGTGAGTGAGCAGTGGCACTAGTGCTGGGCACGGCGGCAAGATAGAATGCCCCAACTGTTTGGCCAGCAAAAACCCAGAACCATCTGAGCCCGTGGTGGGTACCGATTGACCTCCGGCGGCAAGAATGATTTTGTCAGCGATGATGACATCTCCGTTTTCGGCGGTGATTTCAAAACCTAACTCATGCGTTTGAATGCCGGCGACTTTCCAGCCAGTCTTGATCGAGGCGTCGACCTTTGCGGCCTCTTTGAAAAGGGCATCGCGCACATCCCGTGCGTTTTGCGATTGCGGAAAAAGTTTTTGAGTCTTGGGCTCTTCGATCAAGGTGATACCGAGATCATTTTCGAAAAAGATGCGCTGCTTTGCAATCGGCCATGTGCGCAAAATGCGCTTAACGATTTGCAGGGAACTCGAGCTGGAAAAATCTTTTTCACTAGAGATGGTGGGCAAGATGTTGCAGCGCCCGCCACCACTTGCCAAGATTTTGCGCCCAGCTTGAGACCCGCCTTCTAAAACCGTTGCGGGTTGCTTGGAGAAAATGGCCGCGCATAAACCTGCCGCACCACCACCAATAATGGCGAGCTCCACATGGGTTGGCGGGGTGGTGTTCATTCGAGTATTGTCGCGCTTTGTGCCGCCCGCAGCGACGAAAAACAGCGTGGCTTTGCCCTGTGGGGTTTGGTGTGGCGGGTTTAATCTAAGCCATGAATTTCAAAGCCTTGCTTTCGACTGCGATTCTGCTGCTTTCTTCGGCAGCACTTTCAGCCCAAGAACCTGTCCAAGAGCCCGACCCAGAGGGCCCTCCGGGGCGTTGGGTTTATATGCGCCATTGCGTCCAATGCCATGCCGGCAATGGTGACGCGACAGGTTACATGGCCGAGATGCTGATGCCTCGCCCACGCGATTTCACCCGCGAGCCTTTCCGCATTGTGTCGGGTGCTGGCGGCAAGGCCACTCTTGATGATGTAACCGATGTCATTTACAACGGCATCCCTGGCACGGCGATGCCGGCGTATAAGCACTTGCCTAAATCGTGGTCGCTTAATGCAGCTGCGTTTGTGCTGTCGTTGGTCCCTGAAGCTGAGCGTGCGGTGCAAGAAGAGTTGAAGTGCCCCTCTGGCGATCACGAACTAAAAACGGAAGGGGTTGATGTCGAAAATTTATATCAAGCCGCTTGCGGTATTTGTCATGGCAAACAAGGGCATGGCGATGGTGTCCCGGCGGTTTTGTCGACGCTAAAAGATTCATTGGGTCATCCAATTCGTCCGCGCGCATTTGCAACGGGCGTCATGAAGGGTGGTCGCGATACGCACAGCCTTATGAATCGGATTCGTTTTGGCATGCCCGGTTCGCCCATGCCCGCCTTCCCTTTGCCCGAAGATCAATTGATGGGCTTGGCGAAAAAAGTGCAATCTCTGACGGGCGAAGCCGTTCCGCATGTTGAGCAAATTCAGATGCATTCAGTCCCTGTTTTGCCGGCTGATCAATCAAGCGAGGCCTGGTCTGGAATTCCATCGACACGCATGCTTCTTTGGCCGCTTGACTGGCGTAATGAGCCCGCGGTTGCGGTTGATGTGCAGCTTGCGCACGATGGCACAACGATGGCTGCTCGCATGGCATGGGATGTTGTGCCCAAGAGCTCCGAATTGGTTTTGGGTGTGATGGGCGCTATCGATGTCTCCGCTTATCTTGATGCGCCTTACTTCCGCATTCACGATGGCGTCGGGCACGATTTGTGCTTGCCGCGCATTCCTGAGCATATGCCAGAGCCATTGCAACGCGCCGTTTCAGCAACGCCTTTTACATCTAGCATTGTTGATGGTCATGCTGTGGTCGTTCAGCAACGACCTCTTGCTGCAAACGAGGTCTACAGTTGTGATCTCACACCGGGGTCTGGTGATCGTTGGTTTGCTTGCAGAGTTGCGGTGCAACTTGCGGGTAGCCCGGGGGAGCCTGATGATCACCCGGAAGCCGCGGCATTTACGCTTTGGGCTGAATTGAAGCGTTAACAGCTATAGTTGCGCGGGGTCGTTGACCGGCGCTTGGCAGGTTTTTCCACGACACAAATAGAGCGTGGCTTTACCGTCAAGTGCTGTGCGGTTGGCAAATAAACCCAGTTTTAGAGCCGCATTTTCCTTTGCGCGCATCACGACTAAGCGCAAGGGTTGACCAGGCGCGTAAAGTCTTTGCGCCCATCCGCGCAAGCTTGAATCGTCACCTGTACCAATCACAACGGCAACAGCAGGCTCGTCAACGGCCAGTTTGAGTGCGCGCAAGGTGGCTGCAAAACCACGCGGATTGTTTTGAAACATGGGCATCAAAGCCGATAGATTTTTGTGCGCAGCTTGAAGCCATTTATCGTTTTGCGTAAAGGCGTGAAGCATCACAAGGCTTTCGACGGCAACGGCATTGGGGGACGGAATCGCACCATCCCAGGGCGACTTCAAACGATGCAGTAATGTTTTATCGGTGCCATCGGTGTCCCAAAATATATGCGTTTCTTCATCGCCAAATTCTTTCAAAATAATTGTGGCAATAGACTGCGCTTCATCCAGCCAGCTTTCGTCGCCGGTAGACTGAAATAAATCAAGTAAACCACGCGCAAGGTAGGCGTAGTCTTCGAGCACGGCTGTGTGTTGTGCTTTGCCTTTTCGCCAAGAGCGAGAGTAGCGACCGTTTTGATCGCGGGCATGCTTCATTAAAAACCTTGCCGCATCTTGGGCCGCTTCGGTGTATCGCGCGTCGCCCAACATGCGCCCAGCTTGAGCGAGCGCACTTATGGCCAGGCCGTTCCAGGCCGTCAAAACTTTGTCATCATCGCCCGGGTGCACACGCAAATTGCGCGCATCGAGCAATCGCTGGCGGATACCTTTTAGCTCTGATTCTTCTTGTGCGTCTAATGCCGACCAGCGAGTCAGTGCGCTATTTCCGTCGTGCTCAAAATTGCCGTGGTCATCTACGCCGTATGCGCGCAAAGCCAGCTCAAGGTCGGCTTCAAGATCTTCTTGCTCCTCTTTAGACAGCGCGTCATCGCCCCGCGGTAGGAGCGCATCTCGGATGGTCGTCGGGTTCCAAACAAAGAAAAGGCCTTCTTCACCTTCTGAATCGGCATCAGTGCTTGCGCGAAAGCCTCCTTCGGCAACTCGTCGCTCGCGTAATAGATAGTCGCAAGTCTCGCGGGCTATGCGTGCGTAGAACTCGTCGCCCGTGATGCGCCACGCGTCGAGATAAGCCGGCACGAGCGTGCCTTGGTCGTAAAGCATCTTTTCAAAATGGGGGATGAGCCATTTTTCATCGGTGCTGTAGCGCGCAAAACCGCCGCCGAGTTGGTCATACATCCCACCTGTTGCCATTTTGCGCAGTGTGTGGAAAGCCATTTCTTGACCAGGCGCACCTCCTGAAGTCATCATCCATCGCAGAGCGTTGCCCGCTGGAAATTTTGGAGCGGCCCCAAAACCACCCCAAGTCGGGTCGTAAATTGAGCCCCATGAGCCAACCCACTTTTTCTCAAGTGCGACCAAATCAGTCGCTGTCGGCCACTCACAATCGCCGTCACCTTGCATTTGAAATTGAAGCGAATCGGCCAAAGCATCTGCACTTTTGATAATTTCGTCTGACTGTGAACCCCAAGCATCAACAATGCGGTGGATGATGTCCGAAAAGCCAGGGCGTCCGTAGCGGGACTCTGGTGGGAAGTAAGTTCCTCCGTAGAAAGGCTTTAGCTCGGGCGTCAAAAAAACAGTCATTGGCCAACCACCCGAACCCGTCATCTTTTGGACGGCCTGCATATATAGGTCATCCAGGTCAGGGCGCTCTTCGCGGTCAACTTTGATGCAGATGTAGTTCGCGTTGAGATAGGCGGCGATTTCGACATTTTCGAAAGATTCGTGCTCCATGACATGGCACCAGTGGCAAGCCGAGTAGCCGATGCTCAAGAAAATGACCTTATTCTCGGCCTTTGCCCGCTCTAAAGCCTCAGGACCCCACGGATACCAGTCTACGGGGTTGTGCGCGTGTTGCAGCAAGTAGGGGCTGGTCTCATGGATCAGATGGTTGGCCGATTGGCCGTCATTGGCGTGAGCGTCTTGGGGCATAAGGAGCATTGCAAGGGTGGCGAGGAGCATGATTTGTCGTTTTTCGAATGGCTCAGAAGGGGCATCTGAGTGAATTTCAATTACCCCCTTGTAACTTTTCGTGTTTTAGGACACAATATGCTCACCATGGGCATCATCCAGCGCCTTTTTTCTGGTGCGTCAGACGGCAGCGATTCTCGCGCCTCCCGCACCTCGGATGCAGCCCCCGGCTCAATTGAAGCACTTTCCGATGAGCTACGGGCACTCCAACAAGAAATCTCAAAACTCCGAGTCGACCTCGGAGGTGACAGCGTTTCGCACGAGGACGACTCCGGTCGTTTGCGAGGCCGTAGAGGCGGACGAGGCCGCACTCGCAGCAGCAGCGGAAGCGCAAGCGGAAGCGCAAGCGGAAAAGATTCTGGCAATAGCGGGCATAGCGGTTCAAGCCGCGGTGGTCGTAATTCGCGCAGCAATCGCAGTCGCAATGGTAGCGGCAATCGCAATCAAAGCGATGAGCGCCGGCGTTCGTTGCCGAAAGAGCCGCCAGATGATGCCCCAGTTGGCGTCCTTGTTGACTACCTTAAGAAGCACAAAGTTGTTGTGTTTGAGGGCCAAGACGATCTTGACCGCAACGAGGCCTTTGAGCATCTCGCGCGTCATCTCGGTCAGCACTACGGTGCGCTTGCTAAGTTTTACGACAAGATGAAAAAGCAGGTCGCCGCAAATCGCGGAGGCCGCATTTCGATTGACAGTTGGTCTGAGCGCGAACGCTCGGCGGCGGTTCAGTTTGGCACTTTGTTGCATCGCCACGGCATGCTCAAAGATTTCTACTATCATCGCTCACCGCGCAAAGAGTTGCGGGTCATCCCGACGAAAGACGGCTCGACCGCTCAATTCTTGACTGGCGGCTGGCTTGAGATTTATGTCACCTGGATGTTGATGCGCAAGCTCAAGGGCACGCGCAACGCAGCCGATTATCAGGTGCTGCAAAATGTCAAAGGCACCCTGCCAGAGGGCCCCGATTTTGATGGCGGCGAATTTGAAGCCGATCTCATGGCGGTGATTCAAGGCAAGATGCTCTGGATCGAATGCAAGACCGGCCACTGGCAAGATTACAGCGCGCGTTTCAAGAAGCTGGTTAAGGTGTTCGGCACCGACCGCGCTTCTGCTGGCCTTCTTTTGCTCAACGCGCCAGATTCAGCGACTTGCCGTCGCGCAACCGACATGCTCGACATGACTTTGTTGGGCTTGCCGCCTGTTGATGGCTTCTTGAATAAATTTCTCGGCTTGACCGAAGAAGAAGTCAGCCGCACGGCTGCTCCGGAAGATCGCGCTGCGTTGGGCACCGTTCCTGCGCTAACCGATGATGAGATCCCTCTCAAAGACGCACCAGCAGCCAAAAAGTTGGGTCGTGTTGATTTGAGTGGCGACGCCACACCGAGTGCCTCATCCGATGAAGAGGGCGCGCCTCGCCGTCGCCGCCGTCGTCGTCGCGGTCGTGGCCGTGGTGGCTCATCAACTTCCGCCGAAGCTGGCAAGACTGACAAGCCTGACAAGGCCACTTCTCTACACGAAGAGTTGCCAATCGAAAAAGACTCCGTAGATACTGCCGAGTCTGCTGACAAGTCATCAGAGCCTGCCCAGGCATCGAGTGACTCCAGCTCGACTAAGCCGCGCCGCAGTCGTCGCGGGAAGGGGCGCAAGTCGTCTCCCTTCCAAGAGGGCGATTCCACCGAGACCAAGGCTGCCGAAGAGCCGCAAACAGAAGCCGCTCCTGAGCCAGAAGTCGAAGAGGTTGTCTCTGAAGCAAAGCTCGGCGCAAGTGGTGCAATGATTGCTCCTGACCTGGCTGCAATGATGGCCGGCGCGCCTGCCGTTGAAGAAGTGCTCCCTCAAGAAGAGCCTGCCGAAGAGACCCCCGCGAAAGAATCCGTTGCGGAAGTCGTCGAAGAAGCACCCGTTCCGGAAGCCGTTGTTCCTGAAAAGGTCGCCAAAGCACAGCCAAGCGCCAAGGGCGTAGCTCCGACTGGCGTGACGATTGCTCCAGATCTTGCCGCGATGATGGCTGGTGGAGCTCCTGCTGCGGCAGAAGTTACAACCGAGGTTGAGGCAGACGATGCTGACGCCAGCACCGAAGACGAGCCGCTCGTTACAGACGCTGACGCAGAATAGTTTTCGTCTGAAACAAAAAACAGGCGCACCTTAAAAGGTGCGCCTGTTTTTTTTGGTGGGCAGAGGCGGAGTTGAACCGCCGACACACGGATTTTCAGTCCGTTGCTCTACCAACTGAGCTATCCGCCCGGATGTAGGGCGGAAAGAATACAGCCGCCGGCGAATCCAGTCCAGCCTCTCGCCAAATCTTCTTTGCATTTCCTACATCTTTTGCAATTTGCCCCTTTAAAGCCTCGGCATCATCGAATTTTAGCTCGCCTCGAAGATGCTGCAAAAAGAAGACTTCAAGGTTGCGGTCATACAAATCACCTTGCCAATCAAGAATGTGGGTCTCAATCAGCAAATCAGAGCCATCAAAAGTCGGGCGCCTGCCCAAATTTAGGACGGCAGGCACAAGCTGGCCCTCAATAACGGTCGCCGCCGCATAAACTCCTCGCGGTGGAAGTATTTCGTGGTGGGGGTCAAGGTTGGCTGTGGGGAAGCCCAAATCTCGCCCGCGTTTGTCGCCGTGCACCACAGTGCCCAAAACAGAAAAGGGTCGGCTCAGCATCGCACGCGCAGCATCGAGGTCGCCCAGTTGGACGGCCTCGCGAATAGCCGTAGAGCTAACCGCTCGCCCAGCAAGTCGAACCGGCTCAACTTCGTCAATCGTAAAACCCCATTTGGCGGCAATCGGCGCCAAAGCTGATGGCGTCCCTTGGCGGTCATGGCCAAATTTTGAGTCAAATCCAAAAACCAACTCTCGAAGACCGAGCCCGTCAAGCAAGACTGTGCGTACGAAATCGACAGCACTCATCGCGCGAATGGCTTCATTAAACTCTAGCACTAAAGTCGTCTCGATTCCGTATCGCTTGAACAAGCGTAAACGGTGCTCTAGGCTCGTTAGTTTTGCGGGCGCATGGCCCAATAATACATTTTTAGGATGCCCCGAAAATGTAACCATCGTCGGAGTTGCATCGAGGTCTTTCGCACGCGCGACGACATGCTTGAGCACGGTCAAGTGCCCAAGGTGCACGCCATCAAATACGCCGACCGTCGCCACGCACCCGCGCTGAAAATCGCCATGCGCTAAAGCGCCAAGACCTCGTAAAACCCGCATTAGCCCTCTTGAGAGGCCGTTTGCGCGTCAGCCCAATCAGCGCGCAACTCTTCTAGGATGGGCTTGGCAACTGTCTTGTCGACAGCTGTCATGCGCTCGACAAAAACTAGCCCGTCGAGGTGATCAAACTCATGCTGAAAGACGCGGGCGTCCCAGTCGCGGAACTCTAGATCGATCTTTTCGCCCTGAAGATTTTGCGCTGTAACGCGCACAAAAAGGTGTCTTGCGATGCTGCCGCTCACGCCAGGGAAACTTAAACACCCCTCATCTCCGTGTTCTTTATCTTTGGACTTGGCGACAATTTTCGGATTGCACAAAACGATTTCTTCGCCCGTTTCACCCTCTTTTTCGCCAGGGTTAAAAACCATTAATCGAATGTTGGCGCCCACCTGCGGTGCGGCCAGGCCGACGCCTTGGTTTTTATACATTAACTCAAACATTTCTTCAGCCGTCTCGGCAAGAGCGGCGTCAAATGAGGTGATGGGTTGGTTGCGCGCACGAAGGCGCGGATCGGGGTAGAGGATGATGTCCATGTCAGGCCGTGTTTGCTATTAGAATACTCTCACCTCACATTCCACGCATGAACCTTAAAACACACTTAGACCGAGCCGAGCAAGCGTTAGATCGCGGGCAACCTGATTTTGCCATGGAGCTTTGCGACCAAGTCCTTGATTTTGCACCTGGCGAGGCCCGCGCGGCTGATCTCTTAACCCGCGCTGCATTAGCCGATGACAGTAGCGGGCTTTTTGGCAAATTTGGGGCGGGCACCTCTGGGCTTGCCGCTCGCTTTAGCCGCCTCACTCGCAATGCAGATGCAGAGGCTCGCCAATTGCGCAGGGCATTCGTCAAGTCGCCCAGCAATCATGCCGTGGGTGAGCAGTGGGCGGACGCCCTTGAGCGAGCGGGCTATGCGGGTGCCGCCCTCGCGGTTTTTGGCGTTTTGGCTGAGGTTCATGCTGGTTGCGCTAAGAGGGCTGGTGCTCTTGCGGCGGCTCATGGTGACATCGATATTGCCCTCGATTACTACCAAAAAGCTCTCGAAGTCGACCCTCGCGACACGGAAGCCATGCGTGCACGCAAAAATTTAGCGGCTGAGCAAGCCCTAAAAACCAAGCGATATGAGGGTGCAGCTGACATTGCACTCGACCCTTCGGCCTTTTTAGCGGCCGCAAGAGGCGAAGATGTAGCAGAATCAGCGGATGAGGGCTTGCCTGAAACAGAATAGCGGATAGAATATTCGACCCATTCCTGGGTAACTACCGTAAAGAAATGCCAAACACACCATCCCAAAAAGCCACGCTCATTCGTAACGCTAAGCGTCGTGAGCGCAACCGTGGGCGCCGTTCTGAAATGCGCACATGGATTAAATCCACTCTCGCAGCCATCGAAGAGGGCAATCTCGAAACAGCCCAGGCTGCTTTCGTTCAAGCTACCAAGCACATTGATAAAAATGTGAAATGGAATCAGCTGCACGCAAACGCTGGTGCGCACCGCAAGTCTCAGTTGGCCAAGGCGGTCAACGCGCTCAAGGCTTAGTTTTAATCAGCCCAGGATGCCAAAAGCGGCAAGGTCAATTGACCTTGCCGCTTTTTTTGTTTGAGTGCCGCTTTGTTTAACGAGCGCCCATCACGCGAGCGTAACGGTAGTACACCTCAAGAATCAAAGCGCAAATAGCGGTTGAGTAAACACGCCCGCCGTCTTCGCCCCAAGCCGCCCATTGTGGGTCCCAGGAGCCGTAGAAGTTGTCTTCTTCATCGCTCAGATGCTGATTCGGAACCAGTGCTTTCTCGATGGCCTTTTTCCACTGCTTCCAGTGATCGCCGCCCCATTGGTTGAGTGCGAAGGTGCCGTAGTACCAGTAGTACATATCGATGGAGCCGCCTTTTTCATCCCAGGCGGGGAGGCGTGCTTTGAGCAAATCAGCCTGCTTGAGCAGAATCTCGTATTGAGGGTGGTCTTTCCAGTTTTTGATTTTTTTGGTGTCGGTCATGAAAATGCGGCAGAGCAGCGAAACCGCAGAAAGAGCCTCAGATTTGTGCCCCGGGAACTTGTCCATGAGGTGGGTGCGACGAGATGGGTATGAGCCCATTCCACCACCGTTTGCCTCAAAGGTGTAGCCCGTGCGACCTGTGTTGGCATCGGTGAGAGATTTGAAAACCTCTTCGGCGCCAAGGTATGCATCTTTACCAATTTTAATCTTGCTGTCTTGCGCGGTCTTGAGCGCGAAGACCATCCAGCCCGTGATAGAGCTATCGTTAGCGCCCGTAGGCTCGATGTCGTAACGCCAACCCATGTAGGGGTTACGCGCCTTAACAATGACCTTGATTGCGTTTTTCATTGGCTTCCGCAACATCGGTGACTGCTTGGAGAAGTAGTAAGCCTCGCCGAGTGCCATGGTTGCAACGGAGTGGTTGTAGAGAGTGGACTCGCCAACCTCTTCGCCAATAAGGCCTTCGTCGTCTTGCTCGTTTTTGAGCCAAGCGATACCGCGGCCAACATTTTCTTTGTATTTGCCGGTGGACATCGTGTTGCCGTTGCCCTGGAAGGCGAGCAAAGCAAGGCCCGTCAAGCCCACATCATTGACGCTGTTGCCGGTGCCGTCTGAGTGAGGCTTGTCGTCATACTTGTCTTGGTACATGAACTCGTCTGCATCCCAGAAGCCATCGCCGTCTTGGTGATCAGAGAGCCATTTGAGCGCTGCCGCCACGGCCTTTTCGGTCGCTGAACCGCCGCGCTTACCGCCACGACCGCCGCGCTTGCCATATTTACCACCACCGCCACCGCCAAGGCCAACATCGTTGTTCCAGGCGTCTTGGTCAAATGGTGCGTCAGATTCAAAATCAGGGTCGCCGGTCTCTTCGAGCGTCTCTTGCTCAACGACCTCGTCAAGCTCGGTGTCTTGCAGGACGGGCTCTTCGATGACTTCCTCGATTTCTTCGGGCGGTGGAGGCTCTTCTTCCTCGACCTCTGGAGGCGGTGGAGCTTGCGCCATCTGAATCTCAGGCACCTCTGAAGTGGTGCTTGAGAGCAGAATCCAACTCGAGATCAGGATGCCAATGATGCCGTGAACCAGGATTGAGCCAATCAGGTAGGGTGTCTTTTTTAGCTGCTCAGCGAGGACATCGTTAAACGATACCTCGTTATCCCAGTGACGGTGCGTGTCGTATTCTTCTTCGTAGTACTCTTCGGCCATGATTTTATTGTCCGATGAGCAAAACGCACCACAGGCGGTGCGGTTCACTCAAGTTGCGTATTCTAGTTTGCGTTTGCGAGTGTGAGGCTAAAAGCTGATGCCATCTTCTTCGGGCGGCCCGATGGTCTTGACGGCTTGTGCGAAGCCGGCTTCAACGAGGTCAAGGATGCCCTCAAAGCGTGGGTTCACCCAGATGGAGCAGCTCGCACGCAAGTCAATGACCGCTGCATACATAAGCCCCGCTCTTTGCTGGTCTTTAAGCTCTTTCTTGATAAAGGCTTGCGCTTCTGCGAAAGCCAGCGGGCCAGCGGGCGAGCGCTCTTTGATGGTCATCAGATACCAAGCTCGCTTGTCTTGAATCGGGTCAGAAACCACATCAATTTCGCCCGTCATCATGTAATCACGCACGGGTTGCGAGAAAGAGGATGTCGCGGGGTCAGTTGGGTCGGCCATCCCGGCCTGCTCGCCGCCACGATACTGCGAATGCTTTCTAGCTGCCTCGTCAAAGGTCAGCTTGCCTGCCATAATCTCATTTCGCAGCAAGCGGATGAATTTTTCGGCTGAGCCCTGCCCATCATCTTTTAGGCGGATGATTTGCGCTGTAACCTGCTCGGGGCGATAAAAACGCTCAGGGTCATCTTGGTAAGATTCATACATAGCCTCTGGCGTGGCATAGAGTTGCGCCATAAGCCTTTTTGCGCCGACGGGTTGGTAGCCTAAAACCTGCTGCTGAAAAACTTGAGCTAAAAGCTGTCGGGCACGCTGATTGCGCTCGATAGTCATATTTGTGCCGAGAGAAGCAAGATGCCGCTGGAAAGCGGGGATTGAGCCCTTCTTTTTTACCTCGGCGCCAATCTGGCTATTTACGATGCTCATGACAAGCTCTTTAGAAATGCCTGAACGAATCGCCCCTTGGCTAAAAAGCAAATCGCGCGCCAGCTCCATCAGCGCACCCTGCTGTAGTGCGCTAGCTGAGGCGCCAGCAAGATTAGGGTTTTTCTTCATCGCTAGGGCGGCACGAGTCACATCGAGTTGAGTCAGCACATCATCGTTGATAATCAGAATCGTTTGATTTATCGGGATGTAGCTGGCAGGCACCGTTTGGGTATCGCCCGCTTGCGCTTCCGCTTCAGAGACCTGGCTTTCAGGCTCTGGCATGTGGTCAATGGTGGCGATTTGCGGCAGCAGAGCAGCGAGGAGGAGAGTCGTAATCATTTCCGAGAGCGTTTCAAACGCGGGATGGCTTTTGGGAAAGCGCCTATTTTCGCTTATTTTGGGCCGGACGGCAAGCAGAAGCCGTCCGAAAGAGCATTTCTAGGATGCGAGGGGGCGTATTGATGCCCGATTTGAGCATCCAGTTGGCGCGGCGGGGGGTGAGGACGCGTAAATCAATCCGACTGCCTTTCATCGCGCGCTCAAATTCTCGGGCGCCCCGCAAGTGGCAAAGCAGGTGGTCGTCAATGTGCTGAATGGCCGAAAGCCCCAGGGCGCCAAGGCGATGCTTCAAAAAGAAGATGCGCGCCAAGGTCAGTACCTCTTTGGGTGGTGGGCCAAACCGATCACGGATGGCGGCCAGAATCCCGTCAATCTGTTCAGGGCGGCGGATGCGGTCCATTTCGCGCAAAATCTCAAGCCGCGCCTCTTCGTCGGGGATGAATTCAGGGCTGAGCGATGCGGTAATACCGATAGAAAGATCGCAGACGGGCGAGATGCCGGCCGCGGACACCTCGTCTTCGGTTTTTAGGCGTGCGACGGCTTGGCTTAGCAGGCGTCGATAAGTTTCGTAACCCACCGCGTTGATGTGCCCCGATTGCTCACTTCCTAAGAGATTGCCCGCGCCGCGGATTTCTAAGTCGCGCATGGCTACTTGAAAGCCCGCGCCAAGATAGCGCAGCTCTTCAATAGCCTTGAGTCGGCGCCGAGCGTCTTGAGGAAGCGGATGCCCACGCGGAATCAGCAAGTAGCAGTAGCCGCGATTCTCGGCACGGCCAATGCGCCCACGCAGTTGATGCAAGTTGGCCAATCCGTGGCGGTGAGCATCGGAAACAATCATCGTATTGGCGTTAGGGATGTCGATGCCACTTTCAATGATGGTCGTGGCCACCAAAATGTCGGCGTCGTGTCGCACGAATTGCAGCATTGCCATTTCCAATTCGCGCGGCTCCATTTGCCCATGCCCTGTCACGACTCGCGCCCCAGGCACCATGCGTCGGACGCGCTCGGCAACCAACTCAAGGTCTTTGACTCGATTGTGAAGCCAGAAAATTTGCCCACCACGATCCATTTCACGCGCGATCTCTTTCGCCAAAAACGGTCGCTCGTCGTCATAGCGAATCTCAGTGTGAATCTCTTGTCGCCCGCGCGGCGCAGTTGAGAGCGAAGTGATGTCGCGGATGCCGGCCAAGGCCATGTGAAGAGTGCGCGGAACAGGTGTCGCCGTTAATGTCAGCACATCGACTTGCGCCCGCTTTTTTTTGAGCTGCTCTTTATGTCGCACACCGAAGCGTTGCTCCTCGTCAATGATGACTAATCCGAGTCGATCGTATTCGACATCTTTTGACAAAATGCGATGCGTGCCGATGACGAAATCGACCGATCCATCAGCGAGCCCTTCAAGCGTTTCGCGTTTATCGGTCGTGCTCACTAATCGAGAAAGTTTGCGAATCACGATTGGCCAGTCGGCAAATCGTTGCTGCAAAGAGTTGGTGTGTTGCTCGGCTAAAAGAGTTGTCGGCACGAGCATGGCCGCTTGCTTTCCTGCACTGATTGCGCGGAAGGCAGCGCGCGCAGCCAACTCGGTTTTGCCATACCCGACATCGCCGCACAACAAGCGGTCCATCGCTCGTGGCAAACCAAGGTCATCGTGTATTTCACGCGTGCCTTGCGCTTGGTCGGGCGTGTCTTCCCAAGGGAAGGAGGCCTCAAATTCTCGTTGATCTTCGTTAGGTTCTGGAAATGCAAAACCAGGGTCTGCCGACCGTTTTGCCTGCGTTTCGAGCATTTCAGCCGCAAGGTCTTCTACGGCGGCCTCTACTTTGATGCGGCGTTTTTCGAAACTTCCAGAACCAAGTCGGTCGAGCTTAGGGTCGCTGCTTCCGCCCGCACCAATGTATCGCTCAACCATGTCGACGCGCGAAACGGGCACTTGCAAAGTCGCGCCTTGATCGAACTCAAGCATCATTACATCTTGCGTGCCTTTGCGCCCACCTTCGTCTAGACCACGGTATCGAGCCAACCCATGCACGACATGCACCACCAAATCACCAGGCCGCAAAGAAAGCACATTTGGGATGGCTTCCGTGTCGCGAGATTTGCGAGAGCGCGGCTTAGGCCGATGAGCGCCATGACCCGGGACGAATTCACGGTGATGCAAAATTGTGATGCGCGCTTCGGGAATGCGGAAACCCTTGGAAAGGCCACCAATCGCGGTATTCAAGAGTTCTGGCACATGTTGGCTGTCAGATAAAATCTGAGTTAGTCGGTCAGACTCGGCATCTGTAGAACAAACGACCCAAGCGCGCTCGCCATCAGCGGCGCGGTCAGCAAGAAGGCCAGCGCCCGTTGGTACACCTTGGCAGTATTCCTCAACTGAAAGGGTGGTCAGACTTCCGTCGTGCCCGGGCAATGACGCGATTTCAAGGACGGCGCGTTTGGTCAGTTGCTTTTTCAACCGCTCCAGTGCTTTTACCGCAAGATCGCCTTGCATCTTTAAGCGAATCGCCGCGTCATCAATGGCCGCTGGAGCCCAGCGCAGCACGCGCAGATTTTTTGGAAAACGCTCAAGCGGCAAGGTGTCTTCGGCGGATGCAAATTCAGCTAAATCGTGCGCTAGAGGTATTTTGACATGCTTTAAGACATGTCTTGTACGCTGACTTCCTAGGTCAAAAACGCGAATGCTTTCAAGGTCGTCATCAATAAATTCAAGTCGCAGGGGCTCGCCAATCGAGGGTGCGAAAAAATCAAGAATTTCTCCACGGCGCGCAAACTCGCCAGGGTTGGCGATGGCTGGAACACGCTCAAAATCAGCTGCAACAAGTAGTCGCATAAGCTCGTCGGGGTCGAGCTGCATGTCTTGGTCAAGCTGAAGGAATTGCTTCTCGTCACCGGCGGCTGGGACAGCTTGTAGAAGCGCGGGCAATGGCGCAATCAAGATGCCGGCGAAGCCTTTGCGGTTGACCAATTCAAGTGCATGGTGGCGGTCGCGGAGGACATCTGCTTCGGCACCGAGCCGTGCTTCGCGGGCGGGGAAGAGTGTATGTGCCGCGCCGAAAACAGCGAGGTCATCGAGTGCGAATTCGGCGGCGTGCGCGTCAGGCACGATGATGAGGGTGGGGGTCTTGCTGTCAGCGGCGAGGGCCGCAGTGAGGCATGCCTTTGAGGAACCCCAGAGGCCTCCCCAGCGCAGTGGCGCACCCGTTTTATGTTTCTTCCAACGCTTTAAAAGATCTCTATAGGACGGCGTTTCGCGTAGAAGTTTTACAGGCATTTGCCCTCGTCTTGATTTAATTCGAGCAAAGCCTCCCAAGCCGCCCATCTTTCGGCCTCTTTCTTTGGCGACCCCCATGCTGCTGGGAAGGTGCGCCCGGCAACGGTGGCTTCGACGAGAAAGGCCACACTCTGAGGGTGCTCGTTGGTTTCGACGACGGCGTATTCAGGTAACGCGCCCCATTTGGCCTGCGCAAGAGTCTGCAAAATTTGTTTAGCCGTCGAGCGTTGGCAAATGATGTGCGCTGAATCAATCTCAACTCCCAGCCAGCGCAAGACAGCATTTTTGGCTGCGTTGGATTTGCTGGCCTCGCCATTGGATTGAGTGGCGTGAGCATCGAGATACACCGCACCAAGTAATGACTCAAACGCGTTGCCGATTACTGAATTGGGTAAGGCCGCCCGATTCGACAAACTGGGGCCAACGCGCAGCCAATTGGCATAACCTAGGCGCTTGCCTGCCTCAGCTAAAGTGACCCGCGAAATCACACGGGACTTCCACTCAGTTAGCTCGCCCTCGCGTGCATTTGGGTGGCGCAGATACAACTCTTCCGCAACGATTTGGTTTAACACCGCATCGCCTAAAAACTCGAGCCGCTCGTTGTGATCTTCGGCGAGCGAGGCATGAGTGACGGCTTCTTCAAGCAGCGTCAGGTCTGTAAATCGGTAGCCCAAGACATCTTGCAACTCATCAAAATCAGCGTTTGCGTGCGTCAAGACCGAGGTAGTTTACGGTTTCGGTGGAATGTCGGCTCGTGCCGCAGCACAATAGGTGCGCACAGTCGTCGGTTTCGGCCGCTGCGCGAGTCACCACTAAAAATGCTAAAAGGAAAAAAAGGCGTCATTCTTGGGGTTGCGAATAAGCGCAGCCTCGCTTGGTTTATTGCAGAGCAGTGCGCGGCACATGGCGCTGAGATGATTTGGTGCGTGGCCAATGAGCGCTTTAAACAAAAGGCCATGCCGTTGGCCGAGAGCTTGGGAGTGCCTGAGCCGATTATTTGCGATGTGAGCGATGACGCTTCAATTGACGAGGCGTTTGCAAAGATTAAGCAGGTAATGCCGCAGATTGATTTCTTGGTTCATGCGGTGGCGTTTGCAAACCGCGAAGACCTCGAGGGCCGTTTTGTTGATACAAGCCGTGATGGTTATGCGATGGCGCAAAACATTTCGAGCTATTCATTGACGGCCGTGACTAAGGCGGCCGAGCCCATGATGGTCGACGGCTCAAGCGTTTTGACGCTGACTTACATCGGGTCGTTGCGCGCGGTGCCCAATTACAATGTGATGGGTGTGGCCAAGGCAGCGCTTGAGAGTTCTGTGCGTTATCTAGCTAATGATTTAGGCGGCCAGGGTATTCGCGTTAATGCGATTTCAGCGGGGCCAATTAAGACGCTTTCTTCAGCGGGCGTAAAAGGTTTGCGAGAAAAGCTTGATCTCCAAGAAGAGAAAAACTCGTTGCAGCGCAATATCGTTGGTGAAGATGTGGGCAAAGCGGCTGTGTTTATGTTGAGTAATTACTCAGCGGCGGTTACTGGCGAGATTTTGTATGTCGACAACGGTTATCACAGTTGTGCCGCGACTTGGGCATAAGGTGACCCTGTAGTTTTGACTGGCAAATCCACCCGCCGCATTTTATTCGTTGGCGGCTCCGACCCTGAGATGGGCGCAGGTTTGCAGATGGATACCCGCATGGCTGGCGTGGTGGGCTGTGAATGTATTTCTGTATCGACTTCTGAGACTTTTCAAGACAAAGATGGTTTGCATTCTGTTGAGCCCACACCGATTGTTGCGTTTCAAGAATCGCTTGCGCGTGCTTTCTCGCATGATTTAGATGCGATTAAAACGGGAGCGATGGCAACCGATGCGCATGTGAAATGCCTGGCTGAGTTTTTAGATTTATACCCAGGCATTCCGCTTGTCGTTGATCCGGTTGGCGCCGCCACAAAAACGGCAAAGCCTGATGCCGTCTTGCTAACCGCTGCTGGCAAAGCCGCAATGGTGCGATTGCTTTTTCCGCAAGCTACGGTTGTAACCCCTAATTTGTTTGAATACGCCGACGGTTACGATTACGCACAATGCAAAGCCGTCTACCTCAAAGGCGGTCATGGTGCTGACCCAGACCTAGTGGTCGATGTGCTGATTGAAGACGGCCTAGAGACCGCTCGGCTTGAGCACCCAAGGATTGCCGGAGCAACTGCCATCCATGGTACGGGGTGTGCTTTAGGTAGCTTGATGGCTTGCGCGTTGAGCCAAGGGCTAGAGTTGCGAGAGAGCGTGCGTCAAGTTAAGACGCAGCTCATTCGTTTCTTAGAGAGTTAATCCCTAGTAGTTTTTGACTAATCTAAAACCAATATTGCCCGCGCGATCCGCCGCGTAATTGTCATCGCGGTTTGCTGTGCGGCAAGTCGCACTCGATCCATTCCAGGCGCCACCACGGACGACATGTTGGCTCGCGCTGTTAGGGCCAGTTGGGTTTATGAGAGGGCTTACCGCGTAGTAAGACGGGTCATACCAGTCGTTGCACCACTCTCGCACATTGCCGCTCATGTCGTAAAGGCCGAAGCCGTTTGGCGGGTAAAGCCCTACATTACAAATGCCGGTGGTACTGACATTCGAATCACTTGAAACGCGGTCGTTACGGTTCCAGGGGTAGGCATAGTAAGGAGCGTAAGCGCCACCGCGCGCAGCGTATTCCCATTCGGCCTCGGTTGGAAGTCGCCAGCCATTATTTGAGAATGTGCAAAGCCACGTCACAGGGTCGTAGCAGGGAGTAAGGCCATCTTGAATGCTACGCCAATTTGCGTAAATAGCAGCTCCGTACCAAGACATTTTGCAGGCTGCGTATTGACCCCTGCCCGTGAGAGGAGCGAAGGTTGCGCCGTTAAAGGAGATTGAGCTATAGGAAGATGATGCATTTGTATCACACAAGGCTTCAGTTGTACCTGCCAAGTACACGACACCGTAGGTATTTACGGTTACATCGCCGGCCGCATAAGCATCATTGAGGAATTCCGAATAGAGCTCATTCGTGCATTCGTATGGGTTGATGTCGATTACGTCAACATACACATTATGCAGAGGTAGCTCATCAGAGGTGCCTCCTGAGGCCAAACCGTGATCGCCCATTTCAAAAGTGAAGGCGGAATCTCTAATTTCAAAACCACCGACTAGCACATCAAAGGTGGCGTCTGGGTCAGTAACAATGACATCGTAAAACCCGGTTGGTGCTGTAGTATCGATGACGCCGCTGATGAGCCGGCCGTCAAAAGAAATCGTGCTGTTGGTTGGGTAGAGGGTGCTTGCCCCCATTACAAATCGAAGCGTTGCGCCTTGGTCGATAAATTCACCGCTTACTGAAAACGAGGCGTCACGCCCACTTGGTGTTACGGAAGGGTCGCAATTGATTATGACTGGGTCCATGGGTGTGACATGAAATCCATCCAGTAATTCTCCGCGGACGCCACTCTCTTTGACCATGACAACCGAATAAGACCCCGCTGTCGCACCCGATAAATCGACTTCTCCCTCAAAGGATGTCGAACTGCCATAAACCGCAGAATAAAATGGAAAAGTCTGGGTCGCACTTTCAAGGAAAAGCTGGCTACTTGGGGCAAAATCAAGGCCTTGAATGTCGACGACGATTGTAGAACCTTGAGCGCCAGTATTTGGCGAAACCGAAGTGATTACAGGGGTCGCGTTTGATTCAACCACAAGAGCCAATGAATTTGTGAGGGAGCCTCTGTTTATGTTAGCCGCTTGGAACCAAACAGGCAGACCAGTTGTACCCGCCGGAATGGGCGCGTTGAGCACTGCAACGCCGTTGTGGTCAGCTGTGATTGTTGGCAGCAAGGTTACGGGCGCTGACAAGTCGGCTGGGCCAAAAGGGCTAGGGATGGGGCCGGGCCCAGCTAGTGAATAGGCAACCTGAATAGTGTCGCCCGCCATTCCGCCACTGGCTTGGATTCTGGCTGTAGTACCCTCAAAAAAATTCGTAATGTAGAGAGGCGGTGTTGGAACTGGCCTGACTAAACGGAAGCCAAGGTTTAGCGGAAAGCCGGGATGTTGTCCTTGGGCGCTGAAGCTATAACGATTAGCGGTGCGAAGAGTGCTTGCTAACCCTGCGCTGAAGCTAGCACCACGATCAACACAATATTGCCCCGCTGTCGCTGGGCCTGTCGGATTGATGGATGCGCTAACGGAGTAGTAATCTGGATCCCACCAATCGTTGCACATTTCTCGCACATTGCCGATCATGTCGTAAAGGCCGAAGCCGTTTGCCATGTCGACGCCCGCTGGCTGCTGGTTGCCATCGTAATAACCGACTGGTGTTGCGCCGCCAAAGACTGAGTTTTCCCATGGGTCGCCCGAGCCTGCGTGATTCGCTTGGCCGGAACTTACAGTGTTTCCCCAAGGGTAGAGCGAATAGTTGCTTTGGTTTCCTCGCGCTGCATATTCCCATTGGGCCTCGGTAGGCAAGCGATAGCCATCTGCGTTAGGGTTGATGCTCCAGTCGGATGGATTGTAAAAAGTGGTGTATCCATCTCGCTCGCTCAACCAGTTGGCGTACATGCGAGCGCCATAAACAGTGATCTTGTTTACAGGGAAATTCCGTCGGCTTCCTGACCCCCCGTAATTGGTGGGGTTAAAACCGAACCCGTATGTTATTGATACATTAGAAGGGGGGTACTGGCTGGCTCTGACTGCCGCTAAAGATTCTTGGCCTCCCGTTGAGAGCATGACATAGTCTTCGTACTGCGGTACTTCGACTTGGCCAGCTATTGCGTTTAAAAAAGTTGTGAATCGAATCACTGAGACTTCGTGGGTATCCATCCAGAATGGCGAGAGCGTGACATCGTGCAGAGGTGATTCATTGGCCTCGCCTGTGCCCGAATGATCACCCATGGTGAAGGTTCCGCCGGGGATGTAAACAAACTCACCATGCTCAACTTGACTGAAAGCCGGTGATGCTAAGAGGAGGACGGCAACAGTAGCCGTAAATTTATGGAGTAAACGCATTATTTGAGTGTATTGTTTTCTTGGATATAGGGTTGGGGAGTATTTCGATATCTCGATTTGGCGATGAATGGTTTGGGGTT